>Ga0182024_10006335_pt1 | contig 26042 bp, 25 predicted proteins | sample P32metaG_FD_120480 | JGI IMG/M metagenome (GOLD analysis project Ga0182024, IMG submission 120480) | Permafrost microbial communities from Stordalen Mire, Sweden - P3-2 metaG (Illumina Assembly) | ecosystem: Environmental > Terrestrial > Soil > Wetlands > Permafrost | place: Sweden: Stordalen... | reverse complement strand
CGAAAGAATCAGCTCAGCCAGCAAGTTCAGACTGCGAACATCGCTGTCATTAAATCCGTAAGGTTCGCCGGAAAACGCCTCCAGCAAACCCACGACATTTTGTTTTGCGGAAAGCGGCACCGCAAGGATGGACCGTACGCCCAGACGCTGGCAGACCGCAAGGTTTACGCGCGGGTCAGTGTCAACGTCATCGCAGCGCACGATGCGTCCCGAAACCAGGCATTCGCCGGAAAATCCCGAGTTTGGATCCAGACGCACTCCGGGGTCGGGCACAATGCTACCCGCGGAGGCGCGGCAAACGATGGCATTGTCCTGCGCCAATGCGACAGCTACGCCATCCGCGCCGGTAATTGCAAGCGCTCGTTCCGCAACCAGTTGCAGCACTTCATCCAAAACGAATTGTTCGAGTTGCCAATCATCCGCTGGCTCCGCACCGTTCTCAGGTTGCTTCGCTCGTCGGGTACGGATCTGCTCATGCAAAGCCGAGAAAGCGAGAAGAGCCTGCAGCGCTTCGTGGCCCATGCGTTCGGTGGGCGCTGGAGTACGCGGTCCAGCGGCAGTAACCCCTTCCGCGTCTTCGTTTATTAACTCTAAATCCGGATTGTTTAGACCCGCGCTCATGGCAACGGTGATAAAGCGAACGGTCGGCGTCCAGTATCGAGTGACCGGCTGCGGCGCTGTTGGAGGAGGATATTTTGCCGCAGCTTAACGTAAGGTACGCTGCTTTAGCTCTAATCGCAACGTTTCAGAATACTTCCATAGCACGAAGGTAAGGGCCGCGTCCGCCCTCGACGTCCTACAAATTCTTTAGAAATCATGAGTTTCCAGATCATCAGATTCGGAGCGGGGACGAAGGGCCTGCGTGCTACTTTCCTCCAAAGATTAGGGTTCGGCGATGCTCGCGTACAGGTTTTGCGCGCTCGTCCTACGTACAAGAATAACCTCGCATACCCGGCTCCATACTACTTCCAGTTCCTCGCATTGCGAAGCTACTCCTCCCGCTATAGAAGCATCTCATGCGTTGCAAAACTTTTTTTGGAGGAATTAAATGCCGGAAGGATTAAGAGAACTTTACATCGAGGAGTTGAAAGACCTTTATAACGCAGAAAATCAACTGGTCAAAGCGCTGCCCAAGATGGCCAAGGCTGCCTCGTCAGACGAGCTACGCCAAGGATTTGAAGAACATCTGGAACAGACCAAAGGCCACGTACAACGTCTGGAGAAGATTTTCCAGGCTTTGGGAGAAAGTCCTAAAGGAAAAAAATGCAAGGGTATGGAAGGGTTGGTAGAGGAAGGCTCGGAAGTGATGGAAGAGGATTTCGAAGGCGCCCTGATGGACGCGGCTATTATCGGCGCGGCCCAGCGGGTTGAGCATTACGAAATTGCGGCCTACGGAACGGTTTGCGCCTTTGCCGAGGAACTCGGAGAGACGGAACAGAACTCTTTGCTGAATGAAACTCTGCAAGAAGAAAAAGAAACAGATGAGAAGCTTACCCAACTCGCGCAGGAGATCAATGCACAAGCGAACGAGGCAGCAGAAGCAGAGGAAGAGCCGGCTGTCGGCAAGAAAAGGGGCAGACGCGCAGCCTAACGGTTGAACCTACTGGAGGCGAACTGATCGGCGCTTGGAATTTCACTTTCCACGCCTATCACTGTTATATCTACCCGGCAAACCGGACGGACTTATGCTCCGCCCGGAATGCCGGGAAGTTTTTACGTCTATTCTGATCTTTCGACAATACCGGCTCTGTCGCCGCCGTTCAAAATGCACTCGAGTTGACCACAAAACTCAACCAAGCCGCCAGCGTAGCGACGCTTTAGCCACACTAGACCGCCCGAGAAACGGCGCCACATCGCAGTAATGTATTCTTAACTCGGATCACGACCCGGCTGCGAGACACTTTTGGAACCGCTCACCCATTTCCTGACCGGCGCCTGTTTGGGACGCGCCGGACTCAATCGCAAAACGGCGTTGGCCACGGCCACGGTCACATTGGCTGCCGAAGCACCTGACTTGGACGTGCTCGGCGAATTTAAAGGCCGCGTTTTCGCATTTGCACATCATCGCGGCTTTACTCATTCTTTTCTTGGTATCGCGTTGGTTTCGGCGGTAGTGGTCGGCTTCATGTATGCGATCTGGCGGATTCGCGGACGAAAGATTAAAAATCCAAATCTGCCGCCGCGCTGGGGATTGCTCTTCGCCTTCTCGTATCTCGCCGGCCTCAGCCACATTCTGCTGGATTACACCAATAATTACGACGTGCGTCCGTTCTGGCCATTCTCGGAAAAATGGTACTCGTGGGATATTGTTTTCATCGTCGACCCGATCATTCTGATTCTGCTAGTTTCTGGATTAGTGTTGCCGACGCTGTTCTCCTTTATCGATCGCGAGATCGGAGTTCGCCGAAAGGTTCCCCCAGGCCGCTGGGGCGCGACGATCGCGCTGCTGGGAGTGGTTGCGCTGTGGGGCGTTCGCAATTACGAACACCAGCGTTCCGTGAATGCTCTCGAGGCTCGGACCTACGAGAACGCCGACCCGCTGCGCGCTTCGGCCTTCCCTTTGTGGTGGAATCCGTTTCGCTGGGTCGGAGTAGTTGAAACGCGGAATTTCTACGCTACGATGCTGGTCGATTCAATGACTCCGGAGGTCGATCCCGGCGGCGAAATGCAGATTCTCTACAAGCCTGAGGAAACTCCGGTAACGCTCGCAGCCAAGCGTTCTTATCTTGGACGCGTCTATCTCGACTGGGCCAAGTATCCGATCACTGAAACCGAGCCGCTCGCATCAGCTGAGCTTGGCTATATAGTTCGCTTCAAAGACTTACGGTTTCAGCGTCCCGGAAGTCGCGGTGCGAGCGTCCTCTCAGCTTACGTCAAACTCGATCGTAACCTGAAAGTCGTGGAAGAAAAGATGGGCGCACCCAAAGCCGCGCCTGTCGATTAGCAAATGGAGACCGGGCGTCTCGCCGGTTGGACGGGCCTGAGGCCCGTCCTCCAGTAGTGACGAAATCCTTCGACTTGACGCCGCCGTCCACACAGGCCACAATCTTCATTGAGAGTTTCGCATCGAGGTGCTTCCACATGCTGGCCTACTTATTTGTCATTCTCGCGGTCGCCGTCCGCTTCATGCCTCATCCCTGGATGTTCACCCCAGTAACCGGATCGCTGCTGTTCTTCGGAGCCCGCGGACCGCGCCGCCAGATTTGGATCCCGTTCCTGCTGCTGGCCGCGTCGGATGTACTGCTGACGAAACTGGTCTACAGCTATCCATTCACGTGGGGCCACTACGTTACCTTCGCCTGGTACGCCGCGGTTCTGTGGCTGGGCACAAGGTTGGGCGCAAAGACGAAGTTCGTTCCGGTGGTCGGCGCAGCGCTCGCCAGTTCGGTCTCGTTTTATCTGATAACTAATCTCGTAGCCTGGGCTTCGCTAGGGATATATCCGAAAAATCTCAGCGGGATAATGATGTCTTACGTTGCCGCCTTGCCATTTTTCCGGAACGCGCTCGCCGGCGATCTGATTTTCACGCTTTCAATGTTTGCCACGCCAATGGCTTTGCGGGCCCTTTCCGGCATAGGCCGTCCCAGCGACAACGCGGCAGCCGCGTAAAAAAACCAGAGCTCACTTGCCACAAATCTCCTCTTAGGTGGATTCCTTCGCGATTACACGCCTGCGTTTTCGTCTTCGCATCACGAACCAGACGATCAATCCCACAATGATCGCTTCCAGTAACAAATAATAATGCTGCTTGAACACCGTTCCGAATAAATGGACTACGTCCGGGCCCAGCCGGATGGTCAGCAATCCCAGCAGTAGAAAACGCACCATGCGTCCAGAGAAGATCGCCAGCAGGAAGCGAGTGAATCCCATCTCCGAAACGGCTGCAGCCAGCACGAATAATTTAAAGGGCGTCGGCGGAGGCAGCATCGCCGGCAGCATCAGACTCCAAAAAGGATGCTTATCGAATGCTTCGTGAATTTTTTCAAAGCGCGCAGGAGGAATGCGCTTGCGCAGCAGTTCTTCGCCGCCCTTGTATCCAATGAGGTAAATTACGATGCTACCCAGCGCTGATCCCGCCGAAGCCATCAGCGCATAGAGCACGAACCGCGCGTGATTCTGATAAACGTACCCGGCCACGACAGCGTCAACCGGCAGGCCAATGAACGCACCATCCACTGCCCCAACCACGAGCACGCCCCACGCTCCGAGAGGCTTGAGGAGTGCCCACAGGAACGCTGTATATCGAGTAAGAATGTGCTTGATGGTTTTCAAGGGCTGCGATAGCAGTCTACGCGAAACAACAGAGATGAGTTCGGGACACAGGGGACCAAAAAAAATTCATGAGCAACTATTTGACGTCCCGGTCTCCGAACACTTCCGCAGTGAACGCCTCCAGAGTGGCGCCGTTCTCCCAGGCGTCGCGCGGCAGGCCCGCCTTCTGGCAAGTCTGCTCGATGAAGGTCACGCGATCCCATCCATGTTCAACCGGCACTTGCGGCAGAAGCAAACCACGACGCCCGCTATAAGAGACCACTAGCCCGTGGATTCCAATCTCGACTTCCTCCGCCTTGACGGCTCTGAGCGGCGACAGGACGCTAAGTGAAACCTCGAGCGCCCGCGCTTCCGCTAAAGTTACCGGTGGAAAACGTGTGTCCTCAAAAGCCGCCGCACGAGCCGTTTCAGCCACCGTGCGATACAGCGAAATTACCGCAAGTACGTAGCCCACGCAACCGTGCAGCTGACCCTGATAATAGATGGTAGTGAATGCACCACGCGGTTCGGAAAAATGCGGCGAAGGCGGATCCAGAGAAATTTCGCGATGCTCAAGAGCTGAGAGAATCGACTCATGAGCCAACTTCAAGAGAGTTGCGCGCTCTTCACGCGTAAATTCACCCTGCGTCAGAGAAGAACTGGCGGGTTGATTTTCAGGTTGCGGCGACATCGCGCTTCCTCCGACGGCTGAGGACAAACGCGCGGCGGCGGCTCTTGACCACCTGCCGGTCAATCTTCGACCAGAACGCAATGAAATAATCGCCCGCTGATACGAGCGACAGCAGAACCATGAACCAGATAGCTAACCGCGCGATCCAATGCACCGGAAAGAAATACCCGCCGTAGACGGGCCACTCTTTCCAGCGGTGATCAAGAATAACCGCGACCACGGAAACAATCTGCACCAGCATTTTGAACTTGCCCAGATCGCTGGCCTCGATGGCGAATCCTTCCGACGCCGCAATAGACCGCAACCCGCTTACCAGAAACTCGCGGCCGATAATGATCACCGCGATCCAGGCCGGAACCATGCTGGGATTGAACTGCACGAGCGTGACAAATGCGGCCGCGATCAAAAGTTTATCGGCCAGCGGATCGAGCAGCACGCCCATGGTCGTGATCTGCCCGCGCTTGCGCGCCAGGTATCCGTCAATGCCGTCGGTAATCGAGGCCGCGATGAACAAAGCCGAAGCCAGCAGTTCTTTTTCGCCGCCCGTGCTTTGGAAATGATTGGTCGATAGAATCCAGATCAGCAGCGGGATGCTGCAAATTCGCGTCAGCGTGATGGAATTCGGAAGATTCACCGGGAAACAGCGGCGGCAAACGCCTAAGGCCGCGAGCATCTAAACGGCCGATACTGAATTATCCTCCACCGCGCAGCGCGAAGCAATAAAGCCCGTCCGACCCGGCTTTTTTCCTACTTCTGCTTCGCAATAATAAGGTCTTTGATCTTGTCGTACGTCGATTGGGAAATGATTTTCTTGCGCACCAGGTCGCTCTTCATTTTATAAGGACGGCCATCTACGATCTTCTTCGCATAGGAACCCCCGATACCCGGCAACGCATCGAGTTGATCCGTTGTGGCCGAGTTAATGTCCAGCAGCTTCGCCTTGCTGCCTGCGGCCTGCATAGCGCTGCTCTCCATCGATCCCATCGACTGGTTCGAACTCTGCGCCACTCCTATGCTGCTAAACAATGCGAGCCCAAGCAGCGCAACCATTATTCGGATCGTCAGACTTTTTCTCATGATTTCTCTCCTCAAGAATTTCAATCTCGTTTCGCGGCCTTGTAGCCAGCCTTATTGGCATCGTCCACGCTCATGAATTTGCCATTTTTGGTTTTGCCGTACCAGCGCCCACCTTTGTGATAAATCCCAGTGTCAAGGTTCACCCATACTTTTCCGCTGGCTTTGGCCGCAGCAATGTCGGACGCCGAAGGAGTGCCCGATTGTGATTTCGCGTGGCTTGCAGTGGCAGCTTGCGAATCCGAAGAAGCGGTTTGCGCAACCGCTGTTCCGGCGAACAAAACAGCCAACAAGACGGCTACGATTTTCAGGCTGACCGTTTTTTCGCAGTGCCGGCTTTTGCGCTTACGCATAAATTCCGCGCTGCCGGATGGTATACGCCACGCGATCAATGGCCAGCATATAAGCGGCAATCCGGTTGTTGACGCCGTGGGTTTCGGCATACCGCACGACGTCGTCGAAGGCAGCTACCATTATGTTTTCAAGCTGTTCGTTCACGAACGATTCTTTCCAGAAATATCCCTGGCGATCCTGTACCCACTCGAAGTAAGACGTGGTCACGCCGCCCGCATTGCAGAGAATGTCGGGAATCACAAATACTCCCTTGTCGGCCAGGATTTCGTCCGCGGACGCCGTTGTCGGACCATTCGCCCCCTCGGCGAGAATTTTGCATTTCACCCGCTCCGCATTGCGGCTGGTGATCTGATTTTCCGTCGCCGCAGGAATAAGAATGTCGCAGTCGGTGACCAATAGTTCCGCCGGATCGGCAGCTTCCGCTCCGGGAAAACCCGCCAGCGTTCCATGCTTCTGCCGGTACGCCGAAAGTGCGGCAACGTCAATTCCGTTTTTGTTGTAAAGACTGCCAGTCACTTCAAGAATGCCGATAATCTTGTAACCCGCCTGCGCCATGAGCAGCGCTGCATTGGAACCGACATTGCCGAACCCTTGCACAATAACGCGCGTGGATTCCGGCCGCAGTCCCAGCTTCTTGATGGCTTCATCGCAAACAATCATGATGCCGCGTCCCGTAGCCTCGCGGCGTCCGCGCGATCCTCCAATATTGATCGGCTTTCCGGTGACCACTGCGGTCACCGTCTGCCGCATGTGCATGGAGTAAGTGTCCATAATCCACGCCATGGTTTGTTCATTGGTGTTCACGTCGGGTGCGGGCACGTCTTTTTCCGGCCCGATAAACTCAAAAAGCTCTGCGGTGTAGCGTCTGGTCATGCGTTCCAGTTCGCCGATCGACATCTTATGCGGATCGCAAATCACTCCGCCTTTGGCCCCACCGAAAGGAATATTTACCACCGCGCATTTCCAGGTCATCCAGGCCGCCAGCGCGCGCACTTCGTCGAGGGTAACGTCCGGAGCATAGCGGATGCCGCCCTTCGACGGACCGCGCGCAATCGAGTGCTGCACCCGAAAGCCAGTGAAGACTTCGAGTGTCCCATTGTCCATGGCCACGGGAATGTGCACGATCAGCTCGCGCGTGGGATAGCGCAACACCTTCCATATTCCTTCATCCAAGTTAAGTTTCTGTGCGGCCAGATCAAATCGCGCGGTCTGCGCCTCGGTAGGATTAAGTTCCTGCTCGAGCGAAACCGATTTAGTGGCGGTGGTCATAAAGGTCTCCAATAAGGACAATTGAATGGTGGCCTATTAAAGATAACAAATCGATGGCAATGATCGAGAAAATCGATACCTTAATGATTGTAATGCGAGAACCGGGTATCGTGCCGGTTCCCAAGCAGGCCCTCTGGACTTGGCGGCAAACCCAAGAAGTATAAGCACCTTGGAGCAGGGAGGCAAGGAAGCGATGCAGCAATTGTCATTATTGCATTAGAAGGGTTCGCTGTTTGCCATAATAGAGGTCCCTGCGGCTTAACCGTGCTCCAGACAAAACTGTACTTTTATTGCTAGGACGCCACGTTCAGCCTGTCAAGTAAATTTCGCGATTAGCCCCGACAAGGGGAATGCATCAATATCTGACTACATCCCGAGAACCTGCGAAGCCAGAGCGGTTCCTGCGACTCTAGATTTGATCTTGGCGAAGGCAGTGTCACGCGAGGTTGAAGTATCGTCTGCGAAAGGGGAGAAACCGCAATCGTCGGTAGTTCCCAGCGATGCGGCTGGAATCAATTCTGCGGCTTCGAGTACGCGATCACGAACCTCTTCCGATGTTTCGATCCTGCGATTGATTGGGTCGGTCACTCCAATAAAAAGTATCTGACCTTGTTTCAGGAGATTGCGGAAGCTGCTAAGCACGCGCCGCCGGTCTGATTCGCTCGCCAATTGAACATAAAAGCGCCCCACCTTCAGGCGAAACAACTGGGGCAGAAGTTCCGAGTAGTCAACATCGGCGCTATGGGTTGAATCTTGGTCGCCGCCTGGAGCAAGTATGCACTCCGATCCGCTGCTGATCGGCAGCCGTAAAGCGGTCGAGAACGCGGTTATTCAAATCGATGAATGAATTCAGGAGGCTGCCTGAGGCGTCGAGCTTCAGCGCGAGTCTTCCTTCGGTGAAATCGATTTGCACGCATTGAGCGCCGGCCTCAAGGCACTCTCGGATATCGCGTTCCGCCTCGGCAATCAAATCTTGCAGAAAATTCTCCCTCGAATATGCACTCAGGCCGTTCTGCGGATAGAGGAGGCTGAGCGCCGACGCGGATATCACCGCTTGTTTTACCGGCCGGTGCGCGTATCGCTGAGCCGTCTTCAAAAAAGACACTGCATGTACGCCATAACGAAACGGTCCCGCAGTTAACCTTGGTAGTTGGCGGGTGTGTCCGTCGGCAAAAGGAATTGTCACGCCGTCGGCGGCCAGATTCGTGAGGCCCGCCAGGGGATACGTCGCAAAGCTGGCCTTGCTCTGCTCGCCATCGGTGATCACGGGCGAACCGGTGTCTTCCATACGCTTGATAGTGTCGCGCAATGCTGCGTCCTCCGCGGCGTAATATTGGGCGTCAGAGATCTGTCCGGCTGCGCGGGCGTGCATTGCGGCCAGCAGTTCTGATGGTCTCGGAATACTGCCGATCGGTTCGGTCGGTATTGGCATATTTTTCTTTCGCTCGATGTGAGCCCCAGAGATTTAAACTCAACGAAGCTGGAAACCTTACTTTCGTCGAGATACGGCGGCAATAATATAAAAGTACTAAGAATGCAGCGGAATAACGTTCAGATCCAGTTATGTCGGGAAGGAAGTTCGTCGAGATGAGCCAAGCAAAACGGAGCGAACAAAGAATTGAGAAAAGTCAGGGTGTCAAGAAAGGCGCTAGCTATCAGACAGCAAGTCGGTAGAATTAAACCAGGGGTTGGGCGAGGTTCTGTGATGAAGGATCTGGGTCTCGAAAGAACCCCGCAAAGGGGCCGGGTTCTCAATGCGGTCGCGCTGCAAAATGCGGTTTTGTGTGCTGAATGCGATGTTGTCAGCGACAGCCCACACGATACTTGCCTGGTGTGCGGCAGCCGTTCGCTCCTTAATATAGCTCGCATGTTCGGCGGTAACCTTCCCAAAGAACGGGCCAGCTTGAAAACCCCGGAGTTATTGGAAATGTCGCCACGCGAGTTTGTGCTGACTTTTCCGAGCGTTCACAGGGTTCGGAAAAAGGCGAGGGTGTGATTCTTCGCACGACGATCCGGCGCCATCACTCGAACAATTCTGCCAGCATTGCCTTCCTGGATCTCGACCGCTCTGGCTAAATTATCTGACCGCCCATTCTTTCCATGGACAAACTCTGGACGAGTTGTCGGCATTGCTTCCCTTGGCGGGTTATGGATTAATCGCTGGCTCAGCTTCATTGACGGCGGTCCAAGCTGCACCCTAGCATGAAGGAACGGAGAGCTGTGTGATCGGTCAGATACTCGGTCATTGCCGGGTCGTGGCGAAGCTTGGGGAAGGAGGCATGGGCGTCGTCTATCGCGCTTATGACGAAGTGTTGCACCGCGATGTCGCCGTAAAAGTCGTTAACAACGATGCTCATCTTGATTCTTCCGCAAGCCAGCGTCTTCTGCACGAAGCCCGCGCTTCTTCTGCTCTGGCTCATCCCAACATCTGCACAATTCACGAAGTTGGCGAGACCGACGGCGAGTTCTACATCGTCCCCTCGCCGCCGAATGTGAAATTTCGATCGTCCCCGCCGTAAGTGGCGGCATTCCCACCCAGAACTTTAGGCGTCTGTGACCTATTTCGACGGGCGGAAATTAAGTCTGCGCGGGGACGCTGATTTCGTTGCGGCTTAGCACGGGCCATGGCTCGTAAACCTACAGAGAATGTCCGAGCACGGACGGAGTTTGTTGGTACCGATGGCGCCCGCAACATGAAGGCTGATTCGACTTACACCGGCAAGCGGCTTGGCGCAGATTGCGGCGGACCAAATAGAGTAACCGACAATCCAACATGGTATTCTCGGCCAGTGGCCGCTGGAAAAGACCGCTTTTCGTGAACCAACGGCTGGGAAAGCGTCCGCATCCAAAATTGAGCATTTAAAATCGTTTGGAAGGATTTTTTGTCATGGGCGTACTTAAAGTAGCTCGAAACATAGTGGGAACTGCCGGATTGCTGTTGGCGGGATACGTACTTCTTATGTCCCTGAAGGACTCGGCGCGATACATCAGAATCAGCTCGATGTGATCTGTCACTAAGAATGTCTGGTCAGCGGTTGGTCATCGGGCCTGCTGATGCCCGCAGTTTTCGCGGCTCGGCAGGCATTCCCCGACCGTTCCACTCCATTAGTCTTTGCGTGGTCGGGAATTCTGTAGAATACGCAATTGAATTTGAACTCGGTGACAATGCCGATCAATCATGGCCGACATTGCGAATATTCGCAAAGGTTGCTATAGGAATTTCCACCAGCGGAGGATCACGCAACATCATCATGGCTCTGGAAGAGGCGCGTAAGCGCAACATGCTTACCGTTGCGCTGCTGGGTTACGACGGCGGCGAAATTAAACGCCGCCAGTTGGCGGACTTTCCCATCGTCGTGCAATGCGACTACATCCCACGCATCCAGGAAGTGCAAGCTTCGATCTACCACATCATCCGCGAAACTCTGGAGGTGCTGCGCCGTGGCCAAGCTTGAACTCTACGGCACAGCGCGTTGTCCGCACACGCAGGAAATGCGCGAATGGCTCGAATGGCAGCGCCGCGAATTCGACGAGTACGACGTCGAGGCCGACCGTGACGCACGCAACCGCATGCGCGTACTAGCCGCGGGACAACATAGCGTTCCTCTGTTGGTCGAAGATGGCAAGGTCGTGCAAGTCGGCTGGCAGGGCCGCAGTTGCATGGTGGACGGCGAATAAAAATGGCAAGTGCTTGTTCGATTCGAGTTCGCGGCGTGGTGCAGGGCGTTGGTTTTCGTCCGTTTGTTTATCGTCTCGCTCGTGCTAATACCCTCGCAGGATGGGTGCTGAATGGCGAGGAAGGCGTTGAGATTTTTATGGAAGGCGCTCAGCCAGGATTGCAAGCGTTTGTTCAAGATCTGAAAACCCAGCCTCCTCCTGCTGCCAGCATTGCGGAGATTGAGGTTCATGCCGCAGCCCCAGTTGGCTTAAACGAATTCACTATCCGCGAGAGTCAGCATCGCGAGCGGCCTACGGTTCGCATTTCGCCCGACCTTCCGGTCTGCAATGATTGCCGGAAAGAACTTTTTGATCCAGCTGACCCGAGATATTCGTATCCATATATCAACTGTACAAACTGCGGTCCACGCTACACGGTTGTTCTGGGGCTGCCTTACGACCGGCCCAACACCACGATGCAGCGTTGGTCTCTGGACGAATATTGCGATGCGCAATATCACGATCCGGGCAACCGTCGTTTTCACGCTCAGCCCGTCGCTTGCCCGAAGTGCGGGCCGAGTTACACGTTGTGCTCCGACGTTGCGGTCGTGCATGGAAGCGCAGCGAGCGTTCGCAAGGCCGCTCAGCTGCTTAATGACGGTAGCATCCTCGCGGTGAAAGGACTCGGCGGATACCATCTGGCTTGTGATGCCAGAAACGCCGCGGCTGTTGCGGCTTTGCGCGAGCGTAAATATCGTAAAGAACAACCTTTTGCGCTGATGGCGAGCGACATTGACGTGGCCCGCGGCTTGGTCGAACTTAGCGAGGAAGCCGAAGCACTGCTGCTATCGACTGCCCGGCCTATCGTCCTTGCTCCGGCGAAAACCGAACTTCCCGGAGTTGCTCCAGACAACGACGAACTTGGCGTCATGCTGCCCTACACGCCTTTGCACCATTTGCTGTTCGCGGCTGGTGCGCCGGAAATATTAGTGATGACCAGCGCCAATCGCTCCAGCGAACCTATCGCCTACGAAGATGAAGAAGCACTCGATCGGCTTAGCGGAATCGCTGACGCATTCCTGATAGGAGAGCGTCCAATTGCACGCCGTGTTGACGATTCCGTGGCTCGCCTCGGAACGTTTGGCCCAGTGATCCTTCGTCGCGCTCGGGGTTATGCTCCGGGCGCGGTCGCGACACTTCCGGGTGCGCGTCCTATCCTGGCCGTGGGCGCCGACCTGAAGAACAGCGTCACGCTGGTTGTCGACGGGCAAGCGTTTGTCAGCCAGCATATTGGAGACCTCGGACATTACCAGTCGCTTCGCGCATTCCAGGAAACGATTCACGATCTTGTCTCTATGTATGAGGTTCGACCCGAGGATCTGATCGTCGCGCACGACTCTCATCCCCAGTACCTCTCAACCGCGCATGCTCTGACTCTTGGTGGTCGACAGCCGGTGGCTGTCCAGCACCATCGCGCGCATCTTGCTTCGGTGCTGGCGGAGCGTGGCGAATGGGAGACCCGTGTTTTGGGAGTCAGCTTCGATGGCACTGGGTACGGCGATGACGGCAGCATCTGGGGCGGCGAAATCTTTGCAGGGAGCGTTAACACGGGATTTGAGCGTATCGCACATTTGCGCAGCGCATCGCTTCCCGGTGGTGACGCTGCAGCGCAATATCCGGTTCAAGCCGCCGCTGGTTTTCTCGCACAATTAGATGGTCTACCCGACCTCACTGCCATACCCTTCGGCTTTCCGCAGCGCTATCAAAACGCTTTGGAATTGATTCGCAAAGATGTGCGGACGTTTCCGACCACTTCCATCGGGCGGCTCTTTGACGCAGCGGCCGCCCTCCTTGGCTTTACACGCGAAGTCACATTTGAAGGGCAGGCGGCGATGTGGCTCGAACAACTGGCCCGCAGCGCGGCTCTTACGGAACCATATCCGTTTCCATTCGCGAGCGGGGAGCTGGATTTTCGACCCTTACTTCAATCTGTAATTCGTGATCGGCTCCTTGGTCGCGATCGTGGGAAAATTGCGCGTGCCTTTCAGCGGGGTTTGAGCCAAGGGCTGTGCGACGCACTGGTTGCCATATGCCAAATGCAAAATCTGGATATCGTAGCTCTCTCCGGGGGCGTGTTCCAGAACGAGTTGCTGCTGCAAGACCTGAAGTCATTACTTGAACCCGAGCGCATAGAAATCTGGACGAATCATGCGGTCCCACCCAACGACGGCGGGATTAGTCTGGGGCAGGCAGTCCTCGCGGCTTTTGGCCAGTTCGAGCGTTCTACCGAAATGGCTCGCAGCCAGGACGAAAATAATTATGCATGAACTTTCCATCGCAATGAGCATTGTTGAAATGGCGCAAGAAGAATCCGAGCAGCGCGGCGGCGCGCAAATTACCGCAGTCCACTTGAAGCTGGGAGCTCTATCCGGCGTGGTGAAAGAGGCCCTGTTATCTTCTTACGAGCTGGCATGCGAAGGCACTGCGCCCAGTGGATCGTGCCTCATCATCGAAGAAGTTCCGGTAGTGGTTTTCTCTCTAAAGTGCCAGGCGCAGCATCCTCTCAGTTCGCTGCAACTGTTTTGCTGTGCGGAATGCGGCACACCAACATCTGAGATCGTTCAGGGTAAAGAAATCGAAGTGGTCGCACTGGAGATAGAAGAATGGGCTCACAACCCCGTTTAATCGAAGTCAGGAAAAACGTTCTTAAACAGAATGATCTGGCAGCCCGGGCGCTGCGCGAACGATTCCGCACCGCAGGAGTTTTCGTCGTTAGTCTGGTATCGAGCCCCGGTTCGGGCAAGACCATGTTTCTGGAAAAAACCCTAACGCTGCTGCGTCAGAGTTATAGCGTTGCCGCGCTCGTAGGAGATCTCGCTACGGAAAACGATGCCATACGGCTAGCGCGCAGCCAGGTTCCGGTCAAGCAAATCACTACCGGTACGCTATGTCATCTCGAAGCGGCCATGGTCGAGCACGCACTGGAGGGATGGGATCTCAATAATTTGGACTTTCTCTTCATTGAGAATGTTGGAAACCTCGTTTGCCCTTCATCCTACGATCTGGGTGAGAATCTGCGACTCGTGCTCATCTCCGTAACCGAGGGCGAGGATAAGCCGTTGAAGTACCCAACAATTTTCAACAGCGCCGACGTGGCGGTGGTCACGAAGATGGACTTGGCCAGTGCGGTGGAATTCGATTGGCATTCTGCGCACGGCAACATTCAGGCAGTTCGTCCAGGAATGCAGGTCCTCAGGCTCTCCGCCAAGACAGGCGAAGGAATGGACGAATATTTGACTTTTCTTACGACCGGCCTTGGCGAGTTGCGCACAGCCAGACCTAGCGTAGCCACGTCTCCATGAGCTCAGAATGCATGTCGCGGCAGTGAGGGCAAGCGATGTATTTTGAACGGGTATCCGCACAGGAATTATTTTGCAGCACTATTCTTAAGAACCAGCACGAGTATGCGTCCGTCGGAATGAAATTCCCCTCCCGTCGCGGTTTTCGCGGTGGTCAACGGCTGTGCTGGCGTAACATGATCGCGTTGAACAACCAGGCCCGTTCCTGACAGCGTGCCATTTACATACTCCCGCTCTCCATCAATGGCCGGATCGATCTTGTGTGTCAGACCATTGTTGCGCTGATCGCGCTCAAAACCAATGTCATGTGTAGCCGCGACGCACCACAGCGGCCGGCCATCAACTTCAAATGGCGATTTCCAGACGCGCAGATGATTCCGCGACATGGCCACTCTTACGGGTTCGGCGTGGGCGAATCCGTAATCTTGCGCCCGGCCAAATAGAAACAGCGTGCTCATGGGCATCGTCAGATAGTCTTTTTTCTCCAGCGAATCGACTACCGCATTAAGAGCAGTGTTTTCCACCTTCGCGTCGACTTTCACCCACCCCGCGTCAGTGAAAACCTGCACCACCTGGTCCTGCGTTCCCACAATTAAAACGTTGACCATATCTCCGGCCTTACCTGAGGGATCGGTAACTCGTCGTGGAATTTTGGTCAGCATATCGGGCGTGATGCCGGCTACGCGCGTTTCTGCCGGACCTCCGGGATTTCCGGCGTCTTTCGAACCTTCGTCGAGAACCTCAATCTTTACGTGAAAGCTTCCTTTAGCCGTAGCGGCCTCACTCATGCTTTGATTGAGACCGACGAATAACCTGCCCGCTACTGGCACGGCGTATTCTTTGCTGGCGCCCACAAGAAAAGCCTGGGCATAGGTGTCTGGACCGACGCGAGCGATCAGGGCCCCATGACCTGCGTCTCCGACTGCATATTGATGAAGCAGGTCGGCAAATCCGCGCGACAGCCCGTCTGGACCAAATGTTCCCGAAGATCGCGTTTTTCCGCTGTAAGATTGGTCAGCCGGATACGTGATTTGCCCCGTAGCCGTAAACTGCAGCTTCGCCCCACCGCGCACGTCGACGTTGGTGTCTATCCACTCCTTCGTTGCAGGCACGTCAATTTCGTACGTTTTAATGGCAGCCGTATTCGCTGGTGCCGTCTGCGCCCATGCAGCCGCATGCATCAAGCTTGAGGTAAATATTGCCAGCGCCAGAAACTTCATCATGCTTCTAGTCTTCATAGTTGTGATTGCCTTATTCGCAGCTCAAAGTGGCAGAATATCGTCGGACCGGCGTCTTGCGCAACGACTGGCCGGAAGTTTAGCGCTATTTTCAGAAACATTAAGATGAGGATGGGAACACTTCAGCAAAATCCACAGCCCATCGGAGGCTTAGAGCCTGCGCGGTTCTTTTTTCCTATAAATTCGCCGGACAGTCTTACCAGTACAACTTCATGGCAAATTGGAATTGCCGCGGATCATACGCCGCAGTAGGTTGTCCCGCTGCAGTCCAAAGCTGATTCACCGCTGCGACATTGAATTTGTTCGCGATATTGAACATATCCGTGATCAGCTCGAGATTGAATCGTTCCCCGAAATAAATGCGCTTGGCGATGCGAAGGTCGTTGAACACTGTCCACGGTTGCACGCCGGCGTTACGGGGAAGATTGCCATCGAGCGACAGCAGCGTGGTATTCGACGTCGCCGTAAAACACGGTTCCTGCAGCAGACCCGTCGGAGAATACTTCGAGGCCACCACCGGTCCACACGCAGGATTCCCCGCGCCCGTTACCACATTCGGACGCGCCGCCGTCGGCGCAAATTGGAAGTTCGTATTGTCTCCAGTCGTAATCAGGAATGGACGTCCCGATCCCGCCTCGACGATGGGCGCAATCGTCCAGTTGCGGAAAAACTTTCTAGCAAAGCCGTCGCCGGGGAGCGCTCCCGACTGATACACGCCGCTGAACACAAAACGGTGGCGCTGATCGAACAACGAATTTGATTCTTCCAATTGCGGATAGTAGCTGTCCTGCGGTGCCAGCGGCGACTGCAAATCGGTAGAGTCGTCAATCGTGTGCGAATAAGTGTACGAAGCCAGAAATTCGTAGTGGTTGTTGAAACGTTTGCGCAAATTCGAACTGAAGCCACTGTAGTTCGAACTGCCGTTTGAATAATTCGCGTCCATATCGCCGAAAGGCACCACCACGCAAGCGCCAGCGGCGCCAAACGGAAGCGTGTTGTCGCATTTGCCTCGATTGACGCCCAGCCCCAATCCGTCGGCGTTGGCCAGCAATGCGGCATCCGCCAGACAGGGTCCGCCAGCCAGCGACGGATTCAATCCCGAAGGCCGGAAGAAATTCAGCATAGCCGCCGGCGCGAACGCTCCCGAGGGCGGCAAACCAAACGCCGCTGGGCAAATTGCCACCGACAGCGGGCTCGACGGATACGAAGGATTGGTAGTGGGAAGCCCGATTGAATTAGCGAACGCAACCGCGTTCTGCCAGTTCTTGACCAGCAAGTCCCCGCGCACGATATTGGCATTGATCGGCCGGTTGAGATGCCGTCCGCCGTTAAAGTTGTAGGCTAGGCTCAACGCGAATCCTCCTCCGAGATCCTGCTCAAAGGTCAAGTTGGCTTGTTGCGAATACGCATACACAAAATTCTTCGACTGCGGATAACCAAACGGCTGAAACGCCAGCGGGAAGCCGGTTGTCAGATAATTTTGATTAATGAAAACTGACTGCGGAAAATTCAGTGCCTGAAATCGCTGCTGATTGGGCAGGTAACCAAGGTTGGTCGAAAACGCCGGCGGGATGCACGTAGGCAACGTTTGTATCCCCTGAAAAATGTTGCTCGCATTCAAATTCAGAGGACTGCTGTTCGCTGCGTTCGTGTCGCAGGGACTGCCTCCCGCAAACAGCAACTGCCCGCTCCTCGAGCCATCCGACGCATCGCCCAGAAAGTAAAGTCCCAGCAAAGGATGATCGTAGAAAACTCCATAAGAGCCGCGCAGCACCGACTTCCCATTGCCCTTCGGATCCCAGGCAAAGCCGATTCGCGGCTGTACATTATTGGTATCGGTCTGTATGCCCTTCTGCAAACCCAGCGCATTGTAAGCGGCCAGCGCCAACGGATTCGGCGCAGCAAGCTGCGGCGGGAATTCAATGTCATAGCGCACGCCCAGGTTCAGCGTAAGGTTTGGCTGCACTCGCCACGAATCCTGAAAGTAGACGCCGAGCGGCTTGTTGGAGAAACTGTCGTTCGGATTGCCAATTCCCTGGATAAAATCCTGCGGAACTCCCAAGCCGTACGCTTGCAGCCCGCTGATCCCAGGGATCGCTTGCTGCAGACTTGCCGGCAACGAGCTGAAAATTGCGCTGGGAATTATCTGGCTCGCGGTGAGTGCTCCAAAATCGTACACTCCGCCGTAATTCACCGTGAACGTCGCCGTGAGTGGAATGTAATTGAAGTCCACGCCAAACTTCATGCCGTGCTGTCCATGGGTCAGGGAAAAATTGTCGGTGAACTGGTAACGCTGCTCGACGCGGTTAATGTAGGAATAAGGTTCGCGGCCGAAGTACGCGTAGCCGGGAATATTCACTGCCGGATCCGACCCGCCCGGCGCGTTTGCATAAAAGTAAGACAATCCCCGCCGCGCATACTGGAAACGAAATTCGTTCACCTTGTTGTTGCCGATCGTCCACGTGTCCTGGAATACACCGGAGACGTCGCGATAAGTCTGCTGCGAAGTTCTGGAATAAGCGTTCTGTCCAAACGTCTGTCCTTCGCCATTCACTTCGATACCAGTCACAGTGCTGGGGCTCACGTTCGCCCGCAGCATTATTCGATTACTGTTGCTCACGTTGTGATCGATTCGCAGCGAGTAAAGGCTCGTGCCCTCGAACACAGGGAAATTTCCTACCTGCGCATTGAGTGTTTGAAATGATGCTGGCAATCCGTTGCACAGCGTGTTTCCAGAATTGCAGGAACTCGGGAATTGGGTCAGCGGACTTGTTCCATTTGTGGGAACTGGAATGGCCCCGAGCGCCGCCAGTAATCCAAACGACTGCGGATAAGCTCCATTCAAGGCGATGGCCGATGAACCGCCCGCCAGAAACGCATATTGCTGCAACAGTGGCGCCGGCAATCCCGGACTGCTCAAAAACGCAGCCTGCTGCGGTGTAACCTGAATATTGAAAGTCCCCGGAGGCGCGAGTCCCGGCGCAAAAATGTTGGTGGCATCAAAAGGAACTAATCCAAAATTGTCCTGCCCGATGCTGGCAAATCCGGTCTCGTGCCTGCGCGTAACTTCGTAAGCGAAATAAAAATAGGTTTTATCTTTCTTGATCGGTCCGCCAAACGCCGTTCCCGCCTGCACCCGCGTGTACGCCGGCTGGGACACATTGCTGAAAGGGTTCGTCGCCTGGATATATCGATTCCGCAAGAAGCCATAAACATCGCCGTGAAAATCGTTCGATCCCGAGCGGGTAATGATGTTGATCACGCCGCCCGCAGCCTGTCCGTATTCCGCCGCATAGCTGTTGGTAATGATCTGAAATTCCTGCACCGCTTCCTGCGAGACGGTTGACCGAACGCCATTGGTCGAATTGTCAATTGCATTAGCGCCGTCCACATTCACCAGGTTCGAACGCGCGCGCTGGCCGCTTATGTTCAATCCTGACGTGGGAGCCGCGCCGATACTGGGAGCGTTGTCGCGCAACACCTGCGAATCCGTCAATGCGAAGTTGATGTAGTTGCGGCCGTTGATAGGGAGGTTGTCGATGGCCTTCTGCTCGATGGTATCGGTCGTCGAAGTGCGGCTGGTTTCGATCAACTCACTCGCCGCGCTGACGGTGATCACTTCCTGCGCGCCCGCCAGCGTGAGCGAAACTGGCAAGTCCAGTACTTGGCCAACGGTGACGGCAACATTGTCCGCCGTGGCTTTGGCGAAGCCAGGAGCATCGACCGTAATCTGGTAATTTCCCGGCGGCAACAACTGAATGCGGTACTCGCCCTGCGCGTTCCCAGTTACTGATCGCTCCAGGCCCTTGGCTTGATCGCGCGCTGTAACCGTCGCATTGGTCACCAGGCTGCCCTTGGGGTCTTTCACCGTGACGTGCACGTCGCCCGTGGCTGCACCTTGCGCAAATCCGAACGTGCAGATGGCCAGCAGCACGAGTATTAGGGACGCAAGCTTCCGCATAGTCATAAATTTTCTCCGTACCAAAACGACTGAACTAGGAGGACGCGCGGCTTACGCAGGCAAAGAAAAATAGCCAATCCGAATTCGTCGGCAGGCTTATGGTCAAACATTGTCGAGAAGGCACGCTCGGCTGCTTTGTACATCAACCCGCAATCAGAAGCAAGCAGGATTACCAAAGAGCATCGGGTTGGTTAGATGTAGTCCCGAGCGTCTTTGCTCGTGCTGGACTAGAAAAGAAACTTAACTCCGACCTGAACCAGCCGAGGAGGATTAGCGCTTACTACCTGTGCAAAACTGGAACTCCCAATATTGCCATTCACCGATTGCGGTCCAAAAAACTGCGCGTGATTAAAAACGTTGAAACCTTCCACCCGCAACTGCAGAGACTTTGATTCGGTAACGCGAATGTTCTTGAGCAAAGCCATATCGTAATTATTGAGTCCAGGCCCATAGAAAAAGCGCCGTTTCGCCGTTCCCGGCGTCCCCAACGCATTCTCACTGAATTGAGAGGTATTGAAATACGGCCGCCCGTTGCGTGGATTTTGATTGAGGTCTAGTGCGCCGCCGTTATAGTCCGGCTCATCCACTCCATAGTTATTGATCCCGTTCGGTTCGCTACCAAGCAAAGAATTATCGCCGTAGTTCACCAGTGTTACCGGCAGACCCGAGCTGAAATGAGTGATCCCGGAGATTTCCCATCCTTGCGTCCAACGATTCGTCGCGTGGAACAGGATCTCGAACGGAACCTTATAGTTGTAACTCACAACAAAGTTGTGCCGGATATCGAAAGAAGACAACGCGTAGCTCAAACGCGGATTGATCGGATTAACTTCTTCCCCTAGATTTGAGGACTCATCGAGAGACTTGCCGTAGGTGTACCCGGCCGAAATCTCCAACCTCCCACTAGTATGCCGCAAACTTAGTTGAAGCGAATTGTAATTCGATTGCCCAATGCTCGCCTGATTCGCGACGCTGCCAAAATTAGGTCCCAATGGCGCGCGTGTACCGTCTATGATCTGGCCCGACGCCGTCGTGAATACACTGTCTTCCAGGAATGGACCACAGGTTGGGGAACCCGGCGCCACTGCATTTGGTTGGCTCAGGCTCAGGCACAGCGCCGGATCGCCCGGGTTAGCTTCTTCTATCACCAGCAACCGGTGCGCCTGCGTTCCCACGAAACTCGCGCCCAATACCGTATTCGCTCCCAGTTGCCGCTCCAGCGAAAGCATATATTCTTCGACATAAGGAATGCGATTGCTCGCTGCGTATCCCGGGATGCCGCTGATTGGCTCGTATTGCCGCCAATCCACATTCGCGTCTGGGTGGCTGCGCGACGCTCCTCGGGTGGCCAGCGCAACCGGAAACGGCTGGCCCAGATTTTGTCCGGTGGCGGCAGTGATGAAAGGCGTGGCGAAAAGCGGCGGCGAAGGGCTCGTATAAGTAATTCCAAACGGCGCGTTCCCTGCGAGAATCCCCAAGGTCAGCGCCTCGATCGCCGTGTAATACATTCCGAAACCGGCTCGTACGCTGGTTTTCCCCGGTCCCCCGAGAATCTTTCCCAGAAGAGTTTCTTCCGAAGTAGCCGGTGAATAAGCCAAGCCGATGCGGGGAGCGAAGTCAAAATTTCCCGCCGGCGCCAGCGTTCGTGAGACGCCCGGATCGCCGGGGAACAAAATCCCCGCGGGCGCTGTCGGAAAAAGCACCGACCGTCTGCCCGGCTCAAACGTGGAGATCTCATTATTTTTTTCGTACCACGGCTCGATCCGATCCCAGCGCAATCCGGAATTGAGCGTGAGATTCGTGCGCACTCGCCAACTGTCTTGCGCGTAGAGGCCCCAGTACTGGTTGCGCCCATAAAACGGTTGCAGTTGGCTTTGATTGTATTGGCTCGGAATTCCCAGCAGAAAATCGGCAAAATCGTATCCCGTCTGACTTCCGGTAAATAAAAAGTTGCCATTAAATTGCGCCGTCGGATTCGTATTGATCTGGTCGTAGTGAAATTCAAATCCGAATTTCATCGCGTGTCGGCCCAGCACTTTGGAAAAGTTATCGAGCCACTGGAATGTGTTGTTCACCTGCCGCAATTCGTTAGCGTTGGTCCCAATGGAAAAAGCGTTGAAGATAACATTCTCAACCCCCTCGCCTTGAGGATTGAGCGGCATAATCCCGGGAGTTCCCTCACCGGTTACAAATCCTTGAGATGCCAGGCTGACTCCAAGTCCACCGATAGGCTTTCCAAGATCGTTGTGATCCCGCATGTAGGTGAAACGAAACTCATTGACCGCCGTCGATCCGAGTGTCTTGGTATCACTCAGGCTAAGCAACTGCGCCCGGCCCAGGTAAAGCGCGTTGAATCCGGGCACGCTCGCCCCGCTCTGCGCTACGGGATAAGGATTGTTGAGCGTGAAGTCGTCCAGAAAATAGTAGGCTGAAAACGCGCCCCAACCACTGTTGTAGTCGAGCCGATAAGCGCCCTTATCGTCGCGCAAGCTCTCGTCGAAGTTCGAGGTTGCAAAAGTTCCATTCGCAATATTCGGCGCAGGGATGTATTGCAACAAGTGTCTGGCAGGCGCTGACCACGCGCTCTGCGGGATAATGGCTCCGGGAAAAACGCAGGCGGACGAAGTCGAACACCCAGACACGTAATAACTTTCGCCGGGGGAAACGGAGTATCCCAGTTCCTGCGAAAGCAGATTCGCCCAATTTTGTCCCGTGACTACGCCGGTCAACGCGCTGGCCTCATCCGATAAACTGCCCGAGCGGTCCTGAGTTGAAGGAACAGGAATCTGGCCGGTGTCGACTCCCTCAGTCAAACGAGTGCCTTGATAATCGGCGAAGAAAAAAATCTTGTTCCTTCGAATTGGACCGCCGAAAGTTCCTCCGAACTGGTTCTGGTCAAACGCTCCGCGCGCGGGAGAAAAATAATTGCGCGCATCGAGGTTCGTATTGCGCAGGAATTCTAAAACATCGCCGTGGAATTCGTTGGTGCCCGACTTCGTGACCACATTGATCTGTCCGCCGCTGTGGCCTCCATACTCCGCATCGAAGTTGCTGGTCAGGATGCGAAACTCGGCAATGGAATCTAGGTTGGGAATGATCGCCGTTCCGGAGTTCACGTCTTCTTCGGCGTCACTTCCATTCACGATGAACGCATTCGCGAACTCCCGCTGACCGTTAATTGAAATCGTTCCCGGATTCAGTCCCCCCGAGGGCGAGAGCGCGCTCACTCCAACATCCTGCTGAGTATTCGCGGTAAGCGACGTGGCAGGAACCACGCCCGGTTGCAAGGCCAGCAGATCGGTGTAGCTCCGCCCATTCAAAGGCACGGCCGCCATTTTGGTGCCGTTGATGACCTCGCCCATCTGCGTATCGGATGTTTCGACATGAGCAGCGCTCTCGCTTACCGAAACCGCCTGCGCCGGCCCGCCCACTTGCAACACCGCGTCGACTGCAACCGCACTGTTGGCGTTGATCGTAATTCCGATACGCTGATAAGGTTGAAAACCTGCCGCCTGAATCACAAGGTCGTAGGGTCCCACGGGAATGTCAGGGAAAAAATAATACCCCTGGCCATTAGTCGCGAGGCGATGCTGCACTCCGGTCGCAACATTCGTTGCGCACACACTGGCATTCGCCACCACGGCGCCGCTTACATCTTTGACCGTGCCGGAGACACTCCCACCCGCCCCAGCCCACGAATCGACTGCGAGGAGCAGGAGCAATGTGAATGAGAAAAATAAATGACTACGCCAGAAACCTCTAGAGAACAAGCAGACAACTCCGAAGGCCAATTATATCTTTTACATACGATGTTCCATGTCGAAGACTTCTCAGCCGTTGCGACTGATGCCGGAGGTCTCTTGCTTCGCGCTCTTCAGCGCCCACGCCATGCGCGGCGTATTGTGGGCGATGCCAAAGCGGCCGCGAGCATCGAGCAAAATCATCCCGCCGTGACCATTCAGGCGCGACTTTAAATAGTTGATCGCCTCTGCCGCCACCCACTCGGGCAAACTGCCTGAGGCAACGCGGTCCGCTGCCCACTTGGCGAGAACGAGTTTCATGATGGGCTCGCCCCATCCCGTAGTCGAAGCCGCCGCGGTCGTATTGTCGGCGTAGCATCCGCAGCCAATCAATGATGAATCGCCTAAGCGCCCGGGAGCTTTGTTGAGCGTTCCTCCGGTCGAGGTTGCGGCCGCGATGTCCCCGTTACGGTCGAGCGCGACCGCACCCACGGTGTCATGCGAAAGCGTCGAGGCAAACAGATCAGGTTTTTCTTCGGAGGCGTTGGCCTGAAATTCGCGCAAGCGCTCGACCTCGCGCGGAACGATGAGATCTTCATTTTTGCAGAGCTCAATGCCATGTTCGGCCGCGAAACGCTCTGCGCCTTCTGCGACGAAATATACGTGCGGGCTTTCGCTCAGGATTTTGCGCGCGGCGCGCACCGGGTTGCGCAGATGCTCGACGCAGCCGACGCCTCACGCACGCAACGTGCCGCCGTCCATTATTAGCGCGTCGAGCTGTACTTTACCGTCACGGTTGAGAAAGCTGCCGCGTCCGGCATCGAATGTCTCGTCATCTTCCATCACCACGACTGCTTCCTCGACCGCATCCAGCGACGACCCGCCTCCATTCAGCACCTGCCAGCCCGCAGCCAGGGCGTTGCGCACGCCATTCAAATGGGCATCTACCATGTCATCCGGAATGGCCCAGGCGCCGCCATGGACGAGCAAAACGGGATCAGTAGACAAGCGATTCCTCCACCGAGCGCAATTAGTTTAACACCGCAGAAAGATGGGCCACCCCTACGGGCAGGGTGTCGTCGACAAGGAAGCTAGTAGCCAGATGCGCGAGGCTTCGTGCGCGAGTCCATATCCCTCGCTGGTAGAGACGCTTGCCCGGGATTACAGTCAACCTGGGCCTCTGCGCACTCGCGACAGATCGCTTGTGACGCAGCTCACATTTAGCTGTGATGCCGGACGGTGCGCCTCTTCGGGACTTCAGATGAAATCAAAGCAAGGTGAGGCAGTGTCTGTGGGTAAGTCCATCCGGCGGTTTCTCTACTTGTTCCTTCTCTGTGGCTTCGTGCCTGCGGTCGCCGCTCAGGACCACGCGGACCCCGCAAAACTTGCTCAGACCGATGCGCGACCAGTTTCAGCGACCCCTAATTTTGTGCGGGCTTTTTCCTCAGCTGACGATATAAGAAAATCACTGCACCCGATTCTGGATCGAAGCCTCGACATCATTGCTGGGCCTAAAGACTCGGAACCTCGCGTGGAAGGATTGCAATCGCCTGCCGCCATCGCGACCGATTCAAGCGACCGTGTGTTCGTTGCCGATCGCGGCGCAAAAACCGTACACATCTTCGATTTTGTGCATGGAAAATATGGTCTTCTGGAACGCGGCAATGCTCATCTGGGCATCCCCATCGCGCTTGCCGTCGATGGCCAGGACAATCTCTATGTGACCGACGAACTTAGCCGCACCATTCTGGTCTACGACTCGACGGGAAAGTTTCGTCGCACTCTGGGAAAGCTCAGCGAAGAAGAATCCTACTTTGAGAGTCCAGCCGGAATCGCCATCGATAACGCAACCGGACACATTTATGTCTGCGACATGCATCGGCACATGGTCGTTGTGCTCGACAACCGCGGGCGGTTGGTTGCCAAGACCGGAAAACGCGGAGGCGGCGACGGCCCCGGCGACTTCAAACTTCCCACCCAGGTTGTCATTCATGATGGTGAGTTGTTCGTACTCGATGCCGGCAACACTCGAATCCAGATTTTTGACACTGCGCTGCATTTCCGTCGAGCCATCAACCTACCCTACGCTGACGGCCGCACCGGTTTGGCGGTCGACGACCAGGGCAATATTTATGTCAGCGACCCCGTTGTCGATCAGATTGAAGTCTTCACCCGCGAAGGCCGTCCGCTGTACAGGTTTGATTTAGGCAGCCTCAAGGCCGCGTATTTGGGTCAGCCCGCCGGACTATGGATTTCTGAGGGATCGTGCCTCTACGTAATCGATGAGCAGAAACACTCTGTCAATCTGTTTCAGCTTAGCGGACAAAATGCGCAGCACTGCCCATGAAACCGCGATAGTCTCCGGAAAAAATCACTTCATATAAATATTAAGAGCCGCTAAGCGCGGCAGACTGCAGCCATAAGAAAGAACAACAAAACCAGCAACAT
>Ga0182024_10006334_pt1 | contig 26052 bp, 18 predicted proteins | sample P32metaG_FD_120480 | JGI IMG/M metagenome (GOLD analysis project Ga0182024, IMG submission 120480) | Permafrost microbial communities from Stordalen Mire, Sweden - P3-2 metaG (Illumina Assembly) | ecosystem: Environmental > Terrestrial > Soil > Wetlands > Permafrost | place: Sweden: Stordalen... | reverse complement strand
GGTGATGTTCTCGAGCTTGATGCCGAGATCCTCGGTGATGCAACGGCCGCCGGTGAGGACGGCGATGTCTTCCATCATGGCCTTGCGGCGATCGCCGAAGCCGGGGGCCTTGACGGCCGCGACTTGCAGGGTGCCGCGGAGCTTGTTGACCACGAGGGTGGCAAGGGCTTCGCCTTCCACGTCCTCGGCGATGATGAGGAGCGGGCGGCTCGCCTTGGCAACCTTCTCGAGCACGGGGAGCAGATCCTTGAGGCTGCTGATTTTCTTCTCGTAGATGAGCAGGTAGGCGTTCTCGAGGGAGACTTCCATCGATTCCGCGTTGGTCACGAAGTACGGGGAGAGGTAGCCCTTGTCGAATTGCATGCCCTCGACCACTTCCAGCGTGGTCTCGATGCTCTTGGCTTCCTCGACGGTGATGGTGCCATCCTTGCCGACCTTGTCCATGGCATCGGCAATGATCTCGCCGATGGTGACGTCCCAATTGGCGGAGACGGTGGCGACCTGCGCGATCTCGGTGCGGTCCTTGACCTTCTTCGAGATGCGGCCCAGTTCGGCGACAATGGCCTCGACGGCCTTGTTGATGCCGCGCTGCAGCGAGGTCGGGTTCGCACCGGCCGTCACGTTCTTGAGGCCCTCGCGATAGATGGCCTCGGCCAGCACGGTGGCGGTGGTGGTGCCGTCGCCGGCGATGTCGCTGGTCTTGCTCGCGACTTCGCGAACGAGCTGCGCGCCCATGTTCTCGTACGGATCCTCGAGCTCGATCTCCTTGGCGACGGTGACGCCGTCCTTGGTGATGGTGGGGCTGCCGAATTTCTTGTCGAGGATGACGTTGCGGCCGCTCGGTCCGAGGGTCGCCTTCACCGCTTTCGCGAGTTTCTCGACGCCGCGGAGCAATGACTGCCGCGCGTTCTCGTCGAATAGTAGTTGTTTAGCTGCCATAATGGTAAGTGGATTTCCTTGTTGGATTGTTGTTTTGAGTGATTCGCGCTTTGACTTAGCCCAGGATCCCCAGGATGTCGTCCTCGCGCATGATGAGGTAGTTGTCCCCTTCGATCTTGATCTCCGTGCCGCCGTACTTCGAGATCAGGACGCGGTCGCCTTTCTTGACGGTGAACTCGATCTTCTTGCCGTGTTCATCGAGCTTGCCGGTGCCCAGGGCAACGACTTCGCCTTCCTGCGGCTTCTCCTTGGCGGTATCGGGGATGATGATCCCGCCTTTTTTGACTTCTTTCTCGTCGAGCGGCTTTACCAGCACGCGATCGGAGAGAGGTTTGACATTGATTGCCATGTGTTTGTTTTTCCTTTGGGTTTGGTTTGCTGTTGTTTCACGTGACGTGAACGGCGCTCTTATTCCGAGCGCCGTTCACGCCGTTCCGTAAATTTAGTTTATAGGTTACTTTTTCTTTTCTTCGTCGACGACCTCGAACTCGGCGTCCACGACATCGCCCTTGCCCTCCTGGCTCGGGGCGCCCTGGCCGGCCTGGCCGGCGTGTGCGCCGGGGCCGGGCTGCGGGCCGGGGCCCGCGCCGGAGGCCTGGGCATTGGCCGCGGCCTGTTTGTAAAGATCCTCGGTGACGCTCTGGAACTTGTTCTGCAGGTCGTCGTAGGCGCTTTTGATCGCGTCCAGGTTGTCGCCCTTGAGCGCTTCGCGCACCGCGGCGATGGCAGCCTCGATGGGCGCCTTTTTGTCCGCGGGCACTTTGTCCCCGAGGTCCTTGAGCTGCTTCTCGCTCTGGTAGGCGAGGTTGTCGGCGTTGTTGCGGATCTCGATGGATTCCTTAGCCTGGCGGTCGTCCTCGGCGTGGAGCTCGGCTTCCTTCTGCATCTTGTCGATCTCTTCCTTGCTGAGGCCGCTCGAGCCGGTGATGGAGATTTTCTGCTCCTTGCCGGTGCCGAGGTCCTTGGCGGAGACATGCAGGATGCCGTTTGCATCGATGTCGAAGGTGACCTCGATCTGCGGCACGCCGCGCGGGGCCGGAGGGATGCCATCCAGGTGGAAGGTGCCGAGCTGTTTGTTATCGCGGGAGAGGGGGCGCTCGCCCTGCAGGACCTTGATCTCCACACCGGGCTGGTTGTCGCTGTAGGTGGAGAATATCTGCGACTTGCGCGTCGGGATGGTCGTATTGCGCGGGATCATCGGGGTGGCCACGCCGCCGGCGGTCTCGATTGCCAGCGTCAGCGGGGTCACGTCGAGCAGGAGCACGTCCTTCACATCGCCCCGGAGCACGCCGCCCTGGATGGATGCGCCCACCGCGACGACTTCGTCCGGGTTTACGCCCTTGTGCGGCTCCTTGCTCACCAGCTTGCGGGCGGTCTCGATGACACGCGGCATGCGGGTCATGCCTCCGACGAGCACCAGCTCATCGACCTGGCTGGTGGTCAGCTTCGCGTCATTCAAGCAGGCCTTCACAGGGCCGATGGTCCGCTCAAAGAGGTCGTCCGTCAGTTGCTCGAGCTTCGCCCGGGTCAGCTTCTTCTGGATATGCTTGGGGCCGGTCTGGTCCGCGGTCACGAAGGGAAGATTGATCTCATACTCCTGCGAGGAGGAGAGGGCGATCTTCGCCTTTTCGGATTCTTCCTTGATGCGCTGGACCGCGTCGGGCTGCTTGCTGAGATCGATGCCGCTCTCCTGGCGGAACTCGGCGATGATCCAGTCCATGATGCGGTTGTCCCAATCGTCGCCGCCCAGATGGGTGTCGCCGTTGGTCGCCTTAACCTCGAATACGCCCTCGCCGATCTCCAGCACGGAGATATCGAACGTGCCGCCGCCGAGGTCGTACACCGCTATCTTCTCGTCCTTCTTCTTGTCGAGCCCGTACGCCAGCGAGGCCGCCGTCGGCTCATTGATGATGCGCAGCACCTCCAGGCCGGCGATCTTGCCCGCGTCCTTGGTTGCGTTGCGCTGGGAATCGTTGAAATACGCGGGGACGGTGATGACCGCCTGGGTGATCTTCTCGCCCAGCTTTGCCTCGGCGTCGCTCTTGAGCTTCGCGAGGATCATCGCCGAAACCTCCGGCGGGGAGAATGTCTTCGTCTCGTTGCCCACCTTTACCTGGATGTGGGCGTCGCCGTTGGCGGCCTTCACAATGGTGTAGGGGACCCGCTTGGCTTCCTCGCCGATTTCCTCGAATTTGCGCCCCATGAAGCGCTTGACGGAGAAGACGGTGTTTTGCGCATTCGTCACAGCCTGGCGTTTTGCCGCCTGACCCACGAGCCGCTCGCCGCTCTTGGTGAAAGCTACCACGGAGGGAGTCGTCCGCGCTCCCTCGGAATTCTCGAGAACCACCGGCTCGCCGCCTTCCATTACCGCCATGCAGGAGTTGGTCGTCCCAAGGTCAATGCCTAGTATTTTTGCCATAAATTGATTAAAGTGTCGTTTCGATATTGGAAACTGCCTGTGGGGGAAGAGCAGGGATCACTCCATTCGGGGTGTGTTTATATAAGCAACTTATTATAAGCAGTTTGCTAATGTTCATACCGAAGGGTTATAGGGACATCTTGTCGCTACACCAGCAAGGCTGTCACACTTCGTCGCTGCCGGACTGTCCCACTCGGCGAGATACTGGCCGGGCCGGCGGGCATCGGAGGAAGCACGTCTCCGCTTGAATTTCCCGGATCGACCGCCCATTGTGTCCGGCTCGCTGGAAATGGACGGGTGCCGGAGTGGTCGATCGGGCACGCCTGGAAAGCGTGTGTGCTCCAAAAGGGCACCGAGGGTTCGAATCCCTCCCCGTCCGCCAGCTTGATCATTAGGAACTTACGCAGGTAGCCGCCGCGTCGATGCCAGCCGCCACCGGCAGCCGCGTCCCGTTCCCCGCCTGCCATAGGGGTACAGGCTCAGGACGATCAGTGGCACATTCGCCATCGCATCCGGCAGCAGCAGCGCTCAGTACGCGGCGCGGATTCTCAAGCAGCCTGCTTAGCCGGTCGGCCGGGCACGGGTTTTGCGCCCGCAGCCGCCGCATCGAGGACGTCGTGGCTTTCGTAATAGCGCTGGTTGTTGAATCAGGTACAGTAGCCCTCGTAATGGGGTCGAGCCCCGCCGCGCACCGTTTACCTCCCAAACCCTCCCATGAACAGGCATCCCGCATCCCGGCCACGCGGCTTCGCTCTTATCGCCACGTTGATGATCGTCGGAATACTCGCGATTCTCGTCACCGCGTTTACCGTCGCCATGCGCACCGAGCGCAGCGCCTCCCACAATTTCGCCGAGCGGGAGCGGGCCCAGGCCATCGCGAATGGCATGCTCCATCGCATCCTTGCCGATCAATCCGCCCCCTACATCGCTCTCACCGGCTCTTTCCTCGGGCCGTTCGTGACCGACTCGAATACACAACTGCCTACGACGAGCTCCTCGAGCACCTACCTGGCTGATGAGACCGTGCAGGGCAATTACGCCATGCTCACGCAGATATATACGATGCCCCCCTCGCCCGTCGACAGCTCGGGGAAGCCTCTCGTTTCTTCCTCCAATCACCTTGTCCGCCTCTCGGGCACCACCACCACCAATACCCCCTCGAATTGGGCCTACAACGCCGCCTATTGGGGCTATGCGCGCCAGAATCCGAACAATGCCGGCTTCTATAACTACAGCCCGCTCGACGCCTCGGGTAAACCGACCGCTCCTTCCTGGATTAACTACTACGATAGCACCGGCACCAATCAGATCGGCCAGGTCGCCTATGCCATCTGGGATGAGGCAGGCAAAATCGATATCAACATGGCGGGGCCCGATGGCACCGATTCCACCGGCACCAACTTCATTTCCGGACGCATGAACGGAATGGCTCCGCACGATTTGAAGTTCGAGTATCTCGCAAGCGATCCGCTCGGCTTGATCTCCTATCTGGATAATCAAAACGGGCGCCAGCGCAGCGATTTCGCGTTGCGCGCGATTGTGCCCACCACGGTCACCAATGCCCCCGCTCCCAATGGCACCGGCGATGATCGCTCCATCTTCAGCGTCGAGGAGCTGCTCAACCGGCAGGTCACCGGCTCGGACAATCTCATCACCTCCGTGGATGCCGTCAAGGCGCTCGACGTTACCACCTTGTCCCGCGATTTCGAGGTCCGGCCCGAGTGGGATGGCAATCGCGCGCCGGCAAGCGCCGTGTCGTACCTTAAGTCGTATATCAATGATCCCACACTCCATACCCTCTTCCAGGGCGCCAATTCCCAGGGTGGTCCAAACCTCGTATCAGACCTCGTATCATCGAAGGATCCTACCAACCTTCTTGATGCGCTCACGATTAACGCCGATCTCAAAGCCAACAACATCGTCGCCACCGATGAATGGCGGCAGGTTGTGCGCCTCCTGGCCATCCTCCGGATGGCGCTCCCGCCCAATAAGCCCTACGTCCGGACCGGCAGCGCGGCCGGCGGCAACGAAGACGTCTCCGTACCAGCAACAGCGAACCTGTGGGACGACCAGGATGTCTACGCGATTGCCTTAAATATCCTACAGGCGTCCGACCCGGCCAATGACCAGGAGCTCACCGCGTATAATAGCGCGAGTGGCCAGTTTAGCGGCCAGCCTTACCAAGACCCGAGTGTCCGGACCGGCGTCCGCCTTTCTCCCTACATCGTCGAGACGGCTATTAGCGCGCAGCGTCTTAGCGGCAGTTCAGTCCTGGTCACCGAATATCAAAAAGCCTGGAATCCCTATCCCATCGAATTGGACGGCGGTACTGGCGCTGACGCGATCCCCTATCGATACGGTGCAGCATGGAGCGGGGGCGCGTGGCCCTTCCAGGCCGGGACGGCGGTGGGGTCGGATAGCGCCGTAACCGGCCTCTTCGATAACGCGGACGGGCCCGCCAATCTCGAGAATCTACAACCTCCGTTCCAGACGGATCCTACTAAGCGCCACTTCATGCCGAATACGTTCACCATCCTCCCCCACCATTCCAGGATGCTAACCCTGGGCAAGAAGCACGATCTCGTGTTGTATAGCAAGCCGTGGATGTATAACGGAAATTACTATCAAATCCACAATACCACCTTTGGAGGATCCAGCCTCAATCCGCAAAGCATCGCATTCTCCTTCACCGGGGGGGCATTCACGGGAATACCCTATCTCAACAATCCCAAGGGCGGGACTGACTGGGTCAATATGGGAACGTATTTTGTGATCCCCGCATCGTTAATGGACGCTGCCAGCAAGAATTGGTTTTCCTACCAGATCGACGACCCTCGGATGGGGCAGATGGCCCGCTACACGCCGAATGCGCCTGTGCAAAATTATCCAGCATCTACCACCGGAACGCCAGCCACCACTCCGGAGAACGGTCCAAATGGAGTTCAAAGGCTATATTCTATCATTGGAAATCTCAACACCACAAGCTCCAGCCCGCTGCTCAATTATACGCCTATGACTTACTCCTGGCAGCCTCTTCCAGGAAAACAGACATTATACGATTCCCAGAGCGGTTGGACTACACCGGACATAACATCAAGAAGCACAAACAACCTTTACGGGACCGCCGCACTTTTGCCGGGCTGCAATTACAATTTTCTCGCGCCCAACGATCTTCCGAAAACCTGGGCAGGGATGAGCGCAACCCAAAAATATCACGCTGCGCTCGCCACCTTCGCGCTCCCCGGTCGCCCGTTCGCGAACCTCGGAGAGATCGCCACGGTATATGCTAACCGCCCTTGGACGACTCTTTCCATGGCGCAAAACCTGCCGATTCCCACAGGCACCAACATCAAAACGACCACAGGATCCACCTCGATCCCCAACGCAAGACTTGCACTCTTGCTGGACTACTATACCACCGTCGGCACCACCACCAACCCGACGACCGACGTCAACCTCAACTATCGGGTTACCGCGCAGACAGACCCGCCTCCTCCAGCGGGAATGGCGAACGCGAACATTACAAAACGGCAGCAGAATAATATCTGGCTCTTTGAGAGCGTCGATGCGACCTCCGGCAGCGCCGCCGGTAATCTCCGCCCCATTCGCGGACGGATCAACCTGAATACTGCCACCCACGAGGTTCTCATGCGCTTGCTCTGCGGACAAGGATCGCTATCCACTCCAGCCGACCCATTTTCCAGTTATTACCTCGTGCCAAGCACCGGCAACGTCTCTTCCGTCGCCTGGAATAAGTCCGACGCGTGGGTCAAGTCCTTGACACCGGTAACTCTGACGCAGGCTCAAGCTTCCGCACTGGCCGATGCCATCATCAAGCTCCGGCCTCTGCGAAAGATGTCCGACCTCATCCTGGGAGGCAGCGACGGGATGGGTCTTAATTCACCTTCAATCGACCCCAACCAGACATTCACAAGTCTGCAGACCGGCGGCAACTCGAGTGGAGGGGCTTTTGACAGCCAGGGCAACTATACCGGCTTCGTCGCTGATGCGATATTAGGCCGTCTGGCACAGTTTGGAACGGTCCGGGCGCAAAGCTATACGGTCGATATAGTGGCGCGCGCCACAAAGACCATCCCCGGCGGCCAGATCGTGACTACCGGTGAGGTCCGGATGCTCGCGCACGTTTACCTGGACACCTTCTCGCGGAAGGCATTCGTACAATCGGTCGAGTACCGATGACCGGCGAGACTGCTTCTAGAGCTTGAGGCGGAACGGGACCATGTGGGAGCGGGCAAAATCGGAGCGGGCATAGAAACGCATGGCGGATTGGTTTGTCGCATCGGTGAGCAGGGTGAGGCGCTTGCAACCGGCCTCGCGCGCGCGGCGGATGGCTTCGCGGAGGAGTTGCCCGCCGATTCCCTCCCCCCGCCTCCCGGGGTGGACTATCATGTCCTCGAGCACCGCGGCGCGGCCACCCTCGGCGGTGCTGACGGTGAACAGGATGCTGACCATGCCGACGACGCGGGCGCTCTCCCGCGCGCAATAAATGCGGCCCATGGCGGGCTCGCTGATGATCATCCGGAGAGCGGCGGCCTGGCGGGCGGGATCGGGGGTCCATTCCGCCTCCTGCTCGAAGAGGAAGAAAAGTAACTCGCAGAGCTGCGGGATATCGGGCTCGGCGGCCTCGGTGATGAGAAGGGGATTGCTGGACCGGGAGGGCATGGGCGTGCGGTCCGAGCTATCCGGTCGAGGTCCGGATTACGAGCCGCATCGTCATCAGTCTCGTTTTCAGGGCGGCGAGGTGATGGCTTGCAAGAACCCGAACGGCGGGGAAGCATGTTCACCAGGAAGTGAGATTTCCTCAATGACCCCCCAATATATCGACACAGTACAGCTATCCCGCACCAACCGGCGCGCGTTTCTCTCCCAAACCGCGGGACTGGCCGCGGCGGTGGCGGCGGCCGGGCTCTCGGGTTCGCTCGCCGGCGCGGAGCCAGCCGACGCTCCAAAAACCGCCGGCGAGGACGGGGAGTTTCCCAAAGGGTTCTGGTGGGGCGCGGCGACTGCCGCGTATCAAGTGGAAGGCGCGGCGAACGAAGACGGCCGCAAGCCGAGCGTATGGGATACCTTCAGCCATACCCCGGGCCGCACGAAGGATGGCCAGACCGGCGATGTCGCGTGCGATCATTACCACCGCTATGCCGGCGATGTGAAGCTGATGGCGGAGCTCGGCATCACGCATTACCGCTTCAGCATCTCGTGGCCGCGCGTGATCCCGGATGGGCGCGGCGCGGTGAATGAAAAGGGGGTCGATTTCTACAGCCGCCTCGTCGATGCGCTGCTCAGCCACGGCATCACCCCGCACGCGACGCTGTTTCATTGGGATGGCCCGCAGGCGCTCGAAGACCTGTATGGATCGTGGCGCAGCCGCGAGATGGCGAAGGATTTTGCCGAGTATTGCACCCAGGTGGTCAAGCGCCTGGGGGATCGCGTCACGAATTGGATGACGATCAATGAGATCTATTGTTTCACTTACCTCGGCTATGGCGTGGGCACGACTCCGCCGCACGCGCCCGGCACCATCGTCAAGTCGCGCAAGGAGGTGCTCCAGACCGTTCACCACGCCCTGCTCGCGCATGGCCTTGGCTGCCAGGCCATCCGCGCCGCAACGCCGAAACCGGCCAAGGTTTCAATCGTCGTCAATTACGACACCTTCATCCCCGTGATCGAAACGCCGGAGAACATCGAGGCCACGAAGCGGGCCTTCGTCGCGGAAGAACACAACGGCACGGTGCTGGTCCCAATCCTCACCGGCGCCTACAACCCCGTCGCGCTGGAGGCGCTGGGCCCGAATGCCCCGGACATCGAGCCCGACGATATGAAAACGATCGCCCAGCCGCTCGATCTCCTCGGTTATAACATCTACACCGGCTCCTATGTCCGCGCCGCCGATAACGCGCGCGGCTATGAAATACTGCCGCTGCCCCCGGAGTATCCGCGGATGCATATGCCGTGGCTGAATTTCGTTCCCGAGTCCCTTTACTGGGGAGTGCGGATGATCTCGGATGCGCTTGGCAAGAAGGACCTCCCCATTCTCATCACGGAGAACGGTTGCGCCACGGATGACGAAGTGACCGATAAAGGCGAGGTCCTGGACTTAAGCCGGGTAATGTATCTGCGCTCTTACTTGCGGAGCGCGCATCGGGCGATAAAGGAAGGCTATCCGCTGATCGGTTATTTCCATTGGAGCTTGATGGATAATTTTGAGTGGACTTGGGGTTACACGCGCCGGTTCGGGATCACGCACATCGATTACGCCACCCTGCAACGCCTGCCGAAGGAAAGCTTCCGCTGGTATCAAGCAGTGATCCGGCAGAACTGTCTTCTGTAGGCATATGGGAATTCGGTCTGCTTCCCGCCCGGCTCCCTCAGCATCTCCTTGTCCAGCTCGCGCATTTGCCCGGGCCGGGCATCCAGTTTGTCGTTCATTGGCGTTCTCTCATGCCTGCTGGTAGTGGAGCTCGGGGGGAGCTTCCTCATGCTTTCAATGCCGCGCGGCCAGCAGGCCGCCGCCGTCGGCAGTTGACCGCCGCTTCCGGTTGCCTTAGAGGTTTGCGCTCGGTGTCCCGCACGCGACCGTGGGTTGCGAGGGAAGCCGCTTTTCCAATGACCTCTATAGGATAAAGGCCCTTCCGGTCCGCGCTTGCAGCCTTCTGGCGCCGGCCCTGCCCGTATCCCTGCCCGCGTGCCCGGCGATGTACCCATGCTAACCATCGAAGAACGAATCCAGAAGACCGTCGTCTCCCTGGAGGCAGGAACGCTCGCGATGTGGCTCTGGCGCGCGGTATTCGCCCTTACCACGGTCGGGCTCTCGCTCTTTTACCTCATCCACGAGTTCAAGGGCCTGCCGGTGTCCCAGGCCATGGACGAGGCGCAGATCGGGCGGGAGATCCTGCGGGGCCATGGCTTTGAGACAAAATTCGCGCGCCCCCTGGCGTTCGGTGAGTTGCGCGCCCGCGGGAAGGACGCAAAGGCGGCGATCTGGGAGGATACCTACAATGCCCCCATCCCCCCGCTCCTCGATGCGGCGGCCATCGCCTACCCGATCAAGAAGGGATGGGAGCTCACGCGGACTACGCAGGTTTACTCGGCGGACCGGACGATCGCGATGATGGGGGTGCTCTTCTTCCTCGCCTCGGTGATGGTGCTTTACCAGATCGCCAAGGAGCTCTTCGACCAGCGGCTTGCCTACCTCGCGACAGGCCTCGTGCTGATTTGCGACATGATGTGGAAGTACTCCATCTCCGGGCTCCCGCAGATGCCCCTCCTCTTCCTCCTCCACGTCAATGTCTACATGATGCTGCGCGCGATGCGGGCGAATTACCTGGAGGAGCCGCATCTGGGCTGGGTGGCCGGGGTGGGCCTCGGTTTCGGGCTCATGGCGCTCACCCATGCCCTCTCGATTTTTATTTTCGTCCCCGTGCTCGCGTTTTCGTGCCTCTTCTTCCAGACGCGCTGGAAGGCCGGGGCGCTGATGCTGGGGCTCTTCCTGCTGGTTTACACGCCATGGCTGGTGCGCAATGCGATGGTGTGCGGCGATTTCCGCGGGATGGCGGGGTACTCCGGGCTGGATGGGATCGTGCGCCCGGAGGCGGGCCACATGCGGCGCCTGGCGATCGATCTGGGCAATGTGACGGGGAATTACTTTGTGCAGAATTTCCGGATGAACTTCGTCGCCCAGATCAACCGGCTGGTGGAGTACCTGGGCTGGAGCTGCGTCGCCCCGGTGGCGCTGGTGAGCGTCCTCCACCCGTTCCGGCGTCCGGTCACGGCTGCCTTCCGCTGGCTGCTCTTCGCGATGTGGGGCTCCGCGATCTGCGGGATGGCGGTCTTCGGGATGAAGGAGGAGCGCTCCCTCGCGGCCAATCAGTTTCACCTCCTCTTTGTCCCCCTCTTTATCTGTTACGGCATGGCCTATGTGCTGGTGCAGTGGGACCGGCGGGTGGGCCTCGGTTTCATCGTCCCCCAGTGGACCTACCGCAAGGGTGCGCAATCGTTCCTGCGGCTCTCGCTGATTATCGCCATTTTTCTCGTATCGGGCATCCCGCTGATGAGCCGGATGATGGATAGGAACTGGCTGCCATACGAGTGGCCGCCGTATGCGCCGCCCTACGTCAAAATCCTCGGCGACTGGTTTGCGCCCAATGAAATCATCGGCTCTGACATGCCATGGGCCGTGGCCTGGTACGCGGACCGCCGCAGCCTCTGGCTGCCTTTCATGCCGGAGGATTTGGTCGACATCAGCGATTACCAGAAGCTCGGCGGCCCAATCGCCGGCCTCTTCCTTACCCCCATCAGCGGCACGCAGAACACGCTCGGTGACCTGGTGAACGGCGAGTACCGGCACTGGACCGGGTACATCGTCCGGACCATCGACCTCACCAAGTCGCCCTACCCGGTGAAGAGTTACCTCGGGACGCGCGATTGCATCGTGTACATGGACCGGGATCGCCGGATGCTGCCGGTCAAGTAACAAGGCGGACGGGGCCTTAGCGCCGCCGGCCGCGGAGCAGCGTCTGGGCTTCCGGCAACCCGGCGGCAAGCGTGAGGAGCACGTAGATTACGCCAAAGCTCGCGACAATCGCGCTGAGATTGAACCACCGGAAGCCGAGATGGACATAACGTCCCACCGCCCAGCCGGCCCCGGAGGCGCAGAGCGCGGCAGCCCAGATCTTGGACGGATAATGATCCGGCAGCGCCGTGCTCCCGATGCGCGCCTGGAGCGCGCGGCGCAGCAGGAGAAACTCGACCCAGCCCGCAAGCCCCGCGGAGAGAGTCAGGCCCACCGCGCCCAGCCCCTTCGCGATATCGGGCAGTCCCGGCGTGGGAAGATGGAGCGAGCCGAGCAGCACGGAGTTGAGGTAAGGCCGCAGCGGAAAGGCAAACAGCAGGCCGAGGGCGATCGTCAGGGTAACCCGGATGAGGGCGAACCAGAGCGGCGTGCGCGTATCGCGCAGCGCGTAGAACGCCGAGGAGTACAGCCGGCCCCAAGTCGCGGCCAGCAGGCCCACCGTCGATCCCATCAGGATGTACCAGACAAACAGCGTGTCCTGCGGGCCAAAGATGCCTTTTTGAAACAATGCCGCGATGATGTGCCGCCCGAGGATGAGGAAGGCGGCCACGCAGGGAATGACGTAAAAGGCGATGTTCCGTTTCCCGGCGATCAGCCGCGCCCGCAGCTTCTCGTTCACTTCCTCGCGGGTGCCGGTGGAGGAGGACATCTCCGGCAACTCGGCAGCGGCGACGGACATCCCGAAAAGGCTGATTGGAAGCGTGTAAAGGATTTGTGCGTACCCGAGGCTGGCGACAGCAGCCGTCCCCAGCAGGCTGGCGATGACACCGTCAATGAGCGCGCTCAATTGGACGACGCCCCGGCTGATAAACACGGGACCAAGGCTGCGGAACACCTGTCTCACCGGCGCCAGCGTAGTATCGAGCCCGAACCGGATGCCGGAGCCAATGGTCCTTCCACTGGCGGTTTTCCGCCCGTAGATGAAAGGGATCTGAATTCCAAACTGGAGAATTGCGCCGAGGACCGAGCCCCACGCCAGGTAAACGGCCAGTGAGCCTTGGGCATGACGCCGGCCAAAGCCGAGCAGCGTCCCGATCATTGCCAGGTTCCAGAACACCGGCGCCACGTAGGAGATGAAGAAAAGCCGGTGGCTGTTGAGGATGCCGAGACACCACGCCGAGAGCACGAAGATGCCGACGCCGGGAAACATGATCTGCACGAGGTGCATCGTCAGCAGCCGGTCCGCGCCGTGAAAGCCCGGCGCGACGACGTCGATCAGTAAAGGCATCAGGGAGACGCCCAACGCCACCACGATGGCCACGGCAAGCGCCAGCAGAGTGGCCACGATGCCCGCCACTCGTCCGGCAAGCTCCGTGTCGCCTTCTGCAAGCAGTCGGGAGTAAACGGGAATAAACGAAGCGGAGAGCACTCCCTCTCCCAGGAGATTTTGCAGGAAATTCGGGATGCGGACGGCGGCCCTGAAGGCGCCGGCAGCAGGGGAATTGCCAAGAAAATAGGCAAAGACACTCTCCCGGACCAATCCGGCGATGCGGCTGAGCAGGATACCCGCGCCCACGAGGAACGCGGATGCCGGGGGCTTTCTGGCGGACGGCGGAGGGACCGCTGGTTTTGGCGGTGTGCTGGTCACGAGGTTGCTCACGGCACCGGCTCGCCCACGAGGTCGTACAAGCTGGTGCCGGTGATGCGGACGTTCGCGAATTCGCCCACCGGCGCGGGCCGCGTGAGCAGGACCTGCGTGTCCACCTCGGGCGCGTCCCCTGCGGCGCGGGCGGCATCCGGCTTCTCGACGAGCACGCGGAGGGTCTTGCCCACCTGCGCGGCGGCGAGCTCGCCCGCGATCCGCTGCTGGAGGCGCATCGCCCTGCGGAAGCGCGCCTGCTTGGTCCGCGCGGGCACCTGGCCGGGCATCTTCGCCGCGCGCGAGCTCTCCTCGCGCGAATAAGTAAACACGCCCAGCCGCTCGAAACGAACCGCCGCGATGAAATCGAGCAGCGATTGGAAATGCTCCTCCGTCTCTCCCGGGAACCCGACGATGAAAGTGGTCCGCAGCGCGAGCCCCGGGATGCCGGCGCGCAGCCGCGCGATCAACTCCTCGATATGCCGCCGCGAGGTCTCCCGGCGCATGCCCAGCAGCATCTCCTCATGGATATGCTGGAGCGGCATGTCGATGTACCGTGCCACCTTGCCGCAGGCGGCGATGGTCTCGATGAGCTCGCTGCTCCAATGCGCCGGGTGCGTGTAAAGAAGCCGGATCCAGAAGTCGCCCTCGATCTTCTGCAGCTCCCGCAGCAGCGCGGCGAGCGTGGGCCCGCGCGAGGAATCGACCGGCTGCGTCGCGTTTGGCCGCTCGTCCCAATGGTCCATGCCGAAGTAGGTCGTATCCTGGCTGATGAGGTTGATCTCCCTGACCCCCTCGGCCACCAGCGCGCGCACTTCCGCCGTCACCGAGGCGATGGTGCGGCTGCGATGCCGGCCGCGCATCCGCGGGATGACGCAGAAGGAGCAGGGATGGTTGCACCCCTCGGCGATCTTCACGTAAGCCGTATGGGAAGGGGTGAGCCGGAAGCGCGGCGTATCGAAGTCCGGGATGAACGTCGAGTTGCGGGTCACCAGGTTGAGCGGCTGCCACTGGTCATCGTGGAGAGGCGAGGGCGCCGCGAGCAGGTCCTCGACGATCTGGCCGAGCTGGTTCACCTGGTCGAGACCGATGAATGCGTCCACCTCCCCGAGGTCCGAGGCCAGGTCCTTCGAGAATCGCTGCGCCATGCACCCGCTGACGATCAGCTTCTGGCCCGGCTTTTTGCGGAGACCGCGCTGCTGGTGCGCATGGAGGATGGCGTCGATGGACTCCTCCTTCGCCGAGTCGATAAAGGCGCAGGTATTGACCACCAGGACATCCGCATCGGAGGCATCGGCGGTGATCCGCATCCCGCGGCTCGCCGCATCGCCGAGCATGACCTCCGCATCGACGAGGTTCTTCGCGCATCCGAGCGAGATCATCCCGATCTTGACGGCACCGATGCGCGGCTTCGCGGAGCTGAGGGTTGCCGGTGTGGGAGTCATTCGATTTGGATTTCGTTGCCGCCGGCCGTGAGTGTCTGCCCATCCTGGGTGACCTCGATGCCGGCAGGGTCATCGACCTGGATCCAGAATTTGTGCCCGGTCAACTTCAGCGGCGCGTCGCCCGGGTAGAGCCAATCCTGGAAAAAGGGAGCGGAATCTGCCACATCCCTGCGGATTGTCACCCACGTTTTTCGGATGGGCCGGATGCTGACTTGCTTGAGCGGCTCGGGCGGCGACACGGGAGCGATGGCCGAGAGGACCGGGCCGGAGGCGGCCGCCGGAGGCGAAACAGGGGACGCAGCCGCATGCCCGGGCGGGGTGGGGAAGACCGGCTCGGCCCGGCGCACCTCGCGGCCGGGATCGAATGTCGCCGCGGGCAACGGAGTGGGCGTGGGCTGCACGGCAGCCGTGACGGGCGGCGTATAAGCCGGGACCGCCGGCGCCGCGCTCGGCGGCGCGGCAACCAGCGCCGGGGCCGTGCTGCGCAGCACGGGAGCGACCGGCGCAGGAGCGGGCACTACGGGCGCCACGGGAGTCACCGGAGCCGCGGGCAGCGTGGAGATTGCGGGCGAGGCCGCCGGGGAGGAGATATCCTTCTTCTCCGCAAGGTCATCCAGCGGCCCCAGCCGCTGAAAGGTAACGAAGAGGTAAATCGCCAGCACAATCGCCCCGATGAGGAATCCGAATACGATGACCGGCAGGATGGTCCGCTCCCGGCGCGGCGAGAAATGGTAAGGCCGGCGGCTGGGCTGCGGCGGCGGCGCGGTGGCGCCCGCGTTCAGGTACTCGTAGTCATCCGTGCTGACCGGGTTGGGAGTATGGATGTTATCGGTAAAATCGTGGACATCGACACCCAGAAACCGCGCGTACAGCAGCAGGAACCCCTTCGCGTACGACATGCTCGGGAAGTTCGCGTAGTTATCCTCCTCCAGGTCGATCAGCTTGTCCGGCCGGATGCGCGTCACGCGCGCGGCCTCCTCGACCGACAATTGCTTGTTGATCCGGGCTTGCTGAAGCTTCTGGCCTACGGAGTTGAGCATCGGGCTACACGGGAATGCCCGGTCTCGCCCCGGCGCGCACGGGAGCGAACGAGTGGAGTGGCGGGCATGCGGATTTCATAAGCGGACAAACGCGTCTCACACGAGGGCATCGAGATCGACAAGAATCTCGCGCGGCTTTGCCCCCTCGCCCGCCGCGATATAGCGGCGCTGCTCGAGGATATCCACCACGCGCGCCGCCCGGGAGTACCCCAGCCGCAGCCGCCGCTGAAAGAGCGATGTGCTGGCCTTGCGCTCCTGGCGCATGATGTCGATGCACTTCTGGACGAGCTCCTCCTCCTCCTCGGTGATCTCTTCCAGCGGGCCGCCCCCCTGGAGCCGGTCCTGCACCTCGGCGTCGAAAGCCGGCTCGGCGAAGCGCCGCGTGTGATCGATGATCTTCTTGATCTCCTCATCGGTCACCAGCACCCCCTGGGAGCGGATGAGCCGCGAGGTGCCCGGCGGCATGTAAAGCATATCCCCCTGCCCCAGCAGCCGCTCGGCCCCGGAGTCCTCGATAATGATGCGGGAGTCGAGCTTCGACGCGACCTGGAAGGCGATCCGGCACGGGATATTCGCCTTGATAACGCCGGTGATGACATCCGCGCGCGGGGTCTGCGTGGCCACGATCATGTGGATGCCCGCCGCGCGCGCCATCTGCGTGATGCGCGCGATGGTGCTCTCGACATCCGCCGGGGCCGTCTGCATCAGGTCCGCAAGCTCATCGACGATGACGACGATGTAATGCAGCTTGTCCGGAATGATAAGATCATCCTCGCGCGGGACCCGCACCTCGGAGACGCCCTCGATGTATTCCTCCACGCTGCCCGGCTCCGGCAGCGGTTCCAGCACATCGGCGGGCTGTTCGGCCCTGGCTTTCTCCGCCGCCTCGGCATCCAGTTCCTTCTGCGATTTCGGCTTCGGCCGCGCGTTGAAGCTGGTGATGTTCCGCACCCCGGTCTTGGCGAATATCTTGTAGCGCTTCTCCATCTCCTCGACCACGTAGCGCAGGGCGAGGAGCACTTTCTTGGGATCGGTGACGACCGGGACGATGAGGTGGGGCAGGTTGTTGTAAACCTGCATCTCGACCACCTTCGGATCGATCATCACAAACCTCAGCTCCTCCGGCGTAAACCGGTAGAGCATGCTCGCAATGATGGAATTGATGCAAACGCTCTTGCCCGATCCCGTCGTCCCCGCCACCAGCAGGTGCGGCATCTGCGCCAGGTCCGCGATGATCGTATTGCCGTACACGTCCTTGCCCAGCGCGAGCGGGATGCGGGCCTTGGTATTGTGCCACTCGTCGGACTCGAGCAGCTCCCGCAGCCCGACGTTCATCTTGCGCGAGTTGGCGATCTCGATGCCCACGGTGTCCTTGCCCGGGATCGGGGCGAGGATGTTGATCCGCTCCGCGCGGGTCGCGCGGGCGATATCCCGCTCGAGCGCCGTGATCTTGTCCACCCGCACCCCCTTTGCGGGGTAAACCTCGTACCGGGTAATGGTCGGCCCGCGCGTGATATCCCCCGGCACGACGCTGATGCCAAACTGCGCGAGCGTCTCGATGATGGTGCCCTGGATTTCCTTGAGCTCCTCGGGATCGGCCGCCTGCCGCCCATCGTCGTCCAGCGTATCGAGGAGCTCGACATCCGGCAGGGTGTAATTCTCGTATGAGATCGCCTCGCGCGGCGGCTTCTTGTCCTTCGAGGCGGGCTTTGCCAGCGCGGTATCGATGATCTGCGGCGTCGGCCGCGCCTCGGCCCAGAGCTCATCGGGCGACGGCGCCACCTCATCCTCGGGATCGCCCGCCGCGGACGCCGCCGGCAGCGCGTTCTTCCTGCGCAGTTGCCGCTCGATCTTCTCCGCCTCCCGGGCGAGCTTGCGGCCCTGGATCGCGAGTTTCTCCTGTTCATCCGCGCTCGCGAGCCGCGCCCTGCGGCGCCTCTGCGCCCAGACGCCCGGCAGGGCGATCAGCCGCCGCACGAGCGCGATGGGATGAATTCCCGTCATCATGACCAGGCAGGTCACGTAGCAAAGCGTCAGCAGGATGCCCGAGCCGATCGGCCCCAGCGCGTTGTAAAAAAGATGCCCGATCCAATGCCCGAGCCACCCCCCCTTGCCCGGGATGCGCATCGTGCTCCGCCAGTCCGACAGGAATACGCGCTGGATATCCGCGATGCAGGAAAACGACAGGATCGCCCCCGCGATCCACGGGATGCGCCGCGCGACCACCACGTGCGGCTCGAGCAGCTTCGCCCCGCCATACCCCAGCAGCACCGCCGCGACCACGTACGACCCGGCCCCGAGCAGGAAGTAGAACAACCCCGCTATGATCGCCCCCGCCGGCCCGATGAAATTCTGGCTCGTATGGGAGGCCAGGGCGGAATTTGCGATGATCGGCACCCACGCCGGCACATCCCGGGGATTATAGGAGATCAGCGCGAGAAAAAGCAGCGTGCCGAGCCCGAGGAGGGTCAGCCCGATGACTTCCCCCACCATCTGGTTCTCCTGTTGGCGTGCCATGTGAGAGAAGATAGTAGCGGGTGCGGTGGGGGATTCAAGCCGCGCGGGAGCCCGTTTGCCGGTGGAGGGAGAGCGGCGCGGGCCCGCGGAACGACGGTTTTTCATGAGCCAGTCAGCGAGAATACCGGATGGATCGGCGGATCGGACAGAAGAACCGCCACGAACCCCGCCGGACGCTGGCGGCGCTGGAAAACGCGGTTCAGGCACTTTTCCGGGGCAGTTTCCTCACGAAAATGTCCCTTTCCCCTGGGAATCCCCACTCTAGAAAACGTCCGCGTTTTCCGAGAACCCGGAGTCCTGCCGGATGGAATCGAGCCGGCGGCGCATCGCCCGGGCTGAGCCGGGCCGATTGGCCGTGCGGGTGAAGTAGCCGACGAGGAAAGGGGTCACCGAGGCAACCCCCAGGGAAACCATGATCCAGCCCGTGATCTTGCGGGCGGTGGCCTGGAAGCGATTGGCCAGCAGAAGGCCGATGCCGCAGCCTACGGCGGCCTGGGTGACGGCGACTAGACCTGTGACTTCAATCTGATTTGGACGCGTACTGGACATAAAAATTTACTCGCATCGGGCGATCAGAAACCCCAAAGCTCCAGCCCCGGGTTTTCTCGCTCGTGCGACTCCTGAACTAAGCATAATCCGTACACAGTGACCACGACTTCTTCAATTTATGTGCTTATTCTCGCCGGCGGCAGCGGCGAGCGCTTCTGGCCCCTCTCCCGCCGCAACCGGCCCAAGCAGCTCCTCTCCCTCTTCTCCACCACCACGCTGCTCGAGGAGACCCTGGCCCGCCTCGAGGGTCTGACGCCCAGGGATCACATCCTCATATTGACCAACCAGGACCAGGAGGCCGCCGTCCGCGCCCTGGCCGCCGGGCTGCCGCCGGAGAATATCGTGGCCGAGCCGGCGAAACGCGATACCGCCGCGGCCATCGCGCTCGGCGCCGGCTGGGTCTCGCTCCGCGACTCCGGCGCCACGATGATCGTGCTGCCCGCGGATCATTTGATCGAGGACCGCAAGGCCTTCCAGGCGACGCTCCGCACCGCCGTGGCCGCGGCCCGGGAGACGGGCGAGCTGGTGACCATCGGCATCAAGCCCACCTGGGCCTGCCCTGGCTTCGGGTACATCGAGCAGGGGGAGCCCGTGGAATTGGAAGGCGAGAACGGCGGCCAGGCCGTTTACGACGTCGTCCGGTTCCGCGAGAAGCCGGATGCGGATCTCGCGGAGCAATTCCTGAAGCAGGGCAACTTCCGCTGGAACGCCGGGATGTTCATCTGGCCGCTCTCCGCAATCCTCTCCGCGCTGGAGCGCCATGCGCCGACGCTGGCCACCTTCGTGGAGGCCCTCCATGCCGGCGGGGATTTCGATTCGACCGTCGCCGAGCGCTTCCCCGATCTCCCGAAGATTTCCATCGATTACGCCATCATGGAGAAAGCTGACCGCGTCCTCGTCGTGGAAGCGGGCTTCGACTGGGACGACGTCGGCAGTTGGACCGCCGTCGCAAAGTACCTGCGCAAGGACGCCGATGAGAACGCATCGAATACCGAGCGCCTCACCGCCCACGATGCGGCGGGCAACATCGTCTACACCACGCGCCCCGGCCACGTGGCGCTGATGGGCGTCCGCGATTTGATCGTGGTCCAGACCGAAGACGCCCTGCTCGTCGCCCACAAAAGCGAGGCCGAGAAGATCAAGCACCTCGTCGGCAAGGTGCCGCGCGAGCTCCAGTAGAGGCCGGTGAAGATCGACACGTCACGAAGGATGTGCTCATATTAAAGCACGTTTCCCCCCGTGGATCGGATAGAATGGAATGACTGCTTTTTTATCGGCCCCTGCATCATGCTAAAGACATACCTTCGCGCGGCGGCGCTCGCCCTTCTTGCCAGCCTCCCGGCGGCGGCGGCGGACAATATCTTCGTGAAACTGGACGGCGCGGTGCCCGCGATCCTCAGCAACGGCGCCGGGTTCACGACCGAGAAAGGCGATTGCTATCCCTTCGTGGCCTACGACCAGGCGCAGACTTTGATGGAATTGAAGTTCGGCGATTTCACTTTTTGGATACGGAAGAGCGATGGGGAAATTGTGCCTCCGGGGGCAACCGCCGATGCCGCGGCAAAATACCGTGCGGACGAAGCGAAGTTCCGTGCCGCAGCCATGGAACCTGGAATGCGGCCCGGCCAGCCGCCAGGCGAAGATACCGCGGGGGCTGTAGAACGCCTGCTCGAAGAGCCGCTGCGGGCGGCGATCCGCGAGGAGGTGCGCACCGCGGCTTCTGGCAAGGAGGGAGACCGCGAGGTGGACGCCTTCCCCGTGGATGCGACCGACGCTGCCTGGCAAAACACCGGCGTAAGAGTCAGGATCGGCCAGCACGTGACAATACAGGCGGCCGAGGGGGAGCTGTGGGACCTCGGCCAGGGGAAGACCAATGCGAACGGCTACAATTTTGTGCCTGGAAACGCCGGCACCGCGGTCTTTCACCCGGGTATCGTGAATGAAGACTGGCACTGGGGCGCGCTGATCTGCGCGGTGGGGGACGGCGAAGGGGAAATCGCCGACGCCCGGCACCAGTTGGAGGCCGGGTTGAAACACGAGTTCACGGCCCGCAACGCCGGTTATGTCTACCTCATTTGCAACGATAATCCGCAACTCCCGAACGGCGGGAACGGCTACGACGATAACTCGGGCATTATCCATGTGAAGGTAACTGTGAATGACGCGCCCGGTCAGCCCGGCGCCGTACCCGGCGAGGCACCAATGCCGGCCGGCTCCCTGATCCTCGACGGGCCTGCTGCAACTGGCAGCGCTGCTGCTGTACCGCCGGATTTTGCGGCCCCGGGCGCAGATACGCCAGCAGAGATGGCGCGCCGGCTGTTGAATCCGTTGCGGACTTTGATTCAACAGACATTGCGGACATCGCTCGCGGGCAAACACGGCGGGCACGACGCAAAGGCCTTCCCCGTCGATGCGGCCCGCCCGTCGTGGCAAAACAGCGGCGTGCTGGTAAAGCCGGGACAGCACGTAATGGTGGAGGCGGCCCCGGGGGACACTTGGGACGATGGGTGGGGGCCCGTTGACGCGAAGGGCTACGGCGCTCCGCGCGATTTGGGGGCGGGGACCCCGGTTTTTCATACCGGCAGGCCAAATGATGACTGGCACTGGGGCTCATTGATCTGCGCGGTGGGGAAGAGCCGCGGCGCTCTCGACGACCCGGATCACGAAGTCGAGGTGGGCCTGCAGCGGGGATTCACCGTCGATGACGGCGGGTATGTCTATTTCATGACCAATGACAACCGCCAGCTTCCCGACGGGAGAAACGGCTTTTTTGATAACTTGGGCATCATCCACGTACAGGTGACCGTGACGGATCCACCGAAGCAGCCGGACGTCAAACTCGACACCGCCCCGCCCGCGGCGAAACCGTCACTACAAGCCGGCAAAGCCCTCGCGGCTCCCGCGGAGCAGCCGGTTCGTGACTAATCCCGGCGGAAGGGCCAGGATTCGAGAAACCAATGCTGACATTCCCGCTCCGATGAAAAAGGCGCTTGGCATCGACCTCGGCGCCGCGCGTGTCGGGCTGGCGCTTTCCGATGACCTTGGGATGATGGCCCATCCCCTGGAGACCGTGCAGGTGAAAGCGGCGGGTGACCTCGCGGCCTATGTCGCCCGGGTGATCCAGCGCGAGAAGGTGGAAGTCGTCGTCATCGGCCTGCCGCGCAATATGGATGGCTCCCACGGCCCCGCGGCTCAGAAGACCAGGGAATTCGGCGAGAAGCTGCGCGGGAAAGCCCCCGCGTGCGAGATCCGCTATTGGGATGAGCGGATGACCTCCGTCGCGGCGCAGAAGGCGCTCCACGAGATGGGCCGCAATGTGAAGAAAAGCCGCCCCGTCATCGACCAGGTGGCCGCGCAGATGATCCTGCAGGGATACCTCGACTCGCAGGCGATGCGCATGGAGTGATGCGCCTGCGCCTGGTCATCGCGTACGACGGGAGCGCGTATCGCGGCTGGCAGAGCCAGGCCGGCGGCGGCGCCATCCAGGATCACCTCGAGGGCGCCTTCCACACCCTCTGCGGCCACCGCGTCGTCGTGCACGGCGCGGGCCGCACGGACGCGGGAGTCCACGCCCTCCGCCAATGTGCCCATGCCGACGTGACCCGCGAGATGGATTGGACTACCGCGCTCAATGGCAATCTGCCGCGCGATATCCGCGTGCTCCGTTGCACGCGGGCCCGCGCGGGTTTTCACGCCCGCTTCTCGGCAAAGGGAAAAATCTACACCTACCGCATCTGGAACGCCCCGATCCTCTCCCCCTTCGAGCTGCGCCGGGCCTGGCACCTCGCGATGCCGCTGGACCTGCCCGCCATGCGCGCAGCCGCCCGCGCGTTCGAGGGCTCGCATGATTTCAAGGCCTTCGCCGCGAGCCGGGGGAAACCGGAGAAGGACACCACGCGGACCATGCACGGCGTCGCGATCCGCAAAAAGGGCCCTGTGATCACGCTCCGCTTTCATGGCGACGGATTCCTCTACAAGATGGTCCGCCTCATGACCGGCGCCCTGGTGAAGACCGGCCAGGCCCGCGCACCCATCGGCAGCATCGCCGCATACCTCGCGGGCGCCTCGGGCAAATGCACCTACGCCGCGCCCGCGGATGGGCTCTACCTCACCCGCGTCATTTATTAAGCCGACTTACTGGGCAGGCGCCGGCGACGCGGAAGGCAGCGGCGTGATGACGATCGCATAGCGCTCGATCTTGTAGAGCGCGTTGTTCTGCTCGCACAAATACGTCAGCGCCGCGAGGAAGGGGATATTGCTCAGGCTCAAGGTCACCGTGTGCTCCATCTGCGCCGGCGGCAGTTGCGAGACGAACGCGACATCCACCTTCTGGTCCGCCGCTTTCTTCTTAAAAAAATCGAGCGCCGACGCAAACGTCGCGTCCTTGAATTCGATCTTCGGGATGATGAGGCTGTTGACCGGGTTGTTCTTCGGATCGCCCGGCAGGCCCGCCTCGCGCACTCGGATCGCGCGCAGGAACTGGATGGCCTGGTTGTTTTGAGGATCGAGCTGGAGCACCTCGTTGAAAAGTTCCTTGGCCCCGTCGTAATCGCCCGCGATATACGCCCGTTGCGCCTGCGACATCAGCATCGGCACCGACGCCGTATCATCCGCAAGCGCGACCACCGCCGGCAGCGCGCCGAGCAATCCAACAAGCAGGGGAGTGCGCATGGGAAAAAGATGCGGCGGTTGCCGCGCAAAATCAAGAGCGGGAGCGGTTGAAAAAAACGGGCGCGTGGCCGGGAAGGCTACTTCCGGAGGATGCGCTTGAGCAATTTCGTGGCGTAAAGCACGGAGCGGTCCCGGGCCGCCTCCTCGGTGAGCTCCCCGTCGATCCCCAGCGCGGGCACTTTCGTCAGCACCGTGCCCGCCGCCGGATGCTGGATAATATAGGTCAGCACCTTCTCAAGGTCATCGTCCGGAGCCTGGCCGCGGAGGTGATCGAGAACCACCAGGCCGACCGCCCCTTCGTCCGGATCCTCCAGCACATCGAACACCGCCGCCGCGCAGAGCAGGTTGCGGACGCGCTGCGGCAGATCGCCCTCCCGTCCCGGCGGCCACGTTTCCAGACGGTCGCGGATTCCATCGACCCGGTCTTTCGATCCCGCCGGCAGATGATCGAGGTCAGCCGCGATGGGGGCGACCCTGCTGTCATCCGCCGTCAGATCGTCGTAGCGGATCGAGTCGATCTGCGCCGGCGTCACCTCCTGCCATGCCGCCCGGCTCCCGCCCGTGGGAGCCGACAGCCGCCCCGTCCGCTCCGCCGCCAGCCCGACCGCGGCCCACGCCGCCAGCGCCATGGCGATCCATGGCTTCGCCCCGCGCGGGAGCTTCTGCCCCGCATCCCAGCGGAACATCCGCGACCCCGCGAGACATGCCGCCGCGCCGATGACGAGCAGCGCCGCGAGCGCGAACTTCGACCCCGCGAGCCCTAGGCCGCCCGGTAGATACGAAGCATCCAGCGCCTCCACCGCGTACCGTCCCGGCAGGTAGCCGGCGAGATGTTGCGCCCACTGCGGCAGCGCCCGCAACGGCACGCCGACCCCGCCAATCATGATCATCGGCAGGAAAATCGCCTGTCCCAGCGCCTGCACCGCCGGCACCGCCCCCGCGAGCATCGCGATGATGAGCCCCATGCCCAGGAACGCGAAGCAGACCGCGCTGAACGCCACCAGCTCCCCCAGCGGATGCGCGGGCAGCGGCGTCCGGTAGAGGCACCATGCGAACCCGAATTGCATCAACACCGCCAGCAGCACGATGATGTAGCGCGCCACCATGGCGCTCACGATGAGCCCCGCCGTCGATGCCGGCAGCAGCCGGTAGCGCCTCCACACGCCGCGCTCCCGCTCGCTCACCATCGCCGTCGGCATGCCAAAGCAGGCCCCGCCCAGGACCGTGATTGTGATCAATTGCCCCATCTCATGCATCAGCGGCGGCACCGAGGAGTGGAAGACGCTGCCAAACGCGATCAGGAAAAAAATGGGCACCAGGTAGCCATAAACCAGCGCCTGCCGCGCGCGGAAATTCAGCCGCAGCGTCAGCAGCAGATGAGCGAGAATCCCGCGCATCACAGCTCCCCGGCCTCCCCCGTCAACTCGATAAACACATCCTCGAGCGACGGCTTCCTCACCTGCAAGTCGAGCAGCTCATTGCCCGTCCCCGCCAGGTATCGCACCAGCTCGATGATCGCCGCCCCCGTCTCCCGCGTTTGCAAGGAGATCGAACCCTCCCCATCGCCCGCCGCGCAGATGATCCCCGGCAGCGCCGCAATCGCCGCCGCATCAACACTGCGCGCCGTCCGCGCAACAACCCGCGTATGCGCTGCCGACCGCGCGATCAACTCCTCCGGCGTCCCCGCCGCCGCGATCCGCCCCCGGTGGAGAATCGCGATGCGATCGCACAGCGCGTGCGCCTCCTCGATATAATGCGTCGTCAGCAGCACCGCACGCCCCTCCGCGCGGAATTGCCGGATCGTCTCGTGCAACTCCCGCCGCACCTGCGGGTCCAGCCCGCTCGTCGGCTCATCGAGAAAGAGCAGCGCCGGGTCATTGACGAAAGCGAGCGCCAGCGCCAGCCGCTGCCGCTGCCCGCCAGAGAGCGTCTCGAACCGCGCATCCGCTTTATCCACGAGCGAAAATCGCTCCAGCAGCCGCGCCGGGGGAATCGCCCGCGGATAAAACGCCCCGAATAACCCAAGCGCCTCGCGCGGCGTGATCGCGTCCTGCAGCGCCGTCCCCTGCAGCACCGCGCCGATGGTCCGCTTCACCGCCGCCGGCTGTTCGCACGCATCCAGCCCGTTGATGCGGATCGTCCCCGCATCCGCCGCCCGCAGCCCCAGCGCGCACTCCAGCAGCGTCGTCTTGCCCGCGCCATTCGGCCCCAGCAACCCGAAAATCTCGCCCGCGCCCACCTCCAGCGATACCCCGTCAACCGCGCGAGCCGGCCCGTACGTTTTCACAAGATCGCGGATG
>Ga0182024_10006333_pt1 | contig 26057 bp, 18 predicted proteins | sample P32metaG_FD_120480 | JGI IMG/M metagenome (GOLD analysis project Ga0182024, IMG submission 120480) | Permafrost microbial communities from Stordalen Mire, Sweden - P3-2 metaG (Illumina Assembly) | ecosystem: Environmental > Terrestrial > Soil > Wetlands > Permafrost | place: Sweden: Stordalen... | reverse complement strand
TCCATGTTCAATTTTCATTTCAACACCGGGGGTGTGGTTGATCACGTCCGGGTCCAAACCGCTTGTCGCATCCTTAATGTTAAAGGCAACCCCTGCCTCGGTTGAGGCAAAGGCGTGGGAGACTCTCGCCTCCGGGTAGAACAACCGAAGCTGGTCAAGGAGTGCCTGGTCCGCAATTTCTCCTGAAAGCCGAATATATTCAGGGGCCATCAGATGGGCCGAAGAGCTCATGAGAGCGCGCCGCCAATGCGAGGGTGTTCCAGATATATGAGTCACTTTGCGCGCGCCGACGCGAGCCAGAAATTGCGCTGTGGACTCCTGGGCGCTCGAAAGTACCAGCGATGTGCCGGTGAGGGCAGCGCGCAGAAAAATCTGTAGACCGCCGTAGCGGCGAATATCATAAAACGTGCTCCAGGTCACTCCGGATCCCGCGGGTTTACCGTCCTCGATCGCACCCGTCAGACTGGCCAGGGTATGGACCACCAACTTCGGATTTCCGGTTGTGCCGGAAGTGAGCAGAACCCACTCGGTTTGCTGCTGTGCGCTTCGATCATGGACGCAGGAAACGATCCCGGCGGTGGGAACGAATAAAGGAATGTCGGATTCCGTCGTAGGCCTGTCAGAGACGATGGCATCTGCTTCAGCGATCCTGGCGACGAAAGAAAGATGTTCCAGCGGCAAATCAGGGGGATATAAGACAACGCGGCGGGCGAGACCGTCGAGTTCAATCAGCGTCGCTACCGCCGTGAGCTGTTCGGTTGTCGCCACCAGGACGGAACGCCCGTAAAACTCATGGCCCCGGCCCCCGAGCACAGATCCGCCGACCAGGTCGGGCAAACCAAAGCAGGCGTTTGCGCCCCAGATCGAGCGGCCAGACAGATCGCCGAGAGCTGTGAGTGCGTTCCAAAGCGAGATCCGGTTAGGTTGCTGCATTTTCATAAAAATTGATGAAGTCCCCGAGGGTCACGGGAAAGCTAGCGTCTTCGGAGGTGGTGAAGGGATCTACTCCCAGCGCATCTTCGAGCCGAGTTACGAGAATGGCGAAACATAACGAATCGAGGCCAGAGTCAAGCAGGGGCAAATCGTCGGTAAGTGGTGCTAGCCGCTTATCTTGTTCGCGCGCGACCAAGCGAAACTGAGTTGTGATTTCATCTCTGAAATTACTGGCGATCATTCGTGCTCCTATTTTCCAGACGAAACGTAGGCTGGGACCGGCGGACCTAGCGTTACGGTGTTTGTTTCCATCGACTGCAACTCCTGGTCTTGCAAGAGAGCGGGTTCGGCGTCTGCTACGGGGAAATACTGACCAAGCCAATTCTCGGTATAACGTCGAACGGCCAATCTTCCCACCGGATCTGCGAAAGAGTGACCGGCGCCGTCTATTACTTGCAGGTCAACTCGACCGCGGCTACCGGCAACGCGGACTACATGCCCAAGGTAATCGAACTCTCCGAGTCTTGGTTTCCCTCCAGAAGCCTTGGCGGCCGGAGCCTTGAGCACCAGAATCGGTGAACCCGCAGATGCCAGACTGCTCCAACGCTTAAGGAGCGGGAAATTCGCATTACTGGGAAGCTCACTTCTGCGAAGACGCAAACGCAACTCTTTCAGGCGATCGAAGAAGTTGCTAAGAATTCCGCCGAGACGATTACTGCTGGCCCAATCGCTGAGTGCTTCCCGAGTTTTGGTTGGTACTGGCGGGAGCAAATGGAAGTACGGTTCCATCAGAACCAGGCCCTGGCAATCTTTGCACCCTGCAGCCGCGAAGAGCGCTGTTACGGTCCCGGAGCAGTGTCCCATGAGGACGACTGAGGACAAGTTGTATCGGACCACAATCTGCTTCAGGATTTCTACGGTGACCGCTTCGTAGCCGCCGGAGTTTATGAAGGTCATAAGCTCCGCTGGAGCATCACCGCCAGAGTCACACGACCCGGGTAGGTCGACGCGGAAAGACCTGTAGCCACCCTTGGCAAACGAATCGGCCCAGTAAACCGCGGAGTCGCCGATTGCCGCTCTGGGTGACAACAAACCACTGAGAAGCAGAACTCCCGTGGCCTTTACGTCGCGCAACTTCCCCTGTGTACTGGAGACCTCGTCGGGAGGCAGATGGCACGTACCCTGTACGGTAACGCCGAGTGCCTCCAGTGTAAATAGTTCTCGCCCCCGGATAGCGTCTTTCACGATGGGTTCCCCTTGTTGCCTTCAAGGCTAGTTGCAATCCATTGCCAGTTTTCAAGAAACAACCAGGTAAAGTCCTTTGCTCGGTCGTCGGCTACTGTACCCGCCTTAACCAAAGGCGCGGCCTCTTTACCGAGCTTGACGATTCTTACCGGCCTTTCATACTCTGCCCGCGCTGTCACTTCGTCTTGCAGCGCAGCGGGCAGATGGACTTGAAACGACTCTCGCCACAGCTTCCCTGACCACTGGTACCCTTCCACCTCAATGGGAGAGCCCCGTTCCAGTTCCTGGACAAACGCCGATGGCGGCTTCCGATCGCCACCGTATTTAAACAGCTGGTCCACATTTACCCAGCGCACGAGACTTGATCGAAGCGCCTGGTTCGCGTTTGCCGGTGGTGACCAAAGCAGTAATACATTACCGAAGCCAGCCTGGAAAGCAAGCGAAGCCAGGAGCGCTCCCATTCCGAGACCATGGAGCACAAGTGGTACACCCGGCGAACGGTCCTTTAACCAGCCGGCAAGTAGATGAACATCCTGAATCCACTCATCGAAGGAAGTTTCTTCGAACACGCCGTCGCTCTCACCTATCCCGCGATAGTCGTAACGAAGAACCTCGATCCCCTTCCCAGCCAGGTAACGAGCCCAGAGGACCCATGGTATGTAGGAACTGTGTCGCTCGGATGCGAACGGACCAACCAGCAGTAAACGAGCAACCGGTTCATCTACCCGGTGAAGCACAGTGTACAAGTGCGAGCCGGGCACCTCGAAGTACCCGGCATGCTCAGCCAGAACACTAGAAGCAGACCCCAGGGCGTGCGTGGACACGGCTATTTGCCCTCACGCCGCCACGGCGCTGTTTTTACCGTTTACGACGCGGTCCATCAATGCTTCCAGGAGTTCTACTCCTTCAAACATGTTTGCATCTGGACCAAGTGGACTTAAGGCCATTTCCGTGGACAACGCCTGAATCAGACCCTCTGTATGCGCGATGTCGCAAACACCGTGAACGTCTGTGTACTCGAGCTCAGTCGAACCTTGCGCGACTGCCAGATCTGCCAGATAAGCCATGAATTTCTGGATGAACCCTTCAAAAAAGGCCATCGCCACCAGGGTTTGTACCCCTGAAAGTTTGCCAAAAAACAGACGAGCCTTGGTTAGTTCTTCGTTGATGGCAAGTGCATCGTCCTTAGTCGGCATGGCACCTGCGGCGATGGCGAACCTGCGAAGCATTGCTGGATGGCTATCCCGGACTTCTTCAAGCAAGTTATCGATGATGATCGGACGCGCCTCTTCCGATTGAACGGAAAGATAGGCCGCCGTCATCCAATAGATAAAATTGCCCTCGAGTACGGACGTATAGCGAGCAATCATCCCGCGCCGTTGTTCATTCGATAGCTGGTCGGGCCTGGGGAGCGAAGCCATAACATTGTCGATCGCTTGATCGATTCTGGTTTTGGTGGCTGCTAAGGTGGATTCGTTCGATATTTCCGGGGCAACTGCAAGCGTATGCATTTCTCTACCTTTCCAAATCGTTGAGATGACGAGCGGGCCGAGATCGTGTCTGATTGAAGCGATGGTTACATCGGCGACAGAGCAGGAGGCTGGAGGGGGAAACCGCGCTTCAGCAGAGGCCGCATTATTAGGAGAACCAAAAAAACCAGGGAACCAGAAAATTATTGCCTATGAGTGCTGTGTTTACGAGTAGAGACATCGTAATGTCGAATGCGTTAAGCGACAATGGAAATCAGGTGGTTTGCAAAAGATCTTTGGTCACCCGAATCCAAGACCCGAGAATCGTTACTGGTAACGGAAAAGCGCTGGTCCGGTTGGTTACTATATTGACCTGAGAGCAGATGACCTGAAGTGCACCCTAGCACTTTCCGTTGCACAAAGTTTGCGCCCGCCGGTAACCATTACCGAAAACCCGGCAATTCGAACGGATATCCTCTTTACAACTGCCATGCGCTCATTCATATTTGCAGGACAGTTAGAGCAATCAGTCCAATGATCCATTTGGTTTTTTGCGAGCCTCGGTAGGTGTATGTATGCTCCGCAATCTCCCCCACTCAGTAAATCGCTTTACCTGAGATATATAAGACACTCATTGAACTTATCTCGGCCGACCACCAGAGCAGACTATATTTACGTGAAACTGAAGTGACCACGCGGGAATCCAGTAGCCCAAATGTGCTATAACCGGTCCTCTTATAGGTGATCGCGCACCCGTTCCTGGGACCGAAAGCGCTGTGGGGAAGAGACCTCCGAGCAAGGATGGCGAAGCCATGTCTGAAATTTGGCAGCTAAGTTCTAACATGCGCACCAAAGGGGCAATCCTTGCTGCCAAGGAGCTGCCTTTACAGTGGTACGCAGCGTATACCACCCCCCGTCACGAAAAGCACATCGCTGAACTGCTCGCGGAACGTGACATCGAAACATTTCTGCCGTTATACCGGACGGTCCGGCAATGGAAGAAGAGTTGCCCGACTACGTTGGAACTGCCGCTGTTTCCATGTTATCTATTCGTCCGCATCGGTCGATCTGCGCGGGGGTCTGTCCTGGGAATGCCCGGCGTGCTCTCGATTGTGGGGTCACCGAAAGAACCCTGGCCACTGCCACATTTCGAAATCGAAGCCTTGCGATTCGGAGCCCAGATGGGCAAGGTCGAGCCGCATCCATACTTGAAGGTGGGCGAAAGAGTGCGCATCACGGCTGGTTCGATGGCCGGCGTGGAAGGGATATTAGTTCGCAAAAAAAACGAATTCCGCTTTGTCCTCACCCTTGACGCGATTATGCGGAGTGTAGCGGTGGAAGTGGATGCTAATGATCTAGAAGCGGCTGACCAGACCTTCGGCACGACTCTCACCCCGGCGGCATCCGTCATCAGTTAGCAACTGAGGTGTAAGTTCATGTGTCGTCACACACATAGCTTATGAACGGCTACTGAGTCGCGATGCAGACTGCAACCGCTCACGACAGCTTTTCGGGTCAGACAATCCTTGGCAGCAACACCCCGGCATGGACTCCTCCCCGCCATACCGGTATCACAGACCAACAGCGAAACAACACGGAACCTTGACGCCGACGAACGCTCACCTGCGACCGAATTCCAGTCGCAGGAAGCAAGCTGCATCCTGTTTCATACCATGGTTGCATCAGCAAGGCTTGCTTCCCTCGGGTTGATCATTCGTGACTTTATAAGAGCGTCCTCAAGCACCACCTTCCTTGTTGTATGCGTTTCTCCGACAGCGATGGTAACGACACTTCTGACCTACTACGTGCTCGGGAGAAGGACTCTTACTGCTTTAGCAAATGGAACGTGTCTCTGGCCATCGCCAGGTACGGGGAGAACCGCTCTCATGAATGTCCGGAATTTACGCTTTTATCAGACCATGCAGTTCGTTCTGGATCTGCTCGCGGTGACAGTCGCCTGGAGTTGTACGATCCAGATGCGAGTGTTGTTAAACCCACTGGCTAGCCGACGGGTTAGCTGGAGCGCAGCTTCGGTCTGGGCGCCGTCGCTAATGATGATTCTTGTTTTGTGGATCGTCATGTCGTGGCGTCTGCGGTTCTATCGCGTTGAGGGCCGCATCCGGCTGTGGAATAGCGTTGCGAACGCTGCTGAAGGTGCGCTGCTGGCGAGCGGGATCATCGTGATTGTCACATTCTTCTCCCGCGAGCTAGGAACCGGCGTATCCCGTTCGTTTTTCATGATTTTCGCCCCGCTCGTTTTTGTCAGCCTGGGACTGGCGAGATGCGTCAGCGTGTTCGCGGCCATCGTGGCGGAGCGGCATTGGCCGTCACCCATCCGGGCAGCTCTGCTGGGGGACAGTTCTCACGCCGGCCGCTTGATCAACCTGATGAATTCGGCCAACGTGGCCAACGTGATCAAGGGCCTGATCGTGCCCGAGGGGCATACCACGGAGGGTTTGTCGTTCCCCATGCCGATTCTGGGAACCACCGGACAGCTTGGTGAAGTGATCAATCGCGAACGCCTCAATCGCATCATTCTGCTGAACGGCTCGATTTCACGTGGAGAGCTGGATGCATGCAACAAGGTGTTCAAGCGTATGGCTGTTATCGTCAATTGCACCGTAGATTTTGCACCCGAGCAGGGCCGAGTCAACGTCGTCAATCAATACGGTTTGCCCCTGGTCGAGTTGCGACCGTTAGCATTTACCAAGGGTCAGGAGATCGTTAAGCGAGGTTTTGACATCGCAGCCTCTGCGTTCGCCCTGATTCTTTTGTCGCCCATCATGCTGGTCATCGCCGCCCTGGTGAAGTTCACATCCGAGGGCCCCATCCTGTACAAGGCACCGCGGGTGGGGAGAGGCGGTCGCTACTTCATGTTCCTGAAGTTCCGCTCCATGTATACCGCAATGGATCGTACTCATGTCGCCCATGCCAACGAGAAGCGCGGTCATATTTTCAAGATCAAACACGATCCGCGGGTCACTCCGATAGGCCGCTTCATTCGCCGCTACAGTCTGGATGAGCTACCACAATTGATCAATGTGCTGCGCGGCGAGATGAGCCTGGTAGGTCCAAGACCTTTGCCGACCGGCGATTTGGAACCAGATGGAATGAGCCGCCAATTCGCGGACTGGTCGGAGGGACGGTCGGCCGTGTACCCGGGCATTACCGGACTGTGGCAGGTGAATGGCCGTAGTGAACTTCCGTTTGAAGAGATGGTACGACTCGATCTGCAATACATTCGCGAGTGGTCGCTCCTGCTGGACATCAAAATTATCCTGGCCACCCCCGGCCTGGTAGTGAAGGGTGTCGGAGCTTATTGACTGGATGGATCAGCGCCATAGCCACGCTGGGCACGCGAGTGCTTCCAGGCTTCGTCGGCGGCTCTTGCGGCCGGCATGCATAGTTACGCGCCTCGGTAACTATTACTTAAAAGCCACGAGTATTCTCCGATATCCTCTTTACAATTTTGCTGTGCTCATTCATATTTGCATGACAGTTCACTTAGATGAACATCGGAGCCATCGGATTCGAACCTTGAGTCTCCGAAGAAATTCCTCCTGCGACATCCCCCGCGCAGTCATCATTTGAAATGAGTAATAAATGACTCCTTTGGTAGGCTGCTCTCGGCCACAGACACTAGTTAAGACCGTGTTTACCCGACTTTGATTAACGACTTGCGTACCCAGTACCCACGTTGTGTTATAAACGGTTCTCTCTTTATAGGACGCTCAGCGTTCTGGGAATCAGATCGAACTCTTGGGAAAGACGCCCTCCGAGTAAGGATGGCGAAGCCTTGTCTGACTACCGACGTTCACGTCCGATGGGCCACAGGATGAGTGGTCCACAGCAAAGGTGTGAAGCCGGTCGACCAACCCCGCTGGTACGAGCTCAGCGTGGGTAGTGTTCATCGTTTTGGCAGCAACTGAGGTATGAAATGAAATTTCGGTCAATCATGCTAGCAGGGTTGGTGGTAGCGGCGGCTTTGACAGCTGCTGCTCAGGGCACCCTAACCGCCACAGCAGCTAATTCCCCTTCGGTAGTGGGTAGTCCGGCCGCTGCTACTCCAGGGTTTCAGGAGCGAAACCCTCGCTATCACCTGCGGAGGGGCGACAGCTTCGATCTGGATTTTGCCATGACTCCCGAGTTCAATCAGGTGGTCGCGGTTCAACCGGACGGTTATATCACTCTTAAGGCGCTTGGTTCGCTGTTTGTCGAGGGTCAGACGGTTCCGCAGCTAACGGAAACTTTGAAGACTGCATACGCAAACATATTGCATGATCCGGTCATTGCGATCTCTTTGAAGGATTTCGAGAAACCTTATTTCATCGCATCCGGCCAGGTGGCCAAACCGGGCAAGTACGACCTTCGCAGTGATCTCACGGTTACGGAAGCGGTCGCGATTGCTGGTGGCTTTGACGAAAAGTCCAAGCATTCGCAGGTGGTGTTGTTCCGCCCAGTGGCGGGTGGCGGATTTGAGGCGAAGCTCATCAACGTTAAAAAACTACTCGCTTCGCGCGATCTGTCAGAGGATGTTCAATTGCAACCAGGGGACATGCTGTACGTGCCGCAAAATTCTCTTTCTAAGATTCGTCCCTTCTTACCGACGTCGAGTGTGTCTGCATTTGTGGGACAGGGAATCTTGTGAGGCGAGGAGCATCATGAAGACGGAAGAACTAGCACTTGAAGTATATAACCGCCCATCGCTGCCGACCGCCCGCGACGTCCTCGCTGTCGTGTTTCGCCAACGACGAGCCATGTTGATCGCATTTGGGTTAGTGATCATCGCTGCGGCCGTATCTGGACTATGGGTTCCGAAGTATGAAACCCAGATGAAGATCCTGGTGCGGCGCCAGCGCTCAGACGAAATCGTCTCCGCCTCTTCCAATGCACCCTCTCAGATGTTTAACGACCAGGTGACCGAAGAAGACCTCAACTCAGAGGTTGAGCTGCTCAACAGTGAAGACCTGCTCCGCCAAGTCGTCATTGCGACAGGGCTAAGCGGCGTACAAGGCACGCCGACCACCCGTGAGAGCGAGATAAAGATCGCAAAGGCAGTACGCACCCTGGGCAAACAGTTGAAGATCACGCCCGGCCACAAGAGCAATGTCATTTCGGTAAGCTATCAATCGCGCGATCCGAAGACGGCGGCAAGAGTGCTTGCAACGCTGGCAACGGCGTATATGGAAAAGCACCTGGAAGTACATCGGTCATCCGGGGAATTCAAGTTTTTTGACCAACAGATGCGTCAATACCAGCAAGGACTGGATCAGGCGCAGGCGAAGCTGACGGAATTCACCAAAAAGACCGGCGTAGTCTCAGCCGACCTCGAACGAGACTCCGCACTTCGACAGGCGAATGAATTCGATTCCGCTGCTCGCCAGGCGCACAGCAGTTTGGTTGAAACCCAGCAACGCGTCGGGGCGCTCCAGAAACAGATCCAGTCGATGAAGCCGCGAATGACGACCGTAGTACGCACTTTGGATAATCCGCAGCTTTTCGACCAATTGAAGTCGACCCTACTCAACCTGGAGCTAAAGAGAACCGACCTGCTGACCAAGTTCGCCCCTACCTATCCATTAGTGCAAGCGGTTGACGAGCAGATCGCAGAAACGAAGAGTGCCATCAGTGCGGAAGAGAGCAAACCTATTCGGGAGGAATCTTCCGATCGGGATCCAACTTATCAATGGGTCAAGGATGAACTTACCAAGTCCCAGAGCGACCTGAGTGGTTTGCAATCACGCGCGGCTTCCGCTGCCTCGATTGCAGGGCAGTATCGTGGAACTGCTGAGCGCCTTGATCAGAACGCGCTGGTCCAACAGGACCTCATGCGCGCGGCCAAGACACAAGAGGAGAACTATCTCTTATACGTACGCAAGCGTGAAGAGGCACGAATTTGGGAAGCCCTTGACCAGCGCGGCATCGTGAACGTAGCTCTGGCAGAAGAACCGCTCGTTCCCGCGTTGCCCACGAAGTCAATCCTCAGCATAGTCATGCTTACTTTGCTATTGGCCGGAACCTTCAGCCTCTCCACAGCATTCGTAGCTGATTTCATGGATCCTTCGTTCCGTACGCCGGACGAACTGGCCAACTACCTGGGCGCCCCCGTGCTCGCTGCCCTTCCGAGACCCGGAGCGTAAAGCAATGCTGTTGCGATACTACGGATTTCGAGAAGATCCGTTCGGGGCTACCCCAGACCCCCGATGCATGTATCAGAGTTCCACGCATAGCGAGGCCCTGGCATCGCTGAAGTACGGCTATTCCAGCAACCGCGGTTTTATCGCCCTGATCGCGCCACCGGGAATGGGGAAGACGACACTCCTGTTCCGCTTCCTGGAGGAGATTCGTCAATCCGCACGGACCGCGTTTATCTTCGATATCGATCCACAGTGCGAGCCACGCGAGATCGTGAGCTTCATTCTTCGGGACATCGGCATCGTTCCCGGACGAGATCCTGCCGAGATGCACGAGCAATTACGAGCGGCGGTACTCTCAGAGGCCCGGGCTGGACGGCGATTCGTAGTGGTCATCGACGAGGCTCAGAATCTATCCGACGCTGCGCTCGAGGTGGTGCGGATGCTCACCAACTTCGAAACGTCGCGTGCCAAACTGATGCAGGTGGTTCTCGCAGGACAACCACAGTTATCTGATAAGTTGCTGAAGCCCTCCCTGTTACAACTTCGACAACGCATTTCGACCTTCTGTCGAATTGAACCGCTGTCGGTAGAACAGACAAGTGCCTACATTGATCATCGCTTGAAATTCGCTGGATACACTGGTCCGCCTCTGTTCACTGCTGAGGCTGTCAGCCGGCTGACGGACGCCAGTAACGGAATCCCGCGAAACATTAACAACCTGTGCTTCAACGCGCTCTCACTGTGCTGCGCGATGAAGCGCAAACGGGTTGACGGCAGCATGGTTGCCGAGATTATCGCGGATCAGCAACTGATGTTGACTGCGACGGACACGCCGGCGGTTACGCGTGAAGCAGCCGTAGTACCGTTCCATCGTCCGGAAGCGCTGAGCGGGGGCACGAAACGAACTTGGCCATGGGTTATATCGGTAGCGGGAATTCTTGTCGCATCCGTGCTGGGAGTGTTTGGGATTTCCGAACTCCGAATGCATCGTTCTCACCAGAACGGTTATGAACACACCTCGGATGCGACGGCTAAGTCCATGACTCCTGCGGTGACTCCATTACAATCACCGAATGTAGACTTCAGGGATCCGGCGGTTGCCAAACAGACCCTCGCTCCGGCGCAGTTTGATCCCAGTGTTTTGCCAAAAAAGGCGGCTAGGGGAATCACCAGCCGCAATCTGCCAAGCTCCGGCGCGAACACGCTCCACCATGCCGAAGCTCCTCAGGTTTTGGATGATTCCAAGTTGCGCGATAACCGAGCCAGGCTGGTTGACCTCCGCCGCCAGGTTTCCGATTTGAAGGTGACGCTTTCGCCGGCCGACTACAAGATTCAGCGACTGCAGGCCCAAATCGCGGTTCTCGAACAGCAAGCTGCCCACCGACGCACTGAGATCATTAAGCGCTTTGGCGGGCAGAACCCCGAAACTTTAACCCGCAAGCAGTTGGTAACACAGGCGTATAGTCAGCCGCAGGGGATGGTTGATCCTGCGCTCGCTCATCCACACTTGAATCAGCCCGCGGAAACGATACGGTTACCCGGGCCTCGTGCAACACCTGTTGTCTTGCCTGCCGCCTCACGAGCCAAAGCTGAGGCTGTTGAACCTGAAACACCTACGCTTAACGCCCCGGCACGGCTGGCACCGGCCAGTCGACCCGCTGCGAGCTCGTTAGCGACACCTGCACCGGGAGGTGCGGCCGCATCCAGTTCGAAGGAGTGAGGAATCAGCAATGAGCCGCAATTTCGAATTATTGAAGCAGCTTGAGATCGAAGTGGGTCAGGCTAATCCCCTGCAAACCGAGGCTGATGCTGTTACTGCGAAGCAAGTCTCCACGGCCGACGCCGCCCGTCTGTTCGGGGTGGAGACCGTGCATCTGGTGCAGACCGTCTTTCTCTCGACAACCCAACGTTCCTCGCGGCGCGTCGTTTTCTGCGGCGTCGACGACGAGAACGGCAGCAGTTCTGTCTGCGCGAGTGCCGGCCGTGCACTGACAGCCCTCAGCGACAAGTCAGTTTGCCTGGTCGATGCTGATATCCGTTTACAGTGTCTCTCCAGTCTTTTTGGTATCAACAGATCGATTCCGTTTCCCAACACCGCTTCTGTCCGTGACCGGTGCGTTCGCATCGAGGGCAACCTCTGGTTAGCGGACGGGGAACTGCTGGTTAATGAATCCGGGGCGCTTCTATCAGCCGCCGAACTCAGGCATCGCTTTACACAATTAGAGGATGCGTTTGATTACCTTCTCGTGGATGCCCCAGCGGTTGGTGTTAGTAGAGATGCATCCCTTGTTGGTGAAGTTGTCGGTGCCGCAATTTTGATTATCGAAGCCAATAGCACGCGCCGGCAAACCGCACGCAGAGCAAAGGAATCACTTGAGGGGGCGGGGGTCCGGCTGCTGGGCACCGTTCTCCGCAATCGATCGTTTCCGATTCCAGAGAGTCTGTACAAGAGACTTTAGGCCGCGGTCTCTCGGATGAGCTCAATTGCATGACTTTTAGTGCCACGCGCGTGAATCAAAATCTTAAGGCTGAGCATTGCCACTCTTGGAGTGTTTGCGTGGTTCGAGCTTTTGCCAGGGAGACAAGTTGAATGAGCGAGACACCTAACACAGCGGCGTCATTGTGGGGAGGCGGACCAAGTTGATAACTTTGTCGGGAGATACTGGCGCCGCCTCCGCATTAGCGACGCCTGAGACCATCCATGGGGAAACTGAAATCCCTGCACGACGAAAGCTCCGGCCCTTTGGCTTGATCTCCGCTCCTAAGACGGCCTTGCATCAGGGATTTCTTTCTCTGACTGATCAAGCGGTTGCCAGCATTACTAACTTCGTAACCGGAGTCATCATCGCGCGGTCGTCTTCCAAAGAGGAGTTCGGCCTCTACATGCTGGGTTTCTCTTTGATCATGCTGGTCACCGATTTGCAGACATCGTTGATCGCAACACCTTACATGGTGTACGCCCCGCGTCTTAAGGGACGAGACCACGCACTCTACGCCGGCAGCACTTTAATGCATCAGGTCATATTCTCCCTCCTGGGCATGCTCGCGCTGGCTTGTGCCGCTGTTACCTCCAGGTTCGGAGTCGGCCCTCGTGGGCTTGAGCCTGTTTTGTGGGCATTGGGCGCAATGGTAGGTCTCATCATGTTTCGCGAGTTTGTGCGTCGCATATGTTTCGCCGGCTTAAAGCTCAGATCTGTACTCGTTTTCGATATCTGTATTGGTTTCGTTCAAATCGGTGGTCTGCTTCTTCTGGCCCGTCTCGGCGCCTTATCCGCCAGCACAGCCTACTGGCTAATTGGGCCGGTGTGTGGGATCGCTGCCCTCTCATGGTTATGGATGGAGAGAAAGTTCTTTCACCCGCAACTTGCTCAATCCGTAGCCGACCTCAAAAGAAACTGGACCTTTGGTCGATGGGTCTTTGCCAGCGGTCTCGTCTATACGGCCAGCGCTAACCTTTACCCGTGGCTTCTTGCGTTTTTCCATGGAGCGGCAGCGGCGGGAGTGTTTGCCGCCTGCGTGGGCGTCGTGTCCGCCAGCAATCCTGCATTACTTGGGCTTCAAAACTTCGTAGGCCCCAAAACCGCGCACGAGTATGCGGCAAAGGGACAAAGAGGTCTTCGACGATTCGTGCTCAAGATAAGCGCCATGTTAGCCGTTCCTGCGGGCTTGCTCACCCTCGTGTTGATACTTTGGGGAGATCGCTTCGTTGCTCTGCTCTACGGGAGCCGGTACTCTGGGAACGGCCTCGTTGTTGCAGTTCTTGCGTTAAACCTTCTGGTCTCGGCCGTAGGGTTTTCATTCTCGCGCGCCCTGTTAGCCATGGAGCGTGCAAGTGTGGATTTTGGACTCAATCTCGTAGCCCTTGTCACCATGCTGACGCTAGGCCTCTGGTTGGTCCGGACCCAGGGCGCGCTCGGTGCCGCCATCGGATTACTTGGCGCAAATTTTGCCACGTCTCTTGTGAAGGCGGGAATATTTCTCCAATATCCGGTCCACACGCCGAGCCACCAGGGAGTGAGCTAGATGAGTTATCTTTATTTGCCGCACGCTAAACCGCACGCTCGTTCCCATCGTTTTCCGTGGCTTTTGTTCCTGTTTGTGGCATTGGCTTTGTTAGTGATTTTCCACTGGCCATTCTCGCTCCATACGACACCGGACAATTACAACGTTTCAGAGGAGATTACGATCGCAGGGCTAGAGGGTTCCGGTGCTCGCGAAGTGATGCTCGTAGCGCTATGTGGGGTGGCTATCGTCAGTCTTTGCAGTCGTCCGACGGACCCGCGACTACATATTGACGGCACCATGGGCTGGCTCCTCATAGCCTTTGTGGCTTGGGCGCTGACCAGCACGATGTGGGCTCAAGATCCCCCGCTGACCCTTAGAAGGTTGACGAGTTTCCTCATACTCTGTGTCTTTGCAACCGCCGTTGCACGTCGCCTCACCCTTCGGGAAGTCTTACTATGGACCTTCTTCACCACGGCGCTATTCCTGGTGATCGCATTCGCCACAGAGATGATGTCCGGAATGTTCCAGCCACTTGCGTTCGGGTATCGCTTCTCCGGGATCCAACACCCTAACGGCGAAGGTGCCGAGTGCGCTCTCCTTGCCTTCTCAGGATTAGTGGCCGGAAGTATTGAGAAACGACGCAGATGGTTATTTGTGTCTTTTGGGCTTGCCGGGACATTCTTCCTGATTCTGACTGCTTCGAGGACGACACTCGCGGGGGCCGCACTCGCGGGGGCGGTCTACAGTTTTACTGTCAGCAAAAAGAACACCAGGACCATAATCCTGCCTTTCGTCGGTATTCTTGTCTCCCTCGTTCTCCTTCTGGCTATAGCTGGAACTTTTCAGGGACTCGAGCAAAAGTTGTTTCCCGGACGAGACGAAGGTGGGGGTGTGGAATCTTTCGCCGGTCGTAGTAGTGTTTGGGTAGATCTCGTTCCATACATTCGGGATCGCCCCATCCAAGGTTATGGCTACGGGGGCTTTTGGACCCCGGCTGTCAGAAGCGTAATCGCAGACAAAGAGGGATGGGACGTACCAGATGGCCATTCAACCTACGTTGACTATGTTCTTACACTAGGCGCAGTGGGACTAATCCTGAACGGATTGTGCCTCGCTGCGGGCCTTGGGCGCGCCTTCAGCTCCTTTCGACGGACGCGGGATCCGCACTTTGCGTTTCTGGCCGGTATCTTGATCTTTTGCGTGGTAGATGGATTCCTCGAATCCGCCGCCGGGGAGGTGTCGCCCCTCGCATGTCTCTCCATAATCGCTCTTATCCGGCTGGCCTTTGTGCCCCTGGCGCAGCCTGCTGACAGCGCAATCGAAACCGCTCTATGGCAGAAGAGTTCCACCCGGCCCGAGCCCTACACGTTCGTGCATTCACCGTAAACGGATTGGGCGCCCAGTGTTAGCGTAAGCCGGGCCTTTAAGATAAACCGGCAGCGGCATCTATATGGGCGCCGTTGCTGGATGATCAAGCCTGTGCGCCGGGTTTGCTGACAACACTTAAAGTTGCGTGACATGAAGCCTGTTGAGCGATTGGTTGATGGAGGCGACAAAGGAATGAGAGTAGCGTTTGTAGGATTTGACTTTGGAGAATATTGCGTCCGGTTGGCGAGTGGGATTGCTGAATCCCCGGCCACCAGCGTACTTCTGCTCCTTCCCAAAGCTGAAGCCAGTCCATATCTGCATTTAATAAGCAGTTCGGTCGAGCAGCGCCTTTTCGACAAACCCAGGATCAGGCAAGTCTTCCAACAGCTGAAGATGGTGTTCGATCTTGTGCGTCAAATCAGAGCCTTTAAGCCAGACGTCATTCACGTGCAACTAGGTCATTTGTGGTTTAACCTGCTGGCGCTCCCGCTCCTGCGTCGTTTCCCGCTTGTCCTGACTGTGCATGATTCTGTAATTCACGTTGGAGACGCGGCGACGAGCAGGACTCCGCAGTGGGTCTATGATCGCGCTTGCTATCGAGCGCGCGAACGAATCGTCCATGCCCCGCAAGTAAAGGAATTGCTGGTAAAAAGACTCGGCATACCAGCCGAAACCGTGCACGTTATTCCGTACGTCATTGTCGGAGACGTTGACGACACAGTTGCCCAGGATGTGCAAGAGGAGCCCTCGGTCCTATTTTTCGGGAGGATCTGGCCATACAAAGGGTTGGACTACCTGATTCAGGCGGAACCCCTGATTACATCCAGGGCGCCACAGACAAAGATCGTCATTGCCGGTACAGGCGAAGATTTCGATCGTTACCGCCGGATGATGGTGAATCCCGACAGATTTGTCGTTCTCAATGAGTACGTTTCTGACGAAAAGCGGGCCGAATTGTTCCGCCAGGCAAGTGTCGTGGTGTTGCCCTACATCGAAGCCTCGCAGAGCTTTATCATCTCCATCGCATACCGCTTTGGAAAGCCGGTCGTGGCCACTACGGTGGGCGGCCTGCCCGAGATGGTGGATCACGGTCGGACCGGTTTTCTTGTTCCCCCACGCGACGTCAATGCATTGGCGGACGCGGTTGTCAGACTGATGCAAAACCATGAGATGCGGAGAAAGTTCGGAGAGAATGGGATGCGGAAAGTCAACGTGGAATGCGCGCCGGCAGTGGTGGGACGCCAGACGCGAGTGGTATACCGCCGAGCAATGAACGACTCCTCCCCGGTGAGAGATCATCTCATCGAAAAACAACCGAGTTCGCAATCGTCTAGCGAGACTTTTGTCTAGCGACAGCTGCAGATTACCTTCGCGGCTGAAAACAATGGGGCAGCAATCTAAAAGGGGGGCAACACTTTGAAACGTGTACTTGTGAACGGAGCCGGCGGGTTCATTGCAAGCCATCTGGTAAAGCGGTTGAAGTCCGAAGGCTTCTGGGTTAGGGGAGCCGATCTGAAAAGGCCCGAGTATTCGGATACAGCGGCAGACGAGTTCGTCGTCGGTGATCTCCGTGACCCGGGTGTGGTCGCCTCAGTCGTGAATGGCGTCGAGGATGTCTATCAACTTGCCGCGGATATGGGCGGGGCGGGATACATTTTTACCGGCGAGCACGACGCGGCGGTGATGCACAACTCGGTGCTCATCAATCTGAATACCTTGGAACTGGGCACCGAAGCTGGTGTAAAGCGATTTTTCTATTCCTCTTCCGCCTGTGTCTATCCCGAATTTAACCAGATGGACCCGCTCAACCCGATTTGCACGGAAAGTAGCGCATACCCTGCGGGACCGGACAGTGAATACGGTTGGGAGAAGTTATTTAGTGAGCGCCTCTACCTCTCCTACATGCGCAATTACGGCGTTAAGGTGCGCATAGCCCGCTTCCATAACATCTTCGGGCCGGATGGCACGTGGGACGGCGGAAAAGAGAAAGCGCCGGCTGCCCTTTGCCGCAAAGTGGCGCAAGCGCCAGAAGGCGGGGAAATCGAAATATGGGGCGACGGCATGCAAACCCGGTCCTTCCTCTACGTTGATGAGTGCGTCGAAGGTGTTCGGCGTCTTATGGAGTCCGACTTTACAGGCCCAGTAAATATCGGGTCGGAAGAGATGGTCACCATCAACCAACTGGCGGAGCAGGTGATGCAGGTTGCCGGCAAGAAGCTAAGCATTCGTCATATCAAAGGCCCTCTCGGTGTTCGGGGACGCACCTCTGACAACCAATTGATCTTTGAGGAGCTGGGTTGGCGCCCGTCTCGACCGCTGAACGAAGGCTTGGAAAAAACCTACACGTGGGTCGCCACCCAGGTGGAAACAGCGAAGGCGGTCCTGGTCTGAGCAGGGACGCCGTGGCGAGTCAGTGTCGACCCGGAGCAGCGTAATATATGCCGCGAACAATTCGAATAGCCAATGTAGGGCCAGGGCTGTGTGTGCAAGGTGGAATTTCTCGGGTGATCGCGTTAATCATCCCTCATCTCCCGGACCACATTGGCTTTCGTCTGATATCCACGTTTACCCGGTTTACGGGGGACAAGGAAGCAACTCGCTCAGAGCGGGGTAGCAGACTTGGCCAGGCATGCGTTTTTCTCCTGGCCTTTACTCAGGTGCTGATTGTTGCCCTCGGCCGCCGAACCGTGTTTCATGTTCACTTTGCCGGCAGAGGAAGCTTGCTGCGAAAAGGCATCCTCTGCGTACTACTTCGGTCACTTCGATGTCAGTATGCAGTGCATTCTCACGCAGCGGATATCAACCTTTTTCAACCGTGGTTACCGCAGCCCTGCAGGCGGATGATTTTGTGGGGTCTCAGTGGAGCCGGACGGGTGATTGTCCTTACTCAGTTTTGGCACGATTACTACGCCTCGCTTCTCGATCTACCAGCCAGTCGCCTGCTACTGCTTCCCAATCCAGCCGACTTGCCAAAATCTATCCCGGATCGTTCGCGACGGGAAGGATTACGACTGCTCTTTCTGGGCAGGATTGGGACAAGAAAGGGAGCTTTTGACCTCATCCGTGCGCTGGCTGCTCTCCCTGAGGACGTGCGCTCGCGCTGCCATCTAACGATGGCTGGGGACGGTGAGATCAATGATGCGAAAACGCTGGCCGCACAGTTGGGATGCCTGAATCGCATGTCGATTCCAGGATGGACGGGACCGGCAACAGTCGAACGGCTCCTGGTGGAATCTGATGTTCTGGTGTTACCAAGTTACGCAGAGGGCATGGCCATGGCCCTGGTCGAAGCGATGAGTTGGGGACTCCCGGTAGTGACCACCGGTGTTGGTGGCGCCGGCGAATTCCTGGATCAGGACCGCAACTGCATGTTAGTCACCCCTGGGGACATCCAGGGAATCAGCAATGCGATATCTGAGCTAGCACGAAATCCTGGACTCAGGCAGCGCCTGGGACATGCTGCACGCGAGACGATTAGTCAGTTCAGTATTGATAGCTACATTTTAAAACTCAACGGAATATACGAGGAGCTGGCCAGCAGGCTGCCGCAAGGCCGCTCTGCGGACGATTCTGCAATGAAGTCTGATCGTGAGGCTTTAGTTCCTATTGGCAGTCATGCACCCGACCATGCCAGCCCGCTCCACGTTAATCAAGCGAATTCCCGGTAAGTAGCAAGCACACTCTCGATCCGTCTACACATAACACCATGAAGTCAACGGGCGTATCCCGACCGTTCTGCCGGTAGGCCTGCGTTACTGACTTTTAGGCCTCATTCTGTGCCTGCCGGAGCAACATCTCACCAGCGTCAATTCATCCATTGAGGCGATCATGCGCAGCAAAATGAACATACTAGGAATAAACATGGACTGTCTCTCCTACGGAGACATGCACCAGCTCTTCAATGTGTGGCTCTCTGATAAGGAGTCGCGGTCGCATTCTCTTGCGTTGATCAACGTGAATTGCTGTGTTTCAGCTCTCTTCGACAAACGCCTCGTGAGTCTTTACAACAAAGCGGACATTGTGGGCATCGACGGCATGCCATTCCTTCGCTGGGCGCGAGCGTTCTATAACAAGAAGGCAGACCGCTTTTATGCACCTGACCTCATGCTCGAAGCCGGTAAAAAGGCTAAAGAATATGGCTACACGTTCTTCTTGTACGGAGGATCGCCGGGTGCACCCGACAAGATAGAGCAGTACCTTCGGGACCGATTTGAAGGGATTCGGATCGTTGGCAAGTACTCTCCCCCGTTCCGCGCGCTCACAGAAGCCGAGGACCAGGCGGTTTGCGATATGATCAACGCGGCTAACCCCGATATCGTTTGGGTCGGACTCGGATCACCAAAACAGGACGTATGGATAAGCGAGCATCGCGAAAAGATTCGCGGCACCATCATGATCGCGTCCGGAGCAACCTTCGACTTCTTCAGCGGTAGGATTCAGCAAGCGCCGGAGTGGATCCGTAATGCCGGATTCGAATGGCTTTACCGGCTAACCAAGGACTTCCGCAGACTATGGGTCAGATACACGGTTTACAATGCCGTTTTCCTGGCCATGTTCAGCCTGCAACTGATGGGTCTTCGCAGATTCGAGAGCCCCGGCTTTGTCGACAATCATGATTTGACTCTAAAACATGATGGTCCGACTCTCTCAGCGGATTGATGCCCTCGTTGCACCCTGCCTTATGTGTCGATAGAGGCGCCTGCCCGTTTTCTGATGGACGAGCAGGCAGCTGGTTTGAGTCACAGCACTCGACAGCAACCGATCAGTCGCAGCCCAATGTCACCAAGCCGGAGGGAAGATTGGCAGTGCAGAGCCAGTGGGGGAAAAGTGTGTCGTGGTCCGGCGTGGAGCTGGGTTTGTGATAGCCAAGCCCGGTAGCTGACGACGTGATATTCGAGGGGCGGCCGTTTTGATTCGAAGCGGTCGACAGTACCGATCAGTCGCAGCCCATGGTAATGAGGCCGGATGGAAGATTGGCGGTGCATAACCACTGGGGGAAAAGCGCATCGTGGTCCGGTGTAGAGCTTGGTTTGTGATAACCAAGCGCCACAGCGGAGGCCGTCCTGGGTACGAAATTGGCAATCACAGATGACATACAGTTGGGCACATTGGTGGTGCCGCCGCAACTCGGCGGACCTGGGGCAACCGGATTTGTAAAACTCGGAGATATGCCGAATTGATTGCCCGAACCCCACGCGAACGATCCACTGTCATACAGGAAGGTGTTGTTGCCGTTGTAGCCATACGCGAGGTTGTTGACAACCGAGTCAGTGCCATCGCCGGCGGAAACGGCAAGAGCGTAGATAGGATGCCCGCTGCATCCAGTTGCGCTTTTGGTAGAGATGAGATTGCCGTAGATATGGGTGTTGGTGGCCTTGTAAACGGACACTTCCGCGCAGCCTAACCACGTTTGATTTGGATCCGTAAGGTTTCCCCAACTTGTGTTTTGACTGAACCAAATGGCCGAATGGTAAGACCCTGCGGCATTATTATTGACTTCAAGACCCTTCGCACCATTATTGACCAGGAGGTTATTGTAAGCGACCGCCTGCGACCAGTAAGGGGAGATATTGCCCTGACTTCCATCGAAACTATCAAAAATGATTCCTCCGCCATCAGTGGGAGGCCCACCATTACACACGCTGGGTTCCAAATTGCTGTAGGAAAAGTCTCCCGCAACATAGATATGGGTCCCCGGCAATGCGTCTGATTGAACTGGTTGGTAGATCGAGATTCCGCTCGCGCAACTGGTACTTCCTTGTGCAGCATTGTAGGCAATGCTGCCTATGATTGCCAGGTAGTCAACACCCACAGAACCATGGTTCACCACGGTGAACCCGCCCTGAGCACAGCCATTCGCAATGTCGTTGGCAAAGATGATGTGATGAATCTCCGCGGGAAAATCGTAATTAGGTTGAGCAATGAAGCAGCTTCCATAAGTATCTGACGCACTCGTTGTTATTTCCCAGCCTTGCACTCCCCAATAGCTTTTGTCGACCCACATCCCCGGGGTGGTAGTGGCCTGAATCTTGCAGCCATCGAAGGTAGCACACTGAAGCCATGCGACATTATTCTCCGCAGCGCATGTCACGGTTCCCCACTTACCGGTATAGAAGTTGGCTGCTGAATAACCTGTGCTTGCGGCTGCCACAATGACGTCTCCGCAGTTCAAATGATGGTTCGGCGACAGCCAAGGGAGGCTGGAGGATTGACCGCTGTTGGAATCACTGCCGGCGGGTGAAAGATAATAGGTTTTAAATTGCGCAGCTGGGGGGGCACTCGCCTTGAAAAGTCTGTCGCGCTCGAACCAAGCGAGAACAAGGCCGATCACGCAACAAAGCGCGATCACGAAGATACTGCCGCCACGTTGCCTTTGCTTAGGCACAGGCTTGGTGGGGGGCAAAATTTCCGGCCGCGGCGGCTTCATAAGGCTTTCCTTTAAACTCGTTTTACCAAGATCGACATTCGGTGTGGCATCAACCTCAATCATGATGCCGCCATCCGGCCCTAAGCACGGCGCGACGGTCACAGTTCAGCGTTTGTTCAAAACGGAGTGTTCCTCCACCAGATCGTGAACACGAGCAGGCCCTTTGACAAGCACACATTCTACGTGAGGTACAGACGACCCGACAACCACGCTTTTTGAAAACGTCGTTGTCTACGTGTCTTCGACGCGCCCAGCCGTATCGTGACGCTTGATACGGTTCTGCTCTGCGCCCCCTCATCCCGAAGCCGCAAGGCGGCTTGGCGGTTCATAGCGGTTGACGAAAGCCTGGCGTCGGCCGCTGTAGAACCGGGATTTTACAAGCCACATTGTCGAACTGCAGACCCCGAGATGAGCGCGAGGTTGGCGGTGGGACGCTGCGTACCTGGGCACACTAGCAGGCCCCGCGTCTCTCATCTCTCGCCAGGCCATGTATGCTGAGAAGCGCGTGCACTCGGCGGTCATTTATTTTCTCACCGCGTGAGCGGAAGGGTCTGAAGGCTGCAAACCTACCCCGATTCGATACCTGCCCTGCGCTCTCAGCGCGTGTGGAGTCTATAAAGCAGTCAGAGGGAAATTCGATGAAATTACTGTCCACTCTAAAGATGTCATTGCCTATGTCTCAGAGATTGCGATGGAATGTAATGAGGTCAAAGACGGCGGGGGAAAAGGAGCTCGCTTATGTCAACGCGCTCTGCGACGAGTCATGTGTCTCTTTGGATATTGGCGCAAATCGCGGCGTCTATAGCTACCTGATGCGGCAGCATTCGCGGTCTGTAATTGCATTTGAGCCCAATCCTTTCTATGCGAATTTCGTTCGGCGCGCTTTAAAGGACGTTAAAGTGATCGAGGCGGCCGTTTCCGATCACGAGGGAACGTCCGTCCTCCGCGTGCCGCTGAGCGAGCCGATTGCCGGGATGGGAACCATTGAGGCAGAAAACACTCTCGATCAGGTCCCAGTCCAGCAAATAACAATCTCTCTTTTAACTCTTGACTCATTGAAGTTGACGAAGATCGGTTTTATGAAGATCGATGTTGAAGGGCATGAACTCGCAGCCTTACGAGGCGCTAGCGGTACCATTGAAAACAGTCTACCCAACTTGTTGATCGAGGCTGAAGAGCGTCACCGGAAAGATGCCGTGATCTCCGTGCTCGTCTTTTTGTCAAAATACGGCTACACTGGACTCTTTCATGTAAATGGTAAGTTACGTCCCATCGAAGAGTTCGATGCGTCAGCCCATCAGGATGCTTCTACTGCCGGCAAGCCATACGTCAATAATTTCATTTTTATACATAAATCCAAGATGGCAAAATTCCATGCAGCCGTTCACAGATAGCTACCACGCGATAACACGCTTGTAGCGTGGAAAAAAAGTGAAGGGCGGCCCTTGCCGCCCAATAAAAACAATCGACTTGCTTACCAGTTGATTACCGACCGTTATGTCGTCCCGGCTCGGTGTTATCGGAAGTCACCTGTGGGATCGTGAACGCAGCCGGGTCCTCGGGTACATAGGCGCTGTACGCGCGGTATAGAGGATCAGACAGGTCTGCTTTCAGCGACGAGGCGCTTTGGCTCACCCTTCAACCCACCCGGCTGTGCCGTCATGGCCCTACTGGCACCCCATCGTCGCCAGGCCGGGTGGAAGATTGACCTTGCATATCCACTGCGGGAACAGCGGATCGCTTACGCTGGTTGTACTTGGCGGCTGATAGCCGTAGGATTTAGCCGCAGTCACGGTCGGCGTGAAGTTTGCGATCGTCGTCGCCATGCAACCAGGAACGTTGGCCGAGCCGGAGCATGAAGGTGCTCCCGGAACTGTGGCCGAAGAGAACGCGGGGCTGGTGCCGACGGTTTGCGTGCCAAAAGCGAATGACCCATTGCTACTCGAGAACATATTGTTTCCGGCAGCCGAGTAGAGCCAGTTATTTTGAAATATGTCGGTCTGATTGCTGTTCGCCACGGAAGCTGCGTAGATTGCATCGCCCTGGCAGCCCGTGGCGGCGTCCGTAACTTGAAGGTTATTTTCGACTGTAACATTATCGGCTGCTTCGGCATATATCTCGCCTAAGCCCACGCAGAAGCTCCGGTTCGAAGCCTTCATATTTCCGTACGTAGTGTTGTACTTGAAGTAGACTGGCGCAGCACTGGAGCCAGTCTTATTGTTTTCGATCAGAACTCCTGAAGACCCGTTACTTAACGAAATATTGTTTTGCACCACGGCTTGCTGGGTGTAGGCAGGTCCACCGCCCTGGCTGAAGTCGAACGTATCAAGATTAATCCCCTCTCCATCAGTCGTGAGACCGCCGGAGCACGGACTTCCGTCCACGTTGTTGTACGAGAAGTTGCCCGCAATGTACATATGAGTGCCGGCATTGGTATCGGAGGCAATCGGCTGGTAGATATTAAGCCCGCTGTAGCAGGCCCCACTTCCTTGAGCTGCGTTGTAAGCGATATTACCGATATAAACGATGTAATCGACGCTGGCACTCGTGGAGCTGTTATAGGAGTTAAACCCTCCGCCCATACACCCATTAGCCACGTTATTGGCAAAGATGATGTGATGGATAGTGCTGCCGCCGCTAGGTCCAGCATGGAAACAGGCGCCGTAAGTGTAATTACTTGTTGTAATTTCCCAGCCTTGAACACCCCAGTAGCTCGCATCAATCCACATTCCATCCGACGAAGTCGACGAGATCTTGCAGGTGTCGAAGGTTGCGCATTGCAGCCAGGCGACATTATTGCCTGCTGGGCAGCTTACTGTCCCCCATTTGCCGGTATTGAAGTTTGATGCGGAGTAAGTGCCGGAGGCTGCGATGATCACGTCGCCGCAGTTCAGGGAATGCTTCGGACTCAGCCACGGCAGACTTGCCGACAGGCCGCTGTTAGAGTCGCTGCCACTCGGGGAAAGGTAGTACGTGGTCCCCGAAGACGACTGAGTGCTGATGGTGAAGCCGGCGCTGGTTGCCGAGGTCAGGCCCGAACTCGTTGCCGACAAGGTGTAGCTTCCCGCAGTGCTTACAGAGAGGTTGCTGAAAGTGGCGACGCCATTTTGCGGGGTGACGGTCAGCGTTCCTCCAAGGCCTGTGCCCCCCACAAGGGCAAGCGTGACCGGATTGGTCGCGCTCGTGACCGTGTTGCCGCTGGCATCTTCCAGAGCTACCTGCACTGCCGGCGTGATCGTGGCCTGTGTCAACGCATTGGAAGGCTGCACCGTAAACGCCAGCTTTACCGCTGTGGGCAGGCTTGGCGCAGTGATGGTGAAGCCGGTGCTGGTCGCCGAGGTGAGGCTGGGGCTGCTTGCCGACAGCGTGTAGCTCCCAGCATTGCTCACGGAGAGATTGCTAAACGTCGCAACACCATTCTGCGGCGTGGCGGTCAGCGTTCCCGCGAGACCCGTGCCTCCTACAAGGGCAAGCGTTACCGGATTGGTTGCGGTCGTAACTGTATTGCCGCTGCTATCCTCCACCAACACCTGGACCGCCGGGGTGATCGTGGCCCCGGTCAATGCATTGGAAGGCTGCACCGAAAACGCCAGCTTTACGGCCGTGGGGAGGCTCGGCGCAGAGATGGTGAAGCTGGCGCTGGTTGCCGCGGTGAGGCTGGGGCTGCTCGCCGACAGGGTGTAGGTTCCAGCAGTGCTTACAGAAAGGTCACTGAAGGTCGCAACACCATTCTGCGGAGTCACCGTTAACGTCCCGCCTAAACCGGTGCCGCTGCCAAGGGCGAGTGTGACTGGGTTGGTGGCGGTGGTCACAGCATTTCCGCTGGCATCCTCGATCACCACCTGGACCGCCGGTGTGATCGTGGCTCCGATCAACGCATGCGAGGGCTGTACCAGGAAAGCCAGCTTCACCGCCGTGGGGCCACTACCGCTTCCCGAGCTAATCGTAAAGCTAGTGCTGGTTGCCGAGGTGAGGCCCGTACTGGTTGCCGACAGGGTGTAGGTTCCAGCGGTGCTTACAGACAGATTGCTAAAGGTCGCGACACCATTCTGCGGAGTAGCGGTGAGCGTTCCTCCAAGGCCGGCGGCGCCGCCTGTCAGCGCAAGCGTAACCGTATTGGTTGCATTCGTGACCACATTCCCGCTGCTATCTTCCACCACCACCTGGACGGCCGGTGTGATCGTGACCTGAGTCAATGCATTGGTAGGTTGCACCGAGAACGCGAGCTTCACCGCGGTGGGGCCACTACCGCCCCCAGGCGCAGTGATGGTAAAGCTATTGCTGGTCGCCGAAGTGAGGCTGGAGCTGGCGGCCGACAGAGTATAGCCGGTACCGGCATTGCTCACCGTGAGATTACTGAAGGTCGCAATGCCATTTTGTGGGGTGACGGTCAGCGTTCCGCCTAGACCCGTGCCTCCTACAAGCGTAAGTGTCACTGGGTTGGTGGCCGTTGCCACCGTGTTTCCGTTGCTA
>Ga0182024_10006332_pt1 | contig 26062 bp, 21 predicted proteins | sample P32metaG_FD_120480 | JGI IMG/M metagenome (GOLD analysis project Ga0182024, IMG submission 120480) | Permafrost microbial communities from Stordalen Mire, Sweden - P3-2 metaG (Illumina Assembly) | ecosystem: Environmental > Terrestrial > Soil > Wetlands > Permafrost | place: Sweden: Stordalen... | reverse complement strand
TGGGCGACTCGATCACCGAGAACTTCGCGACGCGCGGTCAAGAAGCGTGGCAGAGCGAGATCGCGCCGCTCGGTGAGGTCGCCGACTTCGGCATCGGCGGGGACCGCATCCAATTCGTGCTCTGGCGCGCGCAGCACGGCGAGCTCGCCGGCAGCAACGCCCGCGTGGTCGTGCTGATGATCGGAACCAACAATCTGGCCAGTGCGACCCCGCGCAACATCGCGAGCGGCGTCGCCGCGATTCTGAGTTCCGTTCAAGCGGCACTTCCGCACGCAACGATCGTGCTCAACGCGCTCTTGCCGCGCGGCAATCGCGACGATCCGCTGCACGCCAAGCTGGCCGACGTCAACGCACGCATCGCAACGCTGGCGAACGGGCGCACGATCCGCTGGCTCGACGCGGGCGCCGGCTTCGTCGATGCCGACGGCAACCTGCGGCCGGAACTCATGCCCGACAAGCTGCACCCGTCGGCGGCCGGCTACGACGTCTGGGCTGCCGCTTTGCGTCCCGTCTTGCTCGACGCGCTCTCGAGGTAACGTCGAGCCAGCCCCAACAGCGGGCGCTCGATGTAGGCGTACGCGAGCAGCGAAACCGCGATCGCGAGCGCGTAGCCGCCGAGAATGATTGCGACGCGCGCGCCGGCACCGTGCGCGTGCGCGTGTTCGATCGCCAGACCGATCGCACCGATGACCGGAATGTGCCACAGATACAGCGCATAGCTCGCGTCGCCTTGCGCGCGCAACCAGCGCGGTGCGAACAGCCCCTGCCGTTCCAATCCCAGCGCCGCGTAGACGACGATCGCCATCGGCAGCCCGACTGCCCACGGACGCCACCAAGCAATGTCGAGAAACTCGCGTCCCGAGTACGCCGTTGCGACGCACGTTGCGATGACGAGCACTGCGCCGAGTGCCAGCAACATGCGCGGCGCAGCCAGGCGCCGGCTGAGCACGGCCGCACCGATCGCCATTCCGAACACGAACTCGAGGTTGAACCAACTGCCCAGCACGCGGGCCCACGGATTCTCGTGCGGGGCCAAGACACCGATCAATACGACGGCCAGCAGCCAAATCGCCGTCACGACGGGAAGATACCGGCGGTGAAAGCGCAGCGCGACCGCGAACACGACGTAGAAGATCAATTCGTACGAGAGCGTCCAGCCGACGACCAGCAACGGCTCGCCGGGTTGAGGAAAAGCCAGGAACGACGCGAGGATGTCCGGCCGGATGCTGCGGTGCTGTCCGATCAGCGCCGGTGCGGCCAGAAAGACCGCCAGGACGAGCGCGGTGACGATCCAGTAGGGCGGATAGATGCGCGTCGCGCGCCGCACCAGAAAACGGCGCCATGCCCCGGGCTGTCCGAACCAGGTCGCGGTCGAGACCAACATCACCGTTCCGCTGATGACGAAGAACAGATCGACGCCGTACGTGCCGATGATGTGGAACGGCGACGTCCACGGGCGGCCCGGCAGATAGGTCGACTCGACGCCGTAGCAGTGGACCACGACCACCATGAGCGCAGCGATCGCGCGCAGCGCCTGGACGTTTCCGAGCACGTGGACCGGTTCGACGGACGGGGTCTCGCGCCCGCGAGGTCGCCCGCGTGCGCGTAACGGTGCTGGGTGCGAGCGGCTTCATCGGCCGCCGCCTGTGCGCCGCCTTGCGCGCGCGCGGCGACGCCGTCGTCGAAGCGAGCCTGCGGGATCCGGTGAGCGCCGCAAAGGCGAGCGCCGACAGCAATGTCGTCGTCAACCTCGCCGGCGCTCCGGTCTCGGTGCGCTGGACGCGCGCGAGCAAAGAGGCGATGCGGAGCTCGCGGGTCGACCTGCCGCGCCGCTATCTGACCGCCCTCGAAGCGATCGAAGACCGGCCGCGACGGTATGTGAGCGCTTCGGCGATCGGCTATTACGGCACCAGCCGCGACGCGACGTTCGTCGAGACGAGCCCGCCCGGCGATGACTTTCTGGCGCAGGTGTGCGTAGCGTGGGAAGCGGTGGCGGATGAGGCCGCGGCGCTCGGGATGCGGGTCGCCAAGGTACGAACGGGCCTGGTGCTCGGCCCGGAGGGCGGCGTGCTCGCCATGCTCCTCCCGCTGTTCCGGCTGGGCTTGGGCGGCGTGGTCGCCGACGGTGCGCAGTGGTACTCGTGGATCCACGCCGACGATCAGGTCGGGATCTATCTGCACGCGATCGACGGTGCCGACGGCGTCTTCAATGCAACGGCGCCCAAACCGGTGACCAATCGTGACTTCACCCGCGGGCTTGCCCGCGCCGTTCATCGGCCCGCGATTCTGCCCGTCCCGGCGTTCGCGCCGAAGCTGCTGCTCGGGGAGGGCGCGTTGATCGTCAACGGAGGGCAGCGCGTCCTGCCGCAGCGGACCCTGTCGAGCGGCTATGTCTTCCGTCACGCCGACCTAGCCGAGGCCCTGAGCTCGCTTCTCGCCTAACGCCCGCGAGGGGCAACGGGCACCGGCAAGAACGTCCGCGTATGGCGACGATTTTCTCTCCGGCGGGCGGCGGCGTTCTGCCGTCGACGATGTCCGATCAGCAGCTCTCGGTTCGCGCGATCTTTGAGCACGCGCTGCGGACGCATCCGCACAAGCACATCGTCTCGCGCGACGGCGATCAGATACTGCGCTTCACCTATGGCGAGTTCGGCAAGCGGGTCGCCAAGCTCGCCAACGCACTCGCCGCGCTCGGCGTGCAGCCCGGCGATCGGGTCGCCTCCTTCGCCTGGAACGGGCATCGCCATCTCGAGCTGTACTACGCCGTGCCGATGATCGGTGCGGTGCTGCACACGGTGAACATTCGTTTGTTCCCCGATCAGGCCGCGTTCGTGCTCGACCACGCCGGCGACAAGATCGTGTTCTACGACGGATCGCTGGTCAAGGCGATGAAGGCCGCGCATGCGCTCGACCCCACGGCCGGTCGCACGTTCGTGCAAATGGGTGCCGCACCCGAATCGTTCGAAGGCGCGCTCGACTATGAGACGCTGCTCGCCCCCGAACGCGACACCTTTGATTGGCCGGAGTTCGACGAGCGTTCCGCCGCGATCTTGTGCTATACGTCGGCGACCACCGGCGATCCGAAGGGCGTGCTGTTCTCGCACCGCTCGACATTCATCCACGCGCTCGCCTCGGGGCTCGCCGACGCGCTCGGCATTACCGAGCGCGAACGCGTGCTGCCGATCGTGCCGATGTTCCACGTCAACGCGTGGGGACTGCCGTTCCTCGTCCCCATGGTCGGCGCCGACTTCATCCTACCGATGGAGCGGCTCGATCCGGCCAGCGTCATCGAGCTGTGCGAGAGCCAGCACGTCACGTTCTCGGCCGGCGTGCCGACGGTGTGGCTGGCGGTGCGCGACATGCTGCACGCGCAGAACAAGACGCTGCCCGAGCTCAAGAAGCTGGTGATCGGCGGCTCGGCGATGCCGCACTCGCTGATGGACGATCTCAACGCGCTCGGCATCGAAGCGATCCACGCCTGGGGAATGACGGAAATGTCGCCGATCGGGACCGTGAGCCGCGACATCTCCGCGCTCGATCACGATCCCGCCAAGCAGCATCAGGAGCGCTACAAGCAAGGCCGCTTCTCGCCGATCGTGCAGCATCGCATCATCGACGAGAACGGCAAAGACGTTCCGGCCAACGGCGTCGCGCGCGGCGAGCTGCTCGTGCGCGGCTATGCCGTCGCGAAGCAGTACTACAACAATCCAAGTGCCACCGCGATCGGCTTCGAATCGGACGGTTGGTTCCACACCGGTGACGTCGTCACGATGGACGAGTACGGCTACATCGAGATCGTCGATCGCGTCAAGGATTTCATCAAGTCGGGCGGCGAGTGGATTTCGTCGGTCGAGGTCGAGAACATCATGATGGGCCATCCCGGGTTGAAGGAAGCCTGCGTGTTCGGCGTCCCGCACGCGAAGTGGCAAGAGCGCCCCGTCGCCGCGGTCGTCGCGCGCGAAGGCCACGAGCCCAACGAGGAAGCCGTCCGCGCGTGGCTGAGCGACAAGCTCGCCAAGTGGCAGACCCCCGACCGCGTGCTGTTCGTCGACGCGATCCCCCGCACGGGCGTCGGCAAATTCCTCAAGCGCGATTTGCGCGAGCGCTATAAGGATTTGTTCGCCGAGGAGTAGGTGACCGCAGACGCACGCGAGGCCGGAGCGTCTAGATCACGAGATCTTTCATCGTGTCGAGCGAGATGTGCACGACCGCCGGGAGAACGAGGCTGCGCGCCCGCAGGGCCATCACGCCGAGCGTGATGCCGATCGGGAAGTTCTCCGCCACCACGTTCGCGACGATCAACAGGACGTTGCCGTGCTGCCTGTTCTTGATCCAGGCCCTCGCCCGAGAGGTCGAGATCGATACGGTCCCCGGCAACGGCACGCGCATCAAAGTCCACCTTCCTGTCCGTCGCGACGCATCGAGTTGAGGCGCAAAGCGTCCATCGCAACGGCGGGGTCCAGGTTTGCCAACGGAATCGGTTCGCGTGGCACACCGCCACCGTGCGCCAGCGCCCGCTCGAACCATTCGACGTCGTGCCACGCACCGAACTTGAAGCCGACCTCGCGATAGATCCCGACCGGCGTCATACCCATCGCCGTGTGTAACGCGATCGACGCATCGTTCGGCAACGCGATCCCGGCGAGCGCGCGACGGAAGCCCTGCGCCTCCAGCACGCGAAACAGCGCACCGTAGACCGCTCGTCCCACGCCCCTCCGCTGTGCCGACGAATGCACGTACGCGGTCACCTCGACCGACCATCGATAGGCACGGCGCTCGCGCCATCTGCCGCCGTAAGCGTACCCGAGAACGACCCCGTCGTCCTCGGCGACGATCCAAGGATAGCCGCGGAGCGTGTTCTCGATGCGCGCGCGCATCTCGTCGACGCTCGGCACGACCTCTTCGAACGAAATCGCCGTCGACTCGACGATCGGGGCGTAGATATCGGCGATCGCAGCCGCGTCCGCCGGTGCCGCGAGACGCAGGTGCACGATCGGCGTTAGTTGAGGTTGACCTCGAACAGGCCGGCGGCGCCCATGCCGCCGCCGACGCACATCGTGATCACGACGTACTTTTCACCGCGGCGCTTGCCTTCGATCAGCGCGTGCATCACCATGCGCGCACCGCTAACGCCGTACGGATGACCGACCGAGATCGCGCCGCCGTCGACGTTGAGCTTCTCGTTGGGAATCCCGAGCGTGTCGCGGCAGTAGATCGTCTGCACGGCGAATGCTTCGTTGAGCTCCCATAGGCCGATGTCGTCGACGGTGAGCCCGTGGCGCTTGAGCAGATCGGGCACCGCGAACACCGGACCGATACCCATCTCGCCAGGATCGCAGCCGCGGACAACCATCCCGCGGTAGAAGCCGAGCGGGTTGATGCCGCGGTTGCGCGCCTCGTCGGCATCCATCACGACGACGGCGGCGGCACCGTCGCTGAGCTGCGACGAGTTGCCGGCGGTGATCGACGAGTCTTTCGAGAGCACGCCCTTGAGCGAGAGCAAACCCTCGAGCGTGGTGTCGGGACGGTTGCCCTCGTCCTTGCTCAGCGTCACCTGCTCTTCACGGTAGGCCTTGGTCTCTTTGTCTTGCTCGTATTTCCAGGTCGGCAGCGGCACGATCTCCGCGTCGAAGCGTCCCGCTTCTTGGGCGGCTGCGGTGCGCTGCTGCGATTGCAGCGAGTACTCGTCCTGAACCTGACGCGAAACGTTGTACTTCTTGGCGACGAAGTCGGCCGTCTGGAGCATCGGCATGTAGAGGCTGGGCTCGTGGCGCAGCGCCCATTCCTCGGTGAACTCGTGCATGTTCATCTCGTTCTGCACGAGCGAGATCGACTCGACCCCGGCTGCGACCATGACTTTGGCACCGTCGACGATCACGCGGTGCGACGCCGATGAGATCGCCTGCAATCCCGATGCGCAGTAGCGGTTGATCGTCGTTCCGGCGACGCTGCGCGGGAGTCCGGCGCGTAGCGCCGCGACGCGGCCGATGTTGTGACCGGTCGCGCCTTCCGGCAGGCCGGTGCCGACGACTACGTCCTCGACCTCGGCCGGATCGACGCCGGCGCGTTGGATCGCGTTCGTGATGACGTGGCCCGCCATCGTCGCGCCGTGCGTTTGATTGAATGCGCCGCGAAACGCCTTCCCGATCGGCGTGCGCGCGGCGGAGACGATTGCCGCCTCAGGCATGGGTCAACTCCTTGGTGGTTGTAGTATCGACCGCACTCGTGCGCGGCGTGTAGGCGGCTTCGTTCTCGGCGTACCACATCGGGCCGCCGTGGTGCGGCGGAAAGCCGTAACCATAGATCCAGACGATGTCGACGTCGCCGGGTCGCAGTGCGATCCCGGTGCGAACGAGCTCGGCGCCGCTGTCGGCCAGCGCGCGCGTGCAGCGTGCGATGATCTCGTCGTCGGTCACGTTCGGGTTCTGCGCGATTCCGGCTTCCTTGGCGAGTTGCGCGATGAGCTGCTCGACCTCGGGATCGGGGATCGGCTGGCGGCCTTTGCCGACCGCCTTGTCGTACGTGAAGAAGCCCTTGCCGGACTTCTGGCCGAGCCGGCCTTGTTCGACGAGCTTGGCGATGATCGGAATGCGACCCAGCGGTGCACCATGCTGCGACTGCGAGATGAAGTGGTAGACGTCGAGTCCCGACAGGTCGGCGACCGCGAAGGGTCCCATCGCGAAACCGAATTTGTTCTTGATCACGTCGTCGATCCGCGCGGGGCTCACGCCCTCCTCCGCCATCTGCACGGCCTCGGCTTCGTACGCGAACAGCATACGATTACCGATGAAGCCGAACGCGTTACCCGAGACGACCGCGACCTTGCGCAGCTTCTTGCCCAGCGCGATCCCGGTCGTCAGCGTTTGCGCTGAGGTCGCTTTCCCGCGCACGATCTCCAGCAGTTTCATGATGTTCGCCGGCGCGAAGAAGTGGAGCCCGAGCACGCGCTCAGGGCGTTTGGTCGCCGACGCGATCTCGTCGATGTCGAGCGTCGAAGTGTTCGAGGCGAGGATGCACGACGGTTTGGTCGCGGCGTCGAGCACACCGAAGACTTCTTTTTTCACCGGCATCGACTCGAAGACGGCTTCGACCACGACGTCGACGTCGCCGAGTTCGGCGTAATCGGTCTCGAACGTGATCGAGTTCGCCTTCTTCCAGGCGTCCTCTTGAGTGATCCGGCCCTTGTCGACCTGATACTTGAACATCCCGAAGATCATCTCGCGCGACTTCTCGACCGCTTCGGCCTTGGTCTCGATCACCGTCACCGGGATGCCGGCCTCGGCGAAGACGATCGCGATACCGGTTCCCATCGTGCCGGCGCCGATGACGCCCGCACTCTTGATCTCGAGCGGCTCGGTCTTGGGAAGACCCGGAACCTTGGAGAGCTCGCGCTCGGCGAAGAAGACGTGGCGCAGCGCGGCCGACGGCTTGGACTGGACCAGCTCCATGAACAACCGCAACTCGCGCGCCCAACCGCGCTCGAACGGCAATTCGATCGCGGCTTGCACCGCGTCGATGAGCTTATGCGCGGCGTACCCGCCGTTCTCTTCCGGCGGCACCATCATGTGCGCTTGCGCGACGACGAACGGCGTCGCGAACAAGCTCAGGTTGGCCACGCCGAGCTGGGCTTTGATTTGCGAGAGGCGGCGCTTGGGTTTACCGGCATAGCCCTTTGCGGCCCCAACCGCGTCACTGTCGACAACGGCGTCGAGGATGCCCTTGTTCTTTGCGTCGGGGGCTTTGACCATGTCGCCCTTGAGCATCATCTGCAGCGCGTCGTTCGCGCCGATCAACCGCGGCAGGCGCTGGGTTCCGCCCGCGCCCGGCAGCAGGCCCAGCTTGATCTCCGGCAGGCCGACGCGTGATTTCGACGTCGCGACGCGATAGTCGCACGCGAGCGCGAGCTCGAAGCCCCCGCCCAGCGCGTTTCCGTCGATCGCGGCGACGAACGTCTTGTCGCTGCGTTCGACCGCTTCGATCACGTCGCGGATCGTCTTCTTGCCGTCCGGCGGCGTCGAGAAGTCGTTCACGTCCGCACCGCCGCTGAACAGGCCGTTGGCGCCCGTAAAGATCACCGTCGTGACCGCCGGATCGGCGGCCGCCGCATCGAGGGCGGGGACCAGTTCGGCGCACGTGGCGTAGCCGAGGGCGTTCACCGGAGGATTGTCGAGCGTGAGGAGCCGGATCCCGTCGCCGAGATCCTCGCTCTTCACGCGCTGTTTGCTGCTGTTCATCGTCGTCTTTCGAAGAGAGTGGTTATCGCGTGCAGATCCACACGCTCGGCTGGCTTTTCGGATTCCAGACGAACCGGATGCTGCTGCGTCCGGCGCGATTCACGCCGTACTGCGCTTGCGCCGTGTTGAAGGGTTGTCCCGAGAAGCGCAGCTGATCGCCGCTGCCCGACCAGGTGCCGGCTGCCCATCGGTATCCCGAGGCCGAGTAGTGTCCGGGCGTGACGGCCATCGTGCCGAGGACGATCGTTTGGTCGGTGTGCGCCACGCTGATCGTCCGACACGCGTAGCTGCCGCTCGGGCCTCCCGGCTTCGCCGAGAACGTGCTCGAAAAAGCCGACATCCCCGAATCGTACGCCGCATTGGCCAACGCCCGTCCCGTGTCGCCCGCGAGCGCACCCACGACGAGCAGCAGCGCAAGGCACGATGACGCGATGCGCATCGTTGTTAGGCGGTCGTGAGCGCGCGGCGGTCGACTTCGAACATCTCGTCGTTGCCGGCCATCACGTCGCCGGAACCCTCGACGACCTGCTTTTGCAGCCAGGCCGATTGCGAGAGCACGTTGTGCGCGTAAAACGTCGCGGTTTGGATCTTGGCGGCGTAGAACGGATCGGTGTCACCCGCGGCGATCTTCTCTGCCGCGATCTTCGCGCCGCGGAAGAGTTGCCAACCGCCGGCGACGACGCCGATGAAGTTCAGGAACGGCACCGAGTTCGCGAAGGCTTTGTGCAGGTCGCCCATCGCGCTCATCCCGATGAACTGCGCGGTCTCGCCGAGTGCTTTGGTCGCGTCGGCGAGCGGCTGCGCGAGCGCCTTGACCTCGGCGTTCTCCGACGCTTCGAGTTCCTTGGCGAACTTGCCGATCTGCTTGAAGACCTTGGTCGCGCTCGCGCCCATGTCGCGAATCAGTTTGCGCCCGACCAGGTCGAGTGCCTGAATCCCGGTCGTGCCCTCGTAGATCGCCGTGATGCGGACGTCGCGGTACTGCTGGGCAATGCCGGTCTCTTCAACGTAGCCCATCCCGCCGAAGACTTGCAGGGCGGTCGAGCAGAGGTCGATCGCGCGCTCGGTGAGCCAGCCCTTGACCACCGGGATCATCAGCTCGACGAACGCCTGATGCTCCTTGCGCACCGCTTCGTCTTCCGCTTTGTGCGCGTAGTCGAGCGAGGCCGCGGTGACGTACGCGAGCGCCCGCATCGCTTCGATGTTGGCCTTGCACCACAGCAGCATGCGCCGCACGTCGGGGTGCTTGATGATCGCGACCGGCTTGGGATCGCGTGAGCTCACGTCGCGGAACTGGATCCGCTCCTTGGCATACTCGACCGCGTGCTGATACGCGCGGTCGGCGATCGCCAGGCCTTGCACGCCGACCGAGAACCGGGCGGCGTTCATCATCACGAACATGTACTCGAGACCGCGATTCGCCTCACCAACGAGGTAGCCGAGCGCGCCCTGACCGCCGTCGCCGTAGACGAGCGTGCAAGTCGGGTTCGCGTTGATGCCGAGCTTGTGCTCGATGCCGGCACACACCACGTCGTTGCGCGCGCCGAGCGAACCGTCGGCGTTGAGCAGCACCTTGGGGACGATGAACATCGAGATGCCCTTCGTTCCTTCGGGTGCGCCGGGCAGCCGCGCGAGCACTAAGTGGATGATGTTCGGCGCCATGTCGTGCTCGCCGAACGTGATGAAGATCTTCTGGCCCTTGATGCGATAGGCGTCGCCGTCGGGCGTCGCGGTGGAGCGTACTTGGGCGAGGTCCGAACCGGCTTGCGGCTCGGTCAAGCACATCGTGCCGGTCCACTCACCGCTGACCAGCTTGGGGATGTACGCCTTCTTCTGCTCGTCGTTGCCGAACTGCTCGATCGCTTCGATCGCACCCTGATTGAGCAGCGGACCGTTGGCGAAACCGACGTTCGCGGCGTTCCACATCTCGAGCGTCGGCCCGAGCATGATCTGCGGCAATCCTTGACCGCCGTACTCTGCGCTGACCGGCAAACCGATCCAGCCGGCCTGCGCGAACCGATGATACGCTTCCTTGAAACCGGCGGGCGTGGTGACCTCACCGTCGTGCCACGTGCAGCCTTCCTTGTCGCCGCTCTGGTTGAGCGGCGCGAGCACTTCGCTCGCGAACGTCGACGCCTCGTCGAGAATCGCATCGAGGACATCGATGGTGTCCTCGTAGCCCGGCAGCTTGGCGATCTCGTCGATGCCGGCGAGCTCGCGCAAAACGAACTGCATGTCGCGCAGCGGCGCGCGGTAGGTGCTCATGACGTCTCTCCGTACATTTCGCGGCGCAGTTGCTGCATCGCGGTGATGAGATTGGTGAGGTAGGGGCGCAAGTTGGTCTTAATGGCGTCCAGGCGCTCTTCGCCGGGCGCGGTGATATGATAGAGCGTCGTCCCGCGCTTGGTCGATGCGTCGAGCTCGCCGCGGATGAAGCCGCGCTCCTCGAGGCGGCGGAGCAGCGGATAGATCGTGTTTGGATTGACCGGGAAGATGCCGCCCAGGGTTCCGATGCGCTGCATGAGACCATAGCCGCTGTCCGGCTGGACGTGCAGCATCTGGAGGACCAGGGCGGGGAAGACGGTCTTCGTCTTGACCTCTCCGGTGAAGACGCGGTCACCCCACAGCTCGTCCGGAAAATCGACCCTTGACCGGGTGGGCATATGTTATTCATAATAGGTTACGGCTAAGCCGTCAAGTCACCCCGCTGGGGTCTGGAGCCTTTCCCCGATGCAAGAGCTGCCGACCCTGCCGGCCTTCATCGCCGAGCACCTCGCCAAACCGCGTTCGACCGCCCTGGCCGAGCGCCGAGAGGGGCGCACCCGATCGCTGAGCGCAGCCGACGCCCAACGGACCGCCGCCGCGGTGGCCCACGGCCTGCGGGCCCGTGGAATCGCCCGCGGCGACCGGGTCGCGATCCTGGCCGAGAACAGCGTCGACTGGCTGCTGGCCGACTTCGGAATCCTGTTTGCGGGCGCCGTCGTCGTCCCGATGTACGCGACGACGGCCGCCGACCAGCTCGCTTTCATTCTCGCCGACAGCGAGACGAAGCTCGTGTTCGCCGGCGGCGAGGCGGCCGCCGCACGTCTGCGTGCCGCGGTACCGAACGCGCCGCCGATCGTCGTTTTCGACGGCACCGGCGATGACGGGTTCGACGCGTTCATGCGCAGCGCGCCGGCGCCGGTCGACGAAGCTGCGGTACTCGCGTCGTATCGCGACGGCATCGCAGTCGACGATCTCGCGGTGCTGATCTACACTTCGGGAACGACCGGTCAGCCCAAAGGCGTGATGCTCTCGCACCGCAATCTCGTCTCCGACGTCACGAGCGCATTCGACAGCACGACTGCCGGAATGCAGCTGGGACAGACCGGGCTGTCGGTGTTGCCGTTCGCGCATATCTACGAACACACCGACGCGCTGGGATATCTCTACAACGGGATCGTTCACTACGTGACGACACCGGACCGGCTGCTCGACGATCTGCGAGCGGTGCGACCGCATTACGTTGCGGTCGTCCCGCGCATCTTCGAACGCCTGATCGCCGGGATCATCGGCAACGCGCGCGCCGCCGGTGGCGCGCGCAAACGGCTCGTTCCGTGGGCGATCACCGTCGGCACGGCGTACGAACGTGCCACTCGTGACGGCGGCGCGTCAGCGTGGTTGCGCGCACAGCACGCGCTCGCGAGCAAGCTCGTGTTGAGCAAGATCCCGGCGACGCTCGGCCTCGACCGGCTCGTGTACTTCGTGAGCGGCAGTGCGCCGCTGCACCGTGACACGGCGCTCACGCTGGCCGCCATGGGCTTCACCGTGCTCGAAGGCTACGGCCTGACCGAGACATCGCCGGTCGTGACGGTGAACCGTCCGAACGACAACGCGCTCGGCACCGTCGGGCCGGCCATCGGCGGTGTCGAGGTCAAGATCGCCGACGACGGCGAGGTGCTGGTCAAAGGCCCCAACGTCATGCTGGGCTATTATCATCTGCCCGCGGCCGAGCAGCCCTTCACCGCCGACGGCTGGTTCCAAACCGGCGACATCGGCACCATCGACGCGCACGGTCATCTGATGATCACCGACCGCAAGAAAGAACTGTTCAAGACCAGCGGCGGCAAGTGGATCGCGCCCGCGCGGGTCGAGACCGCGATCAGACGATCGATCTACGTCGGCCAGGTGCTCGTGTACGGCAACAATCGGCCGCATCCGGCGGCATTGGCCGCGCCGAACTGGGGGCTCGTGCGCGCGAAGCTCGAGTTGTCGGACGACATGACGACCGAGGCGATGGCGACGGATCCGCGAGTACGCGAGCTGATGCTGCGCGAGATGCGCAAAGAGACGTCGGATTTGGCGAGGTTCGAGCACGTCGAGCGCGTCGCGATCTTACCCCGCGATCTGACCGTCGAGGACGGCGAGCTCTCGCCCACGCTCAAAATCAAACGCCGCGTCGTCGAGCAGCGCTACGCCGATCTGATGGCGCACGCCTACGACTAACGCCGCCTACGTCGCGGCTGGTGCGGTCTTCGCGTCCGGCTTGTCATCGAGGATGAGCAGGGTCGAGGTGCCGGTCGCGTAGACGCGGCCGCTCGCATCGACGAGCTTCGCCTCGGACGTTGCGGTGCGGCGGCCGGCGTGCACGACGTGCGCCTCGGCGAATACCTTGTCGACCGCCGTCGTGACGGGCCGGTGAAACCGCGTATGCAGGTCCATCGTCGTCGCCGCGCGTCCTGACGGCAGCAGCGATTGCACGCAGCTGCCGAGCGCGGTGTCGAGCAGCGTCGTGATGATACCCCCGTGCACCGAACCGATCAGGTTGTAGAGCTCTTCGCGCGGCACCATGCCGAACACGACTTTGCCGCGTTCGACGTGCTCGAGCGTGAACTGCATCCACTTCATCAAGTTGGTCTGCGGTGTCTTGCCCTGCTTCATCAACTCGAGCGCTTCGAGTCCGTCCATGCGGCGGAACACGTCCATCGCATGCGGATACACTTGCCCCGCGCCAAGACCGTCGCCCGAAGTCGTCACGCCGTGACCGCCGCCTTGTGGTGCGTTTCGCGCGCTTCGAGGTATTTCTCGGCGTCCATCGCCGCTTTACAGCCCATGCCGGCAGCGGTGATCGCCTGTTTGTAGCGGACGTCGTACACGTCGCCGGCGACGAACACGCCTTCGAGGTTGGTGAGCACGCCGTTCTCGCTGGCGATGTACCCGGCCGCATCGAGTTCGAGCTGGCCCTGGAAGATCGCCGTGTTGGGATCGTGCCCGATCGCGATGAACAGTGCGTCCGCTTCGAGGACGCGTTCGCTGCCGTCAGCGAGATTCTTGAGCCGCAGAGCCGTCGTAGCGTCCTCGCCGATCACTTCCTCGACCGCCGTGTTCCAGATGAACGCGATCTTCTCGTGGTTCAGCGCGCGCTCGGCCATGATCTTCGACGCGCGCAACCCGTCGCGCCGATGAATCACGGTCACTCTGCTGCCGAAGCGGGTCAGAAAGAGTGCTTCTTCCATCGCCGAGTCACCGCCACCGACCACGACGATGTGCTTGTTGCGGAAGAAGGCGCCGTCGCAGGTCGCGCAGGTCGAGACGCCGCGGCCGCGCAGCCGCGCTTCGCCGGGAATGCCGAGCCAGCGCGCGCTCGCGCCGGTCGCGACGATCACGGTGTCGGCGGTATACGTCTCCTCCGCGGTGCGCACCACGAACGGCCGTTGCGCGAAATCGACTTCGGTCACGTCGAGGTTGTGGATGATCGAGCCGAACCGCTCGGCTTGCGCGCGGAACGCTTCCATCAGTTCGGGGCCCATGATCCCGTCGGGAAAGCCGGGGTAGTTTTCGACCTCGGTGGTGAGCATGAGCTGCCCCCCGTACATGTGGCCGGCGAAGACGATCGGCGCGAGGTTCGCGCGCGCCGCGTAGACCGCGGCGGTCAGGCCGGCGGGACCGGAACCGATGATGATGACCTTGGCGTGGGTTGGGGCGGACATTGCGCCTCCTTCAACCCCAGCCGGGTTGCGTCCGGTTCGGCGCGAAAGCGTCGCCCACCATGAAGCTGGTCCTCGAAATCCTCGTCTCCGCGATCCTGCACCCGGTCGCCGTCGTGCTGATGTGGATCAACCTCGCCGCCGCGACGACATCAACAGCCCGCAGAAGGTCATTTGGGCGATCGTCGGGCTGATCTGGGGGATCGGCCCGATCCTCTACATTCTCGTCGGCGACGGGGTCCTCTGGTGAGCGCAACCGACGGCTGGCCGAAGATCCCGCTCGAGGACGATCCGTCGGACATCATGCGTAAGGCGTCGCGCGGCAGCGACGTCGATCCGGCCATGCTCGCGCATCGGACCGGAATCGACGGCGGCGCGATCGCGGCGTTCGTCAAAGGCAAGGCCGTCCCGAACGAGGAGCAGGCGCGCGAGATCGCGGTGATCCTCAACCTCGATCCCGGCAAGTTCGCCGATGCCGCGGCGCGCCGCTGGTATCCGGGCGCCGAAGTGCCGCCCGACGTACGCCACCATCCACACGATCCGCACCCGTCGAACGGCTACCTGTTCTTCTTGCAAGACGGGAAGACGGCCGCACTGGTCGATCCGGCGGGCTATCCGCAAACGCTACTCGACGCCGTGAACGAAGGTCCGTTCGCGCTGCGCTACATCCTCATCACGCACAAGCACGCCGATCACTGCGACGCGACCGCCGACGTCGCGCGCGCATTTCCCGACGCGCAGATAGTGATGCACCGCGCCGATGTCAAAGCAATCGGCGGCCTCGCAAGCCGCGCGATACCGATCACCGACGGCGATGAGCTCGCTTTCGGCGACGATGCTTCGATCCGCATGCTGCACACGCCCGGCCACACCGACGGCTCGTCGTGTTTCTTGTTCCGCTCGACGGTGTTCAGCGGCGACACCCTGTTCGCCGGCTCGGTCGGGGGTATCTTCGCCGACGTGTCAACCTACCGCGATCTGCTCGACAGCGTGAAGTTCAAGCTGTTCGCGCTCGACGACGATACCGTCGTCATGCCCGGCCACGGCCCGCCGACCACGATCGGCGAGGAAAAAGCCCACAACCCGTTCTTCTAGGCTGATCCGAACTGTGGTGCGGCCGTGGCGCCGCAGCGCCTTTAAGAAGGTGGAACGACCGCGAGCTACAGCATCAACCTGCTGCCACTGGTTTCGCCGTAACGCGCCGGTAGCCGGCGTTCGCGGGGGGTTCAGCTCGCGATAGCGATGGGGCAGTTGGTGACGGCGACCCGCGCCGCGTTTTCGTTCAGATAGGCGGTGAACTCGTGCAGCGGCAAGGCTTTGGAGAAATAGAAGCCTTGTACCGACAGGCAGCCGACGGCGCGAATGAACTGCAGTTGCTCGTCGGTTTCGACGCCCTCGGCGATGACGTCGAGGGCGAGACCGTTCGCCAAGGCGACGATCGATCGCACGAGCGAGCGGCTGCGCGGCTCGGTAACGACGGCGCGCAGGAAAGACCGATCGAGTTTGATCACGCCGATCGGCAGATCCACGAGATACGCGAGCGAACTGTAGCCGACGCCGAAATCGTCGATCGCGATGCGGACACCGGAGGCGACGAGCTTGTTGAGCATCGGGACGACACTCGATTCGACCAGAACCTTCTCGGTGATCTCGATTCGAAGCGCTTCGAGCGGCAGTCCGAAATGGCGGGCTGTGGCGACGACGCCGTCGCCGAAGCCGGTGTCACACAGAGCGCGCGGAGAGACGTTTACCGCGACACTGAAATCAGGGACGACGGCACGAATCGCGGCTGTCGCACGAATCGCCTCTTGCATCACCCAGCGATCGATCTCGACGATGAGCCCAGTCTCTTCCGCAACCGGCAGGAAGGCGTCGGGGAAGACCAATCCCCGCGACGGATGCTGCCACCGCACGAGCGCTTCACAACCGGTCACCCGAGAAGTGCTCGCTTCGATAATCGGCTGGTAGTGGACGCGGAACTCGCCGCGTTCCAACGCGAGGCGGAGCCCGTTTTCGACCGTCAGCCGTTCGGCGATCTCCGCTTCCATCGAGTCGTTGAAGTGCAAGTGGACGTTGCCGCCGCGGCGCTTCGCGTGGTACATCGCCGCGTCCGCGTGGGAGACCAGCGCCCGGGTCGTGGTGCCGTGGTCCGGATACAGCGCGACGCCAATGCTGGCGCCGACCAGGAATTCTCGCCCTCCGACCGTGACCGGGTGCCGAACGAGTGCGATGATTCGCTGCGCGACGGAGTCAACGTCCCCTACGCTCGTGATGCGGGGAAGCAACGCGATGAATTCGTCGCCCCCTGGGCGACCGACGAGATCGCTGTCTCGCACCGCCTCAGCGATGCGGCTCGCGACGATCTTGAGCACTTCGTCACCCACGTCATGTCCGTAGGTGTCGTTGATCGCCTTGAAGCGGTCGAGATCGACGAAGAGAACGGCCAACTTGCTCTCTTCACCTTCCTTCGCGTCAAGCATTTTGGCGAGCGACTCCTCGAGCGCGAGGCGGCTCGGGAGACCGGTGAGGCGATCGCGGTTTGCCGTTTCCCACGCACGCTGCTCGGCGCGCTTGAGCTCGGTGATGTCGATCGAAACGCCGACCGCGCCGCTCACGTCGCCGTAACGCGGATCGACGAGAGGCTCGACGTGGTGGCGCAACCATCGTTCGCCGAGCAAGGCTTCGGCGCGAACGGGCTTTCCGGCGAAGGCCTCGTCCAGGAATGTCCGGGAGAGCAGCCGGTCGCAGGGCTCGTCCAGCAGGTCGCTGCCGCGAAAACCCAGCTCGTCCAGGGCACCGCCGGTCACGGCGCTGAATCGTCCGTCGCGGCCGGTCGTCCAGAGCACCGCGTCGACGTTCTGCGTGACCAGTTGGAGCCGCTGCTCACTTTCTTCCAGTCGTGTCGATGCGCGCGTGCGAGCACTGACGTCGCGCAGATGAATGAGGGTCTCGGTCGCGGCGGGCTTGATCCGAAGCTCGACGCAACGATCGGTGGCGGGAAAGATGCAGGTCCGCTCGAGGACTTCGCCGTTCCGCCGCGCGACCAGGATCTCGGGGACGAGTTCGGATCCGAGTGGATCGCAGACATCGTCGAGACGTACTCCGACCAGCTTCGCTGAGGTTGAACGGAGAAGTCGCTCGGCTTCGTCGTTGACGTGCGTGATCGTCAGCGTCTCGTCGACGATGTAGATCCCGTCCGCAACGGCCTCGAGAAGATTGAACCGGCGTTCGACGGCGTCATCCGCGACTCGCCTGGCCGATGTCGCCGCTCCAACGAGCCGGCGGCACAGGAAGGCGAGAGCGGCCGTGCTGATCAGACCCAAACCGCAAACGATTGTGAGCGAGATCAGCACGGCGCCGTCAGGCCAGCCCGAGGCCGCGAGCGGAGGCTACGAACTCCGCGCGCGTCCGAACGCCGAACACGTCGTAAACGGCCGCGATCTGACGTTCGATGGTATAGATGCTCCGGCTCAAGGAGCGCGAGATCTCGGCCATCTCGGCACCGCCGCACAGGGCTCGCGCCACTTGGCGCTGCAGCGGTGAGAGCGTCACCGAGATCGGCACTTCCTCGCGCGGTGCGTTGTTGGCCATCTCGACCAACGGGCAACTCGGATATGCCGAAGCATGCACGAGCGCTTTTTCGCGCCACGAAGGTTCGCCGGTGACCTCGGCCAAGGCGGTTGCTGCCATCGCCGACTGGTAGGCGTACCGGATGTCGACGAAGATGCCGTACGCGTCGCTCAGGGCTCGAATCGCGGCGTTGTCGCGGCCCAGCACCTGATCGATGCGACCTTGTGCGTACCGTTCGAACGCGCGAGCGCGCCGGTCGCCATTGATCGCTAAGGTCGGGTGCACCGCTTCGGTGCCGATGCTCGAGTAGGTCGAGGCGTAGCGCTGCGCACGCGCAGCATTCGAGGGTGCGATGAGAACCGCCAGGGTGAGCAACGCGAGACGTTCCTCGCCGAAGGTCGATTCCCAACGGATCGTGTGTCCCAAGCGGTCGCCTTCGGCGATCTCTTCGAGAGCCCACGCTTCGTTGCCGGCGAGTCGTGCCACGAACGCGCGATCGAGGTGCGCCATCACCGACCACGCGGCCGATGGGGCGGAGCTGCGCGCATCCTTGAACGACCACTGGGCCGGTCCGGGCCGTCCACGCATGAACGAATCCCAGCCGAAGGAACGAAGGGTCTGAAAGCGATCGACGGCGACACCGTCGGTCCACGCGATCTGGTTGTACCGCTCCCGGGCGTCAGCCATTGCAGCAGAGTCGGCGATCTCGAAGGCGACTCGCGCGAGCGAGTGGCAGGTGATCGATGCGACGCTGACATCGAACGGAGTGTCCGTTTCGAGGTCGAGCAATGCCAGGGCGAGTCGGAAGTCGGCGATTTGGGCCGTGAGGTTGCCGAGGCTACCGTGGTGCCACGCTCGGGTCGTCAGCGCCGCCATGGCGATGCTGGGATCCGGGTGCGTGACCGACGCGGCAACGTCGTCGGCGTCGGGATTGTACTCGCGCTTGATCCATGCCAACCGTGAGCGATGGTACGCGAGGGTAAGCCGGCCATTTGGATCGGCCGACGCCAGTCGTTCAGCCGCGGCGTAGGACGCTTCGGCGGAATCGATGCTGCGAACGTTGGCGAACGCCTTGCCCGAGGCAAGCTCGTACGCGAACCGTCCGGCCGGCGTTGTCACCGCATCGGCGACGCAGCTCAGCCATTCGACCGCCGCGATCACATCGCGGCGTCCGAGCACTTCGGCCTTGACCACGATCGCTTCGTCGCGAACGTGCTCGGGCCAGTCCTCGCAGCCATCTAGAGTATCGAGTGCTTCGTCGTATCTGGCCGCGCGCAACGCTGATCGCGCACGTTCCAGACAGGACGCCGCCGCCTCGACCTTGGTCGTGACGGACATCATCGTCCTCTAGTCTGTCAGGGTGCCGATGTTGATGTGCGCGCCGGCCGTGATCGCAAGTGGAACAGATGGAGGCGCTGCCCCATCCATGCCCGTGGCTTGCACGGCCGTACCGCTGGCGGAGACGTAGGAATTCGCCACGGTGATGGTCGCACTACCCGCGCCGAGCGCGTGGATATCAAAGGTGCCGTCGGCGGCAGTAACTGCCGAGTTCAGCACGTTCCCGTTCGCGTCGAGCGCGAGTACCGCAGCGCCGGTGACCGGCTGACCTGAACCATTCTGCACGGTTCCGGCCACGTCCGCGGCATCGGTCGAGGTGACCAGCTGCGGATCGATCTGAGCGAGACTACCGTTGATCGCGATGGATTCGAGGACGTTGAAGTCCACCGTAACCGAGATACTTGCGTCCGCCAGGCCCGAGAAGATCGCGGGCGCGTCGATACCGACGTACGATCCGCTGCCGCTCGAAAGGGAGCCGAACTGCACGGGGTAGGTGACGCCGTTCTGCATGACGCTCGATTGCGTCGGATCGACGACGAGCTGCACCGTGTCATACGTTCCGGGAGGAACGTTCGCAAGGTAACTTTGGGCCGTGCTCTGGAGGGTCAGCAGGTCGACCATGACCGGCGATGCGCTCGCCATGATCGGGGTGGCAATGCCGTTGCTGAGCGCGTTGATGCCGACGAGCGCGAGATTCACGTGCGCATCGCTGCCGCCGACGAGCGGCGCGTCGAAGAGATTGAAAACGACCTGCAACAGCGGAATTCCGCCCAGCGAGTTCTTCGGAAGCCGAAGCTTGCTCTGCGAAGATTTGCTGACCGGTACGACTTTTGTCGCGGTCGAGAGATGACGACCCACCGAGGCGGGGTGCCCTCCACTTGCCGGGAGGGAACTGACGCTCGGCGATCCGGCGCAGCCGGCAGACGCGAGCAGTACCATCGATCCGAAGATCGCTACCTTGTTCATCCGTGAACCTATCTGCGGAAACGGCGGCGAGGAACTCGCCGAGAACCACGTCCAAGTGGCCCGCCGCCCGGCCCAATGCCGAGCGAACGCCCGTAAGGTCAGCCCTTTTCACCCGTTCATCAGAGGCGGGCCGTACCTGTGACCTCCGACATTATCGCCCAAGCGAGGGGCTCCTAACCGGTCGGTCAGTTAAGCTTCCGCACGTCTTCGACAAACCGGGTTTCCGCAAGTTCCCGCCGCGCGCGGCGCTGTACCGTATCGTACACCGGCGCCACCGGCTGGCGAAGAAGCGATCGTACCGATTCGGTATCGGCCTGCGGCAACTGGAGTGATACGGTTCGGTTAAGATGCTTCCGGTGGCTGAAACGTGTCGCGTTCGATCTTGGCTTCGGCGCGCGGTGGTACGTTTGCGTCGCGTCTGACGAGCTCTTCCAGCGCCGCAGCGCGCGCTTGGAGCGCTATCGTTCTTTCACGGGCGTCGTCGAGCAGCGTACGGATCTCGGCGTGCTCGGGCGTGAGCTCGGCGATCGCGCCGTGCGCCGCGATACCGGCTTTTGCGGCGGCGACGCGGGCGCGGGTCATGTCGCGTTCGGCGCGTAGCGCGTCGGCGCGGCGGCGCAGTTCGTCGGCGGCGGCGGCCAGGCCGTCCTCGCGGTGTTTGAGGTCTTCGATCTCGACCCGAAACGCCTCGACGGCGTTGGGCGCAGCCCCGCTGCGCTCGTACGAGACGAGCTGCATCTCCAGCCGCTTGCGCGCGGTGAGCAGCTCGACGAGGTGGCCGCGAACTTCGTCGACCACCTCGAGCTGCGTCCGGTAGGCGGCGTCGACCGACGCCGCCGGATCGTCCAAACGCGCCACCTGCGAGCGCGCCTCGCCCGTCACGAGCCGAACGATGCGCGTCCAGAGGCTCACTTCGTGTCAGAACTCTTCGGCACGATCGTCGTCACCTCGCCGTTGGTCGCCGGCGGCGCGACGTAGTCGCTGCCCGACTTCGTGCGCGCGAGCAGGTTGCGCGCGAGCTGCAGTCCGGCGGCGCCTTGGGTGAGCACCTTGCCCATGATCTCGCTCACGCCGTCGGCACCGTTCAACACGATCATCTGATCGATGTTGTTGAACGCCTTCGACGCCGCCTCGACGATCTGCGGCCAGTTCTCGGCGAGCTGCTGCGAGATGACGGCTTCTTGGTTCTGCGCGAGCGCGTCCGCACGCGCTTTAATCGCCGCCGCTTCGGCCAGACCACGCGCATTGATCGCGTCGCCTTCGGCGGTACCCTTGGCACGAATTGCGGCGCCTTCGGCTTCGCCGATCATCTTGGTGCGCTGCGACTCGGCGTCGGCGGCCAGCTTGACGCGCGTCGCGTCCGCTTGTGCCTGCAGCTCGATCTGCCGCGCACGCGCTTCGGCCGACGCAATGTCGGCGTCGCGCTGAGCGTTCGCCAGCGTCGTCTTCTCGTACGCCGACGCATCGGCCGGCCGCCGGACGGTGACGAGCAGCTCCGACTCTTTCTTGTGCGCGTCGAGTTCGACGATCTTGGTCTCCTCGACGACGACCTGCTGGCGCGCCATCGCGTCGGCGAGCGGGCCGGCCTGTTTCGAGACGGCCGCCGCTTTGTCGACTTCGGCTTGGAAGCCGGCCTGCTTGATCTTGCTGTCGCGCTGCGCCTCGGCTTTGAGCGCGGCCGCTTCCTGCTCGCGCTGCGTCGCTTCCTGATCGGCTTGCGCCTGCGCGATGCGCGCGTCGCGCTGCACGGCCGCCGTATGCGGCTTGGAGAGATTGTCGATGTAACCGCTGGGATCGTCGATCTCTTGGATCTGCAGCGAGTCGACGATGAGTCCGAGCTTCTCCATCTCGGTGCCCGATGCACCGCGAGTCGCTTCGGTGAGCTTGTCGCGTTCGCGGATCAAGTCTTCGACGGTGAGCGAACCGCAAATCGCGCGCAGATGGCCGGCGAAGACTTGCTGGATCCGCGCGTCCATCCGGTCCTGCTGATCGAGGAACCGGCGTGCCGCGTTCGCGATCGACGCGAAATCGTCGCCGACCTTATAGATCACGACGCCCTTGATGTGGACGGGGATGCCCTGCTGCGTCACGCAGGCGATTTGCAGCTCCGACTCGCGCAGGTCGAGCGAGAGCTTGCGCACGACCTGGACGCCCGGGATGACGAGCGTTCCGCGCCCGGTCACGATCTTGAAGCCGAGCGATTCGCCGGTGGCTTCGTTCGGCCGATGATGCAGGCCGGAGATGATGAGTGCTTCGTTCGGCTCCGCGACGCGCCACATCGCGCGGAACAGCGCGATGAGCAAAGCGAAACCGACGACGACGATACCGGCGACGACGGCGATGGAGGTTCCAATTGTGGTAGTCACGCGTTTTTCCCCACACCCAGGCGGTTAGGCCTCGGCGACGATCACCGTGCGCGGCGGGTGGTACTCGATGACGACCACCCGCGTTCCGATCTTGATGCTGCGCGCGTCGTTCGAGTAGGCGTGGAAGTGTTCGCTCCCGCCGCGCACAGCGAGCATGATCTCGCCGACGCGTCCGGGGCCGACCGCCCCCGTCACCCGCCCGACCTTTCCGATGACCTCGTCCGTGATAGCCTCCCGACTGGAAGACGCCCGTCCGTACCGTCCGAGCTAGCCGAAGTTACGCCGCCTCAGCCGCCGAACCCCCGCTCGCGAACAAAACGGGACGGTGCGCAGCACCGCCCCGTGCGTCATCCGAACTTACAGGCCGCCGGCCAGAGCCCAGCCCTTCGGCGCTCCTATGCCCGCAGCTTGATTGTACTGCGACGCATTGCACGAGTAAGCACCGATGCTGCCGGACGTGCAGGGCGTATAGTAGCTGCCGTACCCGGTCGACTTGAACAGGCTATACAGCGTCGGGTTCATCCAACCGATCTTCGTGCCGTGAAGCTGATCGGTTTCGATGAACAGAGCGATCGCGGCCGGTGACGACCACGAGGTTCCCAGATACGAGCCGAACGCTCCGCCCGTGAACACCGCGACCGGATCGAACGGGAGCGAGATGTCGGGCTGGTTGCGGCCGGACGTGATCACGCCGGTGATGCCGCTCTGGAAACTCGGCAGGGCGACGATCGTCGAGACACCACCGCCACCGTGATAGCCGCTCGAGCTTCCCGCGGTCACGGTCTGAAGAACGCCGCTGCCGTTGTAGGTGAAGTTGACGCCGCCGACCGACGTAAAGTATGGATCGCCGGCGGGCGCGCTCACGCCTTTGACATTGTTGTTTGTCCCGCATTCGTTGCTTCCGGTGTCGCCCGACGAGGCGGTGAACGTGACACCTTCGGCCGCGCCTTGCTGGGCGATCGCGTTCGTCGAGTCTTCGAACGACGGATCGCCCGATTCGCAGCCTCCGAACGACGAGTTCACCGCGCTGGCCTTGCCGTCACTGAGCACTTGATTGTAGGCGTCTTCGATGGCCTGATCGGTGAGCGAACCGATGTCGTAGACGATAATGTTCGCGCCCGGCGCTAGCCCGGCGATCGTCTGGACATCGAGATCGGTTTCGGGATCATCGCCGCTGCCGCCGCCGTCGACGGCTTCATTGGTGACCGTTCCGGTTTGCGTGACTTGCGCCGCGGCGAGATAGCTGTTGAGGTAGCTCGTGTTCACCGGATCGTCGATCACGACGGCGGCCGTGTAACCGGCACCGTTGCAGCCGTGCTGCACCGGATAGTCGAACGGTTTCGCAAGCCCGGCGGCGAGCGTTCCGGATGAGTTGCTGAGCGGGCCGCTGTCGGCCGGCGCACCGTTACATCCGGCGGCCGGCGTCGGCGTGACGGTCGGCGTGGCCGTCGGTACTGCCGTCGGCGTCGCGGTCGGCTTGGGTGTCGCCGTCGGTGCACCGGACGGCGTTGCCGTCGGGACCGGCGTTGCCGTCGGTACCGGCGTCGCGGTCGGGACGGGAGTCGGCGTAGCGGTCGGCTTCGGAGTCGGCGTCGGTGTCGGCACCGGCGTCGCCGTCGGCTTCGGCGTCGGCGTTGCGGTCGGCACCGGTGTCGGTGTCGCTGCGCCCACCCACGCGACGTCATCGACGTACTGGTAGACGTACGTACCGCTGTAGCCGTCGCCGTAGCAGCCGAAGAAAATGTAGTCGGTCTGTCCGGCGAACCTGCTCAGATCGACGGTGTGGTTCACCCAGCCGTTCGTGTTGTTCACGGTCGTGTAGAACGTGTCGATGATGGTGCCGCTGGAATTGACGAGATAGCCGGCTTGCCACGCGTAGGTCGTGCCGTAGCCGAGCGTCCCTTCGTTCGAACCTTGATAGACCCAGAAGCTCAGCACACCGTTGGCGGGTACGACAACTTGTTGGGCGATCGCCGACCAGCCGTTGATCTCCGGACCCGCGAGGCTGCCCATGAACGCAGAGTACGTGCTCTGATACGCCTGCGCGGTCGTGACTTGGACGTCGTTGCGCGACGTCGTACTCTCGTTGATCCAGCCCGGCGTCAGCGCGCCGCTTGCGAAGTTCCCGTTCTGAATGGTGGTGCTCGCCGCAAGCGGTGAGATGTTCGCGAGTCCGAGCGGAATGTGAATGCGTCCGAGCGCATCGCGCTTGGGCAAGGTCCGCGTGGCGTTGACGCCGTCTTGATCAGCCTGCGTGCGGGCGACCACGACGTTGCTGAGCGAAGTGTCGCGCACGAACGAGGCGATCGCATTCGGTACGACCGCGGCCTTCAGGTTCGCATAGCGTTCGCCGTACTTGCCCTGTTGCACGGTATGCATCTCGGTCGAGAAGAAACGCTCGACCGTCGAGCTCGGGGCCGACGCATCGACGATCGTCCGGTTGGGAAACCGTTGCGTGATGGTGAAGCCTGCGCTCTGCAGCACGCGCACGACGCTCGCCTCTTGTTCGACGGTCGGTGCGTATCGGCTGATGAACTGCTGTTGGGTGAGAACGTGACCGTAAGAGCTCGAGTGCGGATCGCTGATGTTCGCGACGAGCTGATCGAGCTCGGCCTGATTGTTGTAACGCAGCGTGACCGAGATCTTGACCGGGGCGTTCGCCGCTCGCCGGCCCGAATCGGTGAAGGCCAGCGCGCCGAACGTCTGCGGGACCGAGATGAGCGGCTTCGCCGAAACATCGGTGGCATGTGCGGCGGATTCGGTGCCCAGCCCGCCCGGCAAGGGCGCCGGCACGGACGTAGACCGTCCGCCGCAGCCCGAGAGCACCAGCGACAAGCCGAGCAGCGTCGCCAGAACGCGCGACGCTCGACGCAAAGACCGAAGGACCGTCACGATCGTCGACCTCCCCACCCGGCATGCAGCAACCCCGGGCTACCGATAGCTTCGGTAGCGAGGCGTACTGAGGAGCTTTCGAAGCGGAACCGGAAATTCCTGAGGGCTTTCAGGAAACCGTGGCCTACCGCACGGACGCCCTAGAGCGCGTTGGCTAGCGCCCAGCCTTTCGGAGCCCCAATCCCGGCCGCCTGATTGTACCGGGTCGCATTGCACGAATACGCGCCGTTGCTGCCCGACGTGCAGGGCGTAAAGTACTTGGTGTAGCCGGTCGTTGCGAACAGGCGGTACAGCGTCGGATTCAACCAGCCGACCCGGCCGCGGTGCAGTTGGCTGGCCTCAATGAAGAGCGCGACCGCCGCCGGCGACGACCACGACGTGCCGCGCGTCGTCAGGAACGACCCGTTGTTTTCGCCGGTATACACGGCGAGCGATTGGAACGGCAGCGAGATGTCGGGCTGGTTGCGGCCTGAGGTGATGACGCCGGGGATCCCGCTCTGCCAGCTCGGCAGCGGGACGAGGGTCGACACGCCGCCCCCGCCGGAGGAACCATTGAGCACCCCCATGGTGACCGTCTGGAGAACTCCGGCGGCGTCATCGGTGAAATTGATCCCGCCGGCCGCCGTAAAGTACGGGTCCCCGGATGGTGTAGCGACACCCTTCCCAGGACACTCGGCACTCCCCGTGTCGCCCGTCGCCGCGACGAACGTGACGCCTTCGGCCGCACCTT
>Ga0182024_10006331_pt1 | contig 26063 bp, 21 predicted proteins | sample P32metaG_FD_120480 | JGI IMG/M metagenome (GOLD analysis project Ga0182024, IMG submission 120480) | Permafrost microbial communities from Stordalen Mire, Sweden - P3-2 metaG (Illumina Assembly) | ecosystem: Environmental > Terrestrial > Soil > Wetlands > Permafrost | place: Sweden: Stordalen... | reverse complement strand
GCTCATGCCGGAAGCCGCAATCTTGGCCGACAGCCTCGGCGTCAAGGGCGACAGCAGCTGGGCCCGCCGTCCGCTGCAAAAGCGGCGGAGCTCGACATCGACCAATCTCATGATGATCTCAATGCCACCGGAATCCGGATCCCACTCGATGATCGCTCCTTGCGGGCACGGCCAGCAAGCGAGTACGGCCACCGGGCGCCCCGGGCCGCCGAGTGCGGCGTATAGGCTCGGCAAGGCTTCGGGAACCGTAGGGAAAACTGCCCAGGCAATGACTGCCGTTTCGTACGCGACTTCGGTCGGCGCGGTTGAAACTTCGGGAAGGTCCACGCCATCGGGCAACTCGAGCAGGGCATACGAACGCCCTGCGGACGGATTGAATCGCCACAACGCGCGGCCGCCTTGGGCTCGCGCGATGCCTTCGATTGCATCTCGTCGTGAATCGTCCGGATTCCCAGCAATGCTGATGGTAAGGTAGACCACGTTACACCGAGCGTTCGTCGTCTCAACCGGAAAGAACTCCGCATGGATATCGATCGACGGCGAAACGCTGCCGCGAATCGCGCAACTGCGACGAATGACGGGACGACGCTCCATGCCGGTTCCGGGAGACGTCGTGCACGTGAGTATTCTGGAGGATGGACAAGCGCTTGTCGATCGCGTCGAGCCGCGCACCGGCACGCTCGAGCGACGCAGTTCGAGCGGGCGTACGAAGACCATTGCCGCCAACGTCGATTTACTGGTTGCGGTAACCGCGCTCGCTAACCCGGCTCCCCGGCTGCCGACGCTCGACCAGCTTCTAGCATTCGCCGAGCTGGAAGAGATTGAGGCCGCCGTCGTCTTTACCAAGCCGGACCTTGCTGAGCCGGCGCGGTCGCGCGATCTGATCGAACTCTACGCGAGTCTGGAGTATCCAAGCATTTCGCTCAACCCCAAGAGCGGCGAGATCGATCCTCTTCGGCATATTTTACGCGACCGCCGCGCATTACTGGTTGGGAACTCGGGCGTCGGGAAGAGCACGATCTTTCGGGCGCTCGGCGGCGACACGGTCGTCGGCGAGGTCTCCCGGCACGGGCTCGGGCGCCAGACCACGACCTCCGCCCGGCTCTATCGAACGCCAAACGGCTTCTTGATCGATAGCCCGGGCATCAACGAGTTTGGCCTCGGTCGAGTCGACCCGGGCCTGTTGGCCCATAGCTTCAGGGAGATGCGACCGATCGTAGCGGCCTGCCGCTTCGCGGATTGCACCCATCTCCAGGAGCCCGCTTGCGCCATCAAGGAGGCGGCCGCAACCGGCCGGATCGCCCAAAGCCGCTACGAAAGTTATTGTCGAATCCTGCTCGCTTCGCTGGACACCCGTCGCGCGACCCTGCTATGATACACGCCGTTCCACCGCCGCCGCTTATACGAGGAGTCTTCTTGCCGAATATCAAGGCCGCCGAAAAATGGGCGCAGCAATCGGAAAAACGCGAGACGCGCAATAAGAGCGCAAAGAATCGTCTCAAGACGCTCTTTAAACGGGCCGTCGACTCGACCGAGAACGCCGCGGCGCTCCTGGCCGAAGGCGCCTACGACAAGGCGGCCGGCAAAGGAATCATTCATCCGAATAAGGCAGCGCGCAAGAAGTCGCGCTTGGCCAAAGCGATGAAGCGTGCCACCATCGCGCCGGCCAAGTCTGCGAAGAAGTCCAGCAAAGCAAAGAAATAAACCAGAAGGCTAAATGAGAGCCTTCTTTACGGGTCGACGTTGATGGCGAGGCGAGTCTTAGCGTCGCCGCGAGCGGCGGAGAGAACTCGCTCGCGAATAAACGCTCTCAACGGTTTGGGCGTCGCGGTCTTCAACGCTATTCGGTAGCGCCATTCGTCGTTCACTCGCGCGATCGGATATGGAGCGGGCCCGAGCACTTCGGCGAGGCCGCTTTCTCGAAGTATCTCGGCGTAGCGTGCGGCGGCGCTAATTACGCGCGCTTGGTCTCGTCCAATGATGCCGACGTAGACGAGCCGGCGGCCCGGTGGAAAGTTCAGCTCGGTGCGTTCTCGCAGTTCGAGCGCGGCGAATCCGTCGTAATCGTGTTGTGCCGCGAACGCAATCGCCGGATGCTGCGGAGAGTATGTTTGAACGATCGCCTCTCCGCGGCGGCCGCGCCCGCTGCGGCCGCACACTTGCGCGATCAATGCAAAGCTGCGCTCGGCGGCGCGGAAGTCCGGAAGATTCAAACCCAGATCGGCTGCAACGACCGCAGCCAGCGTTACGGTCGGATAATCGAGGCCCTTGGCGACCATCTGGGTGCCCACCAATACGTCGCCGGCGATTTCGAAGGCCGACAGGATCCGCGCATGATCGCCGATCCGCGTGGTCGTATCCGAGTCCATGCGTAAGACTCGTGCTTGAGGGAACAGTCGCGCGACCTCATCTGCCACGCGCTGCGTACCAATGCCGAGCGCCGCGACGCTTTGGGAGCCGCACGTCGGGCACTTCGTCACGATCGGCGTTTGAAAATCGCAATAGTGGCAGCGCAGGAGCCCTTCGGCGCGGTGCACGGAGAGCGCTATGCTGCAGCGGCGACACTGTGGAGACGTTCCGCAGGTACGGCAGATCAGCGATCCCGCGCTGCCGCGGCGATTGACGAAGAGAATGCTCTTCTCGTCGCGCTGTAGCCGCTCGCCCAGCGCTTGCACGAGCGCATTGCTGAAGATCGCGTGATTGCCGCTTTCAAACTCCGCTCGCAAGTCAACGATCGCAACGGCGGGCATGGGCTGCGCGCCGGGGCGCTTACGCAGCTCCAGCAGCGCGATGCGCCCTTGCTTGGCGGCCGCGTAACTTTCGAGCGAAGGCGTGGCGCTTCCGAGCAGTAGCATTCCGCCCTCTAGGCGCATTCTCGCCGACGCAACGGCCACTGCGTGGTAGCGAGGTACGACTTCCTGCTTGTATGAAGGATCGTGCGATTCGTCGACGATGATCAAACGCACGTCTTGCAGCGGCGCGAAGACGGCGCTACGCGCCCCGACCACTACGTCCACGGCTCCGCGCGCACAGGCGACCCAGGCATCGAATCGTTCTCGCTCGGAGAGTCCCGAATGCAGCACCGCTACGCGCTCGCCGAAGGCCGCTTCGAAGCGTGCCGCGGTTTGAGGGGTAAGCGATATTTCGGGAACCAAAACGATCGCGCGCCCGCCATCGCGCAGCACGCGCGCAATGGCCTCGACGTACACGTAGGTCTTGCCGCTTCCCGTAACGCCATAAAGCAGCGCCGTCTCGAAACGGCGACGCTTTATTGCCTCCTCGATGTATTGCAGCGCGACGCTTTGTTCGGAGGTCGGTAGCAGCACGGGCTCCGGCGGCTGGCTGGCCACACGCCCGGGATCGGCTCGGAGCGTGACTTCGCGCACCGCGCCCGCCTTGACGGCCCTCGCGATCACGCCGTTGCTAAATCCGGCCAGGAGCGCTTCGGCGCGTCCGACGCCAGGCCGGCCTCTGACAAATGCAGAGAGTGCCTGAGCCTTTTTCCCTTCCACGTAACCCTCTGCCGGCTCGAGTGCTCGCCTGCGGCGCTCGCTGTTGCGCGGTTCCACGACCTGGCGAACGCGGCGGAGACTGCCGGCACGCACTAGAGTTCTCACATAGGCGAGCAGGGCCGTTCGGTCGCCAGCGCGGCGCGCTTCGGGATGACGCAGCAGGTATTCGAGCGGAAAGCTTTCGTTGAACTCTTCCCAAATTAAATGCAGCAATTTTTGGGGCACGGACGGATATCGCCCGGGAGTCGCCTCGACCTCACTGCGAACGAGCGAGTCGCGCATGCGCGGAATGGCTCCGCCGAGCACGACGGCCCCAAGTGCTTCACCGAGCGTGCAAAGATACTGCTCGGCTACGAATCGCGCGAGATGTAGCCCCGTTTCGTCGAAAGCCCGCGGCACAGCGAGGCGCTCGCGCACCGCTTTGAGCGCGCCTGGCGAGTCATCGGCCTCGCGCACCGGCGAAATGATGAAGCCCAAAACGTCGTGCCCGCCAAGCGGAATGCGCACGACGTCCCCCACGGCCAGCTCCAAGCTGCCCGCGTCGTAGGTTAGCGGTAGATCGAATCGGGACGAGCGAATGGCCGGCAGCGCATCAACGGCGCGCACGGAAGTTCTCAGGCGGCTGTTGCATCCGTTCTAGCACCGCCCGCACCGTGCGGTCCGCGCATTCGACGCCATACTCGACGTCGCCGATCGCTCTTGGCACAACGAAACGCATGCGCCCTCCGCGCTTCTTCTTATCGCTGCGCATTGCCGCCAAGATCGCGTTCGGCGCGAGCGACGTCTGCAGCGGCAGCCCAAGGAGGGCCAGCAACGTCAGCACGCGGAGATGCTCGTCGCGGCTGAAGCGACCCGTTCGCAGTGCCAGAAGCCCTGCGGCCCTCAAGCCTAGCGCGACGGCCTTTCCGTGCGCGACCGAATAGTTCGACGCGCGTTCGATCGCGTGGGCAAACGTGTGCCCTAGATTCAACGTCGCGCGCGCTCCCGTTTCGAGCCGGTCGTCGGCGACGGCCATGGTCTTGACCTTAATCGCGGAGGGAATCACCTCGAGCCACGGCCATCGGCGAACGGGATCGGGCGCGAGCTCCTCCAAAAGATCGAAAAGGTCGCCGCCCTCGATGATTGCGGCTTTGACGATCTCGGCTAGGCCCTCTCGCAGCGCGGCGGCGGAAAGCGTCTCCAACGTATCCGTACCGCAAAAAACGCCGATGGGATCGCGAAAGCAGCCCGCGAGGTTCTTACCTTTGCGTAAGTCAACGCCGGTCTTACCCCCGATGGCGGCGTCCACCATTGCGACGAGCGATGTCGCCACGTGCGCGTAACGGATGCCGCGCATGTAGATCGCGCACGTAAAACCGAAAAGGTCGCTCGCAACGCCGCCGCCGACACCCAGCACGAGCGCGCCCCGCTCGACACCGGCAGCCGCCATGGCATCGAGCACGCGCTCGACGGTCGATAGGCGCTTGCGCGACTCCCCCAGCGTAAACTGCAAGACCGCAATGCCGCCGCTCGCTCGGGCGATTCCCCCCGCTATGGCGCGAACGTGCCGGTTGGCGTCGCACAAGATCGCGCTGGGCAGACCGCTCGTTCGAAGGAATGCCAGAAGCTCGTCTCGTGCATTTTGCGCGACGAATATCGGATAGCCGAGATCGTCGTTGCGCTCTAGAATGCGATGTTCTTTTCGCTTAGCCACTGCAAAATATCGTCGAGTACTGCCCGATCGCTCAATCGCTCCGCTTCAACGACGTGATCCGCGTCTGCGTAGTGCGCCAAGCGCTCGTCATAGAGTTTCTGAATTTTCGCGAGGGTCGGACGGTTGCCCAGGAGGGGACGACGCATGCGGCTTCGCCGGACGCGTCGAAGGATCTGCTCGGGAGAGGACCGCAGAAAGACGCGATGAGCACGCTCCTTCAGGAACGCGCGGTTTTCGGCGACCGTCAATGCCCCGCCGCCCAGCGCCACAACGCCCGCTTCACGGGTTCCCAACACGTGCGCGATCGTCTCTCGCTCGTATCGGCGGAATGCGGCCTCGCCTTCGTTCGCAAAAATTTCTGCTATCGCTCCATGGGCATGAGCGATGAGATTGTCGGTGTCGAAGAACGCGCAGCCGAGTTCGCGCGCGAGCTTACGACCGATCGTAGATTTCCCCGTCCCCATGAATCCAACGAGCGCCAAGTGGCGCTTCACTGCACGTGCGTGCCGAGATTTCGGGCAAAAAGGTCCGCTGCAGCCTGGGTGCTCCGCGCGAGATTATCGAGAGTTTCTTCGACCGAATCCCCGCCGTATTTCTCCAGGACCGGTCCCATCAGCGCGAGCCGGACCATCGCCTCGGCTACGATTGCCGCCGCCGGCACGACGCAGACGTCGCTGCGCACGATCGTCGCGGGTGCGTCGGTTTTCTCGTGGAGATTGACCGATGGAAGCGCTTTCATTAGGGTCGGAATTGGCTTTACGGATACTCGCACGACGATCGGTTCGCCGTTGCTCATGCCGCCCTCGATGCCGCCCGCTCTATTGGTGCGACGCACGATGCTGCCCCCGTCGAGTGCGAACGCATCGTGAGCCCGCGAGCCTGGAATCGCGGCGACGTCGGCGCCGAGACCGATCTCTACGGCTCGCACCGTCTGCACGGCCATGAGCGCACCCGCAAGGATGCCGTCGAGCCTCTGATCCGGTTGCCGATTGCTGCCCACGCCGACCGGCATGCCATCGATACGAACGACAAACTGACCTCCCAGGGTGTCGCCCGCGCGTTTTGCTTCGTCGATCGCTTCGATCATTCGCAGCGCCGCGTCGCGGTCGGGGCAGCGAACGTCGCTCTCCTCTACCTCGCCCTGATTCCAGTCGTCGATTTCGGGGGCCTCGACGCCGCCGATGCGAACGACGCAGCTGCGCGTCACGATTCCGAGAACGCCGAGCAACTGCGCGCAGATCGCTCCTAGGCAAACTCGCATCGCGGTCTCCCTCGCGCTCGCGCGCTCGAGGACGTTTCGCAGGTCGCGCTGGCGATATTTCAACGCGCCGGCGTAGTCGGCGTGGCCCGGCCGTGGATTCGTCAGTGGATCCCCGCCGCCGAGCAGCGGGTCCATCAACGCGCGGACCTTCCGCGTCAGATAGTCTCGGTTGCGAACCACAACGGCAATTGGCGATCCGAGCGTCTCGCTACCGCGAACTCCGGCCAGAAACTCGACCTGATCTCGTTCGATCTTCATTCGCGCGCTGCGGCCGTATCCGCCCTGCCGCCGCGCGAGCGTTTCGTCGATCGCCGCGACGTCGAGACGCAAATGCGCGGGAATGCCGTCGAGAATCCCCACGAGCGCCGGACCGTGGGATTCGCCCGCCGTCAGGTACGCAAACATCAGGCAGCCTGCCTTCGGCGAAGGCCACGGCCGCTACTTCACTTCGCCGCCCGCTAGCCGCAGCACGAGCTTTTCAAGCGATCGATGGCCGCGCGATGTAACCGCGTGACGTGTCGACGTGAGTAGCCGAGCCGTCGCGCCAGGTCCACGACCGTCACCCCGTCGAGATGAATCGATCGCACGATCTGCCGCTCCAAGGGTGAGAGCGTGGCCAGGATGCGCTCGACCGTCAAACGATCCAACACGTCTTCGATTCCGCACGGCGGCGTTCGCTGCTCCGAGTTGCCCAGGACTTCAAAGGAGATCATGTGATTGCTCGCTCGATACGACCGTATTTCGCGCACCTCGGCCGGTGTCGCGTTCAAGACCCGTACCACGTCACTTTCCTTCGGTTCGCGACCGAGCAACGGCCAGAGCTCGCGTTCCGCGGCCGCCCATCGCCGCTCCAGCTCCCGAACTGCGCGAGGTGCTCGCAAAAATCGCTCGCTGTCTCGAACGTAATGCATGAGCTCCCCTACGACGAGAAGCCAAGCGTAGGCCTCGAACGGTGCGGTCTGCGTGCAGTCATAGCGATCGATTGCCTTGATTAGCCCGATTGCCGCAACCTGCTCGAGATCGGCCCGATCGAGTCCCCGGCGCATGAAGCGTCGCGCCGCTCGCTGGCAGAGGTACCAATATGCGACGACCGTGCCTTCACGATCGACGAGCGTTTGCGCCGTCGGCGATGACGGCGAACAAACGCGAGCAATAGGAACGATCCGCCTAAAAGGCGTTGTACGAAAGCGAAGAGCCACACCCAACCTCAGCTTCGTTTGGAAGACACCGACTCGGCAATCGGAGGAATGCGATTACCGATGTGAACGGTTATATACCAGCTCTGCGTAAAGCGCAATACGTTTGGAACGCGACGTGCGCAGATGTCCTAGCCTCCGGCAATCTGGGCACTACCTGGACGCTCGTTGCGAGTAAACGCGCCGTCGCGCGTCGAAGCGGCCGCCAGAATGACGGCGCGAAAGATCGTTCTGATCTTTGCTTTCGGTTTGCTTGGAATCGCGGCACTGCGCGATCTGGGCCGGCTGGGCGACGCGCTCCCTTGGCACCGCCTCTACGACTTCCAGGACTTTTACTGCGCAGGCGAGGCCGTCGACCAGCACGCCGATCCATACCGCTACGAGCCGCTACATCGTTGCGAACACCGCGTCAATGCGAGCGAGGCTTATCGCCTCGATCCGAACCGAGTCGTTCCCGCGCCGATTCCCCCGTACGACCTGCCGCCATTCGAGCTCGCTGCGCGGACGGGCTTTCCCGCCGCGCGGACGATCGACGCGATTGCCATCGCGGTCGCGGTCCTCGCCGCGATTGGCGGCTTGGCTCTAATCGGCATCCCGCTCGATGTCGCCGCCCTGGCCCTGGTGCTCCCGGCGGGCTACCTTTTGCTCGATGCCGGCCAGATCGTTCCCTTTGCACTGGTCGCCCTGGTCTTTTGCGGCGTCGCGCTCGCGCAACGGCGCGATGCAATTGCCGGTGTGCTCGCCGCCCTAACGATGATCGAGCCGCACCTGGGTCTGCCTGTTTGCATCTCGGTGTTGCTGCTCGTTCCGCGAGGCCGCATCGCCCTGCTCGTTCTCGGAGTTCTGATGGCGCTCGCGGGCGTGCTTATCGTGGGGCCCGCCGGCACGATCGAATACGTCGCGCGCGTGCTGCCGGCGCAAGGCGCCGCCGAGGCTGGATATCCGTATCAGTACAGCTTCACCTATCTCTTGGTCGCCGCCGGTCTGCCCCATGGCGCTGCGCTAGCCGCCGGGCAGGTCTCGTATGCGGCGTTGCTCGCAGTCGGGATCTGGCTCGGATCGAAGCTTGCAAATACGTTGCAGCGGCGCGAGCTCGTAGCCTATCTGCCTGCGGCTTGCGCCGTCATCGGCGGAGCGTACGTCCACATGGTGGATCTTGCGATTGCAGTGCCCGCAGCGTTGGTGCTGGCGACCTACTCTCGCGCCGCGTCGCGAACGATTGCAACGCTCGCGCTTTGCCTGCTTGCCGTTCCGTGGATCGACGTATGGATCACCAAGAAGCTTTTTCTCTCAAGCCTCTTCGTCGTTGCGGCGATTCTTTTTCGCCAAGGACTTACGCCTGCACTCTCCATCGGAACCTTCACCGCTATTGCGGCAGCGATCTATTGCTTCGAACTCCGGCCTCCTGCGCCGTTTTCAGCGGTCACCGTGATGACGTCGGCGCGTCCAGGCGATCTCGCGCAGCAGGCCTGGCGCGCGTACGTCCTCGGGCTGCGCACCGCCCCGGTCCCATGGCTCGCTATCAAGATCCCGACGTGGGCAGCCTTGTGCGGTCTGCTCGTTGCCGGTTTCCGCGCCCTTGGGCGGCCAACCGCGAAGCCGCCCACGTGATCCCGCAACCGCGTCGCCGCATCATCGTCGCGCTGATATTGCTCGCACTCGGAATCGCTGCGGTGCGCGATTTCAGCCGCCTCGGGACGGCGCTGCCGTGGCGAACGATGGACGAGTTTGCAGACTTTTATTGCGCCGGCTGGGCGCTGGATCGCGGCGCGAGCCCCTATACCTACGAGCCGCTACGCACGTGCGAACATCGCTTCAACACCGGGCCGGGTTTTCGAGGGAGCGTGTTCGCGTCCAATCCCGCCGTTGCGATTCCCGCACCGTTGCCGCCTTACGATTTCCCCGCGTTCATGGCACTCGCCCGAGCAAGCTTCGCGGCAGCGCGCATCGTCGACGCAATCGCCATCGTTAGTGCGGTCGCGCTGTGCGCGATTGCCTTGGCGCAACTCGGCGTCCCGCTGGCGCTCGCCGCAGCCGCTTTGACGCTCGGCGCCGGTTACGTCGAGCTCAACGCCGGTCAGATCGTCCCGTTTGCGCTGCTCGCACTGATATTGTGCGGCCTAGCGCTCGCGCGCGGCCGCGACTGGCTCGCGGGCTTATTGGCCGCGGTGACGGCCATCGAACCGTCCATCGGCATTCCCGTCATCACTGCAACGCTTCTCTTTGTGCCGCGGGCGCGCTGGGCAGTCGTCATAACCGCCGCGCTCCTCGCCGTGGCAGCGATAGCCCTCGTCGGCACCGGCGGGATCGTTGAGTATGTTGCGCGCGTTCTTCCGGCCCAGGCCGGCTCCGAGGTGCGGTTTCCGTTTCAGTATAGCTTGAGCTTTGCGCTGGCATTCTTCGGCGTGCCACCGGCGGCCGCCACTGACGCGGGCGCCTTTTCATTCATTGCCCTGTTTGCCCTCGGGCTCTGGCTTGCAGCCCGTGCTCCGCGCGCTTTTCGCAGCCGCAGCCTGCTGGTCTTTCTCCCCGCACTCTGTGCGGCAACTGCCGGGACGTACGTCCATCAGGAAGAGCTCTGCTTTGCTCTGCCGGCGGCGCTGATCTTGGCAAGCAGGAGCCAAGGGACTCCGCGAGTAGTTGCCGGCGCGGCCGTGTGCGCGCTCTCCATTCCCTGGATTTTCGTCTGGGGCATGAAGCAGCTCTTTCTTGCCAGCATCTTCGTCAGCGCCGTCATTCTCGAGCGATTACGGGTGGATTTCCGCATGGCCGTCATCGTGCTCGGCGCACTTGCGCTTACGATATACTGCTTCGAGCTTCATCCACCACACCTGATGACTCCGGAGTTCGCCAACCACATGTACGCAGCCAACGACCTCGTGCAACGAGAGTGGCGCGATTATGCCGCGCAACGAAGCACGCACGATGCGCTTTGGTTTGCCATCAAGATCCCCACGTGGGCCGCGCAGCTCGCCCTGCTCGCCATCGCGGCGGGCCGCATCCGGAACGAAACTTAAAAGCCCCCCTCGCATGAGTCCGCCCGGTCCGGTTTACTCGGTGTCGACGGGTTTGTTTGAAGGGCGCTGATGCTCGAAGTACTCCTTCGAATACTTTGCGGTTATTAGTGAAAATGCGCGTGGCCGTTGGGTGAAGTCAAAGAAATCCTTGATAAAACCATGGGCGCTCGCGTCGGTAGTTCCAAGTCGCGGCAGCCGCCAGTTGTCCTCGACGAGCCTCAGGATGCTGCCGAACTCGTAGACGTTATGCGACACGTAACCGCGCTTCGCGTACGGCGATACGACGATCATCGGAATCCGGAAACCGAGGCCACCATATCTTTGGGGCTTTGGCGGCGCGACGTGATCGTACCAACCGCCCCAGTCGTCCCAAACAATCACGATCGCGGTGGATTTCCAGGCTGGGCTTTGGCCGATGGCGTCAACGACCTGCGCCACCCACGACGGCCCGGTGTCGGAGTTGTCGCCCGAATGATCGGAATTCTGGTAATCCGGGATTACCCAGCTAACGCCCGGGAGCGTATCATCGGCAATGTCCCTAAGGGCGAGCGTCTCGGGCCACGTAACATTCCTTCCCCACTCCGGGCCCTGCCGAACGGCGCGAATAGCGTCGAACGCGTTCCAGAGATTTCCGCCAAAGCTATATCCGACTTCGGGCGCATAGTATCTCCAAGTGATCCCTTTCGCGTCGAGCGTATCGCGCAACGTGCGATAGTCCAGGCACGGAAAAGGGCCTGCGTTCGCCTGATACTGATTGTTCGCCGTAATGAGCGAGGTTACGGTGCCGCCCGGTGCGTCGCATCCCCACGGGCGGCCGTTAGGAAAGTCGATGAGACTTTGCGTCGAGTCGATCGCGGTGCCGCCTGCAACCAAATCCTGATGCGCAGTGAAGCTGCCGCTGCCCTGGGTTTGGAACAGGTGATCTGAGAGCACGTATTGTTTCGCGAGCGTCCAGTACGGCCGAATCTGCGCCGGATCGACGTATTGATAAACATACGTTCCCGGAGTTTTGCCGATCGGAACGCGATCGAAGCCGTTCATGCGCCCACCGTTGTAATCCTGGAGCCAGTAGGGATAGCCGTTGTGCGGCGAGATCCGGCTTTCGAGGTCGCTTTTTTGCAGCGGCCTCGAACCATCGTGCGTCTTTCCTACCTTCGTTCCGTCGGCGCCGGGAAACGTCGCGAACAGGTTGTCGAAAGTGCGGTTTTCTTGAACGATGATCACGACGTGCGTGAAATACCTGCCTTTCTTCGCCGGCGGAAGCGGCGGCAAACCCGAAGAGTTGCTGGGAAGGACGGAGCCGCCCCCGCAGCCGCTCAGCACGGCGCAAAGGAGGAAGCTGACACCAAGGAGCGAGCGAAAAGGCCGTTTCAACACTTCACACTTTATCGTTATCACAGGGACTCCTACGCGGCCCAAGTAAGCGTTCGACAGCTAGCCGAACTTCATTCGATCTCTCGGCGCATCTGAAGCCAACCGCGAAAGTTCGCCTGGAACGCACCATCCGGCGCGGGCGTCGCTACGTGCTCGAACGGACTCAAGTGGCGATCGGTACGCAGGCGCTCGTACAGCTCGAGGTCTCGTTCGATCTCGCGCAGGCCTTGGTGCGTAAGATATGAGACGCGTGCGCAACGGGCGGCCGAGACGCGCCGACGAGTCTCCAGGTCCAGCGCGCTTTCGTCGGCCTGCAAGAGCGGCGTGTGCCACTCCCCGTACTCGAGCGTTTGCGGAACGTTCGCGTTCATCGCCTCGAGCATCAGCCGCGCTGCGGCACGAATCTCCGGCTGCGCGTTAGGCGCGCAGCGCAGCTCGAAAAAGTTCTTCCATTCGGTCGCACTCACGATCACCGTGTGCCACAGGAACGGCTCCAACAGCCGGTTGAGCTCCTGTTTATGCACGTCGAGGTCCAATAAGCGTTGCGCGTTGGCCACGGCGGCATCCCGCGCTCCCAGCCAGACGTGCTTCGCCTCTTGTGCGAGATCAGGCGATAACACGTCGCTGGCCGACATTCCGGCTTTGTTCTTTCCCCACTCCAACGGAATCGCCGGATCCTTGAGGACCCGCTCGATCAGTTTCGACGTCGGGATGGCACGAGAACTCGCGCTATTTCTTGAAAAAAGGCGGTGCGTGTTAAATTCGGCCAGAACAAAGCGCGGAAACGTAACCTCTAGCGTGGTCAGACGTATTCCGGCCGGACTCGTCGAGTCCAGCAACACGCGCGCGTTATAGGCCACCGCCGAGAGCCGCCCGGCTCCTTTTAGCCTTTAGCCGCGATACCGCAGAAAGGCGGGAACGTCGATATCGTCCATGCTGACGGGGGCGACGGTGTCCAGCTTACTCGTTTCGAAGGCAAAACTCTGTGCGCGATTGCCGCGCCGCGGCCCAAAGCCGGCGGCGAGGACGGTCACGCGAACTTTCCCGGTCATCGTCGGATCGACGGAGGCGCCGAAAATGATTTGCGCGTCGGAGTCGACCGCGCGGCTGATCATTTCCGCCGCTTCGTTGACTTCGTACATGGCCATGTCCGGGCCGCCGGTGATGTTGAAGATAACTCCATGTGCCCCTTCGACGGTCGTTTCGAGCAACGGCGAAGCGATCGCCTTTTGGGCGGCGTCGGCGGCACGATGCTCGCCGCTGCCCTCTCCGATGCCCATCATCGCCGAGCCCGCATCGGTCATAATCGTCTTGACGTCGGCGAAATCCAAGTTGATCAGCCCTGGTTGCGTGATCAAATCGGTAATGCCGGCAATTCCTTGACGCAAAATGTCGTCGGCGTACGAAAACGCCTCATTGAGCGGCGTCTTCTTCTCGATGACTTGCAGGATGCGCTCGTTGGGGATCGTGATCAGAGTGTCGACCTTGCTTTCGAGCTCGGCGATGCCGTTCTCGGCGGCCTGCATGCGTTTTCTGCCCTCAAAGGCAAAAGGCTTAGTAACCACCGCAATCGTCAGCGCACCCGACTCCCGCGCGAGTTCCGCGATAACGGGCGAGGCGCCGGTCCCCGTGCCTCCGCCCATACCTGCGGTCAAAAAGACTAAGTCGGCACCCTCGAGGATCAGGGAGAGATCTTCTCGGGACGCTTCGGCTGCTTCGCGTCCGAGCGATGGGTTCGCTCCCGCACCCAGGCCGCGCGTTTGCCCGCCTCCGATATGAACGCGATTTTCGGTTAAAGCGCCGCGCAGAGCCTGCACGTCAGAGTTAACCGCAAAGAAGTCTACGCCGGCCAAGCCGGCGGTCAGCATGCGATTGACGGCATTACAACCACCGCCGCCAATGCCGATCACCTTGATCGTTGCCGCGTGCGTAGGCTCCGAGATAGAACGTCGTACGTCAGCCATTTCTTTGGGTTCCTCCGTCGAAAAGAAGTTTAAGTCCATAGATCCGCCAACCATCGTTGAATTCGAGGAAAGGCTCCGCTGCGCCGTCTCACGTGCGATGCATCGTTACCCGCTCCATTAGTGCCAAAGACGACGAGTCCTATTGCCGTTGCGTATTGCGGCGACGTCATGGCGTCCGTCAAACCGCCGATCGTATTTGCCGTCCCGATGCGAACGGGCAAATTAAAGACTTCTTCGGCGAGCGGTTCGATGCCGGGTAAGAGCGCGCCGCCGCCTGTAAGAACGACTTCGCCAAGAACCAAATCGCGCGGCACGTTTTCTACGATTTTTTGCCGAGCCATCCGTAGCGTCTCTAAGACGCGCGGCACGACGATCTGCCGGAGGTCCGCGGTGGCGTGCTCGCGCGTTGCGCGACCGTCCAGCGTGCGAACGGCGAAGACGGCTCCGTTCTCGTCCGCGCCCAAACGCTTCTTGACGTCTTCGGCCTCCGCGAGCGTCGTCTTCAACCCTAGCGAGATATCGCTCGTGAGCACGTTGCCGCCAACCGGTATCGTGGCCGTGTAGATTGCACTGCCTAGCGAGTAGACGGCGATGTCCGTGGTGCCGCCGCCGATATCCAGAAGCACGACGCCGACCTGCTTCTCTTCCTGGAGCAGGGTCGCGGCGGAGCTCGCGAGCGGCTCAAAGACGACGCCTTGCGTCTCTAAGCCCGCACGCTCGACGCACTTGAGGACGTTGGTGATGAAGCTCGTACTGCCTGTCACGATGTGCGTGTCGACTTCCAGACGGCCGCCGGACATGCCGACCGGATCGCTGACGCCCTCTTGGCCGTCAACGGTAAAGTAGCGCGGGAGGGCGTGGATGATCTGCCGGTCGCTGGGCAGATTGATGATCTTACTGGCGTCGATGACCCGCCGCACGTCCCCCGGCGTAACTTCCCGATCTTCGCCGGAGACGGCAACGACCGCGCGATTATTCGTGCTTCGAATATGGTCGCCCGTAATGCCGACGACGGCCTCGCTGAAGTGGATCCCGGCCATTCGCTCGGCCCGTTCGGTCGCCGCTTCGATGGACTTGATCGTCTCGTCGAGGTCGACGACGACGCCCTTGCGCATCCCGAGGGTCGGAGCCTCGCCGAACCCAACGATCTCGAGACCATTGGGGCCATTCGTCGCGACGACCATGCACGTCTTGGTCGTCCCGATGTCGAGCCCGCAAAGGGTCTCGTGCTTCATGCGCTGCGTCACCTATCCTAGAAATCCCGGTTGGCCACGATATATTGTGGTTCTGACGCCCGACTCCTACTATGGATAGCAGGGGAAGGGCGGATTGCCAAGCCTTTGCGGACCCGGCGTCTTCTCCTTGAGGACAAACCAAGCAAAGATGTGGAGAGGCTGTGCACAAAACAACTTCGAAACCGAGGCCCCCCTAGAACCGGGGCTTAACTTCGGGTATTATCCTTCCTTAATCGCACTACTCATCTTTGGGAGTTCGCTTTTGAAACGCACGCTTTCTTTAGTCGTCGTCACGCTTGGGTTGCTCGGTCCGATGTGCGTTCGCGCAGCGACCGTCGACTCCGCGGCAATTCCCGACGGCACCTACACCGTAAAAGTAGAAAAGACTCTCGATTCCAAACACATCCAGGTGCTCATGGATAACGGCTCCGAGACGACGCTGGCCGCGGGACGATCGACGGTCGACTTTTCAAAGATACAACCGAGCGACCAGATCAAGGTTTCGATCATCAAGGGAACGGTAATGGTCTACCTCGATCTCACGAGCCACTAGTACCTCGACGCTCTAACGATAAACGACAACCGGTGTCGCCGGTGCACGCACGTCGATGGCTGAAACGCTTTGCTGACGGTGCACGACCTGCGCGAGAATGGCGTTTATCAAGCGTACCTTCCGTCCGATGTCATCCGGTTGACCCAGAAGCAAACGTGGGCCACCGGAGATGTCGGCGATGATGTCGCCGTAGCGGTCAAAGGCGAGCACTGCAGGCGTCAGGCCACCCGAAGCCATCGTCGCGTAGACATCGCGTAGGACGGAGGCGCCACGAGCAGTGACGAACGTGCCCGGCGCCAGGCTGCCATGCAACGTCAGGACCAACGCCGGCAATAGTTCGTCACCCGCAGCCGGCGAAAGGACCCGCAACTCGCGATCGACGACGGCACTTTGCCCGTCGCTCCTTAAAACCGCGTAGGGCACCCGCTCGCTGACCGCAATCGTAAGCGATGCCGGCGGAAGCCGGTGAATCGAGGCCTTCCCGACGTACGGAATCGCGCGAATGCGGGCAGCAATCGCCTTGGTGTTGTCCAGCCATATGCTTCGGTTCGCCGGGATATCGGCAACGCGTAGAATCTCGCTGCTCGAGACGCGCCGGTTGCCGGTAACCGCGACGTGGCTCGGATCTAAGCCCGACCACATCGTAAAAAAAGCGCCGCCCGCCACCGACACTATACCCGCCAGCGCAAACATTATCCAAAAGGGCCGGATGCGCGCGGCCGCGGAGCGCTTGACCCTTTTCGATTTAGAGTGGCGGCCGCTCAAGGCATCACGTAGCGTTCGATCGCTTCCGCTACACCGTCGTGTTCCAGATCCGAAACGACCGCATCGGCAACCGCTCGAAGCTCGCTAGGCGCGGAGCCCATTGCGATCCCAAAGCCTGCAGCCGCAAGTAGCGGAGCGTCGTTCCAGGAATCGCCAACGGCCGCCGTCTGCTCGATCGGTACGCCGAGACGCGCCGCAACGAATCGGAGCGCGGCCCCCTTATCCACGCCCGGATCGAGGACTTCGACGAACTCAGGTAAGCTGCGGGTGACATAAGCGCGAGCGCCCAACGCGGCGTGCAGTTTTTGCGCGTATGCCGCGGCAACGGGCGCATCGGCAACGACGACGGCTTTCGTGGCGGGGCTATAAGCAAACGCTTCACGCAACGACGGCACGATGACCGGCTCGCTCATCGCCAGAGATGCGTACAGGTCGGAGAAACGGTTACGTGCCTCGCAGTAGTACTCGTCGTTGCGGTAGAGCTGCAGGTGCACGCCGTCCCTCTGCGCCATTACGGCGAGCTCTTGCACGATCTCGTTCTTGAGCGCGGAATGCTGCAGTACTTCGTCGGTGGCAGGATCGACGATCGCCGCGCCCTGGTAACAGATCAAGGGCGCGTCGAAACCAAGCTCGCGCGCAAAGGGGAGCGTGGCGCGGTACATACGCCCCGTTACGAGGCAGCCCGCAACTCCGGCCCGCATCATGCGCTCGATCGACTCGCGGACGGCCCTTGCGATTGAAAGGTCGCGGCCCACCAGGGTTCCGTCGACATCGAAGGCTACGAGACGAATCAACTGCCGTAGCGCATTCGAGCCGCCTGAGCGTGGTGGGGAAGCCCGTCGGCGTCGGCCAGCGCCGCTAATGCTCGCGCATCGGTCGTCATCCGATCGGCGCTGTTTTCGACCACGCTGAGCGTACGGGTGAAGTCGGCCAGGCGAAGGCTCGACGAAAAGCGTGCCGTGCCCGACGTCGGCGCGACCCGGTTCGTTCCCGCCAGATGTTCGCCGCTAGCCAACGGCGTAGCGTCGCCGATAAAGACCGTCCCGGCAGTGAAGATCCGCTCCAAATACCTCCAAGCATCGCGCACCTGCAGACACAGATATGCCGGCGCAAAGCGGTTGAGAACGTCGAGAAGCTCGTCTCGCGATGAAGCCGCGATGAGACGGCAGTTCTGCAAGATCGCCTTGCTGACGAACTCGCTGCGCTCCAAGGTTTGCAGGTCCAGCGTATCGATGAGCTGAGCGACCGCGTCCAGCAGCGGCCGCGATTCGGAGAGCACGCCCAAACGCGTAACGTCAGGACGCTCGGCCGCGGAGAGAAGCTCGCCGACGACATACTCGCTGTTGGCGCCCTCATCGGCCACCACCAGGACCTCCGGGGGGCCGGCTAGAGCGTCCACTCCGCATCGCCCGAAGACTTGCCGCTTTGCTTCAGTGGTCCACCGCCCGCCACGCCCTACGATCTTATCAACGGACGGAAGCGAGCGCGTTCCCAGCGCCGCGGCAGCAACCGCCGTCGCGCCGCCGATGGCGTACAGCTCGTCGACGCCGCAAAGCGCGCATGCGAAGAGCACCGCAGCCGGGAATCCCGTCGGGCCGGGCGAGGAGAGGACCGCTATTCGCGATACCCCGGCAACCTTCGCGGGTACCGCGCCCATCAAAATCGAGGTTGGTGCCCCCGAGCGCGACGCGTACACCGCGACCGAACGCAAGGGTCTGCGTACGAGCGCGTAACGCGTTCCGTCCTCTTCCACGTACTCGATATCGGGTTGTCGTTGGCGCCGATGAAAACGCGACAAGCGTTCCTTTTCTAGCTCTAGCGCGACGGCGATTTCGGGAGGGACCAGCAAACGGGCGCTTTCGAGCATTGGAATCGGTACGCGCAGGTCGGATAGTTCGAAAGCGTCGCCGTCGAATCGGCGAGCGTGCTCGAGAAGCGCCTCATCACCGCGCGCGTCGACGTCCCCGATGATGGCGGCAACTTCATCGACTACCGACGCAGGCATGCTCCATCCGACATCGAGAACGCCCGCAAGCGCGGCTTGGTCGCAAGCCGGAATGACCTTCATCCGTAGGCGTCCAAGCTGCCTTCGCGCACGCCGTTAGGAGCGAAGATCCGCTCGAGCTCGCCTCGAACCCGCGCGTCGCCGGCGATGGCTCGCGCAACCCGTTGAGAACGTCCTTGCACGTGCATGACGACGGGCACCTCACCCGGCCATTCGTCAATCAAACGGGCAAGCCGATCGATCTGATCGCGATGCGTAACATCCACGTGCCAGCCGCTCGTACCGGCGACGACCGCGAGAGCCGGCGGCGGCACGAAGTTTGAAACCTCGTTCGCCGCAACGGAAAGCTCCACGTTGGGTTCGTCACCGGGAGCTGCGCCGGGACGTTCGCGCAACCGCAGACGCCCTCTGACAATCAGTATCGCATCGGGTTCAAAGAGGTTCGCGAACTGGGCGTATGCCTTCGAAAAAAGCACGACGTCGGAAAAGCCCGTCGTATCCGCGAGCTGCGCGATCAAGATCTGCTGATTCGATTTCGTGACGCTGCGTCGCACGGCCGTTACCGAACCGGCAATCGTGACCGCGGCATCCTCCTGCAGTTTCGCCAAGTCTTTGAGCGGGAGCGCTCCGGTCCGCCGCAGCGCCGGTTCGTGCTCGGCCAGTGGATGGCCCGAAACGAAGATCCCGAGCGTCTCGCGCTCCCACGCCAACATCTCGCGTGTCGTTGGCGCCGCTACATTGGGAAGCTTCGGAACAAGTGTCGGCGATGCGGTGTCGGCGCCGCCGAAGAGCGAAACCTGCCCCAACTCCGCGTCGCGCGTCGTTCGGGCCGCCAGTTCGAGCGCCGTATCCAAGGCGGCAAGCTTTTGCGAACGGTTTCCGGTGAGGCCGTCGAGCGCTCCGCATTTGATCAGCGCCTCGAGCACCCTCCGGTTGACATGTCTGGCATCGACGCGCGACGCCAGGTCGAAGATATCGCTGAAGCGTCCGCCGGTATCCCGAGCCTGGATGATCGCTCGAACGGCGGCCTCGCCGACGCCCTTAATCGCCGCCAAGCCGAATCGAATCGCGTCCCCGACCACCGCGAAGTCGACGAGCGATTCGTTGACGTCCGGGGGCAATACGTCGATCCGCATCTTCTTGGCTTCGTCGATATACTCGACCAGCTTGTCGGTTTTGTCTTTCACCGACGTCATCAAGGCCGCCAAGTACTGAAGCGGATGGTTGGCCTTCAAAAAGGCGGTCTGAAAAGCGATCCAACCATACGCTGCCGAGTGCGCTTTGTTGAACGCGTAGCCGGCAAACGGCTCGACGAAATGAAATATCCGCTCGGCCAGCGCTCGATCGATCCCCGAGGTCGCGATCGCTCCGGAGACAAACTTCTCCTGATAGACCGGGATCTTCTCCTTCTGCTTCTTTCCGATCACCTTGCGGAGCTCGTCGACTTCGCTCAGCGTAAAGCCCGCGATCTCTCGCGCCATCTGCATTACTTGCTCTTGGTACACGGCGGTCCCATACGTTTCCGCCAAAATTGGTTCGAGTTTCGGATGCAGGTACTGCGGTTTCGAACGACCGTGCTTGTTGGCGATGTATTGTGGAATCCAGTCCATCGGACCGGGACGATAGAGCGCGACCAGCGCAATGATATCCTCGAAACGCGACGGCTGCAACTCCGCGCACACGCGCTTCATACCCTCCGACTCGAGCTGAAAGACGCCCATCGTCTCACCACGACTCAGCATCTCGAACGTTTTATGGTCGTCGATCGCAATCTTGGAGAGATCGAAGCCCTCGTCGACCGTGCGCCGTATCTCCCGCACGGCATTTTCCATGACCGTCAGATTTCGAAGCCCGAGGAAATCCATCTTGAGCAGACCGATCCGCTCGATCCAATCCATGTCGTACTGAGTATTGATGCCTCCGTCCCCGAAGCGGACGAGCGGCGTGTACTCAATCAATGGTCCCGCCGAAATGACGACCCCCGCCGCGTGCGTCCCTGCATTGCGGGCCAATCCCTCGATCTCTCTTGCCGTATCCAACAGCTTGCGGATTTCCGGGCGGGTGGCATAAATCGAGTTGAGCTCGGGAATCTGCTCGATCGCGCGCGAGATGCTCAAACCGCCCGGACCCGAAGGGACGAGTTTCGCGATCCGGTCGACGTCGGGTAGCGGCACCCCCAGCGCCCGGCCGGTATCCCGGATCGCGGCTCGAGCCGCCATCGTTCCGAACGTCACGATTTGGGCGACGCGATCTTTGCCGTACTTTTCCGTCACGTACGCGATCACTTCATCTCGCCGCTCGACGCAGAAATCCGTATCGATGTCCGGCATCGAGATGCGCTCGGGATTCAAAAAGCGTTCGAAGAGGAGGTTGAAGCGGAGGGGATCCAGGTCCGTGATTTTCAAGCAGTACGCGACCAGCGAGCCTACCGCCGACCCGCGACCGGGTCCCACCGGAATGCCCCGATCTCGCGCGTACTTGATAAAGTCCCACACGATCAAGAAATACGATGAGAATCCCATCTTGGTGATGACGCCGAGCTCGTACTCCAGGCGTTCGCGCAGCGACGGGTCCGCCGCTATTCGCTCGTCACCGTAGCGTTGCAGCAAGCCTTCTTCGCAGAGCTCGCGCAAGTAGTCCGCATCGCTCTTTTCCGGCTCACCGGAATCCTGCGAAACGGGAAACTGCGGCAGATGGAAGATCTTTTCGGGGATGCGGATATCCACTCGCCGGGCGATCTCGACCGTGTTTTCACAGGCTTCCGGAAGGTCGCTCCAGAGCTCGCGCATCTCGTCGGGCGACTTCAAATAGAACTGATCGGAGTAGAACTTCATTCGGTTCGTATCGGAGACTGTCTTTCCAGTTCCGATACAAAGCAACACGTCGTGCGCCGCGGCGTCCTTCTGCTCGAGGTAATGCGAATCGTTGGTCGCGACGAGCGGCACGCCCAGCTCGCGCGCAATTCGAACGAGACCGCCGTTGATCGTATCCTGCTCCGGCATGCCGTGGCGCATCACTTCGATGTAAAAGCGGTCGCCGACGATCTCTCGATAGGTCTTGGCGTTCCGCAGCGCGGCCGCTTCGTCTCCGCGCAACAGCGGTGCAGCGACCAGTCCGGACATGCAGCCGGAGAGCACGATCAAACCATCGTTATGCTTTTCGAGAAGCTCGAGATCGATGCGCGGCTTGTAATAATAGCCTTCCAAGAAGCCTTTGGATACCAAGGCGACGAGATTTCGGTAGCCGATAAGATCGGCAGCCAGGAGCGTTACGTGAGCCTCTTCCCTGGCGCTGCGATCCAGACGGCCCCGCGGCGCCAAATAGGCCTCGCAGCCGAGAATGGGGGTCAGACCGAACTCCCGCGCGGCGTAGTAGAACTCCATCGCCCCGTACATCACGCCGTGGTCGGTCAGGGCGACCGCCGTTGCCCCTTCCTCGGCGGCTCGACGGCAAAGGCGATCGATCCGGCACGCCCCGTCCAGGAGCGAGTACTCGGAGTGGACGTGTAAATGGACGAACCGGCTCACGCGCACGTCCCCGAAGAAGCCACCCTAATGTTTACCGTAAGCGGCACGAACGAACCTGCGGAACCTCGCGACGCGTGACGGAGCTCCACGTTGCTGCGGCGAAGCTGCGCGACCGAAAGGAGCGGAGAACAAATGCAACTGGAACCATATCTTTTCTTTCACGGACGCTGCGAAGAAGCGCTGAACTTTTATAAGGATTGTCTGCGCGGCGAAATTGTCGGCATCAATCGCTTCGCGGGCTCGCCGATGGAATCCCAAGTGGATCCAAGCTTCAAGGATAAGGTTATGCACGCTAGCTTCGTCGCGGGCGACGTGAAGTTCATGGCATCCGACGGACAACCCGGGGCGGGAGCGGAGGGTGAGGACGATATCGCGCTCTCCCTCGCGACGAATGATGCCGGGGAAGGCGAACGCGTCTTTGCGGCATTGGCCGAGGGCGGGACGATCAGCATGCCTTTGGAGGAAGCCTTCTGGGGCGGCAAGTTTGGATCGCTTACCGACCGGTTCGGCGTACAGTGGATGGTGAGCGTTCATCCTTAACTGAATACGCCGGCAAAGATCGGATGGCTTTACGCTGAGCGGCCAGGATCGTGCCCGACTCTCCTAGGGAATGGCGTGCGTCGCGCGGAGCATCTCAAGGACGGCAGGTGCGGGCAGTGCGTAGACGGTCGCGCCATTGCGTCCCGTCATGGTCGTCGCTTCGAAGAGCGCGTCGTAAATCGACGCTTCCGTTGCCTCGGCAGTCGCGGTATAGAGTGCATCCAACGCGTCGTCATCTTCGAGAATCGGCTCCTTCGGGGGCGCGACCGTGAAGTCTGCAATCCGTGGAAAGACCTGCGTCGTCGAAAATGCGAGGATGAGATCGCCGCTGCCGAGCGACGAGGTGAGCCCCGTGCGCGCCATTCCCATCGCGGCGCGCAACGCAAGGGCGCGCAGCTGACGGCCATCTAGCGGTGCGTCCGTAGCAATGACGATCACGATGCTTCCTTCGGCGAGACGCCCGCGCAACGCGGTCCTCTTGGGAACGACGGGCCTATCTTCGTGGAGGAGACGCTCTCCCACGGGAACGCCCAAAATGCGCAGTTGCCTTCGGCTGCTACCGGTATTGTCGTTGACCAGTACGCCGACGCGATATCCTCCGAGGTCCGCAGGTAGTACCCGCGACGCCGAACCGATGCCGCCGCGAAAACCAAATGCATTCATTCCCGTGCCTGCGCCAACGCTTCCGCGAGCGAACTCTCCGGGGCTTGCAGAATCGAGAAGCCGTACGACGTCGGCGGCGCTGACCGCTCGAGCCTGGATATCGTTGAGGAAGCCGTCGTCGCACTCGGCCACAACGGGAAGTGGAACGTCATCGCCTCTTCCGACGGCAGGATGATGTTCGATCACCCAACTGACGACGCCGTCAACCGCGCGTCCGACGTCGAGCGTATCCGTCAACACGACCGGTTCTTCAAGGTAACCCGATTCGTCGATCCAATGCGTTCCCGTCATTTCGCCGTTACCGTTGAACGCAAAGAACGCGGCAGAAACCTTGCGATCCCAGGGGTCGGCGTTCGGTAGAACGGCAGTCGCGCCGGTGCGTATATCGTCACCTGCGATTTTTGTCAGATGCGCAACCCGTACGCCGCCGACATCCGTGATGGCGTCCAGCGGGCCGGATGCAAAGAATCCGAAATGAAAGGGTAAAACGGCAAGGGCCGGGACCAATAGCATCCACCGCATGCTGCCTGCATTGGACTCCGTCGAACGTCGGCCTGCAGGCTCGCCTGCGCGGCATGGGAAAGCAATATGGGAAGCCTGGCACTGGCAGGTAAAGAGGAGGGATCGTCATTCTTTCGCTTCCGGAAAAGCTCAAGGTCGTCAAGCTGTGGGAGAACCTGTCGGCTCCCGCGCTGATCGAACACGCAATCGCTCGAGGCGAAGGTGTCCTCGGCCCCTGCGGACAGCTCATCGTGGACACGCGTCCGCATACCGGCCGCTCGCCAAAGGATAAGTACTTCGTTCGAGAACCCTCGAGCGAAGCGCACATCGATTGGAGCGAAACGAACCAAGCGATTGACGCCGACCGCTTCGACGCGCTTTTCGAGCGAGTGGCGGCCTATCTCTCGGAGCGAGAAGCCTATTCTCTCGATTGCTACGCCGGTGCCGACGAGCGCTATCGCGTACCGCTACGCGTCTATACCGAAATGGCCTGGCACAATCTCTTCGCACGGCACCTCTTTATTACGCCGGAGCGCCCAGAGCCCGATTTCGTTCCCGAGTTTACGATTGTAGACGCAGCCCTTTTCGAAGCCGACCCACAACGCGACGGCACGCGATCCGGCACGTTTATCTTGGTAAACTTCGCGCGGCGAATGATTCTAATCGGCGGAACGCGTTATGCAGGCGAGATCAAGAAATCCGTCTTTACCGTCATGAACTATCTCTTGCCGCTGCGCGAGACGCTTCCGATGCACTGCTCCGCGAACGTCGGCCAAAAAGGGGACGTCGCGGTGCTCTTTGGACTCTCAGGAACGGGCAAGACGACGTTGTCGTCAGATTCGAAGCGACCGCTGATCGGTGACGACGAACACGGCTGGTCGGCGGACGGCGTTTTCAACTTCGAAGGCGGATGCTATGCGAAAGTCATTCGCCTTTCACCCAGCGCGGAACCCGAGATTTGGGGCGCGACCAACCACTTTTCGACGGTGATCGAGAACGTCGTCTACGACGAACGCACGCGGCGACTCGACGTGGATTCCGATGCAAAGACCGAAAATACTCGCTCCGCCTATCCTCTGGAATTCATTCCCAACATCGTGCCTGGCAGCGAGGCCGGACACCCCAAGACGATCGTGATGCTGACGGCCGATGCGTTCGGCGTGTTGCCTCCGATTTCGCGGCTCTCGCGCGAGCAGGCGATGTACCATTTTCTCTCCGGTTATACGGCGAAAGTCGCCGGCACCGAACGAGGCGTCAGCGAACCGCAAGCAACATTTTCCACGTGCTTCGGCGCGCCGTTTATGGTGCATCATCCGACGACCTATGCGCGGCTTCTCGGACGAAAGATCGACGAGCACGACGTCGATTGCTGGCTGGTAAATACGGGCTGGTCGGGAGGTCCCTACGGCGTGGGGCACCGCATGGCGATCGCGCACACGCGAGCGATGGTCAATGCCGCAATCGAAGGCCGAATACTCGACGAGTACGAAACCGAGCGCTTTTTCGGCTTGAGAATTCCCAAAAGCGTGCCCGACGTGCCGACCGAAGTCCTCAATCCACGCAATGCCTGGGCGGACAAGATTGCCTATGACGAGCAAGCACGCAAGCTTGCGCAACTCTTCTACGACAACTTTAAGCGCTTCAAATCTCACGTCTCCGAAGCGGTTGCAGCGGTTGCGATCGAGCCGCTTGCCCGGTCCTAATCGGGCCTTCAGGCGCATCTAAACCGCAGAGCGTAAGATCGTGCCTATGAAGACCACCTTTTTGGCAGCGGGCGCGTTCGTGGTCGCACTCGCAGTGCCGTCGCTCGGCGCCTATGCCCAGCAAAGTCAGCCACAGGGCGTTAATGCCCAGCAACGCACGACTCGAAATCCGGCGAACCTTACGCAACGTTGGATGAAACGGCTCGGGAATCTCAACCTGTCCGGCGATCAGCAACAGCGCATACAGTCGATGATCAATCAGTATTCGCAGGCTCATCCGCAAGGAAGTCCGCGCGATCGCGACGCGAGCCGCGACCTGCGACGCCAGATCATGAGCGTACTTAGCAGCGACCAACAGAGTCAATATCACGCAGAGATGCGCGCACGTCACGAGCAAATGCAACACCAGCGCGGCCAGCAGCAGGGTCCCACCGGACAACCGCAGGATCAGGGACCGCAGGGTCAAGGCCCGCAGGATCAGGGACCGCAGGGCCAGGGTCCGCCTCCGGATCAAGGACCGCAGGGTCAAGGACCGCCTCCAGATCAGGGACCGC
>Ga0182024_10006330_pt1 | contig 26065 bp, 18 predicted proteins | sample P32metaG_FD_120480 | JGI IMG/M metagenome (GOLD analysis project Ga0182024, IMG submission 120480) | Permafrost microbial communities from Stordalen Mire, Sweden - P3-2 metaG (Illumina Assembly) | ecosystem: Environmental > Terrestrial > Soil > Wetlands > Permafrost | place: Sweden: Stordalen... | reverse complement strand
TTCTTTACTTCTTCGTCGATGATCCTGGCGGTTTCTTCGGAGTATTCCCTGCCGCCGCCGAGGCCCAAATCCCCCATTCCCGGGCGGCCGTCCTCGTCGCCGTAATAAATGAATCCCATGCGGTCATTCATGCCCCAGTCGCGAACCATTTTTCGTGCAAGCGTGCTGGCCTGGCGGATGTCGGCGCTGGCGCCGGTGTTCACGTCGTTGCAGAACATTTCCTCGGCGATGCGCCCGCCGAAATAGGTCTTCATCATCGCGATGCACCACCTGCGGGAGAAATTGTTGCGGTCTTTCTCGGGCAGCGCCATCGTCGCCCCGCCATAGTTGCCGCGCGGGATGATCGTCACCTTGTGAATTGGATCCGCGTCTTTGCTGAGGTATTGCACGACGGCATGCCCCGCCTCGTGATAGGCCGTGGCAATCTTGTCCTTCTCGTCGATGACCCGGCTCTTGCGCGCCCGGCCCCAGCGGACTTTGTCGCGCGCCTCCTCCAGGTCGTCCATCTCGATGTACTCTTTATTTGCCAGCGTGGCGCCCAGCGCCGCTTCGTTGATGATCGCGGCCAGGTCCGCGCCGCTGAATCCCGGCGTGGCGCGGGCCAGCCGCATCAGATCGACGTTGGGCCCCAGCTTCACTTTGCGGCTGTGGACGCGCAGGATCTCCATGCGCCCCTTGATGTCGGGCAGCGGCACGTAGATCTGCCGATCGAACCGGCCCGGACGGGTCAGGGCCGGGTCGAGCACGTCAACGCGGTTGGTCGCGGCGCAGACAATGACCTGGTCGTTGGTTTCAAACCCGTCCATCTCGACGAGAATCGCGTTGAGGGTCTGCTCGCGCTCGTCGTGCCCGCCGGAGGAAAAGCCGCTTCCGCGGCGCCGGCCCACAGCGTCGATTTCATCCAGGAAGATGATGCACGGGCTGTTGTCCTTTGCCTGCTTGAACAGATCGCGCACGCGCGAGGCTCCCACGCCGACAAACATCTCGACGAAGTCAGAACCGGAGATGCTGAAGAACGGCACGTCCGCCTCGCCGGCGATCGCCTTGGCCAGCAGGGTTTTGCCGGTCCCCGGCTCGCCCACCAGCAGCACGCCGCGAGGAATGCGGCCGCCCAGGCGCTGGAACTTCTTGGGGTTCTTGAGGAACTCGACGATCTCCATCACCTCTTCCTTGGCCTCTTCGATGCCGGCCACGTCGTCGAAGGTGACATTCGTGTGTTCCTTGCTGGTGATCTTTGCCTTGCTCTTCCCGAAGCTCCCCAGCATTCCGCCCGCGCCGGCGCTGTTGCGCAACTGGCGGAAGACGAAAAACCAGATGCATCCGAAGATCAGGATCCAGGGAATCAGCGGCGCCAGCACTTGCAGGAGATAGCCGTCGTGGTTGTCGACGCTCACCGAAGCGGTGCCGCGGTTCTTGTAGAGATACTCGGTGAAGTTCGGCCAGCCGGCGGGGCCCGAGGGAATCTCGGTGCGGAAGTTGAGGACTTTCTTGTCGATGTTGGGAATGTCCTGGGCTTCGCGAAACGTGCCGGAGAGATCGTCGGTTTCAATCGTCAGCGTCGCAATCTGGTCTTTTTCCAGGCGGGGGAGAACGTCGCTCAGCCGCACCTGAACGTAGTTCTTGTTGTTCCTGCCGAGGAAAATAATCACCAGGATCAGGAGCGCGACAAGAAGCACCCAGCCGAACAGTCCTCGCCCAAAGGGCAGAGCAGCCTTGGCAACAGCGGCGCGGCGTGGTTTTGGCTGGGGGTGATCGGGTGGTTGTTGCTCACTCATCGTTTGTTTCCTCGTCGCGGCCGGGTCCGTTCGACCCATGGCCCTGCCTGCATCCTATCGGAATCCTGCAAACCTTTCCCGGCTCCCGCCACGGCGACGTCCGAGAATACTGCCATTGCTGTCATCATAAGCGCGCAGCCAGCCGATATTCCAGCCGAACGAACGGTGCCGCCGTCATATTCAACCGCTATCTGTACTGCAGCGCCGGCGGGGGCGCATTTTCGCGAACGTTGCCCCAGTCGGCCTGCATCTCCTCCACGATCGCGATCGCCAGCCGCTCCACGTTCAATTGACTTCCGACGAATCGGCTCTCGCCCAGCGTCGGATAGTACGGGGCCGTCTGCGTAAAGCGCTGACGATGCACAAGGATTTTGCCGGTCCGCAGGTCCGTCCAGGTGAAGTTTACCATCACGTCATAGACCTGCTCCTGCGGCTCGCTGGTCGTCGGGCTGTTGCTGATGGTATGCACGAACACCCCCTCAATCTCGCCGTCGAGCACGGTATCAGCCGACGCCCGCTCAGCCACTTTGTAAGGCGTCTGGGCTTCCAACTCGTTCACCACGGCCTTTGACAGCGAGAATTCCACTCCCCGCCAATATGTCCGGTTCCCAAAGATTGGCACGGCGACGGTATGGACATCGTCGCGATAGAGCGTGTGCATCGTGTAGCCGTTGGAGTTGTCCATGCTCCCATTGTGCTGGTATCCGCAGCCGGCGGCGGCAATCGCCATCGTCGCCAGGAGGACAGCAGGGAAGCTGAAGATCGATCGTCCGGGGGCTTTCATTGCGCTTTCTCCGGAGTTGGAGCAGTCGCGGGAAATTCGCCGCTGGATATTTCCGGCGGAGGTGGCGATCTCAGTGCCGCGGCAGGAAGCTGCGCCAGGGCGATGCGCGTCGTGTTCGCAATCGGCGCTGCCGGGTATCTTTGCAGCGCAATTCGATATTCGTACGCCGCCGCCACCGGTTTGTGCGTACGGGCATAGAAGTCGCCGGTGACGTAGAGCTTGTCGGCAAGCGTGTTGTCGATCCGCTCGATGCGCTCCTTGACGTTTTCCTGCGCCGCCAGATCGGGATAGGCCTGGAGGAAGTCGGCAAACCGGGCGCGGGCATTGAGCAGGGGTGTGGAGTCGTAGCGTACCCCGCGGAACTGCGCCAGGGACGAAAATGCCTCGCGCAGCTTCACGTATGCAACGTCGGGGCTGCGCGGATACCCGCGGGCGAACGCTCCGTAGGCGTCCTCAGCCAGATCAAACTGCGAACTGCGAAAATAGTAATCGGCCGTCCGCAGCAGCGCCCGCTCCGCCAGCGCCGACCCCGGGGATCGCTCCTGGACGCGGTAGAGTATTTCGATTCCCTCATCCTCGGCGGAGAGGATGCGAAGCCGCAGGAATTTTCGCTTATAGCCGTTGAGGAAGGCATCTCCGATGTCGTATTGCTTCTGCAGGGCCGCGCCGAAAAACCGGCTCGACGGGAATTTGTCCATCAACTCGTCGAGGTGATAGAAACTCGTCAGGCGGTCATCCTGCTGAAAATAAATTTCCGCCAGAAGGAACAAGCCGCGGTCGCGATCGGGGGCGAGCGGATTGCGTTTGAGCCACGGGCTCAGCAGATCGTGCGCGGTGGAGATGTCGTGCGCATCGATCATCCGTTCGACCTGGTCCAGGGTGGCGTCGGGAATGAGATCGGGCGCCAGCGAGGGAGTGACGATCTGCCGCCATTGCCCGTGGCCGGCGTATTCGGAGATTTGGGAGGTCGGAGTGTCCGCCGTGACGATCGATGCGCCGGCCAGGATGACGGAAGCGCAAATGAGGCTGTTCCATGCCATGGGGTGGATTCTAATGAGGGCGGGTTCGACGGGCAACGATGGGAAGCACCCAAATTCGAATGACGAAGCTCGAATCCTCTTGTCGGGAAGCTCGAATGAAGAAGCTCGAATCCTCGAAACAAGCTCGAATGTAGAGGGACCGAAGCTCGAAACAAACCCGTGCGTTGATCCATTGGAGCCTCGATCCGCGCGATGCGCCATGGCAGATCTCCGTTTCGAGCTTCTACATTCGGATTTGATTCGAGGATTCGAGCTTCGTCCTTCGAATTTGTATAGGCGGGTCATCAATCTGGACGTGTCCCGGCAATGTTTTTGACCTTTCGTTCCAGAACCCCTAAACTCCCCCCGGTTCACCATGGCCCGTCCCAAGGAATTCGATGCCGATGTTGTCGTGCAGGACGCCATGGAAGCGTTCTGGAAGCGGGGGTACGCCGCAACCAGCGTGAGCGATCTGCTGGAGGAAACCGGGCTGAACCGCGGGAGTCTCTACGGCAGTTTCGGCGACAAGCATCATCTCTTTCTCACTGCGCTGGATCGCTACGATGAACAGGGATGGGCCAAAATACGCGAAACGCTCGATCGCCCGGGGCCGGCTCGGCAGATCATTGAGGATTGGATGCGCGGCTTCGCGGAGTCATGCACCGGGGACGAAGGCCGGCATGGGTGCCTGTTGTGCAAGGCGGCGATGGAACTGGTGCCGCACGATGCGCAGGTTGCTGCCTGGATGCGGCGCGTGGGGCGGCGCAACGAACGCTATCTGGCCCAATTGATAGAGCGCGGGCAGCGCGAAGGGGACATCCCCGCGGGATTGGACGCGCGGGCGGTTTCGCGATTTTTGTGGAATGCGCTGGCAGGGTTGCGGCTGATGGGCACCACCTCGCCGACGCGGCGGGCGGTGCGGGAAACGATTGAATTGGTTTCGCGGATTTTTGAGACTCAGGGAGCTTAGGTAATGCGCAGAATTCCGCGAATTTACTCGTTGGCGGCGGCGGGACTCATTTTGGCTGCCGGCGTCATCGGCTGTAAAAAGGTCGACGCCGCGGGCGGTCCGCCCGGCGGCCGGCCGCCGACACTTGTCGTCGCTGCTGATGTGAGCTTGCGGGATGTGCCGGTCTACCTGGACGAAATTGGATCCTGTGTCGCCCGCGAGATGGTGAGCATTCAAGCGCAGGTATCAGGCCGGATCCAGGATATTCATTTTGCCGATGGCGCGGATCTGAAGAAGGGTGACAAGCTTTTCACGATCGATCCCCGGCCGTACGAAGCAGCACTGGCAGGCGCCGAAGCCCAGTACGAGAAGGATAAGGCGCTGGCCGCCAACGCGCGGGCCGGCGCCGTTCGACAGCAACAGCTCTTCGAGCAAAAACTGGTCAGCCCGTCGGATTACGATCTGGCGCGCTATACCGCCGATGCGCAGGATGCCGCCGTCAAAATTGATGCCGCCGCGGTGCAAACCGCCAAGCTCAATCTTGAATACTGCACGATCGTCTCTCCCATCGATGGCCGCGCCGGTCATCGCCTCGTGGACGTCGGCAATGTGCTGCGTTCCGATACGGATACATCGCTCCTGACGATTCAGCGGCTTGATCCGATCTACGTTGATTTCACCGCGACCGAGGCCGATCTGCCCGTCATTCGGAAGAACATGGCCGATGGTTCGCTGAAGGTCATGGCGCGTATTCCACCGGGCAGCGCGGCAAGCCCGGCGACAGCGCCCTCTGCCGGCGAGGATTCCCGAGAGGGAAGCCTGACGTTCCTCGATAACGCCGTCGCCGACGGCACGGGAACCATCAGGCTCCGCGCGACCATCCAAAACGCGGACCATTTGTTCTGGCCGGGACAGTTCGTTCACGTCCGCCTGATTCTCAAGACGCTCAAGGACGTCGCCGTGATTCCGGGCGATGCGCTGCAACTCAGCCAGCAGGGAACGTTCGTTTATGTGATTGGCGCCGACAACACCGTGCAGCCCAGGCCCGTGGTGGTGGGCCAGCGGCAGGGGGATGGCGGCGAGATGGTGGCAATCAACTCCGGGTTGAAGGCGGGCGAGAAGCTCGTCGTCACCGGGCAACTCACGCTGGGGCCCGGTGCGCCGATAAGGATGGCTGAGCAGCCCGCGACCCGGACCGCCGCCGCGGGGGGCAAGCCGTGACCAATATCTCCGAGCCTTTCATTCGCCGTCCGGCGATGACGACGCTGCTCACGGTGTCGGCCATTCTCTTTGGCGTCATCGCGTACCGCGCATTGCCGGTGAACGATCTGCCGGCGGTGGACTATCCGGTGATTCAGGTGCAGGTGGCCTATCCGGGCGCAAGCCCGAGCACGATGGCAAACAACGTTGCCACCCCCCTCGAACGCCAGTTCATGCAGATTCCCGGCGTGGACGTGATTACCTCCAAGAGCCAGCAGGGGAATTGCAGCATCACGCTGCAGTTTGTGCTGAGCAAGAGCCTCGATGGCGCTGCCACGGACGTGCAGACGGCGATTTCCCAGGCGAGCGGCAGTTTGCCGGTGGATCTTCCTTCTCCGCCGACGCTGTCGAAGACCAACCCGAACGACCAGCCGATTTTGTATGTCGCATTGACAAGCGAGACGGTGACCGCCGCCAAGGTGTACGACTACGCCAGCACGCAGGTCGGCCAGCGTATCAGCATTTTGCCGGGCGTCAGCCGCGTTGTGGTGTACGGCACAAAGGGCGCAATCCGCATCAAGGCGAACCCATCGGCCATGGCAATTCGCGGAATTGCCATCGACGAACTGGCGGCGGCGATTCAGTCGGGAACGAGCTATCAGGGGGCGGGTCAGCTCGATGGCCCGGATCGCACACTGCTGCTGCAGCCGCACGGCCAGCTTGAGACCGCCGAACAATACAACAACCAGATCGTCGCCTGGCGCAACAAAGCCCCCGTCTATCTGAAAGATGTGGCCGAGGCCCACGACTCGATCCAGGACGAACGCATTAATATGCGGTTTTGGGTGCGGGGGCACACCACGCCAACGGCGACAGTGGTTGTTGCCGTCTTCCGTCAGGCGGGGGCCAACGCCGTCGAGGTATCCAAGGAGGCCAACGCGCTGCTGCCGATCATCACTGCCGAATTGCCGCAATCCATTGCAATCACGCCGATCTACGACCGCTCCAGGTCGATCGTGAACTCGGTCCAGGACGTGCGGCTCACGTTGATCATCGCGTTTGTGCTGGTCGTGGTGGTGATCTTCCTGTTTCTTGGCCGGGCCAAGGACACACTGATCCCGGCGGTGGCGCTGCCGTTGTCGCTCCTGCTGGTTTTCATCGTGATGTGGGCGCTGGGGTACAGCCTGGACAATCTGTCGCTGATGGCGATGACACTGGCGATCGGCTTCCTCGTCGATGACGCCATCGTGTTTCTGGAAAACGTCGTGCGGCGGATGGAGCAATACGGCGAGAGCCCGCTGCAGGCGACAATGCGCGGCGCAAGCGAAATCAGCTTTACGATTCTGGCGATGACGATCTCCCTGGCGGCGGTCTTTTTGCCGCTGGTGCTGATGGAGGGACTGGTCGGACGCATTTTCCGCGAGTTTGCGGTGTGCATCATCGTTGCGATCTTTGCTTCGGGGCTCGTGTCGCTGACTCTCACGCCGCTGATGTGTTCGCGCCTGCTGGATGAGCGCAAGCCGGGGCACCGCAAGTCGACGGTGGAACGCTTGAACGGCGCTTTCGAGAAATACATCCTGGGCATCTACGGCACAACGCTCACCTGGTTTCTGCGGGTGCGGCTGGTCTCGGTATTCATCTGGCTGATCTGCCTGGCCGGCACGATTTACCTTCTCATCCATATCCCCAAATCGTTTCTGCCGGTCGGCGACAGCGGGTTTGTCTGGGGCGCGTTTATCGCGCAGGACAGCAGTTCCCCCGAGCAGATGCGCAAGTATCAGTTGAAGGCCGAGAAGATTCTCCAGGACAATCCCAACGTCAACACCACCTTCACGATGACCGGCAACGGCCAATTCATCAACGCCAACATGGGCATCGTGCTGGCGTTCCTGAAGGAGCGCAAGGAACGCGAGCCGATTCAAAATGTCGTCGGCGAACTTGGCGGCGGCATCATGGGAAACGTGCCGGGAGTCATCCCCTTCCTGCGCCCCTTCCCGGTCCTGGAAATCAGCACCGGTGCAACCACCCAGAACCAGGGCCAGTACCAATTCGCGCTCTCCGGCGTGAATCCGGAGGAAGTGTACGCCGTCTCTGCAAAACTGCTGGCGAAGATGCAGACGTACGACGGCTTCGTTCAGCCAGTGACCTCAGACTACTTCGCCAATACGCCCAATCTGGATGTGGAGATTCTGCGCGATCAGGCGGCGACGTACAACGTCTCGGTCACCAAAATCGAGTCGCTGCTGCACAATGCCTTCTCGCAGAATTACCTCTACCTCATCAAGCAGCCGACCGACCAGTACCAGGTGATTCTCGAAGCCGCCGACAAGGATCGGTCGCTGCCGGACAACCTTTCGCTCCTCTATGTGCGATCGGATGACGGGAAGAATCTGGTGCCGCTGAGCGCGGTCGTCAAATTGAAACAGTCGCTCGGCTTGCAGACGGTGAATCATCTGAACCAATTCACCGCCGTCACCATCTCGTTCAGCCTCAAGCCGGGCGTGGCCATCGGCAGCGCAACGCAATTCATCGCCGATGCGGCCAAGGAAGTCGTTCCGGTGACCATCCGCGGCTCCCTGCAAGGGGAGGCGCAAACCTTCAGCGACACCATCGGCAACCTCATCATCCTGATGCTGGTCGCGGTCTTCGTCATGTACGTCATCCTCGGCATTCTCTACGAGAGCTACCTGCATCCCCTGACAGTTCTCTCGTCGCTGCCGGTGGCCCTGGTCGGCGGGCTGGCGACGCTCTGGCTGTTCGGCCAGGAGGCATCCCTCTATGCCTTCGTCGGCATGTTCATGCTGATGGGGATCGTGAAGAAAAACGGGATCATGATCGTCGATTTTGCCAATCAGCGCATCGCCCGCGGGGCCAGCGCCGAGGAGGCGATTCACGAAGCGAGCATGGACCGCTTCCGCCCGATCATCATGACCACGCTGGCCGCCCTGATGGGGGCGCTCCCGCTAGCGCTGGGCATCGGCAGCGACGCCGACTCCCGCCGCCCGCTTGGCCTGGTCATCGTCGGCGGCCTGATCGTCTCCCAGTTCATCACGCTCTACATCACGCCGGTCATTTATCTGTATCTGGAGGATTTCCAGGAAAAGGTGCTCGACCGCACGTCATTCTTCCATTCCGTCCGCCACCTCCGCGGCGAAGACGAGGTGAAATCCCCGCAGTTTCCCCTGGCTGAGCTTGCCAACGGAAATGGTGGGTCGACTGCCGAAACCGAATCCCCGGCGATGAGTTGAGAGGCCAGGGCGCAGCGTTCGGAGTTCCGCGTTTACGCGGTCTTTCGAGCTTTCGGTGCTTGGCCGCGAAAAAACGCAAGAGACGCAAAAAAACGACAAGCATTCGCGCTGCTCATTCACTTCCTGAACTTCCCCCTTTGTGTTTTACATTCCGCCTTCCGCCTTTCCCAAGTGTGGCCGCGAAAAGACGCAAGAGACACAAAAATCGGCGGGTGCTGGGGGTAAAATAATGGGGGAATCAGCGGAGGGAATCCATATTAAGGCTCCCGTCACGCTCAGTTCTTCCGTCACGCTCAGTTCTTCCGGCCCGGCCGGCGGCGAGGTTGCGTTGTCGGGACAACAAGACGGCCATTGAACTTTCTATTCGGGAGTTGGCTGGGTTGAGCCGGTTCTTCGCCGCGGAATGATGGTCAGGGTTTCCATGGTTCGATCGCATCAACAATGTCGAAGTGACCCGAGTGCTGGAACCATTGAGGTGCCCTAATAAATCGCATCCCTTTCCCAACTTGCCGCGCCGCCGATGTCGCGCGCCGATCCAGGTCATCCAACAACAGCGTTTTCGCGACGGTGCAATTTAATTTGGTAACATGCCCGCCTGATCGACAACTCTGGAGGGCGTCATCGCGCAGCGTATTACCTTGAGATTCCATCCTGAGTGGCACGGCTTATTTATCGCATTGATTGTCCTCTGTGGGACGGCACGACTTCTCTTCGGAGATACGGCGGTTCCCAAGGGCACATTCCCCGGGAACGATGACCACATGTCGCCGAGCGATGTTGCTGCGATCCGCGCCCAAGCGGAGGCAGGCGACTCCCTCGCCATGAAGAGTCTCGGATACATGTATCTGGAAGGTGATGGCGTTGCTCAAGACAGCACGCTGGGATTCTCCTGGTCCCTCAAGGGAGCGCGTGCGGGAAATGCCCGGGCGATGAATAATGTCGGCGGTTGCTACGCCGACGGCGAGAGTGTTCCGACCAATTATGAGGAGGCGATGGCATGGTACGGCGCGGCCGCCGCCCTCGGTGACGATTTGGCCATGAGGAACATCGGCACGATGTATGAGCAAGGACAAGGCGTCGGTGTCGATTACGCTCAGGCCATGAAATGGTATCTCAAGTCCGCCAATCGGGGGCAGGCGTTGGCAATGAGGAATATCGGCAAGCTTTATTTTGATGGCCATGGTGTGCCGAAAGATGGGGCGACGGCAATGAAATGGTTTCACGATGCCGCCGACCTTGGCGACGCGCGCGCGATGATGTTGATGGGTCGTATGTATGCCTTGGGGTTGGGCGTTCCACGGGACGATCGAGCCGCGGTAGAGTGGTGCCGCCGGGCCGCCATGGGCGGTCAGGATGTCTCCGAGATGATGCGCGACATTGGGTTGATGTATTTACATGGAAGCGAAGTGGGACAAGATCGCGCACTCGCATTGGAATGGCTTCACAGGGCCGTCGATGAGGGGGATGTGCCCGCCACGAACGCAATCGGAACCTTCTATAACAAAGGCTATGTCGTCGACCAGGATTTTCAGGCGGCGATGAAGTGGTATCTTCAGGCTGCCGCCAAGGGTGACGCGATTGCGATGAGCAACATCGGATGTCTCTATTTGAACGGCCAGGGTGTTGATCGGGATTACGCTAAAGCGTTGCAGTGGTATCACCAGTCCGCCGACCGCGGATGCGCGAGCGCCATGCTCGAAATCGGGTCTTGCTATGTTGATGGCAAAGGCGTGCCGCGGGACTTACATCAGGCGCTGCAATGGATTCACCAAGGCGCCAACGCCGGCGACGATGATTGCAAGACGTGGCTTGCCGTACACCGATGGGTCGCTTTTTCCACCTTGAGCAAAACCTCGATTCTGGGAATCGCCTTCGGAACTTTCGCGCTGATCCTTGGCGCGAAATCCATGTCCCGCGGCGGATTAAAATTGACGCAGTCCGTCCGCTTGGTCGGTCCTCGTGCCGCCATCATGGGCCTCCTGGCCCTCTCGATCGGCTTGTTCCTGATTGTTCGCCCGATCATAACCGTTTGGGGAATCGCGTCCCTCTTTTGAGCCGTTTATCGGTTAAATACACCTATTGAACGCTCCCCTCATTTTTCGACGATGGCCATGTGTTGCCCGAAAAAAGAAGTTTGGCCGGTGAACATCTGTCGACATTGCTCAAGACAGGTGTTCGCCGCGTATCCGTGGCGCGCATCAACGGGGCGTGCCGAAGTTTGATGAGTAGTAAACAAATCGTGTTGCCTTGGGCGGAAGATGGGCAGTTGCGGCAAGGTCGGCGAGAAGTTTTCTCGGCGATCGATTGATCCTTCAAAATGTGCAGATGGCACTCAACTCGTTTCTGCGACTTCGCTTATAAGTGAAAGAGGCGCGGGGATGGACATGGCGCACCGTGAATTGGCGAAATGCGCGCGCGACAGCTAAACCTTTGTCGCCACTGCGGTTTACGCGCGCAAGGTTAACAACTGCGCCATATAGTAGGGGGAGTCACTTTTTTGGTAGCGCGATGGTGACCGGAAAGCGGGACCTATTTTTGCCACGAACCCCGGCAACAGCGGACGGGCTCTCCTTGCCACAATAATACTTTTGAGCTGGGAGCCGGATTGCCACCAAATCCGCGCACGATGGCTAACTCACTGTCTGACAATGCGATATCGGTCGTAATGTAAACTTTTCACATATATATAGAGGGACTCACTTTTTTTGAGGGAGCTGGAAGGCGATCTGAAACGCGAAAACGTGAAACCCGCCGCGGCGGGCAGGCTGTGAGGGGAGCGCTGGTGATTGGAACCCGCCGCGACGGGCAGGCTGTGGAATGTAACGAAAGAAGGGGCGGGAATCTCCTGTTCGCCTGCCCGCACTGAGCGGAATCGAAGCAGTCAACTGTTCTCGCGAAGCGGTGCATCGACTTATCCACTGTCGCATTTTGGGGAATCGTATCGTCCGGCAACCGCGGGATTTAGAAAAGCGTGCGACATGCGACACCCCGGGGAAATTGGCAATTTGTCGCATGAAATGAGAGATCTATTGCCTGTGCAAGGTAGGCTTGGGGCGTGGAAGCGGGGATTGGGCGCGCCTTGCGGCCAGTGGGCGCTGTGCGGCGCGCCAGGCCGTGGGGTCGCCGGTTCGCCAAGGCATGATTTGCAAAAGAGTTGCGCGATGTTTTATGGAGACTGAACAGGACAAACTAGCAAGAAAATGATAAGAATAAAACGTGTGGAAGTGTGCAAAAGTGTGCAATTGGGCGGGGGTGGAAAGGCGGAAGGAACGGGAAAGGCGGAAGGCGGAATGACAGGCAGGAAGGGCAGCCGAAGATGGGCGGATAATAAATTGTGTCATTTACTTGTCAACTACACGTCTCGCCGTCGCGTTTTCAAAAGTGGCTACATTTGGCTGCATTTGGCTGCATTGGCTGCGTTTTTGAGCGAATAATCGGGGTGGATTTGCGGGAGAAGAGGGGGAAAATGAAAAATGGGATTTCCCACTACTCCGGTGTCACGAATGCCCGGACATCCTCGCCGAGTTTGGTGCGTGAGGGGCGGTAGTGATAGACCATGTGGCCGCCGGCGTAGAAGTTGTGGATGATGTGCTTGCGCATTTCGGGGCTGATGTTCATGTGGTCGATGGTGTAGGAGGCCGCCGAAAAGGGCGTGGCCAGGTCGAAGTAGCCGCTGACGAACATGACGCGCAGGCTGGGGTTGTTGGTCATGGCCATCGCCAGCGTGTGGGAGACGTCGAGATATCCGCTGCCGCGCGAACCCATGTTCCACGGCTGCACCTTGCCGGAGAGCGCCGCATACTCCGAGTCGTTTTCGTACTTGAGCGTGCGGCGGACGTAGTCGTTAAACGTGGCGGTGTAGGCCGCGAGGTAGGGGGAGAAGCTCGGATCGAACGGCGCGGAGTTATCCAGCGGATCGGCGTTGTACCCGGTGATCCGACCATCGTATCGGCCGATCACCTGGCGCTGATCGGCGAGGAGCGATCCCTCGAAACGGTCGGGCCGGATGCGCAAATCCGCCTTGGCAACGAAATCCGCGGGAAGCCCGGTGAAACGAACGAGGTTTTTGTTGATCTCCGCCCGCTGGTCGGCGGTGAGTTCGGCATCGTGAAGCAAGGCGGGCGCGTAAGTGTCGGTCGCCCATTGCTGCGCCAGGGCGATTGTCTTGTGCAGATCGGCTTGCAGATCGGGGGGAAGCTTGTGGTGATACCAGGCCACCGCCGCGTAACTTGGCAGATAGAGGACGTAGGGAAGATCGTTTCCCTGGCCCGGTTCGATGGTGCCGAAATTCAACACCGATGAGATCAAAACGATCCCGCTCAGGCCGATGCCGTCGGACTGCTGCAGATAGTCGCTGAGTCCCGCCGCACGGGTAGTGCCGTAGCTTTCGCCGGCAAGATACTTGGGCGACAGCCAGCGTTGATAGCGGGTCGTATACAGGCGGATGAACTCCGCGACCCAGTGAATGTCTTCATTGACGCCGAAAAACTGTTGCGGCTGTTCGCCCTGTGTCGGGCGGCTGTAACCTGTTCCGACCGGGTCGATCAACACCAGGTCGGTTGCGGCGAGCCAAGTGTCGGGATTCTCCTCCAGGTGAAAGGGCGTCAGCGGCAGATCGGTTTCGGTGCTGAGGGCGACGCGCTGCGGCCCGACGGCGCCGAGATGCAGCCAGACCGCCGCCGCTCCCGGGCCGCCGTTAAACACGAAGGTGATCGGTCGCTTGGAGCGATCCGCTTCCACGGGAAGCCTCTCATATGCGACGAAGAAGAAATCCGCCTTGGGTTTGTCGGCGTCTCCCTGCACGCTCATGCGCCCGGCGGTTGTTCGATACTTCAGCGGCTGGCCATCGACCGTAATCTGCCCCTCGGTGGTCGACACCTTGTCCGGCCCGGCAGGTTTTCCGATCGCCGCTTCAGGTTGCGTCGTGGGAGCCGACGTAGGGCCAGAAGTGGGGCCGGAAGCGGGCGGTTCGGCCCGGGCGAGAAGGGGAGCGAGGCACATCGACGCGGTGCAGACGGCGATCCAGTGGGCGTGGCGCATGGCGACATGATAGAAGCTCAGGGCGGGCGCGTCCAAAGTTTATATACAGGATGCGCCGACGATCGCCCGTCGCCCGCGTGGCTTGGCCAATGCTGAAACCCGAATGACGAAGCTCGAATCCTCTGACTAAAGCTCGAATGTCGAAATTCGAATCCTCGAATCAAACTCGAAGCTCGAATGAAGAAGTTCGAAACAAATGCCAGGAAAGCGAGATTCTCCGTCTTTGTTTCAACATTCGGATTTCGACATTCGGATTTCATTCGAGGATTCGAGCTTCGCCATTCGAGTTTTAGCGTCGCCTCAAGACGAGCCATTTGGTGTTACGTCACGGCCTGACCCTTGCCGCCTCCCCTTCGCCGTCCAATAATGCCCCTTCACAGTTTGAAGGAAACCAATGGCAGAAAACTTTCGCACGGAAAAAGATTCGATGGGGGAGATGCAGGTTCCCGCGGACGCCTACTATGGCGCGCAGACCGCGCGGGCGGCGGAGAACTTTCCCATATCCGATCTGCGTTTCAGCCGGCAATTCATCGCCGCAATCGGGTTGATCAAATCCTCTTGCGCGCAGGTGAATCACAAGCTCGGGTTGCTGGATGATCGCCGGTTGGCGTTGATCCGCCAGGCTGCCGACGAAGTGATCGCGGGAAAGCTCGACGGGCAGTTTGTTGTGGATATTTTCCAGACCGGTTCCGGCACCTCCACGAACATGAACACCAACGAGGTGATCGCCGGCCGCGCCAACGAAATCGCCAACGGCAAACGCGGCGGGAAGGAGCCGGTCCATCCCAACGATCATGTCAACATGGAGCAAAGCTCCAACGACGTCATCCCCACGGCGATGCACGTTGCGGCGGCTGTGTCGATCAAGCAGACCCTCATTCCCGCACTTTCGCATCTGGCCGATGCGCTGGGAAAGAAAGCTGCGGCTTTCGATGGGATCGTCAAGATCGGCCGCACGCACTTGCAGGATGCCACGCCCGTGCGGGTGGGGCAGGAATTGGGCGGATACGCCGCCCAGGCGCGCCTGTCGGTGGAGCGCGCCGATCGCGCGATCGAGGCGTTGCTCGAGCTTCCGCTGGGCGGAACGGCGGTTGGTACCGGCATCAACTCGCATCCCGATTTTGCCAGGCAGGCCATCGCCTTGATTGCCGGCGCGACGGGGATTGATTTTGTGGAGGCGCATAATCACTTTGAAGCGCAGTCCGCCAAGGATGGGATCGTGGAGGCCAGCGGATTGCTGAAGACTGTCGCGGTGAGTCTCACGAAGATTGCCAACGATATTCGCTGGCTGGCCAGCGGCCCGCGCTGCGGCATTGGCGAGCTGACAATTCCCTCGACGCAGCCCGGAAGCTCGATCATGCCCGGCAAGGTGAACCCCGTGATGAGCGAGATGATGCTGCAGGTCGCCGCCCAGGTGGTCGGGAACGATGCGACGGTCGCATGGGGCGCCGCGATGGGAAGCACGTTTGAGCTGAACGTGATGATGCCGGTGATGGCCTACAACATCCTCCAATCCATCGAACTGCTCGGCAAAGCGGCGCGGGTATTTGCCGATCGTTGCGTCGCGGGGATTGAAGTCAATCGCGAACGATGCGAGGGACTGGTCGAGCAGAGCCTGGCGATGTGTACGAGCCTGGCCCCGCTGATCGGCTACGACAAGGCCGCCGAGGTTGCCAAGGAAAGCTTCAAGACCGGAAAGACTGTTCGCGAAATCGCTCTAGAGAAGAAGCTCCTCAGTGACGCCGATCTGAACAAGGCGATGGATGCCAAACGGATGACCCAGCCGCAGGCCGACATGATCGCCAGCGGCGGGGGATGAATCGCGCATATTTTGCCTCGCACGGATAAATAACCGCCATTACCGCTATTATCGGCCACCGCCGCGGCGCAAGACCTGCCTATCACGCAGTTAAAGTTTGCGCGTCACTTCTTCCGAAGATGACTGCGGATACAGAGCGATGGTGAATGCCATTGCACCAGTCGAACGGATTCGGCTGGCCAGATGAGATACTGAACAAGGAGGTTCTCAAGCCGTCACACACTTCCCTCCTTCGCCGCGCGGAGCGCCGGCAGTTTTTCCTTATTTTGCTCAGATGAAATCGTGCGGGCCGCGTGGCCTGTAGCAATTCCATTCGAGCCGTTTGCAGCGCGTGTTTGGAAGCGGGTGGGATCCCGCTTCCGGATCGCAGCGTTTCGTCCGGGGTTATCCCGGTGCGAAACGGATGAACCAAAAACTCGTGCCGGAGACGGATCTTCGGCGCTCCACAACGCTCGCCGCGGCGGGCAAACATCACGGAGGATTTCATGGGTCGCATCAATACCAATATCAATTCACTGGCGGCGATCAACGCCCTCAACGCCAACCAGGCGGCACTGTCCACGAGTCTGGAGCGCCTGTCCACCGGGCTCAAGATCAACAGCGGCAAGGACGATCCGGCCGGTTTGATCGCCAGCAATTCGCTCCAGAGCGAAATCGCCGGCATCAACCAGGCCATCGACAACTCCCAGCAGGCGGGAAACGTCCTCAATACCGCCGACGGCGCGCTCAACGAAACGTCGAGCCTGCTGTTGCAATTGCAAAGCCTGAACAACCAGGCGGCCAACAGCGGCGCGCTCTCGCCCGCTGAATTAGCCGCCAATCAGTTGCAGGTCGATTCGATTCTCAACAGCATCAACCGAATCTCCAACACCACGTCGTTCAACGGCATTCAGTTGCTCAACGGCTCACTGGACTACACCAACAGCGGCGTCAACGCCGCGGACATCAACAACCTGCAGGTCAACGCCGCCCAGGTGCCCCAGGGCGGCTCCGTGAACATTGCCGTTCAGGTTCTGGCCAGCGCCAAGCTGGGAACACTCAATTTCGCCGCTTCGGGCATCGGCACGACGCCGACCACCATCGAGGTCAGCGGAGCCGCCGGAACCGAGCAATTGTCGTTTGCGGCCAGCGCCCACAACAGCGCCATCGCCGTGGCCATCAATCAGGTAAAGCCCAGCACCGGCGTGAGCGCAACCGTTCTGGCGAACGGCTCCCTCAACGTCAACTCGACGGCATACGGGTCGGCTCAGTTCGTCAGCATCAAGACGATTGCCGGCACGTTCCTCAACGGCAAGAACAACGGCGCCGATGCCCAGGTCAACATCAACGGGAATTCGGCCAGTGTCCAGGGCACGCTTGCCTCGGTGCGCTCGGGAAGCCTGGATCTCGCGATCAATCTCACCAGCGCGTTTGCGCAGAATACGTCGACGGGCACGACGAATTTCTACATCACCGGCGGCGGCGCCAAGTTCCAGCTTGGCTCGGAAGTGACGGCCCCGGGACAGGTGGACGTCGGGATTGCGTCGGTGTCCACCGGCAGTCTCGGCAACAGCACCGACGGCTTTCTGTCGGATCTGGCCAGCGGCGGCACCTCCTCGCTGGAATCGGGAAACACGATTCAGGCCCAGAAGATCATCACCGACGCCATCAGCCAGGTCGCCACGTTGCGAGGCCGGCTCGGCGCGTTCCAGTCGGACGTGATCGATTCCAACACCGCCAGCCTTAACGTGGCGTTGGAGAACGTGACTGCCAGCGAAAGCGACATCGCCGACGCGGATTTCGCGGCTGAAACCGCCAATCTCACCAGAGCACAGATTCTCGTGCAGGCCAATACCTCAGTCCTTGCCCAGGCCAATTCCTCGCCGCAGGCGATTCTGAAACTGCTGAGTTAATCGCGCATCCCGCGACAGCAGGGTAACCCCCGCGGAGAGCGGCTCAGTGATGGGCCGCTCTTCGCATTGGGGGAGCCCCGGGCCTCCAATTTGAAATTTGCAATCCTCAACTCTTTGCTTCGGACACTGAGACCTCAGAGCACTTCCGTGGCTCTCGGATAGCTTCCCAAAACCGTCAATTGCAGGCAGTGCTTCCTCGCCTCCCCAATCGCTTTCTGCATGGCGGTGTCGTCGGCGTGGCCCTGGGCGTCGATGAAGAAGTAGTATTCCCAGTTCACTTTCTTGCTCGGCCGCTTCTCGATGTCGGTGAGATTGATCCCATTTTCCTTGAAGACGTCCAGCACTTCAGCGAGGGCGCCGGGCTTGTGGGCGGTGGTGAACATGATGGCGGTTTTGTCGTCGCCGGTGCGGCGGGCGCCTTCGCGGCCGATGACGAAGAAGCGGGTTTCGTTGTCGGGGTCGTCTTCGATGTTCTCGAACAAAATGCGCAGGCCGTGAAGCTGGCCGGCGAGGCGCGAACCGATCGCGGCAAGGCCGGGAGTGGCGGCCGCCATCTCGGCGGCGGCGCTGGTGCTGGCGGCGGGTTGAACATCCCGGTCTTTCCCCATCGCCGCGAGCCATTTTCGGCACTGGCTGAAGACTTCCGGCTTGGAATGAATGCTGCGGATTTCCTCCCACGAGCCGCGCGCCAGCAGGAAATGATGAATCGTGATCTTTACTTCGGCGCAGATTTTGGCCGAGCTGAGCAGAAATGCATCGAGCGTGTCGACGACTCCGCCGTGCAGGCTGTTTTCCACGGGAACCAATCCATAATCGATGTGTCCGCGCACGACTTCGTCGAAGACTGAGGGAATATCGGCCAGGGGAACATGCGTGACGCTCGATCCGAATTTCTGAACGGATGCGGCGTGGGAGAACGTCCCGCTGGGGCCGAGAAATCCGATTTTGAGCGGCTTCTCCAAGGCAAATGATCCGCTCATCAGCTCGCGATAGACCGCTTCGAGACACCGGTCGGGAAGCGGCCCGTGATTCAGCCGCCGCACCTTCTCCAGCACCATCTTCTCGCGATCGGGCGAATAGATCGGCTCGTTGTTCTGCTGCTTGATCTTTCCGATGCCAACCACAATGCGGGCGCGGGAGTTGAGCAGATCGACGATCTGCCGGTCAAATTGATCGATTTGTTGCCGCAGCGCCTCCAGGGACTGCTGCGCATCATCGGATGCAGGCATGAGGATGTTGTAACGCGGGGCCGCTCCGGATTCCAATTTGGGAGGGACCAAGGGATGCGGATTTCAAATTTGAGATTTGAGATTCAGCGATGATTCACCGCTTCAGTGCGGAATCCCCAACGCCCTCCTCCTCCTCCTGAACCCTGCACCCTGAACCCTCAGGCTACGCCCGGCCATAGATATAGTCACTGAGATAGTGAATGGTCGCCTCCTGGTGGGTGGCGTGCTGGGCGTTTACGTCGCCGATCGAAATGAGCCCGAGCAAGCGGCCGTGATCGTCGCAGACGGGCAGATGGCGGATCCGGCGGTTCTTCATGATCGAGCTTACCTCATCGAGATCGGCGGAGGCCGGACAGCAGGCAACCTCGGCAGTCATCACTTCGCCAACCAGGATTTCATCGGGCCGGCGCGAATCGCCAACCACCCTGCGAAGCACGTCGCGCTCGGTGAACATTCCAACAATCTGCTCGTCGTCCATGACAACCAGTGCGCCAATCTTATGCTGGTTCATCCGATGGATGGCTTCCATCACAGACCGCGCAGCGGAGATCGTCTGGACTTGATACCCCTTGTCACGCAGAACATCCTGAACGGTGGGCATATGTCGGCTCCTTTCAAAACATATAGATGTGCTAACAGGAGCCTACACTTGCTGGGATGCCAAATTCAACATCGTGAAATTAATATCAAGCAATTTCTCGTTATGGCACAGTCGCCCCGGCTGTGCCACAGGGGCTGTCGCGTCAGGCGACGTAGGTCTTCTTCTTTCGGCCGCTCAGATAACTCTCCATGATGCATGAAGCGAGTTCGCCGCTATTGGTGTAAAACGCCACACCCTTCGTGAGCTTGGCAAGCTGATCCACAAACCCCACCCAGTCCATTCCCCAGTAGTCTTCGATCAGGGCAAACGTGCTGATCCTGCATCCCTCTCGGACGGCAATCACCGCTTCCTTCAACGTCGCGATCGTGCTCCGCTGGTCCGGTGGATAGAGCAGATAGCAGAAGTCCCCCTCGACGTGCGCCGTCGGCTGGCCGTCGGTGATGATGAAAATCTGCTTGTTTTCGCTGGTTCGCTTTCGCAGGATGCGGCGGGCGAGCTGCAGGCCCATGTGCAGGTTCGTGAAATGCTGCGGGGCCTTGTCCAATTGATTCAGCGGCACTTTCAGCCGCACCTGATAGTCATAGATTGTCACCGGCTTGGGCATCGACAGGGGCAGAGCGGCTTGGGAAATCTTCGCCGCGCCGGAATAGAACCCCACGAAATCAATCGAATCCTGCGGAAAACGGGAATGCACCAGCGCCTGCATCGCCATGGCGACCTTTTTCGCCGACAGATAGCGTCCATACCGCATCATCGAGCCACTCATGTCCAGCAACACCACCGTCGAGCAACTCGTCGTCCCCTCGTGCAAATGCAACTCAAAATCGCTCTCATTGACCTGAATCAGCGGCGAGGTGCCCGCATTCTCCCCCTTTGTCCCTCTGTCCCTTTGTCCCTCTGTCCCTTTTCTCACCAACGCATTCCGAATCGTCTGATGCAGGTCCAGCTCGCTGACCGGGTCACCATACGCGTACGGCTTGGTTCCCTCGATGCGTTCACCCCCCAAGCCGGGCGTTACCTTTTCGTGACCATCGCGCTGGCCGCTGCGAAGATTGGCGAAGACTTCCATCAACGCCTTGCGCTGCATTTTGGTCACGGCGCGGGGCGTAAGTTGCAGCTTTCCCTTGCCATCCTTGTCGAGCATCCCGTCCTTGAGCAGTTGCTCGAGCATTTCCGACTGGGCGGCGTCTTTGGGGTCATTGAGCATCTGCTGGATCGCTTGGAGCGCCTGATCGCCGTATTGCAGGATGAACTGCATGAGCTGGTCGAAACCAAAGAGCTTGTCCTGCGTGGGGAACTCTTCCCCATCGTATTCGCCGTAGAAATACTTCATGGTGGCAATTGTAGCCATCAGTTGAGTTGATGTCGTTCCGTCGGAAGGCGACGGCGAAAGCCCCGACGGCCGGCGCAACTTTCAGGAGCGCTGCCAAACCGCGTTTTCCGCGTGATTTTCCATGCCGTCGAATTGACACACCCTTAACCCGCCATTAGAGTTTCGGCCCTAACAGCCCAAATGGAGGTTTTATGCAGGAATATGAGAAGTTGAAGCAGTTGGTGGCTGAGGCAGAGGAAGATGTGAACAAAGCGCAAGGCGGCAACAAAGCCGCCGGAACGCGTGTTCGGAAGAAAATGCAGGAGATTAAGTCCGCCGCCCAGGACGTTCGCAAGAAGGTTCTGGAAGGCCGCGACGAGGGTGAGCCGGGCGCTGCCGGTGCCACGCCGGCTGCCTGATCCGTCGGGGGATGCGTTTGGTGTTCCCGTCTGTCTACCATGCCGCCGCAACTGCTTTATGACATCTCCGGCATCGACCTGAACCGTGTGGAGTTCGATCAGGAAGCGATCCGCAGCTGTAATCTACAGCGCGGCGACATGGAACAACTGAACGGAATCGTCTACTCGGCTCCGGAACTCGGCAGAATCATCGGATTCAAAGACGCACGCGCGGACGAGTTCTGGGTTCCCGGTCACGTGCCCGGCAACCCATTACTCCCCGGCGTCCTCATGATTGAGGCGGGTGCTCAGCTCGCTTCGTTCTACGTTCGCAAATACGAGAAATGGCAGGGATTTGTCGGCTTCGGGGGTGCTGACGAAGTCCGGTTCCGCCAGATGGTCCGGCCCGGCCAACGGCTCTATCTGCTGGGCCAGAAGCTCTGGGAGCGCCATCGCCGATTCTGTTCAAAAATCCAGGGTGTTGTTGATGGGTCCATGGTTTTTGAAATGACAATCATCGGAACGCAGATGTAACTGCGCCTGGGACCGCCGAGCTCCAGTTCGGCTCTTTGCAACATGCGCGTCGGCAATGCCGTTTTCGTTGCTCCAACCTCTCCTGGAAATCCCCCTCGCGTTCGTGGACGTTGAGACCACCGGCGCATCAGCCGAGCTTGGCGACCGGGTCATCGAACTGGGAATCGTCCGGATGGAAGCGGGGCGGGTGGTTTCCGAATATCAGCAACTGATTGATCCCGGCCGGCGAATCAGCCCCGGAATCACCGCCCTGACGGGCATTTCGACGGCGATGGTGTGCGGCCAGCCGCGATTCTGCGATCAGCTCGCCGCGGCGTTGCAGCTTCTCCGGGGCGCGATCATCGTCGGTCACAACGTTCGCTTCGATCTGTCGTTTCTTCACCGCGAATTTCGCAAATCGGGCCGGGAGATCGAACAGACCCTCGGCAGCGTTTCCGTCTTGGACACCGTTCGCATCGCCCGACGCCGGTTCGGTCGCGGCGGAAACGGTCTGCAGCGCCTCGCGCCGCGCCTCGGGGTGGTTCCGTCAGCCGCCCATCGCGCGCTGGCCGATGCGCAGACCACCGCCATGGTCCTGCATCGGCTGCTCGAGCCAATCGGGGGCTGGAATGCGATGTTGTGCGAGGTTATCCGGACACAAGGCGGCCCCATGGGACTTCTCCCCGCCAACCCGCGGCAGAGCATCTTGCCATTGGAACTGGAAGAAGCCTTGGAGCAAAAATGTGCCGTGACGATGGACCATCTCGACGCCAGCAGCCATCGCACGCAGCGTACAATCGACCCGCTGCACATTCGGCGGGTCGCCGGCGAACTGGTTCTCATAGCCCACTGCCACCTTCGCAACGACCGAAGAACCTTCAAAGTCGAGCGGATCGTGGGACTGTGCCGGCTCGGCGAGTAGTGCCCAGCGCGACCGGACGGAACGGCGCGAAGTCCGAATGACGAAATCCGAAACCAGAATCAAATCGAAGATCCGCCGTGGCGGACCCGAATGTCGAATGATCGAAGCTCGAAACGGGGTATCCAGCGACTTGGCGAATCCGGACTCTTCTCGCGTTTTCACGTCTCATCCATGGCTTCGTCACGTTCCAATCACCAATCACCTGCTCATTTCGTTATAATCTCCCCCATGCCCCCTCGGCTTCACCATCCAGGCGCGCGTTCGGTTTTGACCAACGCCCAAATCGCCAACCCGAGATCGATTCTCGAATCGTTTCCCAATCCGCGCCACGGTCGTGACTACGAAATTGAGTTTGTGTTTCCCGAGTTCACCAGCCTCTGTCCGGTGACGGGCCAGCCCGACTTTGCGACAATCACCGTTCGCTACGTGCCGGCCCAAGTGTGTGTCGAGATGAAGAGTCTGAAGCTCTACTTCTTCGCCTATCGCAACAAGGGTATTTTCTACGAGGCCGTGGTGAACACGATTCTCGATGACCTGGTCGCGTTGCTCGCGCCCAGGGAGATGACCGTGATCGGCGAGTTTGCTGTCCGCGGCGGAACTGCGGGTACGATTACCGCGCGTCACACGGCGCCTCCGGCGAGATTGAAGGGGCCGGCCAAAAGAAAAAAATGAGGATTTTATGACACAGCAGCTTCCACCAGCACAGAACTCGGTTGATCCGTCTTCGGGCTTCATGCCGCCGCCTCCGGGGGCGAACTTCGGCCCCCCGGGAATGTTTCCCCCTCCGCCGCTCCCGCCCGGAATGCGTCCGCCGCCCCCGTTTTTTGGGCCTCCCCCGCGCCGTCGCGGCGGCTGGCGGACCTTCTTTACCATCGTTCTTCTGGTTGCGCTCGGCTTCTCAGTGGTCATGAATTTCGCGTTGCTGGCAATGCGCGGCTCGGAACTTTCCGGGCAGCAGCAGACCATCCAGAGCGGCGATCCCACCACGGAGATTGCCGTCGTTCCCCTTGAGGGAGAAATCAACTCGACGGTTGCCGCCAAGTTCGACCGGCTGATGACCCGCGCCGAAGCCGATGGCAACGTCAAGGCAATGGTCGTCCGCATCAACACGCCCGGCGGCGAAGTCACCGCCTCCGATGAAATCTACCAGCGCATCGCACTCTACAAATCGCGCAAGCAGGTTCCAGTCGTGATTTCCATGGGGGCCATGGCCACCAGCGGCGGATACTACGCCGCGTGTGCCGGTGACCATCTGGTTGCCGAGCACACGACGCTCACCGGCAACATCGGCGTTCTGATGCCGCGTTTCAATCTCAGCAAGCTCGCCGACAAGTATGGCGTCGAAGAGAACACCATCGTTGCCACCGGCGCCACCTACAAGAACGCCGGCTCGATGTTCGCACCGCCCAATCCCCGCGACGATGCCTATCTGCAGGCGATCATCGATTCGGCGTTTACCCGGTTCAAGAAGGTCGTGAGCAAGGGGCGCGGCAATGCCTTGAAGCTGAAGATCGAGCAGATCGCCGATGGCCGCGTCTATACTTCCGAACGAGCGCTCTCGGAGGGATTGGTGGACAGCGTCGGATATCTCGACGATGCCTGCCAATACGCCGCTACGACGGCGCACATTGCCAAGCCGCAGATCGTTCGCTTCGAGGAAAAGCTCTCAATCTTCCAACTCTTCGGCGACGACTCCGAGGCAATGCATCTCGTTCCGTCCGCATCGTCGGGCGTTTCAGTCAACGGCGTGAAAGTCGACCAAAACACCCTGGACCGCTTCCTCCGTCCGAGACTGCTGTATCAATGGATGCCCTGAGGCGCGACGACGCTCGCAAAACAAGGAAGAAATTTTCACCACAGGGCACGGAGACACGGAGAGGTAAGGCGGAAGGACGAAGGCGGAACGCGGAACAAAAGATAAAGGCCGCGCTCCGTCTGCTCCTCATTCCGCCTTCAACCTTCCGCCTTCCGCCTTTCCTCACTCTCCGTGCCGTGGTAAAAATCTCTTGTTGGATCACCGATGCCGATTCGCGTGACTGTCTGGAACGAGTTTCGCCATGAGAAGCTGAATCCGCGGGCGGCGGCGATCTACCCGCGCGGGATGCACGAGACGATTGCCGAGCACCTTCGGAAGAGTCCGGACCTGAGCGTTTCGACGGCGACGCTCGATGAGCCCGAGAACGGCTGCCCGCAGTCGCGCCTCGATCAGGCTGATGTGCTGATCTGGTGGGGCCATCTTGCCCATGCCGAGCTGAGCGATGCCGTTGTCGATCGCATCCAGCTGCGCGTCCTCAATGGGATGGGGCTGATCGTCCTGCACAGCGGCCACTTCTCAAAGATCTTTCGCCGGCTGATGGGAACTACCTGCAACCTGAAATGGCGGGAAGCCGATGACCGTGAGATTCTCTGGGTTACCCGGCCGGGCCATCCGATCCTCCAGGGAATCGACGAGTTTTTCTCGCTCCCGGCCGAAGAAATGTACGGCGAGTTTTTCGACATTCCCGAGCCGGGTGAAACCATCCTCATCAGCAGCTTCACCGGCGGCGAAGTCTTCCGCAGCGGCTGCACCTGGACGCGCGGCGCCGGCAAAATCTTCTACTTCCGCCCCGGCCATGAGACCTACCCAACGTATTACGACGCCAATGTATTGAAGGTGATCGAGAACGCCGTCCGCTGGGCCGCGCCAGCGCCCGAGATTGCCCCGATCAAGTTTGGAAATCGCAAGAGCGGGTGGATGGACGTGACCGTGTGACCGCGTAGGGTCTGTAGAAGAGCCGCCCGATCAACGTCGTTTTTCGCGGGACGCTCGACCGGCTCTTCTGCGGACCACCTCCGTGCGCTCCGAATGGTCCGCAGGAGGGCGACCGTGCCGACTGGCAGATTCGTAGTTTCTCGCGCGCCCTCCTACGGACCCTACGGGCCAGGAGCCGCCGTTTCTGGCGGTTTCAGCGCATGCTTGATCGCCGCGGCAAATTGGAAAAGCACGATCGCCTCGAATACGACGACCAACTGCTCCGAGCATTCACCAATGGCGAACAGCGTCGAGTGCGTTCGCATCGAAGCAAGGGCAAAGAAGTCGAGCGTTTGGTAGACGAGAGTGCCGACAGCGATGCCGAGGGGCAACAGCCAGCGCAGCACCGCGGCACGTTCTACGAGCTGCGGCTGGTTCAGTCGCCGCGCCAGGGTGGTTAGATAACGCCACAGGAGAAAGCAAATCAGCATCCAAAGGAGTGACTCAAAGATCGCCCACACTTGCCGGACGTCGATCAGAAAGTATTTGACCAGAACGAAGTTGTAGATGAGTGTCGCGGCCAACGCGCAGACATAGAGTTGCCGGATACGGATGGCAAATTTGGCACTGCCG
>Ga0182024_10006329_pt1 | contig 26069 bp, 22 predicted proteins | sample P32metaG_FD_120480 | JGI IMG/M metagenome (GOLD analysis project Ga0182024, IMG submission 120480) | Permafrost microbial communities from Stordalen Mire, Sweden - P3-2 metaG (Illumina Assembly) | ecosystem: Environmental > Terrestrial > Soil > Wetlands > Permafrost | place: Sweden: Stordalen... | reverse complement strand
CATTCCGGGCAGTGGCTGCAAAGTCAAACTCTTGTTCCTTTACCTCGGCCATGTGCGCATGCCGATAAACGTTTTTCCCAAGAAATTCTGGATCCTCAATCATCCAAATCGTGACCTTAATGTGTCATGTGATGGAGTCCGCCGCCTTCGAACCGAGACTCGTCTGAGACTGGGGCCCGCAAGCGCCTAGTCATCACAATCCAGCGAGTTTCTGACTTGTCAGCAACACGGAAACCGCGTGCTGCTGGTCAATAGATGTTAAACCGCGATTACACTCATCGGGGGGTTGTTCAGTCCTCATCATCGAACCAAACAATCTCTGACCATCGGTCCTCGGGAACGCGTGCCGCTAAAAGACGCGCTCGGTCGGCGACCCTAATCTCTGCCTTTCTTCTTGACCTTCCCTTTTTGTAGGGCGAGAGCCGAAGTATTGCTCTTACCATTCTTGCTTGCACAGAGTTCGTTCCACCACGCCTCAATAGCTGGTCGTGAGAAACGCAGCATCTTGCCTCCGATTTTGACAAACGGAATTGGATGAAGACTTCGATGTTGCGTCCGCTCTCCCGTCATACGTCGAACGGAAGCCCTGTCTGTTTGCAGGAACGCCGCGACATCCCCGACGGTCATCACGGAGAGACCCGTGTCCTTTTCTTCAAACTCGATTTTGACTTTGTTGTCCGTCTCGGAAATTTTTATCGCGAAACTCCGATCGAATTCTCGTTTGAGAGCTTCGAGCACCCGGTTGTTCTTGAGAATTTCAACCATCTTCTCTTGACTTTTGTTCATTTCCCACCCCCCGCAACCTTCGCTCTGCTCCGCTCACGGGCGTTCATCGCCAGCTTGTTTTCTTTGTCTACGAAGTAATACTTCATTACAACGTCAATCGAGTTGCCCATCGCTTTCGAGACTTCTTCAGCAGACCATCCGTCATGCACGAGGAGAGTTCCAAATCCCCGCCTCAAAGCGTAGAACGCATACCCTTCCCAACTCACCTTGTTCTCTTCGCAGTTCGGTCGGACGATTCTGTCACTCAGGATGTTCATATTGACCGGGTTGCCGTCCCTGTTCGGGAAGACCCATCCCGACTCGGGACTGCCATTCGTCTCCCACCACGCCTTCAAAATCGGAGTCAGCTTATCCCTGAAGGGTACAATCCGGTCCTTCCCCGTCTTAGTCGTTGCCTTCTCTTTGCCGTAGACGTACGCCTTGCGAACGGTCACTGTCGCACTCGTCAAGTCAACCGACTGCCATTGCATAGCGGCGATCTCACTAGGTCGCAGGCCCGCCCAGATGCCGACCGCAAGAACACACTGGGCGAGTTGGACGTTCCAATCGCTCCGGCTATTGCGGTCTTTATCGAGGTTCGCTATCATCGCCTCGACTTCTTTCTCAGTGAATGCTTCTCGCTGTTCGGCGTCGATGACGGGCACACTTGAGACTTTCACTTCACGCCACGGGTTGTGCTTGCAGTACCCGAGTTCGGTCGCTCGGGCGAAGATTCCACTGGCGGATGAGTGAAGGTGCCGGATGGTGTTCAGTCCGTAAGGTCTGTCGTCATCCGGTCGCCGGAGATTTTGAAGGAACTGGGCACCGATGTAAGGTTCGTAATTCTTGAAGGTCTTAGTTCCGTTGAAGTGGTCTGCGAGGTACGTGTCCCAATATCGTTTGTAGGAGACCAGAGTCGAATGACTTTTCTGTCCGGTCTTGACGAGTTCCTCCAGCCACGGCAGAAAGACCGTCTCGTAGAACGCAGTGACCGTCATGTCTCCGGTCGGAGCCGCCGGTTCCGCCGTCGCCGTCTCAGCCGCCCGCTCCCACTCTTCAATCTGCCTCTGCTTGGCGACGGCGAGTTCCTGAACACGCCAGTGACCCTTGTTCGGATACTGTTCGTTCTTCCGGGCCAGCAAGACGGACTGCTGAACACGGAGGGGAGTTCCGTCAGCCCGCAACTTCTGAAGCGGCTTACCATCCTTGAAGGAGACCTTCGAGTATCCCTTCAGATGGAACCCGCCATTCGCTTCGATGATGACCATTTGCCGCTCTCCTCGACAATTCCAGTATCCCGAGAGCCAAGATACAAGTCAAGGAAAACCGAGAACGAAACGCTGAAAATAAATACACTTAGGTAACATAGATATGATCGGCAAGACCATCTCGCATTACCGCATTGTGGAGAAGCTGGGCGGCGGCGGTATGGGCGTCGTTTACCGGGCCGAGGACATCAAACTAGGCCGCTTCGTCGCGCTCAAGTTTCTGCCTGAGGAACTCGCCAAGGATCGCCAGGCTCTGGATCGTTTTCAGCGGGAAGCGCGCGCCGCATCGGCGTTGAACCATCCCAACATCTGCACCATCCACGAAATTGACGAAGAAAATGGCCAGACTTTTATCGTCATGGAATTGCTGGAAGGCCAGACGCTGAAACACCGCATCGACGGCCGCCCCATCGACACCGAGACGCTGCTCAATCTAGCGATTGAGATTGCCGACGCCCTCGATGCCGCGCACTCCAAAGGCATCATTCATCGCGACATCAAGCCGGCAAACATCTTCGTAACCAAGCGGGGGCAGGCCAAGCTATTGGATTTCGGTTTAGCAAAGCTGTCGCCGGGAAGCCGCAACGGAAGTTCGGAATCCGTTCTGCAAACCGCGACCGAAGGCGCCATGATGACCACGCCCGGCTCCACAATAGGCACCGTGGCTTATATGTCACCGGAACAAGTTCGCGCCGAAGAACTTGATCCGCGCACCGATCTGTTTGCGTTCGGCTCGGTGCTCTACGAAATGTCCACGGGAAGCCTGGCATTTCCGGGAAGCAGCAGCGGTGTGATCTCTGAAGCAATTTTGAACCGCACGCCGGCGTCTCCCTCGATCGCAAATCCGGCAATTCCTCCTAAGCTTGAGGAAGTTATTTTCAAGGCGATCGAGAAGGAAAGAGAGTTCCGCTATCAGACAGCTGCCGAACTCCGCGGAGATTTGAAGCGCATCAAGCGCGCTCTGGACACTTCCCGGGTCCGGGCCGGGGCTGCTACTGCAGCTATGTCAGGGACGACGGCGGCACCGCTTGTTGCGACAACGGCATCACGAAAGAGCTTGCCGATCACAGTATTGGCAGCTGCTGCCATCGCCTTAATCGCTGGCGTTGCGGCGGGAAAATTCTTGTGGCAACGCTCGGTGCCGCAAGCCACGCTGCCGGCATACCATCCGCTCACCTTCCGCCGCGGCATGGTTCACGCCGCACGTTTCGCTCCCGATGGTAAGACCATCATTTACAGCGCGGCGTGGGAAGGCAAATCTTTACAACTCTTCACCACGCGCCCGGAGAGTCCCGAGTCGCATGAACTGGAACCCGCCGGAGCCGACGTGCTGGCCGTTTCGGCTTCGGGCGAGATGGCGCTTTCTTTGCGCAGTCATCCGGTTGCCCAGTTCCTGTATTCCGGGACACTCGCTCGCGTGCCCTTGGTCGGGGGCGCTCCGCGCGAAGTCATGGACAACGTGGAATGGGCGGATTGGGCTCCGGATGGAAGCACTCTCGCGATCGTGCGTCAGGAGCAAGGCCGGCACAGCCTGGAGTTTCCCCCCGGCAAGGTGCTCTATCAGGCCGATGGATGGATTGGTCATCTTCGCATTTCTCCGAAAGCGGACACCGTCGCCTTTATCGACCACCCCGAACTCGGCGACGATGGTGGCGCGGTCGCAGTGGTTGATCTGGCTGGGAAAAAGACAACTCTTTCCACCGGCTGGGACAGCATTCAGGGCATCGCCTGGTCGCCGGCGGGCGATGAGATATGGTTTACTGCCACCCGGACCGGCGGCGACCGCTCGCTTTACGCCGCTACTCTTTCGGGCACAGTCAGATTGCTCGCCCGCGTTCCCGGAGAGTTGACCTTACTCGATGTTGACCGCGTCGGAAACGTGCTGCTGACCCGCGGCAACGACCGCGCCGGAATGATCGGCCTGACTCCCGGCGACGTCAAAGAGCGTGACTTGTCGTGGCTCGATTGGTCGGTGCCAGGTGATTTGTCAGTCGACGGCCGCATAGCGCTGTTTTCCGAAACCGGCGAGGGTGGAGGACCCAAGTATGCCGTCTACATGCGCAAGACCGATGGTTCGCCAGCGATTCGTCTGAGTGAAGGATTTGGGACAGGATTGTCGCCCGACGGAAAATGGGCACTGGCGCGCACCAACGTCACTTCGCCTCCGCTGTTTCAACTTCCAACCGGAGTCGGCGAAGCTAAGCTCCTCACGCACGATGCCATGAACCACCTCTGGGCGCGCTGGCTGCCCGACGGGAAGCAAATATTGTTTTCCGGCAACGATGCCGGTCACGGCGTTCGGCTTTACGTGGAGAATCCTGAGGAAGCCAAGCCCCGCCACATCACAGGGGAAGGAGTGAGCCCGTTTTTTCAGATCTCTCCCAAGGGAGACGTTGTTGCCGGCGTCGGTCCGGATCACAAAATCTATCTTTATCCCGTCGCTGGTGGCGAACCCGTGCCGGTCTCTGGCAACACGGGCGATGAGGCGCCCACCGGCTGGTCCGCCGATGGCCACTCGCTCTACGTTTTCCGCTTCGGAGAGATTCCCGCGAAGGTGTATGAGCTCGAGCTGTCTACCGGGAAAAGAAAGCTATGGAAGGAACTGGTGCCGGCCGACTCAGCCGGAATCGATACGATCCGGGGAATCACAATCACGCCGGACGCCAAGGCCTACATCTACGGCTACATCCGCACTCTCTCCGATCTTTATGTCGTCGACGGTTTGAAGTAGCGGCGCGGCGGCGTTGCGAGCGCATGCACGAGGGGCAGTGAGTGGAATCGCTGATTTCGTCAACTATCCCCGTTTCTGCGCTCAAAAGCCGGGTTCCATTTGAAAGCGGATTACCGATTGGGGCCGCTGACTCATAATTCCAACACTACTTTGGCCCAGTTTCTTGCTGGCTTCGAAAGTACATCTGTGGCGTGGCGCCCAGCATCTTCCGGAACATTTCAATAAAGGCGCTCACGCTGTCGTAACCAACTGCAATCGCTGCCTCGGTGACGGACTTGCCTTGAGCGAGCATTTCGAGCCCGGCAAACAATCGTGCCTGCTGTCGCCAACGGCCAAACGACATACCCACCTGAGCGGAAAACGCACGCATGAAGGTGCGGCGGGCCATTCCCGCAGAATCCGCCCATTCATCCAGCGTCCGGTCATCCGCAACCTCATCCAGCAGGGCATGCGCAACTCCTAGCTAACCTCGTATCTCTGGGTACAGGTAAACGCAACGGCTGCTCTTCAGGCTGTCAAATTTCACTGCGAAGAACGGTAATTAGGCGCTTCTGCGCCGGGTTGAGCGGTTGCCGGGGGTTCCACGTAAAAACACGCTGCACGATGGCAAACAATAACTCCGATGAGTTAAACATACACGGCTTCTTCGGCAGTCCGCGGCACATCTCTGGCGACAGGTAAACCATCGAGCCAGCGACGCCTCCCACAGAGCGCGCCGCGTGCGTGCAATCGGGAGGAATCCACGCACAACGCTGGGAGGGAAACATCCATCGTTCACTGCCTGCTTCCACAACCAGCAGTCCCCGAGTCAACGCGAAGAGTTGTCCACGCATGTGATTGTGCTCTGGCGCCCAATCCTCCGGCGCACGCCTCCTGAAGGCGAAGGCCAAGATCGGCGTGTCGCTCTCGAACAGACGGCGGAGTTCTTCCGCGTTCTTCGGGGTTAAGAACATGAATCTACGAGATTGACCCTTTCCCGGTAAACATTGCCCCTTTCCCGTTAGCAGACCCGCATGAACGCAGCTAGAGTACGGGGCAGAGCCAGGAAAGGCAAGGAACAGAAACGAGCAAGTGGTCCGAAAAATGTACTGATCGAAAAAACTTAGCCATCGTGAAAGGACACAACCTATGAACGCCGCTGTGCTGCACACTTTTGATGAACCGCCTCATTTTGAGCAGTTTCCCGAGCCGGTTGCGGAAGACAACGAGGTGATCGTACATGTGCGGGCCGCCGCACTCAAACCCATCGACAAACAAATGGCCAATGGCTCGCACTACGCGGCATACCGTAAACTGCCCGTCGTGTGTGGCGTGGATGGGGTTGGGTGCATGGACGACGGTACGCGGGTTTCTTTGGTGGTGCCCGGCCGCCTTACGGCAGCATGGCACAGCTCACCGTCGTATCGCGGGCGCGCTGTTTTCCGATTCCTGACAATATTGACGACGACATCGCGGCAGCCGTTGTAAACCCCGGCCTATCTGCGTGGGGTGCACTTGCCTGGCGTGCGCAACTCTCTCCGGGCGAGACAGTCCTGATTCTCGGTGCAACCGGGGTCACCGGCAAGCTCGCCATACAAATGGCCAAGCTCCTCGGCGCCGGGCGGGTGATCGCTGCCGGACGGAACGAACAGGTCCTGAATACCCTACACGACCTCGGGGCGGATACGACTATCCGTATCGACAAGCCCGGCCACGATCTCACCGAAGCGTTCGCTCGCGCAGTCGGTAATACCGGCGTCGATGTCGTAGTCGACTACCTTTGGGGCCCTCCTACTGAAGCTCTCCTTGTCCGCCATTGCACGAAGCGATTTCAAGGCGGCTTCTTCCAGAGTCCGGTTGGTTGAGGTGGGCGAGAGTGCGGGGCCTGCCATTTCGCTGAACGCCGCCGTGCTGCGAAGCTCGCGGTTGGAAATTCTTGGAGCCGGATCTGGCAACACTCCGGCATCGCCCGAGATATGGGTCGAAGCCGTTCGCCAACTGATGTCCAATGTTGCTTGCGGGGCTCTGCGCATCGACACCGAGCGGGTGCCTCTAGATGAGGTGGAGGATGCCTGGCATCGGGAACAGCACGGGCGGAGAGCAGTGATTATCCCGTAGTTGGATCGGCGCAACCGCTAAAATCGCGTGTGTGATAACTCGTACAGGGAGCTCTCTGAGCCGCACGCGTTAGGCAACGGTCTCGAGTGGTGAAATATCGCCGTAGAGCCAATTCAAAGAGAAACTTGGTTTTTCAAATCGCGCTCAGCCTGTGCCACGTTCTCCGGCCGCCCGAGATCGCGCCAATAATATTCATCGGCGCGAAATGCGATGACCTTTTCTCCCAGTCCAGCAACGCGCAGGTAATAAGTGATGATGGAAAACGCGCCCTCTTCTGTCATCAGCGAAAAAATACGAGGTGAAATCACGTGGATGCCGGAAAAGGCCAGGGCCTGCACAAGTAGTTGTTCGGAGGAGCGAACAAATTCAGCTTGATGGTCGCGCCCGGATAGCCTCCCGCAAAGCCGCAATTGCTGGTCGAACAACAAGTAGCGGGAGGTCTCGCGCTCTTGCACAGCCAGTGTTGCCAGAGCGTGGTGTTCGCTGTGAAACTGGAGCATGCGTCCCAAATCAATCGTGCTGAGCACATCGACGTTATGCAGAACGAACGGTTCGTCGGAATGGCTAGCATTATTGAGAAAGAAATGAGCGGCTTTTTTCAGGCCGCCGCCAGTGTCGAGCAGGATTTCCTCGCGAGAAATCTCGATCCGCATGCCGAAATCATTGTTCCTCTTTAAATAATTGACAACCATGTCGGCGAAGTGGTGCACGTTGATGATTACATCGCGCGCTCCAAATGTTCGCAAACGCGAAAGCGTGATCTCGAGCAGCGTTCGCCCCCCAACTTCCACAAGCGCCTTCGGGCGATCGTCCGTGAGTGGTCGCAGACGTGTGCCCAAGCCGGCGGCGAGAATCATCGCTTTCATTGTGCCGGCGTCTCCAACTCGCGGTGCCGCACCACCACGTCTACGCCACTTCGTCCGCGCAGGTGTTTTGCCAACTGTTCCGCCAGATAGACGGAACGATGCTGCCCACCCGTGCACCCGAACGAGACCATCAAATGTTTGAAACCGCGTTCCTGGTAATTGCTCACATGGGCATCCACCAGCGGCAATGCGTGAGCTAGAAACTGATGCACACTCTGCTGCTGATTGAGATAGTCAATCACCGGCGCGTCTTTGCCGGAAAGCGTCTTGAAGCGTTCTTCGCGGCCGGGATTTGGCAGCAAACGGCCGTCAAACACCGGTCCGCCGCCGTTTCCGCTTTCGTCCTTTGGCCAGCCTCGATGATAAGAAAAACTCCAAATCTGCACCGTCAGGTCCCCCGATTTCGAAGCCCCGCTTTTTAATGCCTCCAGGGCTGGACTATTTCCGGGCGGCGCCGCTTCGGAGGCCAGGCTCTGCAGTTTCTCCGAGGCCAGCATGCTGATGAAGGCTTCTGTGAGCGTCGGCAGTTCGATCGGCAGCTTCACGTTGTGCAGCAGCCAGCGCAGGTTCTTCAGCGCGTACGGCACACTCTGCAGAAAATGAGCTTTGCGTTCATAGAAGCCGCGAAAGCCATAAGCACCGAGCGCCTGCAGAATCCGAACGTAAACATAGGCGTAGAAATGATGCAGGAAGGCGTCGCGCTTCACTGGGATGTAGTCGCCGACCTTGTCGATGTAGAGATCGAGTAGCTGTTGCCGCAAGCCGGGTGGCAGATCGGCTTTGGCATCGTAAAGCAGGGAAGCGATGTCGTACTGAAGCGCGCCTCTGCGGCCGCCTTGATAGTCCACAAAAAACGGCTGGCTTTCTTTCAGCAAGATGTTGCGTGACTGGAAGTCGCGATAGAGAAAGTAGTCGCAGTCGGCGCTCAACAGGAAAGTCGTCAAGCAGTCGAAATCGTCTTCGAGCGCCTGTTCGTTGAAGGCGATGCCGGCGAGCCGGAGAAAATAATACTTGAAATAATTCAGGTCCCAGGCGATGGACTGGCGATCGAAACTGCCCCGCGGATAACAAACTTTGTAATTCAGATCGCGTCCAGCTTCGATCTGAAAGCGCGGCAACTCGGCCACAACTTTGCGGTACGCTTCAACCGCTTGCGGAGCGATATTCTCGCCTGCGCGATGGTTTGAGAGAAACTCGAAAAGGGTTGTGTCCCCGAGGTCCTCTTCGAGATACGCGTGCTGGCTCAAATCTTCCGCGTAAATTTCGGGCACAGGCAAACCGTGCCTCCGGAAATGCCGGGAAAACTCTAGGAACGCGATGTTCTCCTCGCGTACGTTATACAGAATCCCGATTGCGCTGATCTTGTCGCTGGTCAGCCGGAAAATGTTACGTCCCGAGCCGCCGAGCTTACCCGACACCGGTTGCGGCGGCCCCGCCGGTGTATGGAAATGCTGCTCGAAAAGTTTTTGGAGAACGTCCATAGATGGATGTGCTTTCCAAACGTATCAGTAAAGAACAAAAACTAAAGATAACATTGAAGGCTCGATTCCAGCCGCGGGAGGGACCAGTGATCACAACGACTTGATAACCGTCGGCCCGATGCCTATGCTGAACAGAGCATGACCGACCGCCTCTACTACCACGATTCTTTTGTTTACAACTTCGACGCCGAAGTCCGTTCGGTTGCCGAGGCTCCCCGTCCAGCGGTCGTTCTCGACCGAACCGCTTTCTACCCCACCAGCGGAGGCCAGATCCACGATACCGGCTGGTTAGCCTTTGCCGATGCGAAGTTTCGCGTTACGGAAGTTGCTGACACTGAAGACGGCCATGTTGTCCACTACCTGGAGGCTCCGCTCAAGGACGTGCAGCATGGAACCCGCATTCGTGGCGAGATCGACGCCGCCCGCCGCCGCGATCACATGCAGCAACACTCGGCTCAGCACGTGCTCTCCGCCGCCTTCGTTCGTCTATTCAACATGCCTACAGTCTCGTTCCACATGGCCGACGACTACTGCTCGATTGACCTCGATACGCCGTCGCTGAGCAAAGAGCAGATCGAATCGGCTGAACGCATGGCCAACGAAATCGTTCTCGAGAATCGTGCCGTCGACATCCGGTTCGTAACTCCCGACGAAGCTGCAAAGCTCGGACTGCGCAAACTTCCCCCCGCCGAGCGCGAGCAACTGCGCCTCATCGACATTCGCGACTGGGATCTTTCCGCCTGCGGTGGCACGCATGTGAACCAGACCGGACAGATTGGCGGCGTCTTCATGCGGAAGGCCGAGAAAGTTCGCCAGGGATATCGAGTCGAATTCGTTGCCGGCCAGCGCGCCGTTGCCAGCGCGCGCCGCGATTTCAACACGCTGACTCAAACTGCCGCACTGTTTTCCGCCAACATCTACGACGTTCCGCAGCAAGCCCGCAAGTCTCTCGACGAGATCAGGTCGCTGCGCAAGCAGATCGAGCAATCGCAGGAGGAACTCGCCTCCGCGCAGGCCACGAGCTTGTTAGCGGACACTCTCGAGACCCGCGGCCGCAAGCTGGTAATACGTACATTCTCCGGCCGCGACCTAAACTATCTCAAGCTGCTGGCTCAGAAACTAACCCGCCAATCTCCGACTGCGATCGCGCTGCTCGCCACAGAGTCGCCGCAACCCGCGCTCGTGTTCGCTCAGTCCGCCGGCCAACCCCATGATATGGGTGCGCTGCTAAAAGAAACCATCGCCAAACTCGGAGGACGTGGCGGTGGCAGCAAAGACCTTGCCCAGGGGGGAGTGCCAAGTTCCGAGGGACTGGAATCCGTCCTTGCCGCCGCCGCGCAGTCGCTTGGCCGATGGAATTCGGCCTAGATACCTGGACCTCACCGGCTGAAGCCGCGCGAAGCAGGACATTTTTGCGGCACGACTGGAAGTCGTGCCCTTCCCGAGTGAGGTCAAGGCGAGTCCTTCTTGCCGTGGGTAAGGCCGAGAAAAGGACGAGTTCATTCGTGCCGAATCAGCTCAAGAGAAAGGGCCTCAACGCAGCGCTGGAAGCGCTGCTCTTCCATGTCACTTGAGCCCCTCGTGAGTTTCCGCAACCTCTTTCGTCGTGACAGCGCACAAAAACAAAAGCCCTCACCAGACCAAAGTCCAATGAAGGCAACAACAAATTTCCTTTGCGCGATGCCTGTTAAGCGATGCGACTCCGGCGGCCACCTTTTTCCCACCAGACCGCGGGATCCTCCGGCCGGTTGAGCATCTCGGACAATTCCTTCTTGATCTCCACCAGCCGGTTGGCGCGCATTTCTACCGCCGATTGGTCGATTTGGCTGTCCGCGCTCTTGGCTGCCGAGCGGGCATTCATGTTGCGTAGATCTGTGATTTCCTGACGAAGGCTAGTAAGGTGTTCGAGGATATAGGGCATGTCTTTAATGATACCCCATATTCCGCGACCCGCCGCTTTATTAATCGCCCATTCCTGCCTGATTTGGGCCTAAAGTCTACCTCTCGCTGGGCCCATCGCATCCAATCGCCGGCTCTGGGCATCGAACAGAAGCCGAAGTCTTGTAAGCTGCAAAATGAGATATCTAAGCGAGGAGAACATTATTTATGGCCAAGAAAGATCGCAACGCGAAAGAAACCACCGCCGCGCGAGGGAACCTGAGCGCCCAGCCACGTCTTCACCAGAGCGCCCCTGAAATTCAAGCGTATGGCACCGTCTCGCACATGTTGCCTCTCGATCTTGAAGAGCCAGTCCGTCTGGAAATGACTGAACAACTCAACCTGTTGCTAGCCGACACGATGAGCCTGCGCGATCTCTATAAAAAATCGCATTGGCAAGTCGCGGGGCCAACCTTTTACCAACTCCATCTGCTGTTCGACAAACATTATGGAGAACAGTCCGAGATCGTCGACACGATTGCTGAAAGGATCCAACTTCTCGGGGGCGTCTCGATTGCCATGGCTGCCGATGTGGCGGAAACTACGCGGATCGCGCGTCCGCCGCGGGGCAGGGAAGAAGTCCCCGTGCAGATTTCGCGCCTGCTGGATGCCCACCAGATCATCATCGGGCATTGCCGCGAATTGGCGGAGCGTGCGGACAAGTTGGGCGACGATGGCACCAACGATCTGGCTGTCAGCGATGTGCTGCGGGCAAACGAATTGCAGGTCTGGTTCCTCAGCGAACACCTCGTGAACGCTCCCCTTGTACACGCGGAACAGCCGCGATTGCGCACCGCCGGCTAATTTTCGCCGCAAGCCAAATCGAGCAGGCTTGCCAGAGCCTGCTCGTCATTTATTCTTAGTGGTGCTCAGTTTGCCGGCAGTGACGAAGAAGAGGCCTCGCTTCGCTCGGCGGACAGCCGAGGCGGCTGTCCCCACATGGGCATTGCCAAGAACTGAGCCCCTACCCGTTCGTTAAGTTCGTTGTCACCGGCGAAACAGATAGATAGTATCTCCACAGCAAGACAAATCAGCTCATGCAACCTTCCATCGAGCAGGTCCTCGCCAGTTACAACGACCGCGCCCCGTTAGCGCAGGCCTCAACCATTCCAGCATCCTGGTACGTCGATTCCCGTATCGCAGAGCTGGAGCGCCTCAGCGTGTTCGGCAAGACTTGGCAACTGGTCGCGCGAACCGATCAACTGAAAGCACCGGGACAGTTCGTTCGCGCTACTGTCGCAGGCGAGCCCGTCGTCGTCGTGCACGGCAATGATGGCATTCTGCGGGCCTTCTACAATGTTTGCCGTCACCACGCCGCTGCCGTCGTAACCAAACCTTGCGGCCAGGCCTCACTTCTACGTTGTCCGTATCACGGCTGGAACTACGGCCTCGATGGCTCCCTGAAAGGGATGCCGGAGTTCGAAGGCGTCGAGAATTTCGATCGCGCGCAGAATGGCCTTGTCCCCATTCGAGTCGAGACCTGGGAGTGCTTTGTCTTCATCAATCTCGACAATGACGCTGCGCCGCTCATTGAATTTCTGGGTGGGCTCGTCCGGCGCGTTGCACCTCTCGGTATCGCCAAACTGCATTACTTCGATCGCCGCACCTACAACATTCATTGCAACTGGAAGGTCTTTGTCGATAACTATCTCGACGGCGGCTACCACGTCCCGCATCTGCATAAAGGACTAAGTTCGGTGCTTGATTACAAGCAGTACACCATTGAGAACGAAGACCGTTACTGCCTGCAATCGAGCCCCATGGTCCCTTCCGGCGAGGATGCCGCCACCGGAGCCACGCGCAAAGGCGACCGCGCCTGGTATTTTTGGCAGCATCCCAACCTGATGATCAACTGCTACGAAGGATACATGGACACAAACCTGGTCATCCCCATCGATGTTGATCACTGCACCGTTATCTTCGATTTCTACTTTGCGGACATCAGCGACGCGGGCCGCGAGTATAACGAGGAGTCGGTGAAGGTGGGGAATCGTGTGCAGGAAGAGGATCTTGGCATCTGCGAGGACGTGCAGCGTGGACTGAAGTCGCGAGCTTACCGCGCCGGTCGTCTCTCGGTGCGCCGGGAGGCTGGCGAGCACTTATTTCACCGCCTGCTGGCCGACGATCTCAAGCGCGGCCTGGCGGTATCCATGGCTGCCGATTAGCGCGGAGTGACCTCACTCCGGCGGCGAGCCTTGTTCCCGCCGCATCGCGCGTAGGTCGATTCCCAGTTGCTCCGCTTTCTTATAGAGATGGCTCCGCTCCAGGCCCAGCGACTTCGCTGCGAGGCTCACATTCGAGTGGCTGCGCTTCAACTCCGCCAGAATCACTTCCCGCTCAAAAGCGTCCACGCGCTCAGCCAGCGCTCCCGATGAAAAAGTAGAAAAAGCGGCAACGTTGCCGCCCTTTGGCAACGCCAACTCCACCGTCTCAAGATCAACCTGACCGTCGGTCGCCAGCAGCATCAATCGCTCAACCATGTTGCGCAACTCCCGCACATTGCCTGGCCAGGCGTGCGACTGCAACGCAGCCATTGCCTCCGCAGTAAACGGAACCGGTTTCCATCCATTCTGTGCACTTACCTGCGCCGCAAAATGCTCCACCAGCAGCGGAATGTCTTCCCGACGCTCTCGCAGGGGCGGCAACACCAGCGGAAAAACATATATTCTGTGAAACAAGTCCTGACGGAATTTATCTTCGCGCACGCGCGCTTCCAGATCGCGATGCGTTGCTACCACCACGCGCACATCCACGCTCACGAGCTTGTTGCCGCCGATGCGCTCTACTTCTCCTTCTTCCAGCACGCGCAGCAACTTGGCTTGCATGGTCAGCGGCATGTCGCCAATCTCATCCAGAAAAATCGTGCCGTGATCCGCCTGCTCAAACTTTCCGAGATGCCTTCCCGCGGCGCCGGTGAAAGAGCCTTTCTCGTGTCCGAAAAGTTCCGACTCAATCAACTCCGCGGGAACAGCTGCACAATTTAACGTCACAAACGCCCCGCCGGCACGCGCGCTGCGTTCATGGATTGTTCGCGCCACCAGCTCTTTTCCCGTGCCCGTCTCCCCCAGGATGCAAACTCGCGTTTCACTGGCCGCCACGCGCTCGAGTTGCGCCATCAGGCGTTGCATGGCTGCGCCCTGCCAAACAATTTCGTGCTTGCCCAGCCTCTGTTTGAGTTGCAGGTTTTCGCTTTCCAGCCGCTGAAGCTTCAGTGCATTCTCTACCGTCAGCAAGAGTTTTTCCGTGGAGATTGGCTTTTCCAGAAAATCCAAAGCGCCCAGACGCGTTGCTCGCACTGCCATTTCAATGTCGGCCTGCCCCGACATCATCACCACCGGTGCACTTACTCCTTGCGCCTTCAATTCTTCGAGCAATGCCAATCCTCCCGTGCCTGGCATCACCACGTCCGATAGGATCACGTCGAAGTTCTGCGCCTTGGCCAGGTCCAATGCTTTGCCGGCGTTGTCGCATACTGTGGCTTCGTGCCCGGCCTGCCGGAACGCCCGCGCCAGCGACGCCAGCGTGTTTGCTTCATCGTCCACAATCAGCAGATGTGCTTTCTTCGCCAAGCATCCTCCGAATCTTTGATGTAGTTCATCCGGCGTTCCGCTTCGGATCCAAGCGTCTCGGCAGCTGGATCACAAAAGTCGTGCCCCGACCCGGCTCACTGTGCACACGAATACTTCCCCCATGATCGCTGACCACGGATTGCACGATTGCCAGCCCCAATCCCGTACCGTGCTGCTTGCTCGTGTAGTAAGGAGTAAAAATTCGTTCACATTCCTCCGGTGTCAATCCTGAACCGGCATCTGCAACCTCAATCAGTACCTTGTCGTCTTCATTCCGAGTGCGCAAGGTCAGCGCGCCGCCTTGCGGCATCGCATCCATCGCATTCAGAACAAGATTTGAAATGACCCGATGCAGCAACTCAGCGTCAGCTGCAACTGGCTCCAGGTGAGTGTCCAACTGCAGATCACAACTGACCTTGGCATGGCCCGGCGCCTCTAATTGCGCCTGAAAAAGCTGCGCCACGCCTCGCACCACCTCATTCACCTGAACGCGCTGCAGCTGTGGCTGAGGCATCTTCGAGAACTCGCTGAATCGCTCAATGATCCCCTTCAGATTCGCGATCTCCGCTAACAGGGTACGCGAACTCTCCCGGAATACCTCCTCGAACTGCTCGGGAGTCTGCTGCCGCGCACGCATTAGATTCTCCACCGTAAGCTGGAGCGGAAACAGCGGATTCTTCAATTCATGCGCCAGCCGCTGGGCCAACTCCCGCCATGCCGCCACACGCTCGGCCTGCATCAGCCGTTCTTTTTGCCCAAGCAACTCTGTGGTCATGCGATTAAACGAGTCAGCCAATTGCCCTAGTTCATCGGGGCCCCATACATCCACTCGCACATTCCAATTTCCCGCGGCGACTTCCTGTGCTGCGTGCGCCAACTGCACCACCGGACGCGTCACTCGCGCCGCCGCCCAACTGCTCAGCAGGATCGCCAGGAGAATCCCTCCACTTGCCACCATCAACGCCGCCGAGCGAATGTGCCGCATCAACTCCACATACGTCCGCCGTGAGTTGCCGATCAGCAGAATCGCGAGCAGCGGACGATCTTTGCCCGCGCCCGCTCCCATCAAGGGGATCGCATGAAACACTTCATCCTCGGACTGATCCCCAGACCAACGCACTCTACTCGTCATTTCCTGTTTGGACTGCCGCACGGCATCGACGAGCGGCTCCAGTTTCTCCGCCGGCCGCATGTTGTCGGCAGGAGCAGAGGGGTCGACCAGCAATTCTGCCGCGAAGTGAGCGCCACGATTCTGATAGAGCAAAGCCCGCATGCCGGTCGGCATATCTAATCCCGAGAGAAAAGTCCTATCCAAACGGCGTCCCCCAATCACATATACCGGATGTTCTCCGATCCGCGTGGCACGCACCACGAACAGACCCAGCGCCGTTCCATCCTGCATTTCTTCTTGCCTCAGGAACGCTTCCTCATCGGCCTCCCCTGGAAAGTTTCCGATTGCGTCTTCCGGATATCCGAACTTGGCCGGCCACTGTGCCGAAGAAATAATGGTCCCGTCACTCTGCACAAATTCCAGAAAGTCGAGCTGGCTACTCTCGGCTGTCGCTTTCGCCAACTCGAAATACGGACCCGAATCCGCCTGTGGATGGTTCAACTTCGACGCTATGCGGGTCGCTGCTTCCGACGCCGCAATCGTCTCCACTCGTCGCGCCACGTCCTCACCCTGCCGGTTGAACGCACGCCGGAACTGAGTCACCAGCGCCACCGTTCTTTCATCTTCGCTACGATCGAAGGCCCGCCGCGTCACCGCTGACACCAGCAAAGCCACCGCCGCTACCGACAGAAACACGGTCAGCGCGAACACCACCAGCAGTTTGCGGCGAAACGTCATTGCCTTTCTCTTATCACCCGGAGCAGGTTGTGCAGGATGCCACGGAATCGTCTGCATCATATCTCACACTTCAGTTTCGCCCCTGTAAAACCGTTAGCGGAGCGATCAAGCTTCAATGAGAGCTGGCGTCTGCTGTGATTAGACCTCTCACGCTGAGAGAAGGTTTCCATATCTGCGCGTCAGAGAGACATGTGTTCCGGTAGGGATAGCAATGAAGTTCGTCAGCTTTCAGGGATGGCTCGCGGCGGGGATTTTCCTAAGCAGGCCATCCACAGCAGCGGCGGCATAAATTATCTGGTTTACCGTTCAGCCGGCTTGCTTTGGCTAGCCACATCCATGCCGCGCAGCACATCGTTGGCAAAAAAGAATTTCCCATCCGCCGGCACCATCATGATCTGCAGTTTGTCCGAGAGCCGCTCCGCAACAATCTTATTGATCAGGAGCGGATTGTCCTTCAAGATCGCCGCCTCGCCGTGCAGACGCTCGGCATCCGCCACTGCTGTCACGTGGATTCGATTCGCTTCCGCATCGGCCAGCAACCTCCTCCGCTCGCTCTCACCTTTGCTGTCCATCACTTTGGCCTGCGCTGCTGCGTCCGCCAGCAATTTTCTCCGTTCTCCCTCAACGTTGCCGTCGATTTCCTTAGCCTGCGCCTCCGCCTCTGCATTCTGAATCGTTGCTTCCTTGCGCGCCTGCGCCTCCAGACGGCTCTGCTGGATCTGCTTCTCCTTCAGCGGCAGCGTGTATTGCATCGCGTCGGCTTCGCCTTTCGCCTGGAGCACGTGCACGCGCGCGTCACCCTCCGCCCGCTTCACCTGCTGCACTTTCACTGCCTCGGCCTCTAGTTCAGCGATCCGCACTCGTTTCCCTTTCAACTCCGTCTCAACGCCCATGCGGTCGTTCTCCTGCTCTTTCAACAGCAGCGCCTCAAGCCCCTTCGCGTATTCCGGAGGCAATTGGATATCCCTCAGCATCACTTCTTTTACCACAATCCCATCCGCTGCCAGTTTCTTCGTGATCAGCCCCGCCGCCCGCTGCCGCACCTCCTCGCGCTTCGCCGAAAATACATCGCGCACCATGTAGTTCGGGACAACCTCCCGCCAGACGCTGGCCACCGTGGGCGGCACGATTTCCTGTTCCACGGGACGTGGCAAATTCTCCTGGATGTAGTCCAGTCGCTTCGCATCAAGCCTATACCGCACTGTGATTGCTAAGCCCAGCGTCAGTCCTTCCTTAGCCTGCACATCCAGAAGTTGAGGCTTAGTCGGAAGGCCACCGGCTGAGGGCTTTAGGGATTCCAAATCCCCAGTCGTAAAAACTTGATCCCGCGTATCGAACAGCGCCACATCCTCCACCAATGGCATCACCAAGTGCGCTCCGGGATAAAGCGTGCTGGGCAGGGTCCCGCTTATCTCGCTCACGCGCACCCGCGCCGTGCCGCTTGGCACTACCACAATGCTGAATGCCATCAGCATTGGTCCCCACGCCAGCATCACCAGCGCCAGAGACGTCCGCCAACGCACCACCACAGGCGCCGCAGTTACAGCGCCTCCTGGCGTTTCCATCGCACGCCGGTAGAGCATCTCGCGATAAAGATCGTAGGTGAGAATGCATACGGCCGCGATCATCATCGCCAGGCCGCCGATAATCAGCAAATACCTCAACGCCAGCATCGTAATTCTCCTTGCGCGTCAGCGCTTCTGCCCGATTTTCATCGGTACGGTCTGCGGTCCCATGGGTTGTTGCCGGGCAAAGAAAAGCCGGAACACCTGCCCGAAAATCAATTCCTCCGCCAGCAGCGCCACCGCCACCGAAAAAATAAGGCCCGCCACGACTGCCATGAATGTGATCACCATCTGCATAAATGTCCTCCAGATGCCGCGTGTTCCACGCAAAACAGATTGCAATACGAATGCCGATCTTCAGGGGTTTGACGGATAAGGACTTAGTGGAGACCACGCGGGAGAACCGAGTGGCGATTCGATGCCACTGTGTCGGGATGAACACACACTCTTGGGCCATTTGACTTCCCATGCCCGCGCCGCTATCGTTGCGCGCATGAATGTGGTCAAGGCCACTCGCCAGTTCGAAGCCTGGCTCGCGAAACGAACTCAAATCGACCAGAAAGATCTTCGGCTCAAACACTCCAACATGAAGGCGGATGTCTTCATGTTTCTCCGCGCCACCTATTACCGCTGGGCGCAAATCTGGCCCCAGGTTTGTCCCGAGCTCGCCCACGCTCCGCAGGTGCTCGCCGTCGGCGATCTCCACGTCGAAAACTTCGGCACTTGGCGGGACATTGAAGGCCGCCTCATCTGGGGTGTCAACGACTTCGATGAAGCCTGGCCCATGGCCTACACCATCGATCTGGTGCGCCTGGCCGTCAGCGCGCATCTCGCCGTCGAGGCCGGACGTCTCCCCCTGAAGCGCGAGGACATCTGCACCACCTTGCTCGAAGGCTATCGGGAAGCCATGCAGGAAAAAGGTTGCCCGTTCGTCCTCGGCGAAAAGCATCAGTGGCTCCGCCTCATCGCCGAAGGCGAACTCCGCGATCCCGTTCACTTCTGGGCGAAGATGGACGCACTTCCTACTCTAAAAACCGAATGTCCCGTCAGCGCTATCGATGCTTTGCAACACCTCATGCCCGCGCCCGGCATACCGTTCCGCCTGGCACACCGCATTGCCGGACTCGGCAGTCTCGGTCATGCCCGCTACGTCGCCATTGCCGACTGGCACGGCGGCCGCATCGCGCGTGAAGCCAAGGCGTTGGTTCCATCCTCATCGCACTGGGCTCAGAGTGTCGAGGCTGAAAAGAACAGCGCTGGCAGGAACGAGAGCCCTGCCGAAATCCTTTATCAGACGATCATCAATCGTGCCGTCCGTTGTCCCGATCCCTTCGTCCAATTGCGCGGACGCTGGATCGTTCGCCGCCTCGGCCCGCACTGCTCCCGCATCGAACTCGCGTCCCTGCGAGCGCCCAACACCGAACTCCGCTTGCTCCACGCCATCGGCTACGAAACCGCTAACATCCATCTGGGAACGCCATCCGCGCGCAAACTGATTCTTCGCCATTTCGACAAGCAGAAAGCAAAGTGGCTGCACCACGCCTCAGAAGCCATGCTTCAGGCGGTTCGTTCCGATTGGGAAGTATGGAAGAAGAAGGGCTATCTCTGACTCATCTGGAGATACGTCGGGTGTCCAAGATGCTTGAGTGGGGACGGGCGCCTCGCCCGTCCGCCGAGCACAGCGAGGCCTTTCGAGGATGCGGACTCAAAGTTCTCCGCCTGCGTTACACTATGTCGCTGCCATGCCGTCCTCAACCCACGATCCCAACCACCTCTTAGCCCAACTGGAAGCCGCCAAGAGCCGCTTCGATTCCAGCCATGCTGGCCTCATCACCAGACTTCTCTCTCAATGTTCGAAGCTCCAATTCATCGATCCCCACCAACTCATCCGCTTCCACGAAGTCCTTCTCTTCCTCCGAGCCTTTCCGCACGCCCCGTCTCTAATCCCGCGCGTCGAACATCTGCTCGATACCTTCCACAAGCGTGTCGGGACCCTTCGCGCCGCCAAGGCCGACATGTCGATCTTCGACGACTTCGACACTTCCGGCATCGCCGGCACCACTATGCAGGACGTTCTTTCATTCGACGTAGCCCAATGGGTCGCTGAGCGAACCCCCCGCAACATCGAGATCGCATGGGACGATTACTGGGACGACTACCAAGGCGAACGCTCCCGTGGCAACACCTGGCCGCGTTTTATTCCGCTGCTCGAAGAAGACGCCGACGCAGAGGCCAACATCCCGTGGGCAAAGTGGCTCGATGCTGCCCGCGGCCCCCAAAACCCGCTCCCCTGGCTGCTCCACCAATTTGCAAGCCTGCCGTTCCCACCACGCCATCAGGCGGAACTCTACGATTCGCTTCGTCTCCCGCTCCGTTGGAAGCTCGAAAACCTGAAGCTCAGCCGCAGCCGCAACTGGGCGCGTCCCCGCCGTTTCTTTTTCCATACCACGCCGCTGATCCAGCGCAGTGACGTTTCTCTCGCCCGCGAACTAGCGAAGTCCGCGCCCAAACTCGAAAAGCTCTCGCGCGCTGCCGGAGAATCCGTGTTGCAAGCCGTTCGAGAGGTCATGTTCGTCCGCTATCGAGAACTCTATGGCACTACACTCGGTGACCCCAGCACCGTAGTCCGCACAGATGTAGGCCGCGGCGTCGTCATCCATCTCTGGGGATTGCCTGCGCTTCACCGTGTTCCTCTTCGCGCCTACCTCTGCGGCTACACGATTAAGAACGGCGTCCCCATTCATTACTTCGAAGCCATGGGACTTTGCGAATGGATCGAAATCGGTTTCAACGTTTTCTACACGTATCGTCAGGGAGAAACAGCCTGGATCTACGCCCAGACCCTGCGCTGCTTGCGCGCCCTCACCGCAGCAACCTGCTTCTCTATCTATCCCTACCAGATCGGGCAAGACAACGACGAGGCCATCGACTCCGGCGCGTTCTGGTTTTATCGCAAACTAGGATTCCGCTCGGGACGCGCCGATCTGCGGGCACTGTGCGAGCGAGAAGAGAAAAAAATTTCCGTTGATCCGAAGTACCGCACTTCGCCCCGCACATTGAAGCGGCTTGCGGAAGCTCACATGTTTTATGACGTGCGATCATCCGGCGAGGATCGTGCGAACGCTGCCGAAAAGTTCGCATCGGGGCACGCCTTCAGGCGTGTCGAAACCGCCGACAAATTAAACCCGGCTTTAGCCGCTGAGGTGCGCGGCGCCTGGGATACTTTCTCCACCCGAACTCTAGGCCTGCGGATCAACCGCCGCATGGCGCGCGAATTCGGAGGTGACAGCAAGAAAATCCGCCAAGCGTCCACCACTGCCGTCACCCGAGCCCTGCGCCTCAATCCCAGCCGCTGGACCGAATCCCAAAAGCAAGCCCTCGAAAACTGGTCGCTCGTGCTGGCGTTGATCCCGAACCTCGCCCGCTGGACGCCGCGAGAAAAACAGAACATGATCAAAATCATTCGCGCCAAGTCAGCGACTAACGAAATGCTCTATCTTCGCCAAGCGAAGGATCATTCGCGCCTGCGGGAAGAACTGCTGGGGCTGGGATCGAGGCGGAGCGCCTCCAGGGGCTGAAGCCCATACCGATCGTATGAGCACTACGCGGCGCTGAAGCGCCGCTCTTCCACGGTACTGCACGATTTGTGAGTTCTTCCGCAACCTCTAAGAGTTGTGCCCCTCGATCCCGCCTTTCCATGCGACGACTTGGGAAATTCCTACACGCGGGCGAAGTCGATAAAGCCTCGTTGCACGTCGACGCGAATCAGTTTGACGCGCAGCTTGTCCCCGACGTCGGCCCCACGCTGGCCTTGCGCCAGCAATCCCTCGACGTGGGCTTGCAGCGCGCGCACGAACGTCCCCTTGGGAGTTGCGCCGGTGACGACGGCGTCGAAGACGGCGCCGATGCTATTCTGCATTGCCACCGCAGCCAGGCGCTTGGACATTTCACGCTCGACTTTTCGAGCGGCGTCTCCCTTCTCGGTGCAGTTAGCGGCGATCAGGGAGAGCTCGTTATCCGAATAAGGATTGGGCTGGCCCGCGAGCATCGCTTTGATAAGCCTTTGCGTAACCATGTCGGCGAAGCGGCGATTGGGAGCGGTGGAGTGGGTGTAATCCTGAACCGCCAGGCCGAAGTGTCCCGCGACGGGATCCCCGGGACGCTCAAGGACGTATTCTCCGGGGCCAATCAACTTGATCACGGTTAACGAGAGATCGGCAAAATGATCCGGATCGGCGGCTTTTCGTCTTAGTAATAGATCGTTCAAAGCTTTGGAATCCGGCTGCGCTGGCAGTTTCTCGCAGTGACTCGCCGCCAGTTCCATGATGCGATCCCAGCGCTCGGGCACCTTCACAATTCGGCGCAACGACGAAACTTTTTCGAGCATCCGCGCCACCACGCCGTTGGCCGCAATCATGAAATCTTCAATCAATTCGGTAGCGTGGTTTTTCTGCTGCTTCACCACGTCGACCACCTGCGCGTCCAGCACGAGAGGAAGAGTTTCATCGGTCTGAAGGTCAAGCGCACCATTTTCATAGCGCCGGGTCCTTAGCTTCTGCGCCACTTCGTCCTGCAACCGCAGTTGGGCCTGCAGGTCGGGGGAAGCGGCCACCTTCGGCGGGGCGGCAGCCGTGCCTTCCAGCCATGCTCCCAGCGAGTTGTACTGCAGTTGCGCCTGGTTGCGAACCAGAGCGCGATAGACGTCGCTGGAGGTGACATGACCGTCGGCGTCTACCACAAATTCGGTGACCACGCTCAAGCAGTCCTGATGTTCCAGCAGAGAAGTCTTGCCCGTGGAAAGGTCCTCCGGCAGCATGGGGAAGTTTCGGATTCCCGTGTAGACCGAAGTCGTTTCCCTGGCGGCATGCTGATCGATCGCGCTCTGCTTGGGGACAAAGGCGTCTACGTCGGCAATGCCAACCACAACTTTTGTATCGCCGTTTGGCAATCGTTCCGCAACCTCGATCTGATCCAGGTCGCGGGACGTGTCGTTGTCGATGGACGACCACAGTTGACCCCGCAGATCGCGCACGCTTGCTCCCGCAGCGATGATCGGAGGATGAGCCCGCAATTGTGCGAGTTGCTGCTGGACCGCTGGTGCAAAATCCGGCTGAAAGCCATGCTGCTGCACGACATCTTTCGCGACGGCTTGCAGATCGATGTGGGATGGGTTGGCGGTCACTCGGTGACCACAGCTTTTACCAGATTTCGCGGACGATCCACGTCGTACCCCTTTTTCGTTGCTATGTGATAGGCGAACAGTTGCAGGGGAATCACTTCAACAATCGGCAGCAACAGTTCGGGTGCAGATGGAACGAAGAATACATCATCGGCAATGCCGGTTACCTCGTGATCTCCCTCGGTGGCGACCGTCACCAGACGTCCGCTGCGCGACTTGACTTCCTTCATCACTTCGAGCGTGCGCCGGTAGCGCAGAACCGAATCCGGATCATGGTGGTCGCATGTTGCCAGCACCACCACCGGAAGATGCTCGTCCACCAGAGCATTGGGCCCGTGCTTCAGTTCGCCAGCAGGATAGCCTTCCGCATGCGCATAGGAGATTTCCTTAAGCTTGAGCGCGCCCTCGCGCGCGATAGCGTAATGCACGCCTCGTCCCAAATACAGAAACTTTTCGGCGTGAAAATGCTTCTGAGCAAATTGTTCCGCGAGATCATCCCAGGCCCGGAGATTGCTTTCGATGGCATCCGGGAGTTGCAGCAGCCTCTGCAGGTAGGAGCGAGTGACTTCCGACGTCATGCGCCCACGTTTTCGTGCCAGAAATAGCGCCATCAGATAGAGAACCGTAACTTGAGTGGTGAAACTCTTGGTGGCAGGCACGGCGAGTTCCGGGCCGGCTCCGGTGATCAGCGCGGCGCTGGCTTCGCGGGGAATGGTGGCATCCGCAACATTGGAAACTGCGATGGTCTTTACGCCGCGCGTTAGGGCCTCGCGCTGCGCGGCAATGGTGTCGGCGGTTTCGCCGGACTGCGTAACCACCATAACGATGGGCTCCACGGCTGCGTGCGTGGAGCGATAACAGTACTCGCTGGCATATTCCACATCCACTGCGACGCCGGAAAGATCTTCAATCATGATTTCGCCGGCAAGTCCGGCGTGACGGCTCGATCCGCTGGCTGCGATGATCAGTTTTTCGAAAGTCAGCAGCGCACTCTCAATGGCATGAAGCTCGCCGGGAAAAAGAATATCGTTCCGCAGATGCTGTTCGATGGTTTTGGCGATGGCCCGGGGCTGTTCGTAGATTTCCCGGCGCATCGCGTGCGAAAAGCCGCCACCTGCAAGACTGGAACTGGGTTTGGTTGGATTCATAGTCGACTGCGGCGAGAGTAAATCATTTGCCGCAACCGGAGCAAACGGGCTCGATACGTCTCAGAGTGCTCCGCACCGAAAGCCCGCAAAGACTCGGAGACCACGCCCTCCAGCGGGCAATGTCGTCCAAATTCACATGAGATAATGAACGAGACCATAGACGACAGGTCCGGCCCCGTAGCTCAGTTGGATAGAGCAGCGGTTTCCTAAACCGTTGGTCGGCGGTTCGACTCCGCCCGGGGCCCCCATGATGTTAGTCACTTATGCTGTCGCCCGCCGTCAACTTGTGTTCAAAAGTGTTGAATTGATCCGGAGGTTTTCAATTTTCGTTTCCGGTGAGACTCCAAGTACGTCGGCAATGTCAGCTTCAACCATATGGCGCACGCTTTCCGCAACGGGCTGCATGTAGACGTTTCCTGTGGTTTCGATTCGGGCGTGGCGAAGGTGCTCCTGAATGTCCTTCATGCTGCCGTGCTTTTGATTTCGAGTGGCACAAGAACGGCGCAAGACCTGAAAGGTCACCAGATGTGGGTTGATGTTCAGACTCTTGGCAATCGGATAGATGCGCCTCTGAAAGAAATTCCGTGCCGACATCGGTGTGCCAGCTCGGGATGAAAAAAGAAGCTCATCCTCAGATTGAGGGTTCGCCAGAGCTTTCCAAGTCGCAATGAGCTGCCTGATTTCAGCGGGTACATAGACGGGGGCACGGCTCTTTTTGGTTTTGGTCTTGCCCTCGTATAACTTTCCTTCCCAGGCAATGTTTTGAATCAGGAAAGAATCGCCCAGGTAGGATCCCCATGTTAAGCCCAGCACTTCGCTGGTGCGAACGGCGCAGAACGTTCCGATCAAAAGAATAAGGCGGTCGCGCTTATCAACTATTGCACTCAGGAGTCGGCGTAGTGTTTCAGGTGGCAGCACAGGTTTCCGGCCTGCTTTGCACGCAGGGAAACCTTTCGGGCAGGGTTCTTGTCGATGTACTCCTGGTCGACCGCTTCCTCCAAAATACCGGAAAGCATGACGCGGGTGCGGGCGACGACTGGCTCCGAGTAGGTTTTCGCCATGTGGTTCAGCAGGGAAGCAACTTGGAACTTGTCTATGCTCTTGAGAGAAAGCGCACCGAGTGTGGGCAGGATGTAATGATTGATGTCGTACAGGTTGCCTCGCTTTGTGGCTGGTCGCCACCTTCCCTCACGCATGGGAATGAAGCGGACTTGAGTAAACCACTCTAGAGTAACCGCACCATCCTTGCGGGGTTGTGATCCAGTCGCCCTGGCGATGATTTTGCGCAGTTCTTGCTCGGCTTCCCACTTGGGCTGGTTTGCCTTTTTCCCGAGCGAGACACCCACATGGTGCCGGATTTCTTTGCCTGCTTCATCTCGGGTGTAAAGGTAATAGTGACCGTACCAGCGCTTTGCCCGGCTACCTTCCCGCAGATCTGGGTGCCGAGCTGGGAGAACCGGGATCTGCGGCAACTGCTGTGGCACCGGCATCGCATGGTGCAGGCGCGGACCCGGATCATGAACCAACTGCAAGCCGTGGCGCTCAACGAAGGGCTGCGCTGCAAGAAGCGGTTGTGGCGGGAACGCGGACGCCACCAACTGGAGTCATTTCTG
>Ga0182024_10006328_pt1 | contig 26073 bp, 28 predicted proteins | sample P32metaG_FD_120480 | JGI IMG/M metagenome (GOLD analysis project Ga0182024, IMG submission 120480) | Permafrost microbial communities from Stordalen Mire, Sweden - P3-2 metaG (Illumina Assembly) | ecosystem: Environmental > Terrestrial > Soil > Wetlands > Permafrost | place: Sweden: Stordalen... | reverse complement strand
TAGCGCTGCACCTTCTGGGGATTGCCGGCGTTGGGGGAGGCCCAAATGAAGAGGTCGCCGCAGCACAGGACCCGGCGGTCGGGCTGCCAGGTCACCGTGTGGTCGTCGGTCTCGCCCTTCTCGTGGCGCAGTGCGAAGGGCAGGCCCCCGATGGAGAGGTCGAGGGTTTCGTGGTACGTCCGGTCCGGGTAGCGGTACTCGGTCGGCCACTGCAGGTCGGCGAAGCCGAACTGCCGACGGTTGATGATGGTGTTGTAGCCGGCGGTGAAGATGTAGCGGTCGAAGCGGGCGGGCAGCGCGTGGTGGGCGATGACCTCGGGTGCGGCCCAGCCCTGGGCGGCCGCCTCCTCCTCCCAGACCGGCACGCCGAAGACGTGGTCGATGTGCCCGTGGGAGTAGACCGCCGTGTTCAGGCGAGCCGGGCTCCAGGTGCGGATGTCGTCGTGGACGACCTGCGCCAACGGTGCGCTCCCGGTGTCGACGAGGAAGAGGCCGTCCTCGGTGGCGAACGAGGACACGTTGGCGAAGGAGGGGCAGAACCCCACGCCGTCGGTGATCTCGACGAACCCGCCGATGTGATCGACCGGGTGGAAGGTGGACGTCGACAACTCGCCGTTCCACAGGCGGTCGGCGACGGCGAGGACGTCAGATGGCATGGACCCCCCGGGTTGCGCGCGGCCGGGATCGGCCGCGGCGTCAGGCGCCCGGCGTCTTCCCCTCGGCTGAGGGTGCGGACGCGTCGGTGGCGGCGGACGTTGCGCTGTCCGGGTCGCCTGCCTTCTTCCCCTCGTCGAGGCCCTTCTCGAACTGTGTCTTGGCCGAGCCGAGGCTCCGGGCCAGCTTGGGGATGGCGGCCCCGCCGAAGATCAGTACGGCGATGATGACTATCGCCCAAATCGCATCCAGACCGAAGAGGTCAGCCAGCATTCTGTTCTCCTTCACCTAAGTCCAAAGGCGGTGAACTGGGTTCCAGGTTAGACCCATTCCCGGCCCGGAGTTCCTCCACTCCGGGCCATCGCCGGAGGGTATTCGGAATCACCCGGCCAATAGGATGCCCATCACCAGCGCGGCCACGCTGGCCAGGCCTCCGACCGCCCCCCAGACGGCGAGGCCTCGCTTGGTGGTGGCGCGCTGGTGGAGGAGGACGCCCAGGCCGGCCAGGGCGACGACGGCGATCTTGGCGATGAGGACGGCCTTCCAGGCCGTCTCCGCGGATGAATAGCCGTCTGCGGTCACGTTCCAGACGCCCGTCACCACCAACACCGCGTAGGCGGGCCAGGCCAGGCGGGCGAAAGCCCGGGCCAGGGTCTTGGGGGCTTCCGCACCCAGTCCACGGGCCGGACCGACCAGGCCGCTCATCACGATCTGGCCGCCGACCCAGACGGTCGCCGCCAGGACGTGGAGGGTCAGGCGGAAGGTGGCGAGGGCGGGAGCCAGCAATGCCCTACTTGCCCTGCCAGTTGGGCGGGCGCTTCTCGGCGAAGGCGACGGGGCCCTCCATGGCGTCGGCCGAGCTGAACACCACGCCGACGGCCGCCCCGTTGATCTTCCAGCCCTCGGCCTCCGAGACCTCGGCGGCCTGCTTCATGACGCTCTTGGAGTAGCGCACGGCCAGCGGCGCGTTGGCGGCGATGCGCTCGGCCAGGCCCACGGCCTCCTCGAGCAGCGCGCCGGCCGGCACCACCTTGTTGACGAGACCGAGGTCGAAGGCCCGGGAGGCATCGATCGGGTCTCCGGTCATGGCCATCTCGAGGGCGATGGCGATGGGGAGCCGCTTGGGCATGCGGATGAGGCCTCCTGCACCTGCAATGAGGCCGCGCTTGGCCTCGGGGATGCCGAAGGTGGCGTGGTCGGCGGCCACGACGAGGTCGCACGAGAGCATGATCTCGAAGCCGCCGGCCAGGGCCGAGCCGTTCACCGCGGCGATGATCGGCTTGGGGAACGCCCGCTGGGTCAGACCGCCGAAGCCGCCGCTGGCACCCATGATGTCGCCACCCTCGCCACTGCTGAAGGCCTTGAGGTCCATGCCGGCGCTGAAGGCCTTGTCGCCGCTCCCGGTGACCACGACCACCGCGCACTCCGGGTCCTCGGCCAGCCCGTCCATGAAGCCGGACATGGCCCGGCTGACGGCGCCGTTGATGGCGTTGCGCGCCTCGGGGCGGTTGATGGTGAGGATCTCGACCTGCCCGCGGCGTTCCCGCAGCACTTCGTCTGCCATGGTGCTCCCTTCTACGACCTGGACCTCTTCCCGGCGATGAGGCTACCGAACCCGGCGTCGAGCCCGGGGTGGCAATCCGGGTGAGGTCAGCGACTCCCGGATGGAGGGGATCCCGGGCTGCCCGGGGCGTAGCGGTCGGAGGCCCCTCGGTGCCCGCCTGTCCCATGCCTCCCGGTGCTGCCCAGGAATCCGGATTCTCCCGCGTAGCATTGACGAGGTGACCTTCGTGGCCCACGTTCTCGAGTTCTTCCTCATCGCCGGCCTCGTGGTCGTGCTGGGGCTGGTCGCGGCCTTCCTGGTCGGGCGCAGCTATATCCGCCGGCATTGGCGGATGCTGCACGGCCATGTGGCCGTGCGGGGGATCTTGGCCACGTTGTCGTTCCTGGCCGCGGGCCGGGAGCGCTACGCCGGGCGGGCCACGCCCGAGGAACTGAGCCAAGGCGCCACGTCCCGGGTCCGCCGGCGTCTGCGGGTGGCGGTCGAGGATGCCGAGATCGCCGTCGCCCACGCCGAGTCGCGCGATGCCCCCGTGGCCGAGCTGCCGGCGGTGTGCCGCTCGTTGCAGCGCGTGGCCGATGAGCTCGACGGACTGCTCCGGCTGGAGCGCCGGCTGCCGCCCGGTGCGAGCCGGGCCGACGTGCGTCGCCAGGTGGCCGAGGTGATCGGGGCCGCGCGCGACGTGCAGGCGGCGGCCGTGCGGGCCGGGAGCGACGCCACCGAGCCGCAGGTGCGTTCCCTCGTCCGTCACGCCAGCGACGAGGTCGACATCGTCTCGACGGCTCTGGCCACCCTGCGCTCGGTGACCCGGCCCCACTGAACCGGCAGGCGGCCCGGGGCGGCCCGGGGCGGCCGCCCGCTGCGCCTGCCAAGCTGAGCGGATGCCGGCTGCCCCTTCGCAGGACCCCGACGTCCCGGCGGGTCCGCGTCCGCGTCCGCGATCACGTCGTCGCCCCTCCGCAGGGGTGAGCCTGCTCGGCGAGGGCTTCGCCATCGGAGTGGCGACGTCGGGGTACCAGGTCGAGGGCGGCTACAACGGCGACGGCGAGCCCCACAACAACTGGGCCGCCTGGGAGGGCGCCGGCCGGGCGGCCCGCTCCGGTCTGGCCTGCGACTTCTGGGCCCACCCCGAGGAGGCGCTCGACCGCGCCGCCGCCATCGGCTGCAACGCGTTCCGCCTCTCGGTCGAGTGGGCCCGGCTCGAGCCCCAACCCGGCGCCTTCGATGCCGCCGCGCTCGAGCGCTATGCCGAGATCCTCTCCCTGTGTGCGGCGCGCGGCCTGGAGCCCATCGTCACGCTGCACCACTTCACCCACCCGTTCTGGCTCGGCGAGGAGTTCTGGCTGCGGCCGGGCTCGCCCGACGTCTTCGCCCGCCACGTGGCCCGGGTCGTGCCGGCGCTGGCGCCGTACTGCCGGCGCTGGGTGACGATCAACGAGCCCAACATCGTGACGCTGATGGGGTGGATCGAGGGCTCGTGCCCGCCGGGACGGCGCATGGCTGTCTCGGATGCCTTCTGTGCGCTCGACAACATCCTCACCGCGCACGTGCTGGCGGCCGATGTCGTGACGGCCATCCAACCCGACACCGAGGTGACGGTGAACACGAGCTCGTCGTCGATCTACGAGCACGACCGCATGTTGCTCGACCTCTTGCAGGTGCGCGAGGCCGGCATCGATCCGGAGGACGTGGACCGCTACGTGGACGAGCGCCGGACGTTGCACGACGCCGCCTTTCCTCCGCGCCACGCCGGGGAGGCGGTGATCCGCCGGTTCTTTGCCGCGGTGTCCCCGTACGGCGCGGTGCGCGAGCTCGGGCGTGGTGCCGCCTGGACGCGCCTGCGCGGTGCGACGCGCCGGCAGGCGCCGCGGCGTGTGCTTCGTGCGGTGTACGCCTCGGAGCGGCCGCGCAGCATCGATGCCGTCGGCTTCGACTGGTACGACCCGGTGGCGAGCCACGCCATGCGGGTCCCGGGCCGGCGGACGCCGGAGGGCGGGCGGGACTGGTCCTTCGGACGGGCCTACTGGGACGTCGAGTCGCACCCGGCGGCGCTGCGCGCCTGGTGCGTCACCGAGTCCGCGCTGCGCCCCGGTCTCCCGCTGTGGGTCGTGGAGAACGGCATGGCGACGCGGACGCTCGACGGGCAGGCCGTGCCGCGCCAGGACGGCATGGACCGGCCCCGCTACGTGCGCGAACACCTCGGCGCGGTCGTCGACGCGGTGGCGTCGGGCGTCCCCGTGACGGCCTACTTCCACTGGTCACTGATGGACAACTACGAGTGGGGCACCTACGAGCCCCGTTACGGCCTGTTCGGGGTGGACCGGAGTGACCCTGCCGCAGTGCACTTCATGGAGACCGACGCGGTCGGCGACGATGCCGCGGGCGAGTTTGCCCGGGTCGTGGCCGGTCTGCGGGCCGGGGACCGCGCGGTGCTGGGCCGCCCGGCCTGATCAGGCCGAGGCGTCGTCCCCCGCGGCCGCCCTCTCCGACGGTCCTTCGAACTCCCGCTTTTCCTTCCGGAAGTGGCGCACGATGAGCACCACGATCACCACGAGGATGAGCCCGAGGACGACGTCGGACGCGTAGCCGGTGGCCTTCTCCACCCGCTGGCCGACGAAGTAGCCGAGCAGGGTGTAGAGGACGCCCCAGCAGAGGCCGCCGGCGGCGTTGGCCCCCAGGAAGACCCGGTAGCGCATGGAGGACAAGCCGGCCAGGCCCGGGACCACGGCGCGCAGGAAGGCGGAGAAGCGCGCCACGAAGACCGCCAGGGGACCCCGCCGGTTGAGCTGCTCCAGCGCGGTGTCCAGCCCCTTCTGGCGTTTGCGCAGGGGACCGAGCTGCAGCAATTGACGACCCCAGCGCTCACCGACGGCGTAGCCCACGGAGTCGCCGACGATCGCGCACAGGACGACCACAGTGACAATGGCGGGCAGGTTCACCCCGCCCTTGGAGGCCAGCACGCCGCCGAGGATGGCGGCCGTCTCGCCGGGGAACACGAAGCCGAGCATCACCGCCGCCTCTGCGAAGACGAGGAGGCCGATCAGCGTGTAGGCCTGCCACCCGTGGAGCGAGAGCAACGGTTGGAGCAGACGGTTGATCACCGCGCACCGTCCGCCGGCGGGGCGCCAGTGCCGGTGTCGGTGCCGGTGTCGGTGTGACCCCGCGGCACGCCGTCGGTCAGTTCACGGCGCGCAGGGTGTACTCGCGCGGGGTGAGCTGACGCCAGCGGTCGTCCACCTGCGCCATGAAGGCTCCGCCCTGGACGAGATGCGTGAGGATGTCCGCCTGACCTTGGGGCCGGGCCAGCATCCAGCTGTGGCCGCCCGGCACCCAGATCACCGGGGAGCGCGCGATGGTGGCGAACTCGAGCGCGGTGCTCTGGGGCGTGATCCGGTCGAAGCAGCCCCACTCGGTGAGGATCGGGATCTCCTGGGCGGCGAGATGGCGCACTTGGCTGCGCTGGTCCACGCCCATGAGCATGCTGCCGACGGGGAGCGTCTGGGACATGGTGCGGATGTTCTGGCGCATGTCGGGCAGCACGGCGCGCACCGTGGAGTACATGCGACCGAGGAACAGGTCGGGCAGATCGAAGACGACGGCCGCGGCCATGTCGACCATGGGCGTCACGTCGGGCAGGAAGGGCGAGAGCAGCGTCGGGAGGATGCCGCGGCGCTCCTTCCAGGCGGGGGTGCTCACGCCGTCGCGGTAGATCAAGCCGAGTGTCCGCCGCGGGTGGTCGTGCGCGAACTGCACGGCCACCGCGCCACCCATGGAGTGGCCGAGCAGGACCACAGGCCCGGCGTCCACCTTGTGCGCGATGGTCATCACCTGGTTGGCCAGGCTCTCCATGGAGACGTCGGACCAGTCGAGCGGGTCGCTGCCGCCGAAGCCCGGCAGGCTCGGGTTGATGACCCGCCACCCCAGCTGCTCGGCGAGCCGCGCGCTCTCGCGCCAGTACATGCCGCCTCCGGCGAAGTAGCCGTGGATGTTGACCGCCCAGATCGGGGGCGAGCCGGGACCGTCGGGCCCGTGGGCGTCGACATTGTCGGAGACGGCGAAGCGCAGACGGCGTCCCTCCACCATCATGGAGCTGGGCACCATCCGGATGGTCGGGCTCTTGCGGATCTTGCGCTCGTACTGGTCCCGGACCACCCCGAGGCCGTGCGGGGCACGGCCGGCGTCGACGAGCTGGACGGGGGAGGGGCCGTCGGAGGGGGCGACGATGGCGCCGGAGATCTGCAAGGAGTCGTCAGGCGGCGGCGTCGCCTTGGACCTGAAAAACCGAACCGCCATGCGCCCTCCAGTCCCGCGCTCACCGACGTGCTGTTCGACCGCGACCAGCAATTGACCGGGTTCTCCCTGCCCACGGTATCCGACGGCTGCCGCGATCCGCCCATCGGGCGTGCAAGTGGCCGTGGGGGCTGCGACGATGGGCGCATGCACGCTGACATCGTCATCCGGGGAGGAACCGTGGTGGACGGCACCGGTGCTCCCGGCAGCCGCGCCGACGTCGCCATCACGGGCGGCCGTATCAGTGATATCGGGACCAACTTGCAGGGCGACCGCGTGCTGGATGCGTCGGGCCAGATCGTGAGCCCCGGCTTCGTCGACATCCACACCCACTACGACGCGCAGGTCTTCTGGGACCCGAACCTGACGCCGTCGTCGTTCCACGGAGTGACGTCGGTCATTGCCGGCAATTGCGGCTTCTCCATCGCGCCCATCCGCGCCGACGGCGTGCCGCTGCTGGCCCGCACGCTCCAGCACGTGGAGGACATGAGCTACGACACCCTGGCCGCCGGGGTGCCGTGGGGCGAGTTCGAGACGTTCCCCCAGTATCTCGACGCCGTGGCGGCGCGGGGCACGGCCCTCAACTTCGGGTGCTACGTCGGGCACACCGCGGTGCGGCTCTACGTGATGGGCGAGGACGCCTACGAGCGCCCGGCGACCAACGAGGAGATCTCGCTCATGCAGGCCGTGGTGGCCGACGCCATGGCGGGCGGCGCCGCCGGCTTCGCTTCGAGCGCCTCACCGACGCACAACGGCGACAGCGGCCGGCCGGTGCCCTCCCGGGTGGCCGACCTGGCCGAGCTGCGCGCCTTGCTCGAGCCGGTCAAGCAGTGCGGGCGCGGCGTGGTGGCGTTGCTGCCGGGCGGCGTCTTTTCCAACCAGGAGGTCTTCCGGCTCCAGCGCGAGGTGGGGCGCCCCTTCACCTGGACGGCCCTGCTGACGGTGAAGGGCTACCCGTACCACGAGAAGGTGGTGGCGGAGCACGACGCGGCCTGGGCGGACGGCGTGGAGGTGTGGCCGCAGGTGTCGTGCCGGCCCCTGGTATTTCAAATGAACCTGTCCGAGCCCTTCACCCTCAACATGCGCCCGACCTTTGCCGCATTGATGGGCAAGTCGAAGTCCGAGCGCGTCGCCGCCTACCGCGACCCGGCCTGGCGGGCAAAGGCCTGGGACGACGTGAGCGGCCAGGCGGGCGGCTTCCCCCTCAACTGGGCGTCCATTTCGGTGGCCGAGTCGCGCTCCCACCCCGAGCTGGCCGAGCACCCGGTGGCGGTGCTGGCAGAGGAACGAGGCTGTACGCCTTTGGACGTGATGCTCGACGTTTCGCTGGACGACGACCTCGAGGCACGCTTCTGGTCGGTGCTGGCCAACGACGACCCCGACGCCATCGCCTGGCTGCTCCCGCGCGACAACGTGCTGTTGGGGCTGGCCGATTCGGGCGCGCACGTCTCGCAGCTCTGCGACGCCTGTTTCTCGACCGACCTGCTCGGGAACTGGGTGCGTGAGCGCGGCGTCATGCCGCTGGAGCGGGCCATCCACAAGCTGACCGGCGAGCCGGCCGGCGTCTACGGCCTGGCCGACCGGGGGACGGTCGAGGTGGGCAAGGCGGCCGACCTGTGCGTCTTCGACGCCGACACGGTCGGCCCCGGCCCGTTGCGCCGGGTGCGCGATTTCCCCGCCGACGGTGAGCGCCTGACGGCGGACGCGCCGGTGGGTATGACCCACACCCTGGTGAACGGCGTGCCCATCCGGGTCGACGGCGCGCCTGCCGACGAGGGCCTGGCGGCCCGCCCCGGCGTCGTGTTGCGCAGCTGAGCCGATGTCGCCCGGCGTGCCAGCGCCCGACGTCGGCTCAGGTGACGTCGCGGCGGAACGTGGTGAAGTAGCCGAGGGTCAATGGCCCGAGGCCCCAGGCGAGGAGCACCAGGCCACCCTGCCACCAGGCCAGGAGCTTGATCCCGTCGTGCCCGTTGCCACCGCCGAACCCCCGCGCGATGTCCCCGGCCAGCGCGGCGCCGGCTCCGTTGGGGAGCCAATTCAGGTCGTAGTGGAAGATGGCCTTGGCCAGCGCGATGAGGATGCCTTCCAGAATGAGGGTGCCGCCGATGGTCAGCAGAATGGCGGCCACCTGGTTCTTGACCAGGGTCCCGAAGCCAAGGCCGAACAGGCCGAGAAGGACGGCCGAGGCCAGCAGGCCCGGGACCACGGCCCCGATCTGATCGGTCACCTGGGTGGTGACACCGCCGAGGGCGGCGTTCCAAGGCAGGGCCACGGCGGCCACGGCCACGAGCCCCAGGAGCGCGACGAAGATGCACCACACTGCGGTGGCGATCACCTTGGCCAGCAGGACCCGGGTGCGCACCGGGACCAGGACGAGCGACGTCGTGATGGTCTTCTGGCGGTATTCACTGGTGATGCACAGCAGGCCGATGATCGGCGCCAGGACCTCTATCCCGAAGTAACCGGCGCCGAGGAGCTGGCGGCGTTGGCTCACTGATGAGACGTAATAGAAGGTGTGGCCCGGGAAGCCCCCGGCGCCCGCCAGCACGGCCAGGACGATGAGGACCGTCAACGGGAAGGCCAGTCCGAAGGTGACCCACACCCCGGGCATGGTGCGCATCTTGAGGAGCTCGGCGCGCAGGGCGTTGATCACGGGGCCCCCACCTCGCCGAACCCGAGTCCGGCGGTGAGGGAGAGGAAGACGGACTCCAGGTCGCCGCCTTCCTGCGCCAGCTCATACAGGACGATCTGGTTGGAGGCCAGCAGCGGCCCGACCTGCTCCGGCGTGACGCCGTCCATGACGACCTCGTCGTGCGTGAGCCGGCGGAAGGCGATGCCGGCCTGTGTGAGGACGCCGGCGAGTCGGTCGGCCTCGGGGGTGCGGGCCCGCATGGCCACTCCCGTCATGCCCGCCGTGATCTCGTCGAGCGTTCCCTGCGCCTTCAGCTGCCCGAACGAGACGATGACCGCGTTGTCGATGGTCTGGGCCATCTCGGACAGCAGGTGGGAGGACACGAGCACCGTCCGGCCCTCGCTGGCGAGGTACCGCATGAAGTCGCGCAGCCAGGCGATGCCCTGCGGGTCGAGCCCGTTGGACGGCTCGTCGAGGATGAGGACGTCGGGGTCTCCGATGAGGGCGGTGGCCAGCTCCAGGCGCTGGCGCATGCCCATGGAGAAGCCACCGATCTTTCGCTTGGCGTCACCGGTCAGGCCGACCAGACCGAGCACTTCGTCGGCGCGCTTCTCGTCGTGGCCGCCGGCGCGAGCCGCCATGCGCAAGTGGGTGCGGGCGCGGCGCGCCGGGTGGAAGCTCGTCGCCTCGAGCACGGCACCGACGCTGGACGTCGGGTTCTCCAGGTCTTGGTAGTGGCGCCCGGCGATCGTGGCCGTCCCGGCGGACGGGTGCACGAGGCCGAGCAGCATGCGCAGGGTCGTCGTCTTCCCCGAGCCGTTGGGCCCCAGAAAGCCGGTGACGCGTCCGGGCTCGACGGTGAACGACAGGTCGTCGACGGCCACCACGGGTCCGAAATGCTTGGAGAGTCCCCGGATCTCGATCGGCAGCCCGCGAATGGTGGCGCCGGCGGTCATCGGAGCGACCCTAGCGCGGGCGTCCTCAGCCATTCGGTCAACCGCCGCCGGCGCCGAGACGACGGAACGTCCAGGTCAGGCGGATGTCTCGGGCTCGACGAGCTGATCGGGCAGCAGCAGCCGCACCGACACCGCCAGCTCGTCGTAGACCCGCGCCATGGTGGACCAGCCGTTGACCCAACCCACCAGCGCCGAGTACCAGACATGTCCGATCATGCGGGCCCGATCGGACATGTCTGGAACGTCGCGTTCACCCATGGCTCGGGAAATGATCCCCTCCATCAAGAGCGTGATCTGCTGCTGGCACCCGACGGCCGCGGGGTCCGGCGAGGACAGCGAGGTGAAGACCGCGGTGACCAGCTTGGGTTGGCGGCCCATGGCGCGCAGCGCGCGGTCGAGCACGTCGAGGACTCGGTCGGCCGGATGCTCACCGTGAGGCGGGTGTTGCCCGATCCGCCCGTCGAGCAACTCGACCCAGTGCACGAGCGTGGCCGCCAGGAGGTGATCCTTGCTCGTGAAGTAGCGGTACACCGTGCCCATGGCGACATCAGCCCGGGCGGCGACGTCGCGCATCTGCACCGCCTCGTAGCCTCCCTCGAGCCCCAACGCCATGGCCGCGTCGATCACGCGCTGGCGTCTCGCCTGTTGTGCGCGGGTGAGCGGGCGGGTCAGCGTCTGCTCCATGCCGACAGCGTATCCGCACCGCCACCTGGGCCTTCTGGGACGGGGCCGATACGCTTGGCCGCCATGTCAGGACGAAGCCCCGGGCGTGAGGCCACCGTCGTCGACCTCGGCGCCTTCGCCGAGCAGGTGGCCACCACCGACGGAAGGGTGCCCGGCGAGCGGGGCCGCCAGACTCGCCAGCGGCTGCTCGATGCCACTGTCGACCTCCTGGCCACCACGTCCTGGCGCTCCGTCAAGGTCACCGACATCGCACGGCAGGCCCGGACCTCGCCCGCGACCTTCTATCAATACTTCGCCAATGTGGAGCAGGCGATCCAGGTGCTGGCCGAGGCCATGGTGGACCAGGCGGGGCAGCTCGCCGACCTCGTCGGCGGTGACTGGTCGGACGAGGCGAGCTGGGAGACCGCAGTGACGGTGACGGAGGGCTTTCTCGGTTACTGGGAGGACAACCGGGCCGTGTTCCGCGTGGTCGACCTGGCGACCGAGGAAGGCGAGGGGCAGCTCCGGGGCATCCGGGTGCGGGCGCTCAACGCCGTGACCGTGGCGCTGGCCCAGGTCATCGCCAACACCTCGCCTTCGTCCGAGGGCGGACCGGCCGGGGCCACCTGCTCACCCGCCGGCGCCGACCCGATGGCCGTGGCCGGCACCCTGGTCGCCATGTTCGCCAGCGTGTCGGCGCACCGCTACGGCTTCGAGTTCTGGGGGATCCGGACCCGGAACCTCATCGACACCCAGGCGAGGATGCTGCACTGGGCCGTCACCGGGCGCCAGGCGCCTCCGGCCGAGATCCCGTCGCGGGAGCGCACGCGGCCGCGCACCGGTCCGATCCTCGGTGGCGCCACGGCGCGCCGCCGGGGCAGCGCTCACTGAGGCCCGGTTACTCGAGGGCCATTACTTGAGGGCCACCGGATTGAGGGGAGTGCCCAGTCCCCGGGTCAAGGGCAGCGGGGTGGCATCGAGCAAGAAGCTGTAGCGCCCGTCGGCGGCGCAGTCCTCGGCCAGCGCATCGAGCACCCAGTTCTGGCCCTGGGTCAGGCCCATCTCCACCAGGTGCAGGAGATGCACCGGCAGGTACGCGTCCTCGTGCTGGCTCGGGTAGACCTCGAACACCAAGGTGTCGGTGGCCACCGCCGCCACGTCGTGACGGTGGAACCACTCGGCTGTTTCGATCGTCAGTCCCGGCGAGGGCCAGGTGTAGGCCACCAGGTCGCGCCGCCCAGGAGCGAGATGCACCATCTGGCCGGTCCGCACGAGCACGATGTCGCCCGGCTCCAGGTCGACCCCCGCCAGCCCGACGGCCGCGTCGAGGTCGCCGGGCATGATCGGGTAGCCCGGCTCGAGCACCTCGGATCCGTGGGCGCGCGCCACGTCGAGCAGGACGCCCCGGCTGACCACGGTGCCGAGCCGGTGGATGCCGCAGCGGGCGGCGCCGTCGGCCGAGACCGTCGACGCCGGGTACCCGTTGTAGATCACGCCGCCATAACTGGCGTGGGCCAGCGCGTCCCAGTGGGTGGCGCACTGGGTGGCCAGGGTGAGGATGTCCTCGCTGAAGCAGACCCAGTCGGGTTGGTCGGCGTTGACCGGGTGATTGACCTGGACCATGGTGCGGGTCGGGTTCACGCGCCCCTCGACGAACCCCAGCTGGATCCCCTCCGCCTCCGAAAGGGGCAGCCCGAGAGGGAACGCCTTCCCCGAGACGGCGGCGGCGGCGCCCCGTCGCCGGGCCGCCTCGTCGATCAGGTTGAGGGTGCCGATCTCGTCCTCGGGACCCCACCGCCCCCAGTTGCGCACCCGGGCCGCCATGTCGGTGAACACCGGGGGGACGGCCACGCGCGCACCTTACCGCCGGCCCCGGTTGTCCCCAACCGGGTGGGGGGCGATACTGAGGTGCAAAGCAGTTCGCAGCAACCTCAGGGAGGGATTGCCAATGACGACGACGCGCGCGGCAGTGTGCACGGGGCTCAACGAGCCCTGGAAGACCGAAGAGGTCGAGATCGACCCTCCGCGTAACCGCGAAGTGCGGGTGAAGATGGTCTGGGCCGGCATGTGCCACTCCGACGAGCACTTGCGCTCCGGCGACATCAGCCAGACGCCCGAGGTGCTCGAGATGATGGGCGTGAAGTCCATGTTCCCGGTGGTCGGCGGCCATGAGGGCTCCGGCATCGTCACCGAGGTCGGGACCAATGTGACTCAGGTGGCCGAGGGTGACCACGTCGCGGTTTCGTTCATCCCCTCTTGTGGGACGTGTCACTGGTGTGCCTCCGGACGTCAGAACCTCTGCGATCTCGGGATGATGACGCTGGCGGGCGGCATGATCAGCGACGGCACCTACCGCTACCACCTGGCGGGCGAGGACCTGAACCGCATGGCGCAGTTGGGAACCTTCGCCGACGAGATGGTCGTGCACGAGAACTCACTCGTGCGCATCAACCCCTGGGACAACATGAAGGCGGCCGCGCTGATCAGCTGTGGCATCTCCACGGGCTTCGGCTCGGCGGTCGACCGGGCCAAGGTCATGCCCGGCGAGACGGTGGTGGTGGCCGGCTGTGGCGGCGTCGGCTCGGGAGCGATTCAGGGCGCCCGCATCGCCGGGGCGCGCACGATCATCGCCGTCGACCCCGTGCCGTTCAAGCTCGAGAAGGCAATGGAGTACGGCGCGACGCACACGGCGGCCTCGCTGCTCGACGCCCAGATGATGCTCCCCGAGCTGACCATGGGCCGCAACGCCGACGTGGTCATCCTGACCCCGAGCGTGCTGAAGGGCGAGCTCATCGCAGCGGCCTGCTCGTGCGGCTCCAAGGATGCCCGCATTGTGGTGACGGCCATCGCTCCCTTCGACCAGATGGACGTCAAGCTCAACCTGTTCAGCCTGGCCATGTTCAACCAGGCCATCCTCGGCACGGTGTTCGGTTCGCAGAGCCCGCGGGTGCAGGTGCCGAACCTGCTCAACCTCTACGAGTCGGGCGCGCTGAAGATCGACGAGATCATCACCCAGGAGTACTCGCTCGACCAGGTGCAGCAGGGCTACGAGGACCAGGCGGCGGGCACCATTGTGCGCGGCGTGGTCAAGTTCGACAGCTGAGCTGACAATCGGTCACCCGGCGGCAGATTCAGCCGAGATGACGGCTGAATCCTTCGGGGATGACCAGGTCGTCGGGGCTCAGGTCGTGGATGGACGCGTGCCCGAGGCCCAGCAGTGCGGATTCCATGCCGCTGCGCAAAATGTCGAGCACGTTCTCCACGCCGGCCTGACCGTTGGCGGCGAGGCCCCAGAGCGAGGCGCGGCCGATCATGACCGCCTTCGCCCCCAGCGCCAGCGCCTTGACCGCGTCGCCGCCACGACGGATGCCCCCGTCGAGCAGGACGTCGATCTGGTCGCCGACCGCTGCGGCGACCGCCGGGAGGGCGCGGATGGTGGCGGGGGTGCCGTCGAGGTTGTTGCCGCCGTGGTTCGAGACCGAAATGGCGCTGACGCCGGCGTCCACGGCGCGCTTGGCGTCGTCGACCCGGCTCACGCCCTTCAGCATGAAGGAGCCGCCCCACTGCTCGCGCAGCCAGGCCACGTCGTCCCAGCTCGGCGGCGGCGTCCCCATCCACTCGCCGTAGGCGCCGAAGAACGTCGGCCCTGTCTGGCCCTGGGCCACCATGTTGGGCGTCGTCAGGTCGGGCCATTTTCCCGTGCGGGCGAAGGACAGCAGCCAGCGCGGATGGGCCAGGGCCTCGGGCGCGAAGCGCAGCATGGCCCGCAGGTCCACGGTCTCGGGGATGGTCGGGCTGCCCCAGTCGCGCCCATGGGAGAACGACCAGTCCAACGTCGCAATGAGGCCGACTGCCCCGGCGGCCCGGGCCCGCTCGACCCGCGCCGCGATCTGATCCCGCGTGCCGATCCAGTAGATCTGGAAGAAGGTCTGCGGGTTGGCCGCCACGACATCCTCGACCGGCATGCTGGCGAAGGAGCTCAGGCCCATGGCGGTGCCGCGGGCGGCGGCGGCGGCGGCCATGGCGACCTCGCCCCCGGGGTGCACGGCCTGGACCCCCGTGGGGGAGATGAGGACCGGGAACGAGATCTCCTGACCCATCACCTTGGTCGTCAGGTCCCGGCTCTCCGCCAGCCCGGCCACGTGCGGGGCGAAGCCCAGCTCGGAGTACGCGGTGATGTTGTCCTCGAGCGTGAGGCCGCGCTCGGAGCCGGCGACCAAGGCGCCGTAGACGGACTTGGGCAGGCGCTTCTTGGCGCGCCGCTGAGCTTCCGCCACCGTCTCGAACCACTTGTTTGCCATAGCGAACCTCTCGTGCTGCACTGTCGACCCTACGTAGCCTGTGGCACTTCACCTGCAGTGCGTAGGGACCGAGAGACTCTACGCGTCCCGCTGGGAAGGCCCCACTCCGGGCAATCCGGTGCGGCGCCCACGTAGGGTCGGCGGCATGCCTGAGCCCGACTCCATTCCTCTCACACCGGAACAGAAGGCCAAGCGTGCCGCCAGCTTTGGCGGCGCGGCCTCCCACTACGAGCGGTACCGCCCGGGCCCTCCGGTCCAGGCCGTGGACTGGGTCCTCCCGGAGCCGGTGCGGCGGGTCGTCGACCTGGGGGCCGGCACCGGCGCCTTGACCCGCCTGCTGATCGGGCGGGCGGACGAGGTGGTGGCGGTGGAGCCCGATGACCGCATGCGGGCGGTGCTCAGCGATTCGGTCCCGGGCGCGCGAGCGGTGGCCGGCCGGGGTGAGGAGATCCCACTTCCCGACGGGAGCGTGGACGCCGTGCTGGCGTCGTCGTCCTGGCACTGGATGGACACCGTCACCACCCTGGTCGAGGTCGCTCGGATCCTCGTTCCCGGCGGCACGGTTGCCGCGATGTGGTCAGGGCCCGACCCGGACGTGGGTCTGATCGCTCAAGCACAGGCGCTGCTCAGCGGCAACATGGCGGGCATCGATGCGCAGAACCAGGCCGAGCTGTCGGCGGCGATGAACGATCGGAGCGCACTGGTGCAGGCACTCGAGATCCCGCCCGGGGTCCCGTTCGACCCGCCCGACCGGACGGTGATCACCTGGGACGTGGCCCTGAACGCCGACGAACTCATCGGCCTGCTGGGCACCTTCAGCTGGGTCATCCTGATGGAGGACGAGGCTCGGGAGCGACTCTTCGAGACGGCGCGGCGGGTCCTGCGCGACGCGCTCGGTGTCTCCGGCGACGTGACGGTCGACGTCGGTTACCGGGCCGAGGTGTTCAAGGCGCGCCGCCAAGGCTGAGGCACCCTTGCCGGGGTTCCTACCATTGACCCGTGGCTATGGAGCTCCGGTGCGCGACGGCGGATGACGTTGAACGGGTGCTGGCCTTCTGGCGGGAGGCAGCGGAGCCCACGTCCACCGATTCGGCCGAGGTGCTGACCTCGCTGGTGCGCCGTGACCCAGGCGCCCTCATCGTCGCCGAGGCTGGCGGCCACATCGTGGGTTCCGTGATCGCCGGGTGGGACGGTTGGCGCGGCTCCATCTACCGGCTGGCGGTCGGGTCCGGCCAACGACGCAGCGGCCTCGGGCAGGCGCTCCTGCGCGCCGCCGAGGACCGTCTGACCGAGGTCGGGGCGCGCCGGCTGCATGCGATCGTCGTGGAGTCCAACGACAACGCCGTCGCCTTCTGGACAGCGTCGGACTGGGAGCATCAGGCCGGGCAGCTCCGCTTTGCCAAAGGCTGAATCGCCCGCCCGGCCTCCCCGGCCTCCCCGGCCGCCCGGCCTCCCCGGCCGCCCGGCCGCCCGGCCTCCCCGGCCGCCCGGCCTCCCCGGCCGCCCGGCCGCCCGGCCTGGGCTACCGGTCAGCGCTTCCTTCTTCACTTCTCGGGGAATGACGCCTGCAGCTCTTGGCGCAAAGTCGGTGTGGACCACACGCGGGCACGCCAGGCGATCCGCGGGATGAGCGGCACCAACGTCCTCTCCCGTGCGCAACCGATCCAGACCCCGGTGCCGTAAGCGACATCGTCGGCTACGTGGACGGCGACGGCGCGCACGGGGTCGAGCCCCTGCCGGTCGGTGGCCCAGTCGTGGACCGCCGGGATGACCAGTGCCAGGGCCGAGGCGCCCCGGGTCCGGTGGAAGATGAGACCCAGCACGAGGCCGGGCGCCCAGGCCCGCGTCAACGACGCGAGTGCAGGCAGTGCCGACTGCGTCGTGCCTCGTCCGGCGATCTGCGTCGCCACGCCGACAGGATCGCGTACGAGTCCTCGCAGCCGCCTCGCCAGAATGACGATGGACGCCGACAGCGCGGTCAGAGCCAGCACGGGCCGGCGAGCCAGCAGGAGAACCCACACCACCAACGACCAGCCGGAAAGGTGCAGGGGCGCGACGGCCTCCCCGTGACGTCGACTCAACGGCCCGGCTGTCGTCCCGTAGAAGGCCCGGCGGCTCAAGAAGCCCTTGAGGGTTGCCGGGCCCTCGTGGGCAAACGTGCTGGACGGGACGTAACGCACATCCCAGCCGGCCTCGGCCAGCCGCCACACCAGGTCCACGTCCTCGCCGCCACGGAGCGCAGGATCGAACAGGTCGGGGCCGAGCGCCACGTCGGCCCGGACAAGCAGGGCGGCGCTCGGCACGAAGGGGATGCGGCTCCCTGCGCGCACCTGGCCGGCCCGCTCGCCCCGGTCAAGTGACGAACGCGCCGCCTCGTAGCGGTCGCGCCCGCCAGCGGCGACGATCCGTGGCGCGACGGCTGCTACTAAGGGGTCGTCGAAGTGGCCAAGTAACGGTTCGAGCCAACCCTCGCCCGGCACGCAGTCGGAATCCACGAACGCGACGAGCGTGCTGTGTGCGACCGCCAACCCGGCGTTGCGCGCGCCGGCAGGTCCGACGTTGGACGAGAGCCCGACAAAGGCGGCACCGTGCCGCTCAACGACCTCCTTGGTGGGGCCAGGATCCGTCGACGCGTCGTCGACCACAACGCAGACCAGACCACCCAACGCGTCGAGCAGTCGGTCGAGCTGTGCCGGTCGGTCGCGCACGGGCACGACGACGGTCACGTCGGAGGGCCCGAGGCTCCGCGTTGCCGGCTGCGGGGTGAACGCGCCGGCAGAGACCAGCCGGCGCGCCAACATCTGTGCCGGTCGATGCGAACCCACGGCGCCCCCGCCTTTCCAGTGCTCGGCCAGCAGGCGGGCCCGGTCGGAGAGCCGGAACAGGCGGAGTGGGCTGCCGCCGAGCAGGACCGTGCCGCCGTCGATTGCCTGGGTCGACGCGTCCTCGGTCAGCGTGAAGGAGCCGGGCAATGGCGTGGTCTCCCGGGAGAGCGCCGGTCGCAGTGCCGAGGGCATCCCGGGTGCGCTGAGCTGGACCACCGCTCAATCTTGGCAGTCCGGGGCCGGCGATAGGCTGGGCCCGTGCCCAGAGGAGGTCGGGATGCTGGCTGAGGACCAAGACGCCGAGGACATCGAGGAGTTGACGGACGAGGACGTCGAGGAGCTCCTGGTGGAAGAGGTCTCTATTGACGGGATGTGCGGCGTCTATTGAGCGTGACCCAGGCGCGGCCCGCGAGAGTCGCGTTCGCAGTCGAGCAGGCGTGGCAGCTGAACCCCCAGGTCGCGTTGCGCGACGAGTCGTTCGGGGCGCTGGCGTATCACTACGGCAACCGGCGGCTTGTCTTTCTCAAGTCGCGCCTGCTCGTCGAGCTGGTCTCGTCGCTGGGCGAGTACCCGAGTGCAGCCACAGCCATCGCCGCGGTGGTACCCGAGGGTCAGCATGACGCCTACCGACGGGCCCTCGCCCGGCTGGCCGCTTCCGAGGTGATCGATGCCCGCTGACTCGGCACCGCTGCCGTTGCAGGAGCAATTCAGTCGCGGCCTCGACGCGCCCATCTGCCTCACCTGGGAGCTCACCTACGCCTGCAACCTGGCCTGCGTGCATTGCCTGAGCTCATCAGGCCGCCGCGACCCCAACGAGCTGACGCCGGCGGAGGCCCGCGGCATTGTCGACGACATGGTGGACATGAAGGTCTTCTACGTCAACGTCGGCGGCGGCGAGCCCATGTTGCGCCCGGACTTCTTCGACCTGGTCTCCTACGCGGTCGATCGCCGAGTCGGCGTGAAGTTCTCCACCAACGGGACCCGGCTCACTGCTGACCGGGCCCGGCAACTGGCCGCGCTCGACTATCTGGACGTGCAAATCAGCATTGACGGCGCCACCGCTGCCACCAACGACGTCGTGCGCGGCGAAGGATCGTTCGCCGCCGCCCGCACGGCGATGGACAATCTGGCGGCCGCCGACTTCGGCCCTTTCAAGATCAGCGTGGTCGTCACCCGGCAGAACGTGGAAGAACTGGATGCGCTGGCAGCCATCGCCGACTCCTATGGCGCCCAGCTGCGCCTGACCCGCCTCCGCCCGTCGGGGCGTGCTGTGGACACCTGGGACGCCTTGCACCCGACTGCCGCTCAACAGCGCACGCTCTACCACTGGCTGATCGAGCGGCCGGGCGTGTTGACCGGCGACTCCTTCTTCCACCTCTCCGCCCTGGGCGAGCCACTCGATGGCTTGAACCTTTGCGGTGCGGGCAGGGTGGTGTGCCTCATCGACCCAATCGGTGACGTGTACGCCTGTCCCTTCGTCATCGATCGCCAGTTCCTGGCCGGCAATGTGCGCGACGAAGGAGGGTTCCCTTCTGTGTGGCGCGACTCAGCGCTGTTTACCTCGCTGCGCGAGCCGCAGAGCGCCGGGGCCTGCGCGTCGTGCGGCTCGTTCGACGCCTGCCGCGGTGGTTGCATGGCCGCCAAGTTCTTCACTGGCTTGCCCCTCGACGGGCCAGATCCCGAGTGCGTGCTCGGGCACGGCGAGGCCGCGCTGGCGGCGCTCGACACCCGACCCCAGTCGGAACTGGGACACTCCAAAGTCGGTCGGGACGGGACGCCGATTCCGGTACCCACGCCGGTCCGCGTCAGCTTCCGCTCGCCGGCCCGCGCCTGAGCTCGTGCAGCTCGCCGGCGCCACCTGGCCCCAGGTGGAGGCGACCGGGGCTCGCACGGTGCTGGCGGTCCCGCTGGGCTCCCTCGAGCAGCACGGGCCGCACCTACCGCTCGACACCGACACCCGCATCGCCGCGGCCGCGGCCGCGGGCCTGGCCGCCTGCTGTGAGGGCATCTCCGTGGCGCCTGCCGTCTCGTACGGAGCCAGCGGCGAGCACGCCGACTTCCCGGGCACGCTCCTCATCGGGCACGAGGTCCTGACCGAGCTCCTCATGGAGCTCGTGCGTTCGGCGCGGAGCTCGTTCGCCGGCGTGGTGTTCGTCAACGCCCACGGCGGCAACGAAGACTCGCTCAGGGCGGCGGAACGACGCTGTGCCGCCGATGGGGACGACGTGCTCGTCTGGCGCGCCGTGACGCCAGGCGGGGACGCGCATGCCGGCCGGACTGAGACGTCGTTGCTTCTGGCCATCGACCCCGGGGCCGTACGCCTCCATTTCGCCGAGCCCGGCCGCACCGAGCCGATCGCCACCTTGCTACCCCGTCTACGTGCCGAGGGGGTGCGACCGGTATCGTCCAACGGCGTGCTGGGCGATCCCACGGGTGCAAATGTCGAAGAGGGCAAGAAGTTGCTCGACGGCCTCGTCCGCGACCTGGCAGCGGCCGTCTCGGCGCACTGGTCCCCCTCGTGAGCCCGGCCGCAGTCGTCACGGGCGCCGGGCGCGGCATCGGGGCGGCGACGGTGGACCTGCTCGTGGGTGCCGGGTGGCAGGTGGTGGCCATGGACCGGTCCGCCGACGACCCCGACCTCGACTACTCCCTCTCGACGAAGGCCGACCTCGAGGCGGTGGCCGGGCGCCACGGTGCCGATGTGCGGACGGTGGTGGGCGACGTGCGCAGCGCGTCGGACATGCGGGCCGCCGTGCAGGAAGCAGTCGCACATTTCGGGGGCCTCCAGGCCGCCGTCGCCGCAGCCGGCGTGATCAGCGGTGGCCCTTTGGCGTGGGAAATCCCTGACGCACAGTGGGACGTGCAATTCGATGTCAATGTGAAGGGAGTACGAAACCTGGCAGCCGCCGCCGTGCCGGTGCTCCTGGACGCAGCGAAGCCACGACAGGGTCGCGTCGTCGCCATTGCCTCGACCGCCGGCGTCCTGGGGCTGCCGCGTCTCAGCGCCTACAGCGCGTCAAAGCATGCGGTCATCGGCTTCGTCCGCTCCCTGGCGGCCGACCTCGCCGGTAGCGACATCACGGCCAACGCGGTGTGCCCGGGCTCGACACGCGGACCCATGCTCGATGCATCCGCCGCCGTCTACGACCTGCCGTCGACCGACGAGTTCGCCAGCCACCACCTGGTGCAGCGCCTGCTCGAGCCGGCCGAGCCGGCCGCCTTGATCGCCTGGTTGTGCAGCCCCGCCTCGTCGGGCCTGACCGGCGCTGTCCTCCCGGTCGACGGCGGCATGACCGCTTCGTAGACAACGAACAGGAGACCCTCACATGGCTGCATGCACGCATCTGGACCAGATCGCCGACGTCGATCCACAGACGCCCGCCGGCTGCGGCGAATGCATGAAGACCGGCGGCACCTGGCTGCACCTGCGCCTGTGCCTGTCGTGCGGGGAGGTCAACTGCTGCGACTCCTCGCCCAACAAGCACGCGACGAAACACTTCCACGAGTCGGACCACCCGCTCATACAGACCTTCCAGCCGGGCGAGGACTGGATCTGGTGCTATGTCGATGAGCTCACTATGGAGGCCGGCTAACCACCGAACTCGCCGAGCCGCCGAGCCGCCGAGCCGTTAGGTCTGTCCGTAGGTGGTGTCGCGCTGATCGGTGCGACTCGTCCCCACCTCTTTGACCGCCCGGCGCAGGTCGGCCACCAGCGAAGGCACGGTTGCGGCGCTGCCGGCGTGCACCGTGGCGTGCAGCGAGTCTGGCCGGTTCTGCCGGTCGAGGTACCAGCCCTCGGCGACCAGCCGCTCACCGACGGCGAAGATGTCCAGTGCCTCCGGATCGCGGGCGCCAAAGGCCATGACCGTGGCCAGCGGGTCGCCTCGCACCGTCAGGCCATCGATCGACTCGATGCCAGCCCGCAGCGCCAACGCCGCGTCGTGCGCCGTCCGGGTCAGGTCGAGGTAGCCGTCATAGCCGATGTGCATCAGCGCGGCCCAGGCCGCGGCAACCGGTCCCGCCGGCCGGGTCCCGGCCATGGCCGTCGAGGCGTAGAACCCGCCCAGCCAATCGGTGGTCACGAACAGCTGCTTGCGGGCGAGCTCATGCGTCCGGTACAGGATCACCGAGACACCCTTCGACGCGTAGCCGTACTTGTGGACGTCGGCCGACATAGATGTCACGCCGGGGAGGCGGAAGTCGAAGGGCTCGTCCAGGCGCCCGAGCGCGGCCAGGAAGGGGAGGAGGAAGCCACCCATGCAGGCGTCGACGTGACACAAGATGCCCCGGTCCAGCGCCAGCGCGGCGATGTCAGCAATGGGGTCGATCACGCCTTGGGGGTAGGTCGGCGCCGATCCCACCACCATGATGGTGTCGTCGGTGCAGGCCTCGGCCAGGGCGTCCGCCCGGACACGGAAATCAGCGTCCACCGGCACGCGCACCAACTCCACGTCGAAGTAGTCGGCTGCCTTCGTGAACGCGGCGTGCGCGCTCTCGGCCGCCACCACTGAGGGCAGTGCGATGCCGCGCTCCCGGCCCACGTCGCGGGCCGTCTTCACAGCTTGCAGCAGGCTCTCGGTGCCGCCCGAGGTCAGGTACCCCTCCACGGAGCCTCCAGCGGTCGGGTCGTCGGCGCCGAGCAGCGAGGCGGTGTTGGAGACGATGTCGTGCTGCATCACGCCGATGCTCGGGAAGGCCAGGACGTTGAGGCCGTTCTCGGCGCTGTAGAGCGCCAGGGCGTCGGAGAGCAGCTCGTGCACGTCGTCGCCCGCCGAATAGACGAGGCTGAACACCCGGCCGCCGCGCCAGTCCTGGTCGTCCTGCTTCATGGTGATCAGCCGCTGCATGACCTCGTCACGGGGAAGGCCCTGCTCGGGCATCGGCGTGTGGGGGAACGTCGCCATGCATTGTTCTTAGTCCACGGGCGGTCCTGCGCGTACGGTGGTCCCGTGACCGACCAGGACCGAAGCAGCGAGGTCGAGCGGCGTGACTTTATTGGGGCGCTGGCTAAGCACCGAAAGCTCCTGCTGCGGACCGTGCGCGGCCTCTCGGAGGAGCAGGTTCGCCTCCGCCCCACCGCCAGTGTGCTGAGCCTCGGGGGCGTGATCAAGCACGTAACGCTGGCGGAGCGGAACTGGTCCAGGTTCATCACGGAGGGCGCATCCGCCATGGGCGGGGCCGATGCGACCAGTGTCGCCCATCACGCCACCACCTTCGAGATGACCGACGACGAGACCATCGCACTCCTGCGTGAGCGCTACGAGCAGACCGCCCGGACCACCGACGAACTGATCATGATCTTGCCGTCCCTCGACATCATGAATCCGCTGCCCGACGCGCCGTGGTTCGAGCAGGGAGCGTGGTCCGCACGGAGGGTTCTGCTGCACATCATCGCCGAGACCGCCCAGCACGCCGGCCACGCCGACGTCATCCGGGAGACGATCGACGGCGCCAAGACGATGGGCTGAGGGCTTCGCCGGAGCGCCTATGAGCTCCAGATGATGGCCTGGGGCTCGGTGTAGGCCAGCAGCCCATAGTCGCCCCCGTCGCGTCCGACGCCCGACATCTTGAACCCGCCGAAGGGTGCGTCGTGGTTTCGCTGCGCCGTGTTGACGCCGACGTGCCCGGCCTGCAGGCGCTTGGCCACGCGCAGCGCACGGGCCCCGTCCTTCGAGAACACGTAGTCGTAGAGGCCGAACTCGGTGTCGTTGGCGATGGCGATGCCCTCTTCCTCGTCATCGAACGGGATCATCGTGATGACCGGGCCGAAGATCTCCTCCCGCGCCACCCGCATGGTGTTGTCCCCGGTGATCAGGGTGGGCGCCACGTAGAAGCCGGTTGGCAGGTCGGCCGGCCGCTCGCCACCGATGACGATCTCGCCACCGTCCTCAATGGCCGTCTGGATGTGCGCCTCGATCCGTCCTCGTTGCGCCGCAGAGATCACCGGGCCGACGATGGTGGCAGTGTCGGTCGGGTCTCCCACCTTGAGGTAGCCCGCCATCTGCACAAGGCCGTCGCGCACCTGGTCGAACAGGCTCCGGTGCACCACAGCCCGCGTCGGCGCCGTGCAGATCTGCCCGGAGTGAAACGACCAGGTGGAGCCGATGCAGCCGATGGCCCCCTTGACGTCTGCGTCTTCGAAGACGAGGCAGGCTCCCTTGCCGCCGAGCTCGAGCAGAGTCCTCTTCATGGTGCGCGCGGCCTGCTCACCGATCTTCACGCCCACTTGCGTCGAGCCGGTGAAGCTGACGCAGTCCACCTCGTCGGAATCCACCAAGGCGGCAGAGGAGGCCGGGCCGTTGCCATTGACCAGGTTGACGACACCCGGGGGGAAGCCGACATCGTTCAAGATGCGGACCAGCTCCACAATGGCGAGGGGATCCTGCGGAGCCGGCTTCACGACGACGGTGTTGCCGGCTGCCAGCGCGGGCGCCACCTTGCCCGCCATGTTGACCATGGGGAAGTTGTAGGAGGTGATGCAGGCCACCACGCCGAGGGGCTGGCGATTGACCATCCCGCCGATGATCCCGCCGGGAGCCAACGGCGTCGCCTGCGCCGGCTGGGGGAGCAGCGGCGTCTGCAGCACGGCGCGGGGGTCGCGGGCGTAGCGCTCGAAGCGGTCGGCCGCCACGGGCACCTGCATGCGTGAGCCGACGGTCGCCGTCGCCCCCGTCTCGGCGATGACGAGGGGTAACAGTTCCGGGGACTTGGCCCGGATGGCCGCTGCGGCCTCCCGCATAAGGGCGCCGCGCTCGTCGGCCGACCAGGCCGCCCACCCCGGCTGGGCCTCTTTGGCCGCCGCGGCGGCCGCGAGGGCGTCGTCCGCGCTGGCATTGGGCGCCAGCCCCACGATCTCTTCGGTGGCAGGGTTGACGATCTCGTAGGTCCCGTCTGACGCGTCGACCCACTTGCCCCCGATGAGGAGCTGATGCTCGTTGCGCTGGGTGGTCATGTCTGCTCCCGGCTCGGGTGCCGCCAGCCGATCTGACGGCGCGTCACATTCAACCCTGCCCAGACGGGGGTCCGCCAAAGCCGCAGTTCCTGGCACCCTCCCCGGAGGGCGGCGAGACTGAGCGGATGACCACCGAGGCCGATTCCTTCCTCCTCCCACTGGCGGACGAGGAGTCCGCTGGGTTCTGGCTGGGCACCGCCGCCGGCGAGTTGCGGATGCAGGAGTGCGGCTTCTGTGGGGCCCTGCGCTTTCCACCCAGGGTGATGTGCCCCGAGTGCCAGTCGACCCAGCGCTCCTGGCGGGCGGTCTCGGGTCGGGGGACCATCTGGTCCTTCGTCGTGGTGCACCCGCCGGTGCTCCCCGCCTATGCGCCCTACGTACCGTTCCCGGTCGTGACGGTCTCCCTGGCTGAAAAGCCCAGCTTGCGGATGGTGGGGAACCTGGTCACCGGCCCGGGTGGCGCCATCAACGGGGTCGACCAGGCCACCATCGAGATCGGCGAGCCGGTCCGGGTTGTCTTTTCTGCCCGCCCCCGGCCCGAAGGTGGCGACGTCTCCCTGCCCCAATGGGTCCGGGATCCTGCTTCCTGAGAGGCTCCTGAGCGCCGAAGAGGGGTCTGAGCGGGAACAATCCGGTCATTTATGACTTTTGTCACTTCGCAAGGTCATAAGACCTGTGGGATTCTCTAAATTGGTAAACGTCCTCGGGGGAGTGAACGGAGTCGGTCATGAGTAGGCCTACCGAAAAGGTCCCTACCCCCGCACGTCCCGGCGAAGTGGCTCCAGGGAGCGTCGCCGCCCGCTCCGTCTCGGGGATCGTGGGCGACACCATCCTCGGCAGTGCCGATGTGGCCCGGGCCCGTGAGCGTCGCCGCCTCGCCCGCCTCCGCCGCCTGGTGGCGGTCTCCGCGCTCGTCCTCGGCTGGATCGTGATCCGCCGGGTCACCGGTCACAGCATCTTCCCAACCATCCACGCTCCGCACGGGCTGGGTACCGCCCTTCCCATCCTCCTCATCGTCGGCATGCTTGGGGCGGTCATGCTGGCCCCACTGCTCGCCGCCGGGCGATCACCGCACACGCTCATCCGGCCCGGTGAGACCCAGGTGGGCCTGGAGGACCTCGTGGGTATCGACCCGATCAAGGCCGAGGTGGTGCGCTCCATCAACCTGTTCCTGGCCCACCAGACGTTCCGCGACACCATGGGGGGATCGGCGCGGCGCGGCGTGCTCTTCGAGGGGCC
>Ga0182024_10006327_pt1 | contig 26073 bp, 22 predicted proteins | sample P32metaG_FD_120480 | JGI IMG/M metagenome (GOLD analysis project Ga0182024, IMG submission 120480) | Permafrost microbial communities from Stordalen Mire, Sweden - P3-2 metaG (Illumina Assembly) | ecosystem: Environmental > Terrestrial > Soil > Wetlands > Permafrost | place: Sweden: Stordalen... | reverse complement strand
GCACGAAGGGGTGGGGGTTTGCGCACGTTCACCGGCGCCGGCGGGGGTGGGGGTTTGCGCACGAACCCCTGGAGGGGGGGGGCTTTCCGCACGATCGCGGCCGATTCGCGCCGATCCCGGCCCTGACGGACCAGCTGATTGGGGCCGATACGACGGGCGTTTGCTCCTCGAGGGCTGGCCGGCGTGGGGGTGGGGGTTTGCGCACGATCACGGGCTGCAGCCGCCCACTTGGGTGTGCGCGGCTTCGTGGGGGTGGGGTTTCGCGCACGGAGGGGTGGGGGTTTGCGCACGATCACGTCGCCAAGTCGTCGGGCGTTCGCGCTCGGCGGGGCAGGGGGTGGGGGTTAGCGCACGAAAGGGTGGGGGTTTGCGCACGATCCCCGTTTTCGCGCTGGTTCCGTCCGTGCCCGCCCCTATGACTCATTCATGGAGAAAGCGGTCGCGAAGCAGCGTTCCCTGCTCCCGCTCGGCGAGCGCGGCCCGATCGAGGGCTGGATGGACGACGACATAGCGTCCGCCGCAACGCAGCTGTTCGGCGGCGGACCGAGCGGCGTCCTCGTCGTCGACGCGCGCGAGCTACTGACCTCGACGACTGAGGTGATCGGCGCCGAGCTCGGCGAGACGCATCTGAAGACCTGGATGGCGCTCGTCACGATGCACGTCATACACGGCATGCCGGGCGACGCCCGTGTGAGCTCCTCCGCGGCGGAGCTGAGCCGGCTGGTGTGGGGCGATGATCGTGCGCGTGGCGGCTGGAACACGAGACAGCTCGTGCGGACGCTGCTTGACCTGCATCGCGCCCAGTTCACCGTGCCCGGCTATGACCTCGTCAACCAGCGTCCCGCCAACGGCGTCTCAGCGACAAGCCTGCTGAGCAACCTCTACGTCGACGACACGATCCTCAAGGCGTTCAACCAGCGGGGCACGCACGGCCTCGAGCGCGTCGACTTCGGCAAAGCGCTCGGCGCCAAGCAGCGCGGCACGATCGCCTGGCGGATGCACTCCGACTACGCGGAGCGACTGCACGACGCTGATCTCCGTCGCTTCGACTGGACGAAGGCGCAGCAGCTGCGCGGCTCCGCGCTGAAGTTGTGGATGGTGTTCACCTCGACGCGAGTGCCCTACCGCTCGGTGCTCGACTCCCGGGACGGGCTTGAGATGGTCGAGATCCCGTTGACTCTCGATCACTGCAACGCGCTGGGGGTGTACAACAGCAATGACGCTGGCCGACGCCGCACGCTCAACGAGGCCGGCGAACGCGTCTGCGCCGTCGACCGCTCGTTCCAATCGTTCGAAGCGCACGGTGGCCGCGGCCAGGACAGCTTCCTGCGGGTCGTGCGCAAGCCACCGCTGACGTCACCGCTCGCACGGCCGTTCGACGGTGCGCCGCAGGAGCTGAGACTCCTCGTCGCTTAGCGCCGCGAGACTCGACGTTGCTTCCCCTTGGGGGCCCCAGTCGACCTCGACGAGGCGTGACGGCGGCCGCTGTACCAGTTTGCGGTTCAGGCGTCGGCTCGCTCGGCTAGAGGATCGGGGAAACGCTCCCGTCGTGTAAATCCATACGGTCAACTGCCCTGCGAATCATCTCAGCGTTTGGCAGCGCCACACAGCGCTCGGCCAAGCCGCGAGCCACAGCCATATCGGTGACTTGCTCGAGCACCTTCCCGGTGATCTGCCAGCCCAACGCGCCAAGCGGATCATCCTCCGCGTAGATGACATCACGCAAGAGGTCGATCAGCAGGCCCACGGTCATGAAATTCTGGCCGTCGTCCGTGCCGAAGAGGTACTCCACGAGATCGAGAATCAGCTCGGCCGTGTCCGCATCGAGCGCGGCCAGTGTCTGGACCGCGGCAAGCCGAGCAGCACGCAGTTCGTCGAGGGCCGGTGCCTCCTCTTCGCGTCGCTCTACCCGCTCTCGCTCGTACGCCAAGTACTGATCGATTTGCGTGCGCAGTCCGTCGCGACCCTCTTCTTGCCATGCCTCGAAGAGGATGTTCGGCATCTCGATAATGGTCGTGCGCCGCTTGGTCGGTCGGCTCATCGGCAGCCGCGTTTCGGGCTCGTCACGCACGCTGTTGCACGTGGCTAGAAGCAGAACGTCGAGAGGGAGCCGAGGTTCGCTGTCGTCTGAAAGCTGCACGGTGCCGTCGCCTTCGATCGCATGCAGGAGCTGTCCTAGGTATGCCTCCACTTGGGCTGTGTTCCACTCCTCCAGCACCACGACGCGGGGCAACCGAGGTTGGCTCGTCCGCAGGACTTTGGTCGTGAACTCGCTGGGCTGAAACCTGCCGGCTAGGTCGAGGTAGCCAAGAAGTCGTGCTGCATCGAAGTCGGGGTCGACAAGCACCTGAATGGTGTCGCGCTGATCCGGCACCTGCGTCTCGCAGGCGTTTGCGAACTCGCGCGCAAACGTGGTCTTCCCCGTTCCGGGAGCGCCGACCAATACGGCGACATCCCGGTTGAGCCAGGCGCGCACGACCCGCGCGACTACACCTTCGGCGAGAACCACTCCCGCGCGTCGCATTGCCTCCTCGATGCGTGTAACGAGCTCGGCGATGCTGCCGAGCGACCGCGGCGGCGGCGGCGGGGGAGGCGCCTTGAGTAGGTCAAGAAGCGCCTCCCGGCCAATCGGCGCGTCGTCCGACCATCCGGAGGTCGGGATTTCATCCGCCCCGTCTGAATACACAGGGCCAATGAGTCCGTCACGGTCGAGCTTAAGGTCGGCCTTCACACGCTCGACGATCTCCTCGGGAGATCTCACGTTCTCGGCTCGGTACAGCCAGGCGCCTAGAGCCACAAGCGGGATCGGCCCGTTCGGTAACAGCCCGTGGTCGCCGACGATACGGTCGGCGATGTCTGAACGGAGCGCGTAGCCTCGGTCGTTGCGACCGCCGGTCTCGAAGAAAAGCTGCTGGTCCGTGAGCTTGGCACGATCCTTCCGCTGCCGCTGCAAGGTCGTCCCGGACCCGTAGCGCGCCACCACCCATTCGCCTGAACCCGGATTGAAGTAGGGCCTGCCCTCCGGCGACCCATCGACGCGGTAGTACTGATCGAGCAATTCCTTCTCCTCCGCACTGCCGAACCGATGCGGGTTTGCTTCAGCCTGATCCTGGCTTGCGACCGACGGCAACCCGGCCCGAGTCATCGCAGGGATCGAGAACAGCAGCAGCGCGTGTTGTCCGGCGAGTGCCTCGAGCGCACGACCGAGGAAGGACTTGGAGACGTAGGGCACGGAGGTGTTGACCTGTCAGATTGCGACGGAGCCTAGCGCGAGCGCCTCGGACGGCCGCTTCTCAGAGGCAGCGTGCTGTCCGCCCAAGCCACGACGTCGCTGCTTCGCCACACAGGAGTCGCAGCGAGTCGCTTGAGGGGCAGTGGGAAATCGGGCCGAGCACTGTAGGCGGACGCCGTGCGCTTGGTCACCTTGAGTAGTTCCGCAACCTCGGCGAGCCCCACGAGGCAGTCCGCGGACGGATGCGAGGGGTTGACTGGCGGGTGGGCGTGTGCCAAAGTCTTCTACGTTGTAGAATGGTTCCGTCCGACTGGCAGTCCAGACTTGCTAACTGCGGGGAACTCTCGCAGGCCACGCCGACAGAAAGCCTCCGTGAGCAAACAGAGCCAACCTCGCCCATACGCGCAGAGTGCGCCGAGATCAACGCCGAATTGGCGCGTCTACTGCGGCGATGCGCGAGAGGTTCTCAAGCGCCTCCCGGCCAACACCATCGATTGCGCAGTCACGAGTCCGCCGTACTACTGGCAGCGCGACTACGGTGTCGAAGGCCAATTCGGGATGGAGCCAACCGTTCAGGGCTTCGTCGACAACCTCGTCTCCGCATTCGACGGGGTGCGCCACGTGCTGAAACCCAGTGGCGTTCTGTTCCTCAACCTCGGCGACACCTACTACAACGCCAAGGGGAGGCCACACGGCCGCGATGCCAAGCACAGCGCGCGGCACCTCGCGCGTCGGCAGCTCCGCGCAGTAGATGGCCCAGGCCTCGGCGTGCCACGCAAGAGCCTTCTGGGTATTCCGTGGCGAGTCGCACTCGCGCTCTCCGATGCAGGCTGGACGTTGCGATCGGAAATCATCTGGGTGCGGCGAAGTTCGATGCCCGAGCCGACTGCCCATGATCGCCCGTGGCGCACGCACGAGCACCTATTCCTTTTCTCTAAGGACGCCCGCTACCACTTCGACAGGCTCGGGCTAGAAGGCGACGAGGACGTTTGGGAGATCGAGCCCGAACGACGGGGCGCAGCGCGCGGCGAGCATTACGCGCCGTATCCTGAGGCCCTCGTGCGCCGATGCTTGGCAACTGGCTGCCCGCCCGGCGGGACAGTGCTCGATCCGTTTGTCGGAGGCGGCACAACGTTGGCGGTCGCCCAGTCTCTGGGACTCAACGCCGTCGGCGTGGAGCTCAACTCGACTTTCTGCGATGTGACCGTCCGGCGCGTCGGCGGCGCTGCGCCGACGGCGGAGCCAGGCGAGAAGGTTGCCGCCGCAGCCTGAGGCGTTTGCGGTTTCGGGCAGCACTCGGTCATCCCTGACCGACGAGTTGCCGGCGGTTTTGCCGAGCGGCCCACTAACGTTGGAGGTGCGCGAGGTGCCCCACGCCAGTGCCGTGCGCCTGGACGGTCGCCCACTCGCCGTTGCCTTCGACTTGCCAACGCGCGTCGCAACTGTCGCGATCAATCTCGATCGCGCGACCGGCTTTCATCTCCTCCAGGTTGGCGAGGACCGCCAGTACCTGTTTGGAACCGAGGACGCGAAGCTGCGCATCGACGGCGTCGTCGAGATGCTCGCTTACTTGCGAGACCAAACGGAAACGCTCGGCCTCGCCTGGAACGGCACGCTGCAGTTTTCGGGCTCCAACAAAGTACTCCGAGATATCCGCCTCGACTACGCGTGGTTGGAGCGCAACGTCGGCGAGGTTGTGGGCATCGCTCGGTCGATTTCGCGGCGTCCATTTGCCATCAGGCAGAAGCGTCTCGAGCGAGCCCAAGACGGGCACCCCGATGTTGCCGCCACCGCTCGCCTCGTCCGACGCCGCCCGGACCTCATGGAACCTCATCCTGATGGCCCCGTCGACGTCGACGGGCAGCGCTGGGCTCCGCGCCAGTTTTTGCGCCCTCAGCACGAGCGAGCCACAGACACACCAGGGAATCGGACGGTCACGCGGCTGCTCATCGCCATGCTCGAATTGGCCCGCCTCTGCGAGGCCAGTGCGCCACCCGACCTCCAGGCCGCGGTCGCCACGCATACAGCGGCGATTGCTGCGGCCGTCCGGCTTGAGCCGTTCGCTTCGATCCGCCGCATGAAAGGCCACCTCCGTGTTGCGGCCCACCCAAGGCGCGAAGAGCGCACAGACGAGCGATACCGACGCGCACGCGCGATTCTTCAAGAACTCCTTCGCGGCCGCCACTGGGATCCTCGCCAGCAGCTTTCGCAAGAATGGGCGTTCGCCGCCCTAGCCGACCAGGTGTATCAGGCATTCACGGCGATCGTGCTCGCGCGTGCATTCGAACTCGAAGCGGCGGCGCCACTCGGAGCGACGGGACCACACTTTTCGAGCGTGCATTACGAGATGTGGGTTGACGCCGTGCCGCCGCGCGAGATCCTGCACAACTGGCGCGACGACACGTCGACCCCGGCGGCGTTCCGGCCCGACCTAGTGCTCCGCCGGAAAGTCGATGGTCACGTGGCGCTACTCGACGCAAAATACCGCTCCGCCGGAGAGCGCGCCACCGCCGGGTCGCTCGCCGAAGTACAGCTCTACCTCCAGGCCTTTGGGTGCCGGCAAGTGTGCGTGCTATTCCCGCCGATCACCGGGACGGCTCCGTGGCAACCGAACGTCGTAACCAATGGGCACTTCAGCTTGATCGAGCTGCCATTGCGGCCAATGGAAGATCTCGACCACTACGCCACTGCCACGCTGCGGCCCGCCATCGAGCGGAGCTTCCATGCTCCCAGCGCACAAACGGTCGACGCGGCCGAAGCCGCCCGCGAGGAAGCCGTGGCGAGCACGGCTCAGGCGGCGGCTGTACGAACCCTGGTAGCCGGTGGTGAGGTCGTCCGACTAACGCAGCCAACTCTGATGCTGGCGGCTGAAAACAATCTTCGCCGCTTGCTCGCTGCGGTCTGGCCCACGCTCGCTGATGACATCCACAAGATGCTAATCACGGCTGAGTTTTTCGGTGATCAGGTCCCCGTCGGCTTCGACCACTCCGGCCCCGTGCTCGGGCTGTTCGCTGCCTGCGAGCGTCTTTCACGCGACCGCCTTTTTACGCCTGCCGATGCGGTACTAGGCGGTCTCTTTCGCCGTGTGACGTACGGCGAAGCCGCCGAGACGCTTCGCCGCCTGCCGTACTGGCGTGGCGGCAGAGAAGAGTCGCTGCGTCGATGGGCGTCGGAACAGCCTGGAGTCGATATACAGGCACTCGGGCGCTGCGGAAAGGCGATGCTGGCCGTGAATCGATGGCGTATTGCTGCCGCCCACTCCGTGCTCGTCGACAAGGCGACCTGGGACAACACGCACACGATCGTGCTCGACCGGCAGAAGGGACTCTTGGTGCAACTCTGCGCCGCGTTGCCGGATCCCCCGTGACCAAGAAGGAATGCCGGCGGCTCTGTCGAAGTGACGCCACGTGGACCCAGACACACCACGACGAGAGTGTCAGCCGGACGTCCGAAGCACCACGCCACTCCGGAGCTCGTCGCCTCGCGCTGAACTGAGCGCCGCCGTATACCGGCGGCCCAGCCTTCTCCAGGTTGAGCTCCGAGGCATCGAGAGCGGCCACATCGTGGCGTCGCGGCGCGAACGCTGAATCTTTAGGCGTCGGGACGGTCGCGACTCTCTCATCGCGGCACCATGCGCTCGGCGAACCCGCGCTGCATGCGGCACGCCCCCGGACGGTGCCCATTTGAGTGCGTTCAGGTGGGGGGGGTCTGTCCCAGTAAATCGCCAGACGTTTGTTCGCGGAGCGCGAACCCGAGTTTTTCGTACAACCGGTTTGCCGCCTCGCGCGACGGTCGAGATGTCAGGTCGACCGATCGCGCGCCGGCGCCATGCGCGAAACGAAGCGCTTCCCGCACGAGGACCTCAGCGACGCCGCGACGTCGGGCCTGCTGATCGACAACCACGTCGTCGATCCAGGCCCGCACACCGGTCGGAATGCGAAAGACGGCTAGCGTGAGCATGCCGACGATCGCGCCGTTGGTCTCGCTTGCGACGAGCAGCCGCGTCGCGGATGAGGCCACGACCTCCTCAACCTCCGCTCGCGACGGCGTTCGCGAACCGAGGGAGAGCTGACCGACGAGCCGGCTGAGCGACGCAACCAGTGCATCGGACACCTCCCGTGCTTCCTCAACGGGGACACCAACGGCCACCCATCGGAAGGTACTGCCCGGCCCTGACGCTTCCACGAGGCGACGGCGGAGCGGCAACGTCGCTCACCCCAACTCTCTTGGCCCAGTGCTCGGGTCGGTATCACCGGGGGCAGACTGGCCGGCGGCGAGCGGTGCGTTGGGGGTTCCGACCCGAGCGTCGGGCCAACGTGTGCGAGCGGCTACGCGAACCCCCCGCTGAACGCCCGCCCCCAGCGGCCGCTTCAGCGCCAGAGGCGACGCCACACACCGGCACGCCCGAGCGTGCGACCGAGTGCAACGTTCTTCGTTCGCCGCGCCACTCGCTTTGGATTGCCAGACGCGATCGCCGAGAGGTTGTTCGAGATCCGCGCCGCCCTGTAAAGCTGCGATGTGAGTGACCGGCGTCTGGACACGCTCGAAGGTTAGCGTGCCAGTAGAGACCCCGTGCTGTGCTGTCAAGACGGGCGCTATGAGCAGTAAGCCCCGTCTGGAGCCTCGGCGCGATACTCCTGGCGATGCACTTCACGAACGGCGAGCTCGTCCTTTCACCTTCGGATGTCACGGCGTTTCTGGGCTGCCGCCACAGCTCAGCTCTTTCGCGTGCGGTGGCTCGAGGCGATACGCCACGCCCGAGTTTTTCGCCGGACGCCGAGCTCGTATTTGCGAAGGGCCGCGAGCATGAGGCGGCATATCTTGCGCGCCTGCGCGCCGACGGGCTTGATGTTTACGAGATCGTGCTCGCATCGATGGGCGAGGCACCCTCCCGCGACGATTGGGAGCGGGCAGCACGGGAGACTGAGGACGCTTTGCGTGCTGGGCGGGAGGTGGTCTATCAGGGGGTACTTGGGTCGGGGCGTTGGCGCGGCGTCGCTGACTTCCTGGTGCGCGTGGATAGTCCGTCGCCAAGCCTGGGCGGCTTCTCCTACGAGGCGTTGGACACGAAGCTCGCGCGTCACGCGAAGCCGGCCTACGTGTTGCAGCTGTGCTTTTACACCGAGGAGGTCGGGCGTATCCAGGGCGTCCCGCCAGGCGCGATGCATGTGCTCCTTGGCAATGGCGAGCAAGAGAGTTTTCGACCCGACGAGTTCTCCGCGTATGCGCGGCGTGTGCAGGCACAGGTCGCCGAGTTCCTAGACGAGCCGCAATTCACCGAGGCGCTCCCGTGTGCGGCTTGTGGGACTTGCGAGTTCCTTGAGCGTTGTGAGGCCTGGTGGGAGGAGGTCGATCACCCGACGCGCGTCGCCGGTCTCGGGACGCGCTACCTCGCGCCGCTCCGAAGCGCTGGCATCTCCACGGTCGCCGCACTCGCGGCGGCCGGCGCTGACGCACCGTCCGGCGTGAGCGCCGACATGTTCGCCAAGCTGCGCCGTCAAGCGCGTCTGCAGCACGAGCGCGATGCCACTGGCGAACTGCACTTCGAGCTGCTCGAACCTGCACCCGGCTTTACCCTGTTGCCGGACCCGTCCCCAGGCGATCTGTTCTTCGACCTAGAGGGCAATCCGTTTTGGGACGCGGTCGACGGGAGCCTCGAGTACCTGTGGGGCGTCCTCGATGCCGACGACGCGTTCACAGCGATCTGGGCGCACAACCGCGCGGACGAGCAGGCGGCTCTCGAGCAGTTTGTCGACCTCGCGCACGCGCGCCTGAGTGAGCACCCAGGCATGCACGTCTACCACTACGCGGCATACGAGCTGAGCGTGCTGCGCCGTCTTGCGGCTCGTTACGGAACGCGCGAGGAGGAAGTCGACGAGCTGCTTCGCCGCGACGTGCTCGTTGATCTCCTCAAGGTGGTGCGGGGCGGCCTGGTGGCGTCCGTTCCGGGCTACGGGCTGAAGGAGATGGAGGCGTTTCTTTCGTTTGAGCGGCGGGCGCCGATCAAGGACGGCAGCACGTCGATCGTCGAGTACGAGCGGTGGGTGGAAACGGGCGACCCGGACTGCCTCGCGGCGATCGCCGAGTACAACAACGAGGATGTGATTGCGACTCGGCTACTGCGGGACTGGCTGCTTGAACTCAAGGCGCAGGCGGGCGGAATGGCTGCGCCCGAGCTGCTACCAGCAAGGCCGCCGAAGCCCGAGGACGCTGAACGAGCGGCGTTGCGCCAGGCGCTGCTCGCGACCGGCGACCCGGCCCGCACCCTCGTGGCCCACTTGCTCGATTACCACGACCGCGAGCGTAAGCCCGTGTGGTGGGCGTTCTTTGACCGCGTCGAACAGACGCCCGAGGATCTCGTCGACGATCCCGAATCCATCGGAATGCTCGAACCGCTCGGCGATCCTCGCCGCGTCGCTCGCTCGAACGTCCACACGTTCACCTACCCACCGCAGGAGCACAAGGTGCGGCTGGGTGACTCACCCAAGGATCCGGCGACGGACGGCGGGCCGGCCGGAGAGATCGTGGGGATCGACCGCGAAGCGCGGATGCTCGAGCTGCGACGCGGGCCATCGCTCGCCGGCGTGCCGCTACCCGAGGCGCTGATCCCGGGCGAGCCCTACCGCACGGGCGAGCAGGAAGCGGCGCTCATGCGGCTCGGCGAGTCGCTCCTCGCGAACGACGGCGGCTACCCGGCACTTGAGTCAGTGCTCGCGCGCGAGCCCTTCGCGGCGTCGATCCAAACAACTGACCTGGATGAGATGAAGCGGCTCGTCCGCTCGCTCGACGGGCGCCATCTCGTGATCCAGGGCCCACCAGGCTCGGGCAAGACTTGGACGTCCGCGCAGCTGATCGCCGACCTGATGGCTGCCGGGAAGACGGTAGGAGTCGCCTCGACGAGCCACAATGCGATCCACAATCTCCTCGACAAAGTCGAGGCCGCCGCTCACGACCTGGGAGTCGCATTCGACGGGCGCAAAAAGGCGAGCGGCGGAAATGCCGAGTCGGTGTACACGGGCCCAACGATCACCAACGTCTGGACGGCCTCCGACACGGCAGGCGCTGATCTTGCGGCTGGCACCGCTTGGTTGTTCTGCCATTCCGATCACGATCGTACGCTCGACTACCTGTTCATCGACGAGGCCGGACAGGTGTCATTGGCGGACGCGATCGCGATGGGCACGTGCGCGCGCAACCTCGTCCTGATCGGCGATCCGCTCCAACTCGCGCAGGTCCTGCAGGGGACACACCCCGACGGTGCGGACGCCTCGGTTCTCACGCACCTCCTCGGCGGGCACGCGACGGTCCCGCCCGACCGCGGCCTCTTCCTCGAGCGCACCTACCGCCTGCACCCAGACATCTGCGGCTACATCTCCGAGGTGTTCTACGAGAGGCGGCTGTACTCCGACGAGCGAACCGTGTCTCGCACGACGGCGCTCGGAACCGGGCTTCGCTACGTGCCTGTCGAACACGAAGGCAACCGCCAATCCTCTGAGGAGGAGGCTGCCGTGGTCGCCCGCGAGATCACGCGCCTGCGTGACGCCGGTGTGCCTGGGCGCGACATCATGGTCGTAGCCCCGTTTAACGCCCAGGTCGAACTATTGCGAGAGCGTCTGCCTGACGACGTCCGTGTTGGCACCGTCGATAAGTTCCAAGGCCAGGAAGCGTCGGTCGTCGTCTACTCGATGGCGAGCTCGAGCGGCGAGGACGTGCCGCACGGTCTCGATTTTCTGCTGTCTCGCAACCGCCTCAACGTCGCCGTCTCGCGGGCGCAGTGTCTCGCCTACCTCGTCTGCTCGCCGCGACTACTCGAAGTGGACTGCAAGACGATCGATCACATGCGCCTTGCGAACGCTCTCTGCCGGCTTGTGGAGATAGCCGCTGGTGTTCGCGGCGAGCGCTGCTAGCGCCAGAGGCGACGCCACACGCCGGCACGGCCTAGTGTGCGCCCGAGAGCCACATTCTTGGTCCGCCGGACTACACGCCTCGGGTTACCCGACGCGAGCGCCGACAGATTGTTCGAGACCCGGGCCGCACGGTAAAGCTGCGATGTCAGGGAGCGACGGCGAGCGATACGCGGAGGTTAGCGCGACGCGGCGCCAAACGAACGCGGCTGGCCTCCGACCTGTAGTCGGGCTACGGAGCGTGTCCGCTATCCGGACCGCGGCGATCGCGCGAGAACGGCAGCGAGTCGCCGCGGCTGAAAGCAAAGCCGCCGCCGCGCCGGCCGCCGCCGCGCCGGCCGCCGCCGCGCCGGCCGCCGCCGCGGGCGTCGAGCGCGGCTGTCGTCTCTGTCGGCGCTGGGACAGTGGCTTTACGGGCGAGGAACCGGCGTCGCCGCCGACCAACGTGCGAGGCGAGCGTCGTCTCGTCCCCGTGGCTGACGTGTCCTCACCGGTTCGCTTTCGACTAGCTTGTGCGTCCAGTCGGCTGTAAAGGCGGAGGGCGCGCGTGGAGAAGAAGTTCAGCAGCGACGAACTCCCCATCGGGCAGCTGTTGGATGATGCTCGAAAAGGGGCTTTGCAGCTCCCCGACTTCCAACGCAGCTGGGTGTGGGACGACAACCACATCACCAGCCTGCTCGCGTCGATCTCACTGTCCTACCCGATCGGCGCTGTGATGACGTTGCAGGCGGGCAACCCCGACGTGCGCTTCCGTCCGCGACTGATTCAGGGGGTCACGGCCAGCGCCGAGGTCGAGCCGGAGGTCCTGCTACTGGACGGGCAGCAGCGCATGACGTCCCTCTTCCTTGCATTGGCATCAGATGGTCCAGTGCCAACACGCGACGAGCGTGGTAAAGACCTGCTGCGCTGGTATTACGCTGATATCGCTGCTTGTCTGGATCCTTGGGTCGATCGCGAGGACGCGATTCGTGGCGTGCCCGACGATCGAGTGGTGCGTACGTTCCAAGGGAACGTCCTCCTCGACATCTCCACGAGGGAGCAGGAGATCGCAGCCGGCATGTTCCCGCTCTCGATCGTTTTGGATTACGGCGAGGCTACTGCGTGGCAGCTCGAGTATCTCGAGAACGGCCCGGGCGAGGATCGGCTGGCTACGTGGAAGGCATTTCACGAAGGCTTCATCAACGCGTTTGTGCAGTATCAGGTCCCGACGATTCAGCTGGCGAAGTCAACGCCGAAAGAGGCCGTCTGCCAGGTCTTTGAGAAGGTCAACACCGGTGGGGTCGCGCTCACGGTGTTCGAGCTGCTGACCGCGACCTACGCTGCCGACGACTTCAGTCTCCGTGACGACTGGGATCGTCGCCGGGCCGAGCTTGACGAGCAAGCCGTCCTCGACAGGGTTGAGGCCACTGACTTCCTGCAGATCGTGACGCTGTTGGCAACCTATGAGCGTCGACGCACCCATCTCGTGGCAAACCCCGGCGACGATAAGGCGCCCGCCGTGTCGTGCAAACGGCGCGACGTGCTTCGGCTGTCTCTCGCGGACTACCAGCAATGGGCGGAGCCTGCGACTAGAGCCCTGGCGCGGGTTGTCCCGTTCCTCCACACCGAGCACATCTTTGCCGCGCGCGACATCCCGTACGACACCCAGGTCGTACCCCTCGCGGCGATCGTCGCGGTGCTTGGCGACGCGGCAGAGACTCAAGGCGTTCGTGCCCAGCTAGCCCGCTGGTACTGGTGTGGTGTGTTTGGCGAAATGTACGGCGGATCCACGGAGACACGCTTCGCGCTGGATCTCGCCGACGTCGTCGCTTGGGTGGGCGACGAGCTGGACGAGCCGAGGACCATCCGTGATGCGCAGTTCCAGGCTGAACGCCTCCTGACGCTAAGGACCCGCAACGCCGCCGCCTACAAGGGCGTGTATGCGCTGCAGATGAAGCGTGGCGCGCGCGATTTTCGCACGGGTCAAACGATCGACGTTCACGCGTACGTCGATGACGCGATCGACGTACACCACATCTTTCCGCAGCACTGGTGCGCCACGAACGAGATCGAGGACGGCTACGCCAACAGTGTCGTCAACAAGACGCCGATCGACGCCTACACCAACCGGTGGATCGGCGGTCACGCACCTAGCAAGTACCTCGCCACGATCGAGGCCAAGGCGAAAATCGACACTACCCAGCTCGACGCGATTCTTCGCTCCCACGAGATCGATTCGGTTGCCATGCGCCAAGACGACTTCGCGACCTTCTTCAACCACCGCTTTGAGCGCCTGTTGCACCTCATCGAGGCTACGATGGGGAAGCCGGTCAATCGAAGCGCTGACGGTGACGAGAGTCCCTTCGTGGATCCCGAGCACGAGACAGAGCTCGTCCGCGACCGAATTACGACTCTGATTGCGCACGGTGAAAGCAAGGTTGTCGAGTTCAAGTCGACCGGACGCAAGAACCTGCACACCGGTGAGAAGGACGCGCGCGTCGAATGGTCAGCGCTCAAGACTCTGGCCGCGTTCATGAACAGCTATGGCGGGACTCTGATTGTCGGCGTCGACGACGATCGCGAGATCGTTGGTATTGATGAAGACTTCCCGCTGTTGAAGAAGGCCGATCGCGACGGGTGGGAGCTGTGGCTCACCGATGCCGCTAGCCAGGTGCTCGGGAAGGCAGCGGCAGCCGAACTAGCCGTTCGCATCGCGGTGCTCGACGGGAAGCACGTCGCCCGAATCGACACAGGTCCTGCCGCTGAGCCCGTATTCGCGAAGCCGCTCGACGCCACGGGCAAGCCGATGTTCCTAGTGCGCACGAATAACTCCACACAGGAACTCGCCGGTCAAGAAGCCCTTTCCTACCAGAAGAGCCGCTGGCCGACGTAAGCACCACCAAGGTGGGGCGCCATGTCCGGCACCAACCTGGCTACGATGTCGCCACCGAGGGAGGAGACAAGCGCTGTCAGCTCAACGGGAACCGTTTTTCGGAGTCTTCTGTCTCGAAGGCCAGTGGTTCAGCGACTTGGAATACCAAGCGTCGCTGAAGGGCATCCTCGAGATGCTGAAGTCGTGGGAGGTAATCGACGACTTCATCTACCACAACGCCAGCACCACCGAGGAGTTCAGCAAGGTCGCAGGCCGCTGGGCCAGCGAGTACGACGACTACCGAGTCGCATATTTCGCATCGCACGGAGATAGCGGGCGCATCTGGTTAGACGACGACGTGTCGGTATCGCTCGAGCAGCTATCCGAGCTCCTCGCGGGAGATTGCCACGGGCGGCTGATCCACCTCGGCGGCTGCTCCACATTAGCGACCGGACGAAAGTCCATCGAGGCTTTTTTAAAGAGCACGAACGCGCGCGCCGTGTGCGGCTACACCGAGGACGTCGACACGATCGACGCGGCGGCATTGGAGATGGTGCTGATAAGCGAACTAGCCAACAAGACTCGAATCGGCGACGGCTTGAACGCATTCTGCAAGCACCCGGTCTTCAAGAGCCTCGGCGGCAGGCTTGGGTTCGAGATCTGGGAGTGATGCACTGCGCCGAGGCGGCGCTGTCTCCACTGCGCAGCCCAGTCGCATCCGGTCGCAGTGACCCGCTGCGACGGAGTAACGAGCCCCGGTCTGCTAGCCTTCGCTTTAGTTCACCGATTTGGTGAACATAACATACATTATGAGGCGTTGATGCAGCAGTCCGCCGCGGCCCTCTCGCCCCTCGCACACCCGCACCTAGCGGCGGCGTTCGGCGACGCCGCAGAGGCTCAGCAGGTCATCGCGGCGACGGAGTAGAAGACGCCGCCGCGCACAAGACCGGCCTGTTCGTCATGGACGGTCGCCTGCCAAGCGCCGTTCACGGGATGGCCAGCAGTCTCGTCGATCGCTCGCGCGGCCCCGGCAAGGCGTTCATCGAGGTTCGCGCGCCACTCGTTTAGCGTGTGCATCACGGCCATCCGATGCCGGCTTACTTCGAGCGGCGTGCCGTCGAGGGTCTGGCCCATCGTCATAAAGACGCTCCCATCGACCTCGATCATGTTCGCGCTGATGCTCGCGTTCTGGAGCGCGAGGCGGGCCTCATCATCCAGATCGTTTTCGACTCCCACCGCGTATCGAAGGCGGTGCAGAACGCCTACATCCGGCCAGTTTCGCGCGATGGTTTCGAGGATGCTCCTGCGCGCCCAATCCGTGATGTGCACATAGATTCCGATCAGGTAGGCATCGTCGGACGTGAAGGCCGCGAACAGCAGGTCCTCGTCCCGCTCAACGAATGAGCTCCCCGGCTCAAGCGTCGCGGACAGGTGTAGGTGGTGGATGCCGAGGTTGGCAAGCATGCGGTCCCGCCCGATCTTCTCGATGCCCTTGCTGAGATGCGCTGTCAGATCGTCGCCTAGTTCAATCTTCGCGATGACCGAGTCGACGTTGGCCTTGTGCTCGACCAGCTTCGCGCTTCCGGCCATCTCGTTAGATACATGGACTTGACGTGGCCTCGCTGGGATCAGCCTCGCCTTCCAGTTGCCGTACTCGATGAGGAGCCCTGGCAGCGGCTGCGCGGCGAGGTTGCCGGTGCTGTCGGCGGGCAGGTTCTCGAGAATGTGCGCACACATCTCCCGCTCGAGATCATCGATGATCTGCGTCGACACCATCTTGTGAGGGTATCCCTAGGTCCACCAGAGCTGCAGATCCAAGGCATTAGAAGCCGAGAGACGAAGCTAGGCTCTCTGCGCCGGCCCGCTGGATCGGGTCGCCGAGGAGGGCGTGGAGCATCCGATGCGTTCCCCAGTAGCAACCAGCAACACTCAGTTCGTAGTCGTCCACATCACGCTCCGCCCCGTCTTCGTCGCTGTACGGCGGACGTACGGTCAACGCTGGCGCCGCCCATCGTGGGCGTGTGGGCGAGTCCTCGAGCGCGATGATTCGGCCAGAGGTTAACCTCCTCTTGCTTATGAGAATCCCGGGCGCGGCCGGGTCGTCGAGCCCAAGGGCATGAGTCAGCGGATTGCGCGCGTACGTGTAGAACACCTCGGCCCCAACGATCGCCGCGACACCAGAATCGCCCCACGGGAAGTACCGCGTGACTAGCCTCCTGAACCGCTTTGATCGATCGCGGCCGGCCAGGGACGTTGGGCTAGCGTCGTATAGGCACACCGAGAACCCAGAGATGAGGTTGAAGAGATGGGAAGCCGCCACGAAGTTGCAGCCAGCCGTGAACGTTGCGTTTGGGAGGCGGAGCAGCACGCGGAGGTCTTCGAGCTGCATGTCGAGATGCAGTCGGAACATGCGCCGCAAACACGTAGCGTCGGCACCGCTGACCTCGGGGAAGTTGGATGGCAGCATCGCTCGCCCACACTCTTGCATCGTTGACCAGATCGGCACGACGGCGGCCGATGTCCGCGATCCGCGTATCGAGCTAGCCTCATGAGATCGTGTCATCGATCTGGGCACCAGTTGTCGCAGCGCTCGGAACGGGGCTTCTCGGATTCGGCGGAATTTGGTACCAGCAGCACCGGCGCGATAAGGCGGAGGCACTGGCGCGGAAGGTCGCGGCCTACCACCAGCTGAGCACGCACTCGCTCGGCTTCATGATGCGCGTGACGACGCTGCGCCAAACAGTGCAGGTTCGCTCTGGGCTCAGCGAAGGTATCAACGTCGTGATGCGGATTCGGCCACCTCTGGACACGCTAGAGCTGCACGACTGGATCGCTCAGGACTTCGTGCCCGTCGGCCAAGCGTGGTCCATGATCCAGATGTCGGGGTCGCTCGAAGCTGTGCGGGCCGCCACGACCGTGTTCGACGCGTGCGGTGAGCTGATGCAAGTCGCCACGCAGCTGGGCGAGGCCAACGGCAAGCTCGCCAGTGCTTTCAAGGGCGTGGCCTGGACCGACGAGCAACAAACCGCGCTCAAGAAGGCCACGGAGCGATTCGGGAGGGCTCGCCTCGACTTCATCTCGCTCGTCCGCAAGGAACTCGAGGCGGAGGCCGTGAGCTTCCCGGTCGAGCTGACTACCCCCCGCGTGGGCGAGGACGCTGATACTGAATTGAGTGATTCCGGCTGACGGGGTGTTCGGAGCGGGTCGCGGTCGTGTTGCGATCGACTTATGCTGATCACATGCCTATGTTTGGGCGGCGCGCGACGACGACGTACAACCTCGAGACGGCGAGGGCCGTCCTCGAGGCGTGCACCCACGACCTCGCCGACGAGGACGATCGCATGAAGACGATCGACGGCAAGCTGACGCAGCTCGCGGCCTTCTCTGGTGTGTCGATCGCGATCAGCGGCGGACTAGGCGGGTCAGTGCTGGCTGCGGGCCATCTTGATCTCGGTTTCCTCATTGCTTTGGGGTCCTGTATCGGCTTGGCTGCGCTGCTACTCCTCGCAGCCGTCATCCTCGCCTTCCGGGCGCTGTCGCCGAAGCTCTACGCCGGCATCGACGAGAACGCTGTCATCCAGCGCACGACACAAAATGCGCTCAACCGAGAGCCATCCGAGGCTATCGCGGAGATTGCCGCCGGGCGTCGGGATATGTTGCTCGCGGCGCGCGCCATCAACAATAGGAAGGCGAGCGCGACCACGAGAACGTATATCTGCGCTAGCACCGGCTTCGCATTCCTTGTCGCCGGCTTGCTGGTCACTGCCGTCGGGGCCGTGGTCTAGCATCGCTGCATGGCTACTGATAAGAAGCCGAGCGGAGCTGGCGACCAGGGTAATGTCCCGATCGTCGGTGAGGCAACTGTCCCCGTAGCTCGGGGCGGTGGAATTCCGGTAGGCGGCGAGACGACCGCTTACGTTGCCAAGGACGGCACGCGTGCCGTTCGAGGCGAGGAGATTACGGCGCTGGCAGGCTCCGGTGCTGTTCAAGGCGAGAGCATCGCTCGACTCCGCGAATCGGGATCACCAGGGCACTCATCCGGCTCGGACAACTAGAGACGCACGCCGAGGCGAGCGCGGCGCAAGTCACGCCCGTCCTCGGCTGCATCTCGTCCCGCCGGTAGTAATGCGCCAACAACGTGCGACCTCACGCACGACGGGGTCGGGAGTCACCCGCAGCTCGCCCGCCGGTCGTGACCACACGCAACCGCCCGCCGCGGCCCGGGCGTGCTCCCGATCAGGCCCTGCTGATCGCAGACCGCTCAGCCAGCGTGACCGATTCTGACCCGGCGGAGAGCCAGTCGCGCTAAGAAGCCGCGGCCGGCTCGCGACACGCGGCCACGAAGCGCATCGCCAGGACTGTGGTCACGAGCGTCGGCTCCGGGAACCGAATCTGCGCGCCGGGTCCCGTGTAGTCCTCCGCGAGGAACCGAGCGAGCGCGAGCCGCACGAGGTTGTCGATGTTCCCGTTGTCGATGCCGGGTATCGCGTCGCCGAGCAGCCTTGCTGTGCCGGTCCACCCGTTTGCCTCGACGACCATGAACTCCACGGCGACGGCTTCGATTGGTTCCAGCTGCCGCAGGATCTCCGGGAACGCGGTGGGCAGTGGGTTGACGCCGGTCGCGGCATTCGCGAGGAGGTACGCCCACCGCTCCTGCATCTCAGGCCGTTCCTCGTTCGAACCGCTGTCGAGGATGGGCATCAAAAGTTGGAGCGGCACCTCATGGACTTCCAGGCCGCTCGCCTCGATGATCTCCTGCGCGCGCCGCACGACGCGCTCGCGCCATCGTCGCCGCTTCTCGGCGACGACCTCGCCGAGCCAACCACCTGCTTGATCGGTAGCCGGACCGAGGAGCTTCGCCAAGAACCTCACGCCTGGTTCGGTCAGACCAGCGACCGCACCCTGCATGCCGGCGGCGATGATCTCGGTGGTCGTCGGCACGTCGTCGGCCATGTCCGCTCATCCTACGCCCGGCCATGAATCATTCCGCAAGGGTCCCGAGGCTAGTTCCTAAAACGGGATGGCGCGTGCGCGGCTAAAGAGCGTCTCCCCTCGCAGCGGTCGGACCCAGTGAGCGCTTAGCGTGCGCTCTGCTTCGGTTACTGTCGGCAGGACTACGCGTCGATGAGGCGGCGCGCGTTGCACGCTCGTAGAAGGTCGTCGACGTAGCCGTGGGCGTCAGCTGCCGCCGCGTCGGATTCCTCGCCACTATCTCCTTCGAACTCGGCGGCGCGGCGCGGCCCGTGTCTCTGTGGATCGGCGAAGTCGTTCGCGAGTAGTCCGAGAGCGCGCCGAACGGTGTCGCGATGGCGGGTTGCGTGGTCTGCCAGCCGGTCTGCGATGTCGGCAATGCCGGCTGGCCAGCGGCGTAGGACGTAGACGAGGTCGTAGGCGTCTTTCGGCTCGCCGCGGTCGGCGAATGCGAAGGCCTTCAGCACGACGAACGTGGCGGGGCCGCAAACGGGAATCGCTCGACGCACGTTCTCGCCCTTCAACGTAGGCCCGTCGACAACGACTTCGATGCGTTCGTCGAACGCGAGCTGCAGCCCGGGTGCGATGAGGGCGGCGAAGTCGCCTTCGAGTTGTTGAATCGTTCCGCCTTGCTCGGCGCCGGCGATCGGAGGGATCAGGAAATCGACCGTGACGTTTAGCTCGCCGAGCTTCCAGCGTTGTGGTGTGGGGTTGCCGCGGTCGTTGTTGTCTGGCTCGAAGCCCTCCTGGCGCAACCGCTCGCTGATTTCCGCATAACGCCGGTCATCGAGGAGCACGACCGCGAGGCCGACGTCGAGATCGTTCGTGCCTGAGTGGACGGCTCCGGTCGTGGGGTCGGGCCCGAGTTCGCGGTCGATGATCAGGCTTGGGACGAGCCCGCCGACGATGCACAGACGGTCCATCAGAGCGCCGAGGGTGATCGCGAGCGTGAGGCACGCGGCTTCGACTTGCTGGGTCTCCTCGCGGCTGTAGCCGCTGTGGTGCCTCGGCTTACGCGGGGGTGTCATGCCAGTTCAGTTGACGATCGCGCAGATGCTGCGCGGCCTCGCCGGCTCGTTCGGGGAGATGGAGCAGGTCGAGATACACCTGCACCGTTGAGACGCAACGGATCCCGTCGCGATCTTCTTCGCCGAGAAAGACACCGATGTCGTCAGGCCCAACGAGCTGCACGTTGGCGCCCGTCGGAGCAACACGGATCGCGAGGCGGTCCGCGACATCGCGAGGATCTCCGTCGACGTAGACCGTCGTCAGCCGGAAGCTGGCGAATTGATCCAATACCCACGCGGCCGCGAGTCCCGTGAACGCGTGATGAACATCAAGCGCGTCAAGCCGACCGTTGAGGCTGCGCACGAGCTCGATCCCCGTCCCGCTCACGTGGGCGGCGAGCACGTCGTGGCGGTCGAATCGGTAGTCCTGCGCCCACGCATCAAGTAGCAAGCCTGGGCTGCGTGGACGCAACTCTCTGTCGTGCTGCTCGAGCAGCATCTCGTCATCGAGCCGTCGCACAACGCGCGAGACGCTGCCGTCATCCAAACCGGTCGCCGCGGCGAGGTCTTTCTGCCGCCACCAGCGGACCGGATCCAACAGGAGCGCACGAGCAACCCGGGCGCTCCGCGGCGCAAACGGACTCGACGGACGCCCCGGCGAGCGAAACTGGTTGGGGTGCCCCTGCACCCACACCACGAGATTCTCAGCGCGGATGCTCGCATTACCCGATAGGTCGATCCAGTTCAGCTTCAAGCGATCGGCGGCGTCGGAGCCCGCCTTGGACATGAACGGCACAACCAACAGCGGGATCGCGTCGGCGTGACCGTCGAGCTTGAGCTGTTCAGCCGCCCGCTCAACCTGGCCGGGACCGCTCGACGTCTTGATCTCATACACCCACAGCCGCCCGCGCGAATCGCGCAAGCCCACGTCAGCACCTCCACCCGAGCTGACCTGCTCTTCGACCAGCTCGACGCTGGACTCATCAAGCAGGTCAGCAAGCAGCTGCGGGAGACGTCGAAGTGCTTCGCGTTCTACTGATCGAGCCGTTGCCTGCATAAACATACGCTCCTGCTAGAACCGGCAGGAAGCCGATTATACGCAGGCGCACAGGTCGACCTGCAGGAACTGGCCCACCTGCTAACGCCAGCAGGTTCAGCTATTGCCGCAGGCCCGCAACAACTAGCGCGAGCGATAACAGCATGATGACGACGGCCTCGCGGCCCGTGATCACGCCCATGGCTGACCTGCGCCTGGCGGGCCGAGGCCGGCTCAGGCCTGTGGCGGGTGATATCCCTTGCCGCGCTTCTGGAGTTTCCCATCCTTCAGGAGCCCGGGCACCACGCGGTACAGGTAGTTCGGCTTGATCTTCATCCGCTGCGCGAGCTCGCTGATCGTGATCCCCGGCTGCTCACCCACCAACCTGGCTACCTGCTGCGCGCGAGCACCCGACCCACGCGGCCGGCCACGCCGCCCCGTCGCGCCGGCGCGCGTCACACGCACACGACGCTTCGGGCCCGCTGAGGACCCCTCCCCCGCAGGCGAGCCGCCAACACCCTTGAGCGCTTCGAGCGCGTGACGAAGCCGCGCGTGCTCCTCGATCAACGGCTCGATCTCGCGGATCCGCTTCTCCAGATCACTGCGCAGCGTGCTCAAAATGTCAGCCATACCGCCCTCCAGGTTGTCAACGCGTCACTGCACAACAGCCTAGACGCGACCGGCCGACAGCATCCCAACCCCTCCTCACGCCGGCGGCATGGTAGAGCGGCGTGCTCTACCAGCTCGACGATTGCAAGGAGATTCGATGACCGCTCTGCCGCTGCTCGATGCCGCCAGCCGCGCGTCTACCGAACGGCGTGCAGCGCCACCGCTCCGGACGACTTGCATCACTCTGGTCCGCGCCGTCGGTCGCGCCTGCTTTTGTGCGCTAAGCGGAAGCCATGTCGGCTACGCTCGCACGCGATGAGTGACTCGCTCAGCGGCCGTCCACGGAGCGATTCGAAATTGCGGCCGAGCACCCACTCCGCTGAGCACGAGCCGAGCGAGCTCGCGTACTACTACCCCGAGCCGTATTGGCTGGCCGACGAGAGTTCGTGGATCAAATCGCTGTTGCTGTTCTTCGACGGCGTGGCGATCCTCCTGCCGAGCTATATGCGCGGCCGCGAGCTAGTCTCCGATCCTTCGCTCGCTGGCCCCCTTGCAGACAGCGGACTGTTGAAGATCCTTGAGCCGGAGTGGTTCGTCGACGACCTGCTTGCCGCACGACTTGGGGAAGGGATGGTCGAGCTGATCGCCGCGGGAGCGTTCGACGACGCCGCTCCGGGTGCCGAGGGGTTCGCGGCTCTCTCGATGAGCCGCATGGGCTTCGCCGAGCTGTCTACGTCTCGAATGGGCAGCCGCGACAGGGGCGTCTTCGAAATGATTCATAGTGAACTCAAAGCGCGCGGCCTCGCGCTCGACTCGACGGACGGGTACTCAATTCCTTTGCGGCCCGACGTCCGGAACGCGTACCTCCTCCTCCTTGCCCAGGAGGCCAGGGAGGCAGGCCGGCGTCACGGATTGGACCTACAACCGACAACGAACGGCGAGCATGCGCAGGCGGCCGTCCGCTCCTTTCTCGAGCTCCCCGCGATGCCGTCACGGCACGATGTCATCGCCTTTGACCTTGCCACCGCGTCGGTTGACCTCGACAGCGTTCCGCTCGACGAGGTACTCGACTTTCGACACCAGCACGCCGCGGAGTTTCGCGCCTACATGGTCGATCTCCGCCGGTTCGTCGCGGAGATCTCGACTACTGACGACGGTCCCGACCGCCGCCGACTATTCGAGCAACGCCAGGCCGAATTGACGTCGCAAGCGAAAAGCCTTCGACGGCTTTCGTTGGACGCGTTCAAGACGCCGGCGAACGCCGCGGGGTTCGCCATCACCGTTACAGGCGCAGCGTGGACTCTCACGACGGGCGATCCTGTGGCTGCCGGCCTGACCACGTTGGGCGCCGCGCTCCCGTTCCTCCTCCCGAACCGCGACACCGGATCGGCCTACTCCTACATCTTCCGCGCCCACCGACAGTGGCATTGAGCCGCGCAGCGTCGCCAAGTCTCGTGGCCGAGTTCGCTGCCGCAGTCGAGCAGATGCCCGCCCTGCTCGCCGCACTGCAAGCGGCGCCGAGCTATCGCGTTGCCGACCATCCTCAAATCCCCATCGCACCGGGCATCTATCTTTTCACCGACCGCGGAACCCCAATCTACGTCGGTCAAACTCGCAAGCTGCGCAACCGCTTGCGTCAGCACACAGGAGAACGCCGTCGCGAAAATGAGGCGTCGTTCGCATTCAACGTCGCCAAAAGAGATGCTGCCAACGACGGAGTGAACATCAAGCTTCCGCGAGCCGTTCTCGAAGCCGACCCCGCCTTCATCCCGTACTTCGCTCGCGCGAGAGTAAGCGTGGCCACGATGACCGTGCAGTTCATCGAGCTCGCTGACCCCATCGTCCGCACCCTTTTCGAGGTCTACGTCGCGCTTGCCCTCAGCCTCGACGAGTTCAACTCGTTCGAGACCCACTGAACACTAGGCACGCCTCGAATCGCTCGAGTCCCAACGCGGGGTCTTCCTCGGGACTCGCGACTCTGAGCGCTGGGTGGCCTTGCAGCGTGGGCGCAGCGAGATCCCGGAACGCGTCGAAGTAAGCGCGTTGTCGCATGCGCCCGGCTGGGCCCGGAAACTCAGAAGCCGACTTGTGGGCGAAGCCTTTGTCGCCGGCGGCTCGATGGAGGGTGACTAGGCGCTTGTAAGCCTCAACGTCGTACCCGAAGGCCACGCCGTCGGGGTAGTGGCTGAACGTTGCGAGTCGCGCGCTCGTAAAGTGCGAGCGTTCGTCGTACTCGACCACGTAGTCGCCGCACAAGAAGTCAACATCCATGACCCCTCGCGTTTTGGATCGCAAGGTCTCCTCGTCCCCCCCAGGTCATCCACGATTCGTTGGAGGGCGCCCAACACGAGGCGCGGGAGTCGAGCTTCAACGTCCACCTGCGTGTGCCCGCGGCTCGTCAGCCACCAAAGCCGCTCGTCGAGCCGGAGCTGATGTCCAGCCGCCGTGGCTCGCGCGTGAAATGCTGCCGCGTTCGTTCGCACAGGTGACAAGGTTACGAGGCTCTCGCGCGCTTGGCACGGGGGTGGGTTCCGCCGCCGGCCGGGGCCGTGCCTACACGTGGGCGTGCCTACACGTGGGCGTGCCGGTCGAGCAGTCGCGCGGATATCCGTGACGGCCAGTAGCCGCGTCGTCTCGCGTACCACCGGGTTCCGACCACCCATAGCGCGGTGCCTAGGACGAGTAGGAACGCCATGTAGCCGTAGCCGCCTTGGCTGCCGCAGCACCATCCGGCCCACCAGTAGGCGATCCCGGCGACGCGGCATAGCGTTGGTCCGAAGCGGTAGAGGACCCAGCCGAGGATCGCGACCAGGCCGAGGATCGATATGAACGTGCTCATCGGTCTAGTGGAGCAGGCGACGGTGATGGAACGCGTCGATCGCTCACAGCTCTTGTTCGTGCCCCTCGCGGCCGAGTTCGTGCGCGAGTTGTTCGCGCGCCCGCGAAGCTCGGTCGTAGTCGCGGCGCTGCTGCTCACCCTCGGGTGGCTCGCCGAGTAGCTCGCCGGCTTCGGGGATCTCGTATTCGACGCGGTAGCGCGCGAGCTTCTCCGCCGCCCGGTCCCACCGCTCCCGGTCGCCGCGGCGTTCGGGCCGCTCACCGAGCGCTTCTCTCGCCCACCCCGGCCGCCCGGCAAGCTCACGCTCAACGAGCCGGTCGACGAGCCCGGTGTGTTCACGTGCGACCTGCTCGATTGCGCTGGTGAGGCCGTCGCGTTCCTCGCGGATTGCCGCGGGGTCACCGAGCTGCCGGCCGAAGCTCGCTCGTAGTGTGAGGACACGTTCGAGCTGGTCCTGGGCGCCGGCGAGCGCCGAGCCAAGTCTCGTCCGCTCGACGAGGTGGGGATCCTCGGCTGCTCGGAACCGTCGCTCTTGCGGTCCGGGTAGCCGTCTGAGCTGCTCGCGCAGCTGGTCGCGTCGCCCGGTCAGCTCGCGGGCGCGCGCGTCGAGGTCGTCGAGCTGCTCGACCTCAACGATGGGTAGTGAGGCAAGCTGCGCGTGCAGCCGCTCGAGCCGGTCGCGCAGCTCGCCGAGCGCGGTCCCGCTCTGGGGTGCGAGCGCCCCCTCCCCTGCTTCGGGCTCCGCAGCTTCGACCGCGGGCTGGTCCAGCTGTGCGTCATCGACGCGTCCGGCGGCGAGCTGGTCGATCGCCAGGTCCTCGTCGTCACGGACAAGCATTTGCCGTGCCACGCTCGCGAGCGTCCGGTCACGCTCGGGCGCCTGCCGTTTGCTCTCTGGCGCGTACTCATCACGCCCGCCGACCTCGTGCTCGCTGTCGTGCACGAGTAGCCGTGTCTCGCCGCGCGCTCGTGACAGCGCGGTGTAGGCCCATCCGCGTGTCAACTCGTGCGGGCTTGCGATGACGACGGCCTGCTCGACGGTCCCGCCCTGCGTACCGTGGCCGGTCAGCGCGTAGGCGTACTCGACGTGCTCGGCGACATAGCCGGCCGGCAGCTCGCGGGTCACGTGCGCGTCGGTCTCGATCACGATCCCCCCCGCGTCGATGTAACGAACCGTGCCGCGCGTCCCGTTGTCGACGTCGAGGTCACGCTCGTTGTTGCGGCAGATCACCCGGTCACCAACCGCGACCGCGACCGGCCCGTAGACGAGCTCGTCGCCGAGCGCTCCCTGTTCGCGGAGCCTGACGCGTGCGAGCTCGTTGAGCGCGTGGCGCATCGTGTTCTCGCGGCACACCATCACGCTCTCAGCGACACCGTTCCGGGCCGCACCGTCAAGCCATTCGCTGACGGCCTGCTCGAGCACGCCGCGACCGTCGGGGACGACCTCGACGCGCCCGGCGCGGGTCGCCCAGTCGATCCACCGGCTTGGGTCCCCGTCGTGCAGGGCTGCGAGCGCGAGCCGTTCGGCCGGGTCGCGCTGGCGCATCACCTCCGTCAGCCGGGTCGCGTCGAGGCGGTCGGCGATCGTGCGCAGCCAGCCGCCGGCTTGCACGGACGCAAGCTG
>Ga0182024_10006326_pt1 | contig 26074 bp, 25 predicted proteins | sample P32metaG_FD_120480 | JGI IMG/M metagenome (GOLD analysis project Ga0182024, IMG submission 120480) | Permafrost microbial communities from Stordalen Mire, Sweden - P3-2 metaG (Illumina Assembly) | ecosystem: Environmental > Terrestrial > Soil > Wetlands > Permafrost | place: Sweden: Stordalen... | reverse complement strand
TGAACTCGTCGAGCTGCTTCTTGTTCGGCAGATCCCCATGCAGCACCAGATACGCAACCTCCATGAACGTGCTTTTCGCGGCGAGCTGTTCGACGGGATACCCCCGATAGAGGAGCACTCCGGCCTCGCCGTCAATGTAAGTAATGCGGCTGTCGGTGCAGGCCGTGGCGCCGAATCCCGGATCGTAGGTAAAGACGCCCAGATCGCGCTGAATCGAGGAGATATCGACGACCGCCGGACCGATGGTGCCGGAGAGAACCGGCAGCTCGGATTTTTTGCCGGACTCCTCGTCGCGAAGCTCGAATTTCGCCGCGGTCATGATTGCTGCTGCATCCTGATGGGGGCTCGCGATGGATCACGAACCCAAAGACAAGTGACGATCAGGGATACAGGGTCCGCAGAACGAAATCAAGGCGCGCGCGCGTGAATAGAAGGCCTTTCAAATGGCCGTAAGTGCGACGCGCGCCGGCGCGCCGTTTGATCAGCGCGCGCTGGCGGGTGCGTATTTCTTGCGGAACTTGTCCACGCGTCCGGCGGTATCGACGATCTTCTGCTTACCGGTGTAGAACGGATGGCAGTTGGAGCAGACCTCGACCTGCAGATCCTGGCCGAGCGTAGAGCGCGTCGTGAACGCGTTACCGCAGGCGCAGGTGACCGCCATTTCCTTATATTCCGGATGAATCGCGGCTTTCATAGACAGCTCACAACGGTGGGGGACGCAAAAGGGCGGGGAAGTCTACCGGCACATTGCGCGCTTCTCAAGCGCCACGGCGCAGGCATGTCAAACGGCTTGTCGTCACGGGGTAGGGCGCGCATTTCCTAGGTTCCTTTATCCACAGAAGCTGTGGATAAGTCTGTGGACTTATGCGTTTTTCAAGGGGCGAAATCCGGTCATAATTGCATTTTTGTTACATTGGCTAATTATTGACCAACACATTTCATACTGTTTTTTCAATGAGTTACAACCATCTCATTGAGCGACTTGGTCGCTTTAGCACGTAATCCGCTCATTTGTGGGAGGCGCGCCGCCGGGCTGTGCATAAAGGCGGCAGATCGGCCCTGCAAACTGCCTTACGAAGCGGTTGACATTGCCGGAAGCTCGGTCGTTGCCGCACTTTCCGGCAGGAATGCGAGCAGTACATCGTTCAAGAAACTAAAACCCTGCGCCGTCGCCCGGCAGCGTTTGCCATCCGCCTCGATGAGTCCGCGCCGCACCAGTCGTTCGACCTCATTCGCCACAGTGTGCCAGGGCTTCCCGGTACGCGCCTCGAAGGACTCGATTTCAAAACCGTCAACGAGGCGCAGCGCATTCAGCATGAATTCGAACGGCACATCGCGCGCGGCGACTTTGGAGCACGTTTGTGCCACCGGCGCCGCGCTCATGTAGCGGCGCGGCTCGCGCCAGTGCACGGTGCGCATGATCCCTTGCTCCTTTCCCAGGGAAATCTTGCCGTGCGCACCCGCGCCCACGCCCAGGTAATCGCCAAATCTCCAATAATTGAGGTTGTGCTGGCACTCAAAGCCGGCGCGCGCGTAGGCGGAGACCTCGTAACGCACGAATTGCGCAGTGGCGAGCCGGCGTTGGCACGCCTCGAGGATTTGCGCAGCGCCATCATCACTGGGAAGCGCCGGAGGATGAGCCGCGAAAGAAGTGCCCGCCTCGATGGTGAGTTGATAATGCGACAGATGTGCAGGGTCGAGCGTGAGTGCCCGTTCAATGTCAGTCAACGCCGCCTCCGCGTCCTGCCCCGGAAGTGCGTACATGAGATCAATATTGAAGTTGGCAACGCCGGCGGCATGCAACTCCGCCGCCGCCCGCTCAGTCTCGAAGGGCGAGTGGATGCGGCCGAGGGCCTTCAATTGTCGCGCATCAAAACTCTGCCCGCCCAGGGACACGCGATTCACGCCGGCGGAGCGGTATTCGGCGAATCGTCCGCGCTCCACCGTGCCCGGATTTGCCTCGAGCGTGACTTCTGCATCGGCTGCGATGTGCAAATGCCGGCGTGCGGCGCGCAGCACCCGTGCGATGCCGTCCGCAGAGAAAAGACTGGGCGTACCGCCGCCCAGGAACACACTCACGATGGGTCGCGCGCCGGCCTGCGCGCTTTGGTATGCAATATCGCGCTCCAAAGCCTCGATGTACAAAGACTCGGGAAGTTCACCGTGCAATGCATGCGAATTGAAGTCGCAGTAGGGACACTTGGCAACGCACCACGGGAAGTGCACGTAGAGCGAGAGCGGCGGCAAAGTCATGCTGAAGTGGCGCTGAGGCTAAGAGGCGCGCATTTGAGCGACCAGCGCGCGCAGCGCGCGCGCCCGGTGACTTACGGCATTTTTTTCGCTCGGCGCAAGTTCGGCGGCGGTGCGCTCACCGCCAGCGGGCACAAATATCGGGTCATACCCGAAGCCGCCCGCGCCGCGCGGCACTTGCGCAATGCTCCCTTCCCAGGCTCCTTCGGCAATGATCGGCTCTTGATCCGCCGCATCGCGCACGAACGCGATGACGCAGCGATAGCGCGCACCGCGGCGGGCGGCGGGCACTTCGCGCATCTCCCTCAAGAGCTTGCGAAGATTGTCCTCATCCGCAGCACCCTCACCTGCGAAGCGCGCGGAGCGCACTCCCGGCGCCTTGCCGAGCGCGTCGACCTCGATCCCGGAATCGTCGGCAATTGCAGGCAGGCCACGCGCTACTGCGGCATGGCGCGCCTTGATCAAGGCGTTATCCAGAAAGGTTAATCCGGTCTCCGGGGGCGACTCGATGCCGAGTTCTTGCTGCGGCGTCAAATCAAAGCCGAGCGGCGCCAAAAGAACTGTGAGCTCTGCGAGCTTGCCGGCATTGGAGCTCGCCACGATCACGCGCCGAGCCTTCACGGCGCCGGCGCCTCCAGACTCTGCACCTGCAGCGCAAATAATTGGCCGATGCCACCCGCCGCAAGATTGAGCAGTGCATCGAGTTCATGGCGCCGGAACGCGTGGCCCTCGGCAGTGCCCTGGACTTCGATGAAGGCGCCGCCGTTATTCATGACGACGTTCATATCGGTCTCGGCCTGAGAGTCTTCGGAGTAATCGAGATCGAGCGCGCACGCGCCGCCGACGATGCCGACCGATATGGCGGCAACCTGTCCATGCAGGGGACTGGCGGCGATGACACGCCGGCGCACGAGGCGCTCGCACGCCTGCGCCAGCGCCACGTAGCCCCCCGTGATCGCCGCAGTGCGCGTGCCGCCATCCGCCTGCAGCACGTCGCAATCGAGCGTAATGGTTCGCTCACCGAGTGCCTTGAGATCCACGACCGCGCGCAGCGCGCGTCCGATGAGGCGCTGAATCTCCTGAGTTCGGCCGCTCTGCTTGCCGCGCGCCGCCTCGCGCGCACTTCTCGAGTGAGTGGCACGCGGCAACATGCCGTATTCAGCCGTTACCCATCCCTGTCCCTTGCCGCGCAGAAAATGCGGCACGCCCTCCTCGACGCTCGCGGTGCAGAGCACGTGAGTGTCGCCGCATTCGATGAGCACGGCCCCTTCCGCATGCTTGCCAAAGCGGCGCGTCAGCTGCATCGGCCGCAGCTCATCGGGAGCACGTCCATTGGGCCGCAGGCTCATGAAAGCGCAGACTCCTGAAGGTTCAATCGCCGAGCCAGCGCAGCGCAGCAGCGGAAGTGTTGTCGCTGCCCGCGCCGCCGCGTGCCACCGACAGTTCACCCAATGCGAGGAGCGCCTCGCGCAATCCAGCCCCAGGGGCCTCAAGCCGATCCGTCATTTCGGAGTCGCGCAATGCACCCCAGAGTCCATCAGTGCACGCAAGAAACACGTCGCCGGGCTCGATCTCCTGGCGCTCGGTGATCGACATCTCCGGCAGAATCGGATCCCCGCCAAGGCAGGACTCGACAAAGTTGCGCATCGGATGCATCTGCACTTGCTCCGCCGTAATGAGCCCCTCACGCAACAAGAGTTCGACGTGACTGTGATCGCGCGTGCGCGCGATGAGCGCGCCATTGCGGATATGGTAGACACGGCTGTCGCCGACGTGCGCCCACCAAGCCGAGCGTTGCTGCACAAGACACACGGCGCAGGTCGCACGCGGTCGTTGCTCGAGGGGCAAATGCGCGCCGATCCTGACCACCTCTTCGTGCGCCCGGCCGAGTGTCATGTGCAAAAAACCCAGTGGATCGAAGAGCGGCTGCGGAGTGTGCCAGAAGCCCTCGAGCAGGACGCGCTGGGTCACCTCGGCAGCGCGGGCGCCGTCTGCGTGACCGCCCATCCCGTCGACCACCAAGAGGAGTGCCGCGTGCTCAGCCACCGCAGTAGTTACCCTGTCCTGGTTCTCTTCACGTGCCCCGAGAAGGCTAATATCGGCGTACTCGACCTTCAAGAAGCCGCCTTTGCATCTGTTAGACTGGATTGGAGTCTATATCCCCCGGCACATGAGCGTAAGCCGTAGAACAGCGCCCGCCACGCGTGCGCCAAGATCTCCCACATGATCACGAGCATGACCGGATTTGCTCGGTGCGAAGCCGCAGGACCCTGGGGAACGCTTGTCTGCGAGCTGCGCAGCGTGAACCATCGCTTCCTCGAGAGCGGCTTCCGGCTGCCCGACGAGCTGCGCGCAGCGGAGCCCGAGCTGCGCCAGTGCCTGATGCGCGAACTCAAACGCGGGAAGGTCGATTGCACCATCAGCCTGCGCTCGGCGCAGGGCGCGCAGGGCACGCTCGAGCTTGATGCCGAGGCGCTCGAGCGTTTGCTCGCCCGCGTGCGCGAGCTGGCGAGCGCAATTTCTGCCGAACACACCGTGAATCTTCTCGATGTGCTGCGCTGGCCGGGAATCATCCGCGACAACAGCACCGCTGGCGAGGAGCTGCTGGGTGTCGCCAAAGCCCTGGTGGGAGAGACGCTTGCCGAGCTCGTTGCTGCGCGCACCCGCGAGGGTGAGCGGCTGCGGGAACTCATTGACCAGCGCTGTGCCGGTCTTGCGGCCCTCGTCGCTCAGGTGCGCACGCGTTTACCTGAAGTGCAGCAGCGCGTGCGGACGAGGCTCGATGAGCGCATCGCGGAGCTTGCCGTGCAGATCGATCAGGAGCGTCTGGAGCAGGAGCTCGCGATCCTTCTGCAGCGGCTCGATGTGGATGAGGAACTCGACCGGCTGTGCGGTCACATTGATGAGATCCGTCGTGCGACAGCGGGAACGGAACCGGCGGGACGGCGGCTAGACTTCCTCATGCAGGAATTGAACCGCGAAGCGAATACGCTGTCATCGAAGTCACAGGATTTGGAGACAACGCGCGCTGCAGTGGAGATGAAAGTGATCATCGAGCAGATGCGTGAACAGGTGCAAAATGTTGAGTGAAGACTCACCCCATTTTGTTGAGTCGCACGAACTGCGTTAAAGCCCAGCAGCGCTGGGTTTTTTGCTTTCAGGACGTTGCACCTGTGTCCAGAGAGCTGACTTCGAAGGTCATGACGGACAGGAACGGCGAGGCGCGCCCTGCCTCGATTTGGTGCCGCAGGCCGTGCTCACCGCGTACCACGTAACTCGCAAACGTCAGGCGATCAAGAACGAAGCTGCGGCATAAGCGGCAGGGTGATTTTGGCAGCCGAACGCAAGCTAAGTAGCGGGTGTATGCAGGATTTATACGCGCGCCCAGCGATTCCGCGTAGGTGAACTGAAAATCGGCATTGCTGCTTTGCGGTAGTGTCGCCCGCTTTGCCTCGCCCCCTGCGGTGGGTAATGGCTCACAGAAAAGCCAGCTACGTCTTGAGAGACTGCAGCACGTTGTCCAATCGGCCATTTTCGTGGCCGCGGCGAAGGTCTAATTGTGAAAAATGCGCTTCAAGCTGGGTTGACATATCGCCAAAACCCCAAAGCCGAAGCCGAGAGCTCCTCGAAGGAATTGGAGATCTTGGAGCAGTCAGCGCGACGTGACGGCGCGATCAAATCTGACAGGGAGACGCATGGCCTATTCCTGTCCCCAATCAACGGCGCGTGGATTCTCGAAGGCAATCCACTCGCGAGAGGCAAGCTCCTCTCAACCAGCACAGATGGCATGGCCAGCACCTTGATGTGGGATTGCACGGCCGGCCGCTTTAATTGGTATTACGAACTCGATGAGACGGTCTATTTGCTCGAAGGCTCTGTCGTCATCAAGGATTCGATGGGCACCCGTCAATTAAGTGCGGGCGACTCGTATCTGTTCAAGGCGGGAACGCATGCAGAATGGACTGTCGAAAGCTACGTCCGAAAGGTCGCGTTTTGCCGTGTTCCTATGTCACGAAAAATCTTGGCTGCCAAACGGCTTTATCAAGCGCTGAGGCGGCTGATCTAGGGCATAGCGCAAGCTGAGGGAAGTGGTCGCGCGGCCACTTGGCTTAACAAAGTTGGAACCCCGCCCTTCGATCACCTAACCCAAAGATACGATGGTCAAGTCGCTTCATCTGGGGAATTGTTTCGCCCATCCGCAAACATTCAAGTGCCGTAACACTCCAGGCCTGCCTCTCGAGGTCTTCGCCAGCATCACCTGAGCATGACACTCGCATGGGCGATGCCATGATCGGTGAACGCATTTGCAGAGAAGCCGTGACCACTCCACGCCGGAAGGGCCGGATCCACTTGGTGTGTGAGGCCGGAACCCGCGCCGTGGCTGCTGAACATCGACATCGACTGATTGCCTATCATCGCGCGGTGTTCGTCGCTCACGAAATTCATGACGTCGTGACCTAAGGCGTCGAGGGTCTTCTCTTTCGCGCACTCCTCCGATTGAGCATCCTTCAAGAACGCAGCGCTCTAGCCGTGCAGCGCGCGGATGTCTCGCATGGCAAAATACTGAGCCAGCGCTTGCGTCGACGCATTTGGGTCCGCAAGGGCCACATAGCCATCCGGCCGCACGAGATAGAGTGCGTTCTGGATGATGCCAGCTTCATGGCAGGCGGCTTGCCATGGAAATGATTGGAACTGCAGAGCGCGCTGCGCACAGAACTCGACGAGTTCCGCGTTTGCACTGCCGTAAACATGCACCTGCCATTTGAGCGTCGCAAGTGGCGCAAAGTTGCCCTGCGTTCCTGCACTCTCAACCCAGGGCAGGCGGTCGCCGCCTTTTATCTTGCCAGCCGCGCCGCAGCTCAACGCACTGCCGCGGTAGTTGACGGTGATCTGGGATACGGTGCGAAAGGCGAATCGACGGACGAACGCTAAGCTGAAGAGGCCGGGCGCGATTCCAGGCACGACTTGCGTGCGTACGAATCGGGCGAGCGCGCCCGGATTAATCACGCCTGCGAACACGCGGTCCGTCGTCGCGACGAGCCGGCGCGCGAACGCGATGCGCCCCGGTTCGTAGCTCTCGAGCAGAGCCGCGCCGGAATTCTCCTTGAGCACCGAGGCGAGCTTCCACGCAAGGTTGACCGCATCACCAATGCCCGTATTCATTCCCTGGCCGCCGACCGGACTATGGATGTGCGCGGCATCCCCCAGCAGGAAAGCTCGCCCCTTGGCAAATGCCTGCGCGACTCGATGGTGGACCCGGTAGGTCGAAAACCAGTTCACGCGCTGCACGTCGATCTTGAGGTTACGGATGGCGAGCTCCTGAACGTCTTCAAACTTAAGATGCTCGGTGTCTTTCGCGGCATCGTTACGCACAGATCCGATCAAGCGCGCGCGCCCTTCACCCTTCAGGGGAAACACCGCCAGGAAGTCCGCCACATCAAGATCGACGTGCAGATTGCCATCCATCGGCGCACCTGCGGCCTGCACATCTGCCACGTAGAACAAATGATCATAGGTACCGCCGGGGAAGCCGACATTGAGGACCTCCCGCGTCCTGGAACGCGCGCCGTCGCAACCTGCAAGATAGGAGGTCGTACACACCTCTTCGGATCCGTCACTTCTGCGCAGGGTCGCGCGCACTTGTTGCCCGTCATCTTCAAATCCGATCAATTCCGTCCTGCGCTCGACTTCTATCCCGATGGCGCTCAACCGCTCGATCAGAAGCCGCTCATGCTCGTCCTGCGGGAAAATCATCGGAAACGGAAAAGGACTGAGTCCCCGTCCCATGTCCCGGAGCGCAACGGTGGCGGCTTTGGCGCCCTTGACCCAGAGGTTGAGCGTCGCGACCTTATGGCCGCGCTCGACGACGGTCTGCGCAAGACCCACCTGCTGGTAGAACTCAAGCGTACGCGCCTGCACCGCGAGGGCGCGCGATGTGGTTCCGGGCTCAGGCGCTTTGTCGATCAGGCGAACCTTGACGCCCATATGCGTCAGCCACAGCGCGAGCACCAGCCCCGTGGGGCCTGCTCCCGCAATCAGAACCTGATCGTTCCTCATGATGAAAAGGATAGCGCACCACCGCATGGATGCGATGCGTCCGCTGCGCGGCCGCGCACCCATTGAGACGCGCTGCGCGAGCGGCACGTCTTCGGCGCACGGCGCCGCGCCGGGAATAGCTCACGTATCACACATGCAAGGTGGCCGCCGCCCGGGGTGATGCGCCAGAATCCGCACGCTTGGAGTTTTGGTCATGACGAGGGGAAGTGCACGGTGGCAAAAATTCTTGCAGGCGAGGGTCCGCAGTATCCACAAGTCGTGGTCCTCGTCGGTGCGACGGGTGACCTTGCGCGACGCAAGCTCTGGCCGGGCCTCTTCCACCTGGCGAGTGCCGGGTTCATCCCGGGCTGCCGCATCATCGGCGTGTCCCTGGAAGAGCTGGATGTCGATGCCTTTCGCGTGGTCGTGCGCGGCGCACTCGATGAGTTCTCCACACGCAAGGTCAGTGCGGCCGACTGGGATGCCTTTGCCAAGAATCTCGATTACGTGCCCCTCGCGGCGGGAGCGACCGCCCTCAAGGCGGCCGTAACGGCCGCGGAGCAGGCGTTCGGCGGCGAGAGCCGTCGCCTGCACTACTTGAGCGTGCCGCCGAACGCTGCATTATCGGCGGTGCGCCTCCTCGGAGAAGCCGGTCTCGTCGAGCGCTCCCGCATCATCATGGAAAAGCCGTTCGGTACTGACCTTGCGAGCGCGGTATCGCTGAATGCCAAACTGCACGAGGTATTCAACGAAGCTCAAATATTTCGCATCGATCACTTCCTCGGCAAGGAGCCGGCGCAGAACATCCTCGCTTTCCGTTTCGCCAACGGACTCTTTGAGCCCATCTGGAACCGCAATTTCATCGACCATGTGCAGATCGACGTGCCGGAGACGCTGGGTTTGGGCAAGCGCTCGGGATTCTATGAATCCGTGGGAGCGTTTCGCGACATGGTGGTGACTCACCTGTTTCAGATTCTTGCATTTATGGCGATGGAGCCGCCGACGGCGCTGGAGCCTGCGCCTATCAGCGAAGAGAAGAACAAGGTGTTTCGCAGCATGTTGCCGCTCGCGCCGAGCGACGTCGTCCGGGGGCAATACACAGGGTATCGAAGCGAGGAAGGTGTCGACCCCGAGTCGGATACCGAGACCTTCATCGCATTGAAGTGCTCCATCGACAACTGGCGCTGGGCCGGTGTGCCGTTCTACCTGCGCACCGGCAAACGTCTCGCCGAAGGGCAGAGGATCATCTCCATCGCATTTCGCGAGCCGCCGAAGAGCATGTTCCCCGCCGGTTCCGGAGTGAGCGCCAAAGGGCCGGACCATCTGACATTCGACCTGGCGGACGCTGCGAAAATGTCCCTGTCCTTCTACGGCAAGCGTCCCGGCCCGGGCATGCGGCTCGACAAGCAGAGTCTGCAGTTCGCCATGCATGAGACGGGTCTCGTCGGCGATGTGCTCGAGGCCTACGAGCGATTGATCCTCGATGCGATGAAGGGCGATCGCACCCTGTTCACGACCGCCGAAGGCATCGAGCGGCTTTGGGAGGTGTCGACTCCTCTTTTGAAAGCACCGCCGCCGGTTCGTCTCTACGCGCCGGGCTCCTGGGGCCCGAATGCAATTCATCAACTCGTTGCCCCGAGCGCCTGGCGGCTGCCCTTCGAAAGAGTCTGGCGAGATCCCAATCGCTTGGGCAGCTGAGGGCGAACACAGAGCCGCGTTGCATCTCAAACCCAGTGGCCGCGACGACAGTGCCGATGCCGAGGGCTTCTTGACGCGCGCACGCCTTCGGATCTCCTGCTTTCAATTCGACAACTTTGTGGTGCATCTAACCTTAAAACGTCAACAGTGAGCGCGCCTACTCAGGAATGGGATTTAGAAGAGGCCTGTCAAGCACCAAAAGACGCGCGTTTGGGCAGCAACGCGGCCGCTCAGCATTTCTTTGCAAGCAAGCACCGCTGCTGCGTCTGCACCGCGACTTCACGGATCGGCCGCGACCGATTTGCGCAAAAGCAAACGCCTTCGGGACTATCATCCAGGGGTGCAAGCTTCGGGCTCGATCGCGACGAAAGGATTGGTTTAAGCATGGTGTCCCTGGCCAAGGAACTACGTGCCGCCGTCGGGGCAGCAAACGTGCTCACGGAGCGCGAGGCTTGCATCGCATTTGAGTCCGACGGCCTGACCGCCTATCGGCATGTGCCCGACGTCGTCGTCTTGCCTGGGAATGCTGTCGAAGTGCAGGCCGTCATGTCGATCTGCCAGCGCCTGCGCGTACCGGTCGTAGCGCGCGGCGCCGGCACCGGCCTGTCCGGCGGCAGCCTGCCCGTTGCCGGAGCCGTGCTGCTGGTGCTCGCGCGCCTCAACCAGATCTTAGAATTTGCCCCGCGCCGGCGCCTGGCACGCGTGCAGCCCGGTGTCACCAACCTGTCAATTTCAAAAGCGTGTGCAGCACACGGTCTTTTCTACGCACCCGACCCGTCATCACAGATCGCCTGCTCGATCGGCGGCAACGTTGCTGAGAATTCCGGTGGCGTGCATTGCCTCAAATATGGCATCACTCTGCACAACATTCTTGAGATAAAGGTCGTGACCGCGGCGGGCGAGCTCTTGGTGCTCGGCTCAGAAATGGGCGAGGCGCCGGGCTACGCTCTGACAGCACTTCTTACCGGCTCCGAGGGCATGCTGGGCGTCATCGTCGAGGTGACGGTAAAACTCTTGCCCCGCCCCGAAAGAGTCGAGCTTGTGTTGGGCGCATTTGACGACATCGGCGCCTGCGCCCGTGTCGTGGGCGACATCATCTCGGCGGGGATCATTCCGGCCGGCCTTGAAATGATGGATGGCGCCGCGATCTGCGCGGCCGATGCCTTCGCCAAATGCGGCTACCCGACAGCAGCGCAGGCGCTGCTCCTGTGTGAAATAGACGGTGGCGATGCCGATGTCAGCGACCAGCTGGAACGCGTCATGAGCGTCATGCAAGGCGCCGGCGCGATTTATCTGCGCGTGGCGGCAGATGCCAGCGAGCAGCTGCGCATGTGGTCGGGACGCAAGTCGGCATTTCCTGCGGTGGGTCGCCTGGCGCCCGACTACTACTGCATGGATGGCACGATTCCGCGGCGGCGCCTGCCCGAGGTACTGCAGCGCATCGGTGAGCTGTCAAAGGAATTTGCGCTGCCGATTGCCAACGTCTTCCACGCCGGCGACGGCAACCTGCATCCGCTCATCATGTTTGATGCCGGCAAAGCCGACGAGCTGCGGCGCGCGGAAGAGTGTGGCAGTCGCATCCTCGAGCTCTGCGTGGCCGTGGGTGGAACTGTGACCGGAGAGCACGGCGTCGGAGTCGAAAAGCTCGGGCCCATGTGCGCACAGTTCGGCTGCGCTGAGCTTGAGATGTTTCACGCCGTCAAACACGCGCTCGACCCGCACGCACTCCTTAATCCCGGCAAGGCGGTACCGACGCTCGCGCGCTGCGCGGACTACGGCGCGCTGCGTGTGCATGGAGGGCAGATGCCGTTTGCGCACCTGCCGCGGTTCTAAAACATCATGGAGCGCGATGCGACTGCCGAGCTGACGGAGCGCATCCAAGCAGCCTCTGCTGCGCGCACGCCGCTTGAGCTGCGCGGCTCAGGATCGAAGGCGTTTTACGGCGGACCGATCTGCGGCGCGCCTCTTTCGTTGCATGAACACTCGGGGATCGTCGACTACGATCCGCAGGAGCTGGTGCTGACCGCTCGCGCCGGCACACCCCTTGCGGATATCGAGGCGCGCCTTGCCGAAGGCGGTCAGCATCTGCCCTTCGAGCCTCCCCACTTCGGCTCACGCGCAACTCTGGGCGGCATGATTGCCTGTGGATTGTCGGGGCCGGCGCGCGCGAGCGCAGGGCCGGTGCGCGATTACGTGCTCGGCGTACGCGTACTCACGGGCGCCGGGCAAGTGCTCAACTTCGGCGGGCGCGTCATGAAAAACGTCGCGGGCTACGATGTGACGCGACTCATGGTCGGCGCCTTGGGCACGCTCGGCGTGCTCCTAGAAATTTCATTGAAGGTCATGCCGCAGCCGCCGGGGCAACTGACGCTGACTTTTGCTTTGAGCGCCGCGCAGGCGCTCGAACGCATGAACGACTGGGCAGGCACGCCCCTTCCGGTGTCTGGGACCTGCTGGGTCGACGGACAATTGTATGTGCGCCTGCACGGCTCGACCGCGGCTCTGGCGCAATCCCGGCGCCGCATGGGCGGCGAGGAGTTCGATTCGGCGCAGGCTTTCTGGACGAGCGTCAAAGAGCATACGCATCCGTTTTTTCTCGGTGCGGCGAATCTGTGGCGGCTGACGGTCCCGTCCGAGAGCGCCGTATCGGACGTGCCCGGCCGAGTGCTCCTGGAATGGACAGGTGCGCAGCGCTGGCTCGTGCCCGATGACGCGCGGGCAGACCTGCACGAGCGCAGCGTACGCGCCGGCGGCTTTGCCACGCTCTTTCGCGCGCCGCGGAAGGAACCCGGTGCGGCAGTTTTTGCAGCACTGCCGGCCGCGCTCATGCGTGTGCATCGCGAGCTCAAGGGGACTTTTGATCCGCACGCCATCCTGAACCCGGGCCGTCTGTATGCGGATCTTTGAACATGCATACTGAGCTCAGCGCAGAGCTTGCGCACTCGAGCGCCGCGCAACGCGCTAAGGCCATCATCGGTAGCTGCGTGCATTGCGGCTTTTGCCTTGCAACTTGTCCGACCTATCAGCTTCTGGGCAATGAGCTTGATAGCCCGCGCGGGCGCATCTATCTCATTAAACAGATGCTCCAGGGCGCTCCCGCAGGCAAGGTCACAGTGACTCATTTGGATCGCTGCTTGACTTGCCGCGCCTGCGAGACGACCTGCCCCTCCGGCGTGCAGTACGGACAATTGCTCGACATCGGACGTCAAATGCTCGAGGTCCGGCCGATCCGCAGTCCGGGCGAACGCCTGGTGCGCAGGGTATTGGGCGCCGCGCTGTCGCGCCGGGCGGTGTTCGCCGCTGCCCTGCGCGTCGGGCAATGGCTGCGGCCGCTCCTGCCGCCGGCGCAGGCGGCTCGCATTCCCGCGCGCGTGCGCGCGAAAGGGATGCTGCAGCCGGCACGTCACGCGCGCGGCATGGTCATGCTGCAGGGCTGCGTCCAGCCTGCGCTTGCGCCGAACATCAATGCCGCGGCCGCGCGCGTGTTTGACCGCCTGGGGGTGTCGCTCATCACGGTCAAAGAGGAGGTCTGCTGTGGTGCGTTGAGCCATCATTTGGGAGGAACCGAGCGCGCCCTGCAGCAGGCGCGCCGCAATGTCGATGCCTGGACAAAATTTCTAGACGATGGCGCCGAGGCCATCGTCAGCAGCGCGAGCGGCTGCGGTGTGATGGTGAAGGATTACGGCGAGCTCTTGCGTCATGAGCCGCGCTACGCCGAGCGCGCACAGCGAGTGAGTGCGGCCACGCGCGATCTGTGCGAGGTGCTCCGCGTTGCCGATGTCGCAGCCATTGCCGCCGGCCAGAGCCGCGACCTAAGATCGCGCATCGCCTGGCAATCACCCTGCACGTTGCAGCATGGACAGAAACTCACGGCGCGTGTCGAACCGCTGCTCGAGGCCGCCGGGTTTGCACTTACGCCCATTCGCGATCCGCATCTATGCTGCGGCTCGGCTGGAACGTATTCGCTCCTGCAGCGCGAGCTTGCGGTGCGATTGCGCAGCGCCAAGCTCAGCACCCTGCAGGAAGGCAGGCCTCAAGTGATCGCGACCGCCAATATAGGCTGCCTGCAGCACCTGGCCGCGGCGGCCGATGTACCCGTCAAACATTGGATCGAGCTCATTGATGAGGCGGGCGCGCCGTGATGAGTTCCCACCCCGTCACGGGCGCGGCGCGCGGACGGCTTTTCGTCGTTGCGGCCCCTTCGGGAGCCGGAAAAACCTCGCTCGTCAAGGCGCTCCTCGAACGGCGGCCGCTGCTGCGCCTGTCGGTCTCGCACACGACCCGTCCCGCGCGTCCAAACGAGCTTCACGGGCGTGAGTATTTCTTTGTTCCAGTCGAGGAGTTTCGGAAATTGGCCGCGCAGAGGGCGTTCCTCGAGCACGCGCAGGTCTTCGACAACTACTATGGGACAGGACGGGCGCCGGTGGAGGCTGACCTTGCAGGCGGTCGCAGCGTCATTCTCGAAATCGACTGGCAGGGCGCGCGCCAGGTGCGTGCTTCGCTGCCTCAGTGCGCGACCATCTTCATACTGCCGCCGTCGCGCGACGCGCTCGAGAAGCGGCTGCGCGCGAGGAGAACCGAATCCGATGCGGCGATCGAGCGGCGGCTGCGCGACGCCGTGGGGGATATGTCGCATTGGAAGGAATTTGATTACGTCGTCGTCAACGACGACTTTGAAAGGGCGCTCGAGGACCTGACCCGCATCGTCGACTCGCAGGGGGACCAGCTGCGCGCCGATCGGCCGGCGCTCACACCCCTGATCGCAGAGCTACTGGCCTGACTGCCACTCGTTCGCTATAGTGGCAGACCTTTCGCGCCCAAGGCGGCGTTCCATTTTGAAGCTTTAAACCATGGCCCGTATTACCGTCGAAGACTGCCTGCATAACGTCGAGAACCTCTTTCAGCTGGTTCTCCTCGCCTCCCAGCGCGCCCGCCGCCTGGCGAACGGCGCCGAGCCCACGCTTGCCTGGGAAAACGACAAAGCAACCGTCGTCGCCCTGCGTGAGATCGCCGCTGGCAACATCACCGCCGAAATGCTCCGTGAGCCCGAGCCGCCGGCGCAGAATCCACTGCCTGAGATGGAGCATCAGTCGACGTTCCGAGCTCCACAGTTCGGCCTCGGAGACTGACCTCTAGCGGAGCGATCCCATGGACTACGCGTCTTCGCTCCTGGGACTGCTCCCCGGCGGAAGGCGCACGCCGGGCCTGAAGGAGCTCATCGCCACCGTCGAGTCCTATCTGCCGACGGAGCAGGTAGAGCGCATCCGCCAGGCGGCCGAGTTCGGCGCCTCGGCGCATCAGGGTCAAAAACGTCTTTCCGGCGAGCCCTTCATCGCCCACCCGGTTGCCGCAGCCGCCATTCTCGCGGAACTGCATCTGGACCCGGACACGATCATCGCGGCCATCCTGCACGACGTCATCGAGGACACACCGACACCGAAGGACCAGCTCACGGCGCGCTTCGGGGCAGATGTGGCTGAGCTCGTTGATGGGGTCACGAAGCTCGATCAGATCAAATTCAAAAGCCGGGAGGAAGCGCAGGCCGAGAGTTTCCGCAAGATGCTGCTCGCGATGGTGCGCGACCTGCGCGTCATCCTCGTGAAGCTCGCGGACCGCACGCACAACATGCGTACCATCGAGGCGATGACGCCGCTGCGGCAGCGGGCGATAGCGCGCGAGACCATAGACATCTACGCGCCGATCGCCGAGCGCCTGGGCCTCTACAACATCAAGCTCGAGCTCGAGGACCTGGGCTTTCGTGCTCTCTACCCGCAGCGTTATCGCGTGCTCGAACGCGCGCTAAAGCGCGCCCGTGGCAATCAGAAGGAGTTCCTGCAGAAAATAGAGCGGCAGCTGCAGGCGGCGCTCATGAAAAATCACAGCGCCGCGCGCGTCGAGCGGCGCGAGAAGCATCTCTACAGCATCTATAAAAAGATGCGGCGCAAACGCTCACTCCTGAATGAAATAGTCGACGTCTATGGCCTGCGGGTCATCGTGGAGGATGTGGACACCTGCTACCGGGCCGTCGGATGGGTGCACGGCGTATTCAAGCCCATGCCGAACCGTTTCAAGGATTACATCGCCATTCCGCGCGTGAACGGCTATCAGTCACTGCACACGACGCTTTTCGGCCCGAACGGCGTGCCGCTCGAAGTGCAGATCCGCACCGAGGACATGCATCGGGTTGCAGAGTCCGGCATCGCCGCACACTGGAAGTACAAAACCGGCGGCGATGTGGAGAGCATGCAGCAGGAGCGCGCGCGCGAATGGCTCTCGCATTTGGTGGCATTGCAGGAGGGCGGCAGCTCCGAAGAATTTCTCGAGAGCGTCAAGGTCGACCTCTTTCCCGACAAGGTCTATGTATTCACGCCGCGCGGCGCCATCCTGCGCCTGCCCAGCGGCTCAACCGTCGTCGATTTCGCCTACGCGGTGCATACCGACGTCGGCAACCGCTGCGTGGCTGCGAAAATCGACCGCCGCCTGACGCCGCTGCGCACGGTGCTACGCAACGGCCAGACGATCGAAATCATCACCGCCAAGGGCGCGATGCCCAATCCCTCCTGGGTGAATTTCGTGGTGACCGCGAAAGCGCGCAGCGCGATCCGTCATTATCTGAAGAGCCTAAGGAGAAGCGAGGCGATCGGACTCGGACAGCGCCTCCTCGATCAGGCGCTCGCGGAGTTCTCGCTGTCCCTGAAGGATGTGAGCGCGGAATCCATGCAGGCGGCGCTGGGCGAGCTTGGGATCAGGGACCTCGATGAGCTCTACGAAAAAGTGGGCTTGGGCGAGCGCCTCGCGCCGCTCGTGGCGCGGCGCCTGCTGCCGGCGGGACCGACGCATGATGGTTCCGGCGCGCCGCTGCCGCTCGCCATCGCCGGCGCAGAGGGCCTGCTCGTCACTTCCGCGCGCTGTTGTTTTCCGATTCCCGATGATCCGATCTTTGCCTTCCTGTCGAGCGGCCGCGGCATCGTGATTCATCGCGAAAAATGCGTGAACGTGGAGGATTACAGAAAGCACCCGGAAAAGTGGCTGCCGGTCACCTGGCAGAGCGCGCCCGATCGGCATTTCAGTTCCGAGATCCGCGTCGATGCGGCCAATCGCACGGGCGTGCTGGCGGCGGTCGCCGCGGCCATTGCCAGCACCGACACCAATATCGATCATGTCTCGGTCGAGACGCGCGATGAGAACACCTCCGTGCTGGTCTTTGAGATCAAGGTGCGCAATCGCAAACATCTCGCCCGCATCGTACGCATCATCCGGCGCATGCCCGACGTGCTGCGGGTCACGCGCACGATCGCGGCGCACGCCCGCGATCACGCGCACAAGATTCACGAAAACCTGAAGGGCCCCTCATGACGACTGCGCGCAAGACCATTCATACGCCGTCCGCACCCCAGGCCATCGGCAGCTACTCGCAGGCCGTGCAGGTGGGCGAGACGGTGTACCTCTCCGGCCAGATTCCTCTGGATCCTGCGACGATGCAGCTCGTCACCGGAGACATTCATGCCGAAATCCGCCGAGTGTTCGATAATCTTGCGGCCATCGCGCAAGCCTCCGGCGGATCGCTCGCCAACGCGGTGAAGCTCACCGTGTATCTCACCGACATGACGCTCTTTGCCGCGGTCAGCGAAGTCATGACCACCTACTTCAAGGCGCCCTATCCGGCGCGCGTCACGGTAGGCGTTGCACAACTGCCGCGCGGTGCACGCGTTGAAATCGAGGGCATCCTGCATCTTGGCTGACAGCGCCATGAGCCACGCCGCCGCACGCACCGAGCAGCGGCCGGTGACGGCGCTACCCGGGGTCGGCGCGGCTCTCGCCGAGCGTTTGGCGCGCCTCGGTGTCACGCAGGTGCAGGATCTGCTCTTTGTCCTGCCGCTGCGCTACGAGGATCGCACCCAGATTGCGCCGCTCGGCACGCTCACCCCCGGCATGCGCGCTGCGGTCGAAGGCGAGGTGTATCTCACCGAGGTCGCGTACCGCAAACGCCGTCAGCTGATCGCGCGCATCGGTGATGGCTCCGGCTTTCTCACGCTGCGCTTCTTCTATTTCTCGCTCGCGCAGCAGCAAGGCCTGGCACGCGGAACGCGCGTGCGTTGTTTTGGCGAGGTTCGCCGCGGACCCTTGGGTCTTGAGATGGTGCATCCGGAGTATCGCCGTCTGGGCGCCGGTTCCGCCCCGCTCGAGGAGTGTTTGACACCGATCTATCCGGGAACCGAAGGCGTCGCGCAGGGACGCCTGCGCGCACTCATCACGCAGGCGCTGCGCGAACTGGAGAGCGCCGCAGTGCGCGACTGGATTCCGCAGCATATCCTCGCGCCGCTCGGGCTGCCGCCGCTCAAAGACGCCCTCGTGTACATGCATCGGCCGCCACGCGAAGTGCGCCTCGCCGAACTTGCCGCCGGGCGCCATCCGGCGCAGCGGCGACTCGCATTTGAGGAATTGCTCGCTCATCATTTGAGTTTGAAGCTCATGAAGCGCGCGGTGCAGAGCGATCCGGCGTGCATGGTCGATGACCGCGAGGGCCTTGCGGCGCGCTTTCTTCGGGCGCTGCCCTTTAAGTTGACGGACGCGCAGCGGCGCGCTTTGCAGGAAGTTGACGCTGACCTCGTGGCCGGGCGCCCGATGCTGCGGCTCCTGCAGGGCGACGTCGGCTGCGGCAAGACCGTGGTCGCGGCCGCGGCGGCTGCGCGTGCGGCGGGCAGCGGCCTGCAAGCGGCGCTCATGGCGCCCACCGAGCTATTGGCCGAACAGCACTGGCGAAATTTTCGCGACTGGTTTCATCCGCTCGGACTGCCGGTCGCGCTCGTGTCGGGGTCGCAAAGCGCGCGAATGCGCAGAAGCGCGCTCGCAACCATTGCCGCAGGAGAAGTGCGGCTCATCGTGGGCACGCATGCGCTCTTTCAGGAAGGCATCGATTTTGCCGACCTCGCGCTCGTGATCGTCGACGAGCAGCATCGCTTCGGCGTGCAGCAACGACTGCGTCTGCAGGAGAAGGGCAAGAAGCTCGGGCGCTTCCCGCATCAGCTCATCATGACGGCGACGCCTATTCCGCGCACTCTCGCCATGACGGCGTTCGCGGATCTGGATATCTCCGTCATCGACGAACTGCCGCCCGGGCGCACGCCGGTGCAGACGGTCGTCATTCCGGAGCAGCGCCGCGATGAGATCGTCGTGCGCATCCGCGATGCCTGCCGCGCGGGTCGCCTCGCCTATTGGGTGTGCCCCATGATCGACGAGTCGGATGAGATGCGCGCGCAGGCGGTAGAGGAAAGCGCCGCGCTCCTTGCCGCGGCGCTGCCGGACGTGCGCGTCGGACTCGTACACGGCCGCATGCGCGGGCCGCAGAAGGACGCGGCGATGGCGGCCTTCAAGGCAGGCAAAATCCAGCTTCTGGTCGCGACCACCGTGATCGAGGTAGGCGTAGACGTGCCCGATGCCACGCTCATGGTGATCGAGAACGCCGAACGCATGGGCCTTGCGCAACTGCATCAGCTGCGCGGCCGAGTGGGACGCGGCCAGGCGGCGAGCACCTGCGTGCTCTTGTATCGGGCGCCGCTGTCGGAGCTGGCCCGCGCCCGGCTGCAGGTCATCCGTGAGACCTTCGACGGCTTTCAGATCGCGCGGCGCGATCTTGCGCTGCGCGGTCCGGGTGAGCTTCTCGGCACGCGCCAGACGGGACTTGCGCAGCTGCGCATCGCGGATCTGGTGCGCGATGCCGACCTCCTGCCGCGTGTGCAGGAGGCCGCGGAAATGATGTTCAATGCTTATCCGGATCACATCGCGCCGCTCGCCATGCGTTGGACCGGTACCGGCGAGCGCTATGCAAGCGTGGGATGAGGTCGCGCCGATGGAGGCGCCCTACCGGTACCGTCTCGCGCGCCGGCTCTTGGAGTACATGCGCCTCATGCGCCTCGACCGGCCGATCGGCATCTGGCTTCTCCTGTGACCGACGCTGTGGGCATTGTGGGTGGCGGGTGACGGACACCCGGATCCCACGGTGCTCCTGGTGTTCGTACTCGGCGTGACGGTCATGCGCTCGGCCGGCTGCATCATCAATGACTTTGCCGACCGCAACGTCGATCCGCACGTGCGGCGCACGCGCTCGCGGCCGCTGGCGGCGCGGCGCGTCACCCCGACGGAAGCACTGCTGCTATTTGCGGGACTCCTGGGGGTCGCACTGTGGCTCGCCACCTTCCTCAATGCTTTCACGCTGCGCCTCGCCTGCGCGGGCGCTGCGCTCACTGTGTCCTACCCTTTGATGAAGCGCTTCTTTGCACTGCCGCAGCTGTATCTTGCGCTCGCCTTCAGCTGGGGCGTGCCGATGGCCTTCGCAGCGCTCCTGGGCGCGCTGCCGCGAGTAGCCTGGGTCATGTTCGTGACGACCATCATCTGGGTCACGATCTACGACACGCTCTATGCGATGGTTGATCGCGAGGATGATCTCAAGATCGGCGTCAATTCGAGCGCCATTGTGTTTGCCGACATGGATCGGCTGATCGTCGGCGCCCTGCAGCTGACCATGCTGCTCGCCCTGCTGCTCATGGGCAGGAGCCTCGACTTTGGGAACGCGTATCTCGGCGCCGTGGGCGTGGCGGCGCTATTTTTCCTCTATCAGCAGTGGTTGATCCGTGCGCGCGAGCCCAACGCCTGCCTGCGCGCCTTTTTGAACAACCACTACGTCGGCATGTCGATCTTTATCGGCATCCTGCTCGAGTACATCTACCGCCCTTAGGCGCGCGTGTGCAGCGACCAGAGGCTCGCCAGGCGCTCGTACTTGGGATCGCCCTTAACGGCGTGGAAGCCCTTCAGCGCCTCATCCTTGTTGCCCGCTTTCAACTGCGCAATGCCCAGCAGCAACTGCGTATCTGCCGGGTTTTGGAGGCCGCCCTTCTTCAGCGCGCCATTGAGTGCCTCAATGGCCTGCGGGTACTGCTGCATGCTCAGGAGCGCAAGGCCCAAAGAGGCATCCTTATTGCCGTCGGGCGAGGCGCTCGCTTCCGCGGTGCGCTGCGGCAGCGCTGCCTGGTCGGCCGCTGCGCGCTTCTGCGCCGCCGCCAGGAGTCGCCCGTTCTTATCCTTCTCGCGCTGCTCCGTGAAGACATTGCCATCGAGGCCCTTCTGCAGCACACGCACCGACTCGCTTGAAGCGCCCTGATCCATATCAAGCTGCGCCATCTCGGTGTAGTCGGCCGGGTTCTTCAGCACGTTGACGTCGACGGCCAAACGGAAGAGCTGCAAGCGCGGCAAATCCGACTTGTAGTCGTCGCTCGTGAAGAGCGAATTAATAAGATTCGCCCAGTAGTCGCCCTTCGGGTAGTACAGGACCAGGCGTTCGAATGCATGCGTCTCGCACGTTTGGTCCTTCATGGCAAGGCAGGTGGCCATGATCGTCTTCAGCGAGCGCTCCTTCGGAGTCTTGCCGGCCTTGATTTGCGAGTCGACGTAATCGTTCACGAAGTGCAGCGTCGCCTTGTGATCGCCCTTCAAATAGTAGGCCTGCTCCAAAACCTCGTACGTTGAGTCGTCGGCGAAACCGCCCTTGACGGCGCGGGTGCCGAAGTCGATGGCCTTCGTATAGTCCTTAAGCGTCAGGTTCAACACCGCGAGCTGCTTCACGTGGCCGGGCATCTCGGAGGGTTTGGCAAACGGCGAGTTGAGATTCGCCTCCAGGTCTTTTTCCGCGTTGGCGTAATCCTTGTTGTGAAAGTCCAGAAAGGCTTTCATCTCGTGGACGAGGAACTCGTCGTACGGAGACCTTTCGGGCAAGGCTTCGACCTCCTTGATCTTCGCCGCCGCGACGTCGAATTTCTTCTGATGGATTGCATCCTCGGCCGCCTTCAGGGACTTCGCGGCGGCGCGGCTCGGCTGCTGCTTGCCCTGTGCGAATGCGGGGTCCACCGCCGCCAGCGCAAATAGCAAGACGAAACCGACGCTTGCGATGAGCGCCACTCGGGGGAATCTGTTCTTCATGTTGTCCTTCCGCATCATCGATCCTAAGCCACAACCATACTTTACCCGGCCGCCGCGCGTCAGGCTATCGTCCGAGGCAACGCCAGGCCGGCGCCCGCGAATGGGGCGGCGGTGGCCATCTGCGCCCGCTCAGGGTGCGTGCAAGGCGCAGCGTCCGTCTGTTCGAAAAATAGCCAATCGTCGACCAATCCGATGACGCTGCGTTGACACGCGCCGAGGGGACCGCGAACATCGGCTGACGCTACATAAGCGATACCACCCGAGAGTCCACATGAATGCTTCGTTCGAGGCCGCAGTGCGCCATGACTGGACGCTACCCGAGGTGATCGCTCTCTTTACAACGCCGTTCGCGGACCTGGTGTTTCACGCGCAGCAGGTGCACCGCTGCCACCACGAGCCGAACACCGTGCAGATGAGCACGCTCCTGTCGATCAAGACCGGCGCCTGTCCCGAGGACTGCGCCTACTGCCCGCAGAGCGTCCGCTACGACACGGGCATCGAGCGCGAGGCGCTCATGGACGTGAACAGCGTGCGCGAGGCTGCGGCGCGTGCCCGCGAGGCCGGGGCCACGCGCTTTTGCATGGGAGCCGCATACCGCTCGCCCAAAAGTAAGGATCTGAAGGTCATTGTTGACATGATCAAGGCCGTGCGTGCCCTCGGGCTTGAGACCTGCGCGACCTTAGGGATGCTAAGTCCCGAGCAGGCGAACGAACTCGCCGCTGCGGGCCTCGACTTCTATAACCACAATCTGGATACCTCGCGCGAATTTTACCCGCAGATTATTTCCACCCGCACTTATGAGGACCGGCTCGACACTCTGGCCGCCGTGCGCGCCGCGGGCCTCAAAGTATGCTGCGGCGGAATCATCGGCATGGGCGAGTCGCTCAGCGACCGCGCAGAGCTTCTGCGTACGCTTGCGAACCTGCCCGAACATCCCGAGAGCGTGCCGATCAATCAGCTGGTGCCGGTCCCCGGCACTCCCCTGGAAGGCAGCGCACGCGTCGACCCCTTCGATTTCGTGCGCACGATCGCAGTAGCGCGCGTGCTCATGCCGCAGGCGCAGGTGCGCCTGTCAGCCGGACGCGGCGAGATGAGCGACGAGCTGCAGGCGCTGTGCTTTCTTGCGGGTGCGAACTCGATTTTCTACGGCGAGAAACTGCTCACCACCGGCAACCCGGATGTTGAGCGCGACCAGCGCCTGTTCGCACGGCTGGGCCTGAACGCCGGCGACCATGAAGCGCGACCCGCTGGCGCTTGAGGCAACCCTCGCCGAATTGGAGCGCGGCCTCTTAAAGCGGCGGCGCGCGACGCTCGCAACGCTGAGCGGCGCAGCCGAGTGGCCGAGCGTGGCCGTGGATGGACGGCACGCGGTCGACTTTTGCAGCAACGATTACCTGGCGCTGGCGCGCCATCCGGACATCGCGCGCGCGATGGCAGACGCCGCCCTGCGTCACGGCGCGGGCAGCGGCGCGTCGCATCTCGTGGCCGGACACGGCGTTGAGCATGCAAAACTCGAGGAGGAGCTCGCGTCGTTCACCGGTCGTGCGCGTGCGTTGCTCTTTTCCACGGGTTACATGGCGAATCTTGCGGTGATCGGCGCGCTGGCCGGCCGTGACGAAGTGGTGCTCCTCGACCGTTTAAGTCATGCGTCGCTCATCGATGCGGCTCTGCTCTCCCGCGCGCGGCTCAAGCGCTTTGCCCACGCGGATGCGGCGGCCGCGGAACGCGCGCTCGTTGCAAGTGGCGGCACGGCCGCGCTCGTCGCAACCGACGGCGTGTTCAGCATGGACGGCGACGTCGCGCCGCTCGTAGAACTGGCGCGCGTCAGTCGCGCTCACCAGTGCTGGCTCGTGGTCGATGACGCGCATGGCTTGGGAGTTCTCGGAGCGAGCGGTCGCGGACTGCTCGAGCAATGCGGGCTCGATGCAGAGGCCGTGCCGGTGCTCATCGGCACGCTCGGCAAGGCCTTCGGGACCTTCGGCGCATTTGCCGCGGGAGCGACCGATGTCATCGAGCTCTTGCTGCAGAAGGCGCGCCCGTATGCGTATACGACCGCGCTCCCGCAGTCGATTGCCGCCGCGACTCGCCAGGCGCTCGCCATTGCCGCGCGCGAACCGTGGCGCCGGGAGCGGGTGCTGCAGCTCTCGCGCAGGTTTTCGCAACGGGCGCAACAACTCAATGTGCCCGTCATGGCGTCCACCACGCCGATCCAGCCTGTGCTCCTGGGCAGCACCGCACGAGTGCTGCGCGCTCAGGAGGAGCTCCTGCAGGCGGGATTTTGGGTCGTCGCCATCCGGCCGCCCACTGTGCCGTCGGGAAGTTCGCGATTGCGCGTCGCACTCTCCGCGGGCCACAGCGAGGATCAGGTGGACGCCCTGGTTCACGCGCTCGGCCGGATCGTTGCGCGACTTCCGCCATGAACGAAGCGAACAACAGTGACGCCGCGCGCCTTGATACGCGCCGGGTGCGCGCGGCCTTCGACCGCGCGAGCGGCGGCTACGACCACGCCGCGGCGCTGCAGACGCGCGTGCGCTCTGAATTGATCGAGCGCCTTGCGCTATTCAAGCTCGCGCCGCGGGTCGCACTCGATCTGGGTACCGGCACCGGAGGCGGCGCGCAGGCGCTGCGCGGTGCATATCGCCGCGCCCTCGTGCTGGCGCTCGACAGCGCTTCCGGCATGCTGCGCGAAGCGCGCCGCCGCAGCACTGTGTTTCGCAGATTCAACCGCATTCTGGCGGATGCGGCCCGCTTGCCGCTTGCCACGGCGAGCGTGGATCTCGTGTTCAGCAGCCTCATGCTGCAATGGTGTGACGATCTTGCGGCCCCGCTCGCCGAAGTGCGGCGCGTCCTCGCACCCGGTGGCCTCTTCGTCTTGAGCACCTTCGGGCCCGACACGCTGCATGAGCTGCGCGATGCCTGGGCTTGTGTGGATGGCGACAGTCACGTCAACCGGTTCCTTGATCTGCACGACGTCGGCGATGCGCTCATGCGTGCGGGTTTTGCCGAGCCGGTGCTCGATGTCGAGCGCGTCGTACTCACATACCCCAACACCACCGCGCTCATGCGCGATCTGAAAGCGATCGGCGCGCATAACGCGACCCGTGGGCGGCCGCGCGGCCTCACAGGCCGCGCGCATATGGAAAAGATGCAGACGGCGTACGAGCGATTCCGGCGCAATGAGCTCCTGCCGGCGAGCTTCGAGGTGGTCTACGCCACCGCGTGGGGCGGCACGGATCGGCCCACCGCCGCCGTCATCGCGGGTGAGGCGCGCATCTCTGTCGATGCGATCCGCCGCCGCCCATGACGAACGCCGTAAAACACGGCGTATTCATCACGGGCACCGACACCGGCGTCGGCAAGACCGTGGTCGCAGCAGCTCTTATTAGAGCGCTCGCGCGAGAGGGGCTGCGCGTCGCGGGAATGAAGCCCGTGGCTGCCGGCGCGAGCATGACTGCGTCGGGATTGCGCAACGCCGATGCGCTCGCGCTGCTCGCGGCTGCGAACGTCACGGCGCCCTACGAGACGGTGAATCCCTACTGTTTTGCAGCGCCGATCGCGCCGCATATTGCCGCACGTGATGCAGGTATCGCCGTGGATATCGAACTGCTGCGCCAGCGTTTCGATGAGCTCGCGAGCAAAGCCCATTGTGTGGTCGTCGAGGGCGCGGGCGGCTGGCTGACGCCCATCAGCGCCGGCGCGAGCATGGCGGATGTCGCCGCCGCGCTGGCACTGCCCGTGGTACTCGTCGTCGGTCTTAAGCTCGGGTGTCTCAACCACTCATTCCTCACGGCGCGCGCGCTCGCTGCGCACGGCGTCAAGCTTGCAGGCTGGGTCGGCAACTCTATCGATCCCGCATTCGAGCGCGCGGCGGATAACATCCGCGAGCTTGAGCAGCGATTGCAGCCCGCCGCGGCGATTGTGCCGTACGCGTCACATGCGCCCGAAGCGCTCGAGCTGCCGTCCGCCGCCGCGCGCCAACTCGTGGCGCGCGCGCTACTTCGGTGACGTGGACGCGCCGCCTGCTGTAAAATCCCGAAAACCGCTGTTCGGATGCTTTTGAAGAATCACATGCGCCCCCGTCCGACGCGGCGCACTGGCTAAGGTCGCAATGATGATC
>Ga0182024_10006325_pt1 | contig 26075 bp, 25 predicted proteins | sample P32metaG_FD_120480 | JGI IMG/M metagenome (GOLD analysis project Ga0182024, IMG submission 120480) | Permafrost microbial communities from Stordalen Mire, Sweden - P3-2 metaG (Illumina Assembly) | ecosystem: Environmental > Terrestrial > Soil > Wetlands > Permafrost | place: Sweden: Stordalen... | reverse complement strand
CAACATCCTTTCTGGGGGATCGGAAGCCACCGAGAACATGCTGTTGCTCGACGTTACACCTTTGTCGTTGGGCATTGAAGTTGCGGGCGGCGTAACCGATAAGATCATTCTCCGCAACTCGACCATTCCAGCTTCAGCCACCGAGCACTACACCACGCAAGCTGATGGACAGGCCAATGTCGCGATCCACGTTTTGCAAGGCGAGCGCGAACTTGCCAAGGATTGCCGCTCACTGGCGCGATTCGATCTGAAAGGCATTCCTGCGATGACGGCGGGCATGCCACGCATCGAAGTAAAGTTTCTCATCGATGCGAATGGCATTCTGCATGTGTCCGCGCGCGAACAGCGCAGTGGCAAGGAAGCCGAAATCGAAGTGCAGCCCAGCTACGGTCTGACCGACGAGCAGGTCGAAGGTATGATCCTCGAGTCTTTCGATAACGCCGAAGAAGATTTCCGGCAGCGGCAGGTGATTGAGGCACGTAACGAAGCTGAAACAATTTTGGCATCGCTCGAAAAAGCCAGACAGAGCCCGGCGTGGGGCGCGCTCACCAGCGATGAGAAAAAGCATATTGCCAACTTGGAGACTGCACTGAATGAAACGAAGAACGACGATGACTATCAGGCGATCCGGAAAGCGATTGGCGCGCTCAACCAGGGCACGATGCGCCTGGCGGAGCTGATGATGGACACCGCGGTAAACACCGCGCTGAAGGGCAAGACCATGGACGATGCTGACATGGGCGAAGGGCCCACGGCACCGCATCCGATGGCAAAAGCGGAGTTTAAGTAGAGCGGTCATTGGTCATTGGTCGTTCGTCGGTGGCGAGCAACGGCTTGCAAGAGATTTCAGGAGCAGCTATGGCAGAGGAAAAAACTCAAGGCACGGGAGCAGCAACCGTGGAAGCGGGAGAAAACACGGTTGAGGTGACCTTTCTACCCGAGGGCAAGACTGTGCATTTCGAGCACGGCAAACTGCCTTACAAAGACCACGGCAAAGAAGAGTCGATCCTGGATGTTGCGCTGAATAATGGAATTCGCCTCGACCACGCCTGCGGCGGCAACTGCGCCTGCACCACCTGCCACGTCTGGGTGAAAGAAGGCACCGAGAATCTTTCGGAGATGGACGACGACGAAGCCGACCGGCTGGACATGGCGGCCGATCTCCAATTAAACTCCCGGCTTGGCTGTCAGGTGACGATTACGAAGCCCGGCAAGGTTGTGGTTGAAATTCCGGCGTGGAACCGGAATTTCGTTTCGGAGGAACACTAGAGCAGTCGTTGGTCGTTCGTCGTTGGTCTTTGGCCAATGCCCGATGACGGACGACGAATGACCAAGGAGTTTTCATGCCGAAAGAACTGACGTGGGATGATGCAGATGACATTGGGACCTCGCTCTCGGAAAAATATCCAGAAGTAAATCCGCTGGAAGTGCGCTTTACCGATCTTCACCGCTACGTCATCGAACTGGCAGAGTTCAAGGACGATCCCAAGAAGTCCAATGAGGGCAAGCTGGAAGCCATCCAAATGGCCTGGCATTCGGAGGTCCTCGATCGGACGCAGGGATAAAGCCAGCTGCTGAAAACATCTTTCTGTTGTTGTTTGGACCAACCTCAGGCGCTAAAACCCGTAAGGAAACCAAAACTGTTATCGCAGTGTTCAAGCACGGCTCCACCTAAAATCAAATTCTTTTATCCCGCTTTCGCTGATGTGCTCTCTTCCACGCCTGCTTCCCGCAGGAATTTCGCAGCTTCTTCAGGCGGGGTCGGATTGATGTAAAAGCCGGTCCCCCACTCGAAGCCCGCTGTTTTGGTTAGCTTGGGCATAAACTCGATATGCCAGTGGTAATGATCGTTGGTCGGGTCCTGCACCGGGGAAGTGTGGACCACAAGGTTGTATGGCGGATTGTCGAGCACGCGGTCGGCCTTGTTCAGCAAAGTCTTGAGTGCTTTCGCCAGGTTTTCAAACATGTGGGACGAAGAGTTTTCAAACGCTGACTCGTGCTGCTTAGGCAAAATCCAGGTTTCGAAGGGAAAACGCGGCGCATAGGGTGCCAGAGTGAGGAAGTCGCTGTTTTCGGCGACCACGCGAGTGCCGGATTCGGTCTCCTGGCGAACGACGTCACAAAAAACACAGCGCTCTTTGTACATGTAGTACTGCTTGGCACCCTCTATTTCCTCTGCCACATAGATGGGGACGATGGGCAACGCGATCAACTGCGAATGCGCGTGCTCGAGGGACGCACCGGCCGCCTCGCCATGGTTCTTGAAAATCAGGATGTACTTGAAGCGCCGGTCTTTTTTCAGGTCGAGGATACGATCGCGGAAAGTCCAGAGCACGTCTTCAATACGCTTGGAGGGAAGCGTAGCAAGACTGGCGCTGTGGTCGGGAGTCTCGATGATAACCTCGTGCGCCCCAATGCCATTCATGCGGTCGAACATGCCCTCGGCCTGGCGATTCAGATTGCCCTCAATGCCAAGCGCGGGAAATTTGTTGGGAACCACGCGCACCGTCCAGCCGGGAGTGTCCCGTTGCGGCGGCGGGCCGCCGTTGGGATTGGGTCGATAGGCCTGGATTTCTGGCGGAGTCTTGCTCTCATTGCCATAACAGAAAGGGCAGAAACCACCCTTGAGTTTATTCACCTCGCGAGCGAAGTCCGTGGGACGCTTGGCGCGATCCGTTGAAATAATGACCCACCGGCCCACGATGGGGTCTTTTCTAAGCTCGGGCAAAGACTAGTCCTTTCACTGCGAGGCCGAAGCCGTGCTTTTTATTTCAAACCGCAGGGAAGGCGTTCTGGAACAACTCAAACTGCGGCTGAGTGGATTGCAGCTCATAATATACACTCACCACATCGAAGCGCCACTGGCACGAAGGTGGCAAGCGACGCAGGTAATCGCGGGCCACTGCGGTAAGAGCATGGCGCTTACCGCGATCCACGGCAGCTTCGGCGAGTTTCACATCGCGAGTGGTGGGGTCTTGACTTCGATGAAGCAGAGTACATCTTTCTCCCAGCCAATCAGCTCAATTTCTCCACGGCGATGGGGCGAGTGGAAGTTGCGGGCCACCATGATGTCACCGCGACGGCGAAGATAAAAGTACGTATCTTCTTCGCCACGACGGCCGGTGCGCTGGGCTTTGGGCGCAGTGTCCGGTGGGAGAGTTTTCCCCGAGATCCAATCGAGCGCGCGAATGGTGGCGGGAGTGAGACGGACGGAGGACAGCGCGATCTCATTTCAGGATAAGTCTCGATTCGGAAAGTGGATGTGACGGATGTCACACCAAAGAGAGCGTTAGATCGAGAAACTTACTCGCGGACCACATCGCCCACGTGGATTGTGCCCTCGCTCAGGATCTGCAAACGCAAGCCGCCACGACGGATCAACCCCTTGATGATGGGGGTCAAAGCTTGTAGATGGCTGCAGGGTTCGCAAAGACGGATGCCGCGGATCTTCCCATCGCCAATCCGAAATTCGCGTCCGACCAGATGGTTGAGCGGGACGCCGCGGGTGACAAGATTGCGGCGGTAGCAATGTAGATAGATTCCACCGTTCCGTTCCACATGAGGCTTTCTCTCTCGGACGAACGAATCAGTATTGAATGAACCTGGATTGACTATAAAGATGACGGCGTTTCGCGGGCGGGGGCGCCCGCGCCACATCGCCCGCATTTACCGGTTAGTTGCCCTTGTTTACGATGGAAATGCATTCATCGAGAACATCCACGGCGACATCAGCTTCGTCTTTGGTCACGACGAGCGGCGGCGCGATACGGATCGTGCTCGGGCCACAACCCAAAAACAAAACGCCGCGCTCGAAAGCCAGCTCGACGATGCGGTCGCGCTCGGCGGCAGCATACTCCTTGGTCTTTTTATCTTTGATGATCTCGACGCCGATCATCAAGCCGCGGCCGCGAACATCGCCAACAATGTTGTGCTTCTTAGGCCAATCCGCCATACGCTTCAGCATGTGGTTGCCAACTTCAGTAGAGTTCCCCAAAAGGTTCTCGCGCTCGATCACATCCAGCGTCGCCAGGGCGGCTGCCATGCAGACCGGATTTCCGCCGAATGTGGAAGCGTGGGAACCGGGGACCCAATCCATGACTTCGGCTTTGCTGATGGTGACGCCGAGTGGCATGCCGGAAGCAATCCCTTTGGCACTGCAAACAATGTCGGGATGCACGCCGGTGTGCTCGATGGCCCACCACTTGCCGGTGCGCCCCATGCCGCTTTGGACTTCATCCGCAACCAGCAGAATCCCGTGCTTATCGCAAATGCGGCGCAGCTCCTGCATGAAGACGGTGGGAGCAACGACGTAGCCACCTTCACCCTGGACCGGCTCCACGAAAATCGCCGCAACTTCCTCGGGCGGAAGCGTGGTCTTGAAGAGCTTATCTTCGATAAAGCGGGCGCAATCCAGAGCAAACGCTTCGGCGTCCTGCGCGCCACCTTCGCAGCCGCGATAGACGTCCGGATAGCGGACATGCGTGACGCCCGGTACCGGCGAACCGAAGCGGCGCTTCTGCTGCGGCTTGGAAGCAGTCAGCGAGAGCGCGCCCATGGTGCGTCCGTGGAAAGCGCCGAAGAAAGCAATCACGTTCTGCCGCCTGGTGTGATAGCGGGCGAGTTTCAAGGCACACTCTACCGCTTCGGCGCCGGAGTTGCCGTAAAAAACTCTGTGCGGCCCGGGCATGGGCGCGATCTTCGAAAGCCGCTCAGCCAGAGTCACCAGGCTCTCGTAATAAAAATCGGTGCCCGACATGTGGATCAGCTCGCCTGCCTGCTTCTGAATGGCGGCGACGACGTCAGGATGACAATGGCCGGTGGAAGTGACGGCAATGCCTGCGGAAAAATCGAAGAACTCGTTGCCGTCTACGTCCGTGACCACAATGCCCCGGCCTTGCTTGGCCACCATGGGATACGAGCGGGTATAGGACGGCGAAATGTACCTGGCGTCGCCATCGAGAACGCGCTTGGCATTGGGCCCGGGCAGGGCGGTCTTGATTTTGGGTCCGATCAGAGTCTTGGTGCTCATGGAATCCTCCAGAAAGCGGTGGTTGGCCGGTCGTCGTTGGCTGTTGGTCTTGATCGTGGCGCAAATGAGCTCCGCTATCAGGCGAACAAAGGCTCTAAGCCACATCAGGTCTCTGGAAGATCGGAAGTTAGTCGCTACCGAAGAGGCTGGGACGCGCCTGTGAGGGCAACACTGCCAGGTGACGGCGCGGGCACACCAGAAACTGGAGCCAGCACGCGGGCAGATGCGAATTGGGACTCTGATAACGCATCGGTAATCATTCCTGGATTCATTATAGCTTGGCTCGGTCGATAGCGTAACCCCCTGTTTGGGGAGGGTCCTTCGCCGGCCGTCGTTTGTCTGGGGTCGTCAGTCCGTCGGATTGGAGGTCACTTCGGGAGTAGGAAACTCGTCGAAACCGGCATATAATTTCTGCGATATGTGAGAGGTAATGCCATGCTGACTCGCCTCGGTTCTGCAGCTTGCATATTTATTCTATTGACCTCGGTCTACGCCCAGACCGCAATTGATTCACAAGCAGCACCGATCCAGTAGATCAAACTAAGGAAAGTGGTCTTCCATTCCACGGATCAACTGCCGAAAAGTGCACCGTGTTTCCCTACCGCGGTCGAACAGAAAGAATCATCAACCACAAAGGACACGAGGTATCACAAAGCTTCCAGGTTTAGTGTCTTCCTTCGTGCCCTTGGGGGTTAAGCTCCCCAAATTGACCTGTCCGATTTTCAGAATCCTAAGAGTTACTTCTCTCGTCTGTTATCTTTAAAGCTCCCCTTTTCCCCATGCCCAATTCTCAGCGCCCATCGCCGTGGATGGTCATCCTTGCCTTCGGACTGGTGTATGTGTTCTGGGGGGCGACGTACACTGCCATTGATGTCGCCGTCGAGCACATTCCCCCGGCGCTGATGTGTGGGGTGCGCTTTTTGATAGCGGGCGTGGTGATGCTGGTTTATTGCGGGCTGCGGGGACAAGACATTCGCTATGGCCCCCGCCAATTGGGGCAACTGGCAATTGTTGGCATTCTGCTGCTCATGGGCGGAAATCTCACGCTCTCCTACGCGGAAGAATACGTACCCAGTGGTCTGGCGGCTTTGCTGCTTGCGGGAACCCCGCTTTGGTTTCTGGTTTTGGACACGCTCCTGCTAGGCGATCATCGTATTTCGCAGCGCGGACTCTCGGGGCTGGGTCTCGGCATAGTGGGAACAGCGGTGTTGATCTGGCCGCAGTTGGTGTCCACCACCAAGCTGGGACACAAAGAACTGTGGTTCTCGATTGCCCTCCTCGGTGGATCGTTCAGCTGGGCGTTGGGTTCGATTCTCTCCAAACGCTGGCAGTCTGGAGCGCCCTCTTTTGCGGCCACCGCCTGGCAAATGATTTTCGCGGGACTGGGAAATTTGATCTATGCGTTGTTCGCCGGCGATCTGTCGCGTGTGGTCTGGACGCCGCGCGGACTTGGCGCAGTCATGTATCTGATTATCTGTGGATCGTGGATCGGCTATACCGCGTACATCTGGCTGCTGGCGCACGTGCCCACGTCGAAAGTTTCGACTTATGCATACGTGAATCCCGTCGTAGCGGTCTTCCTGGGATGGCTGCTGCTGCATGAACGAGTGGACGCGTATATTCTGGCGGGCAGCGCAATTGTGATCGCGTCGGTCGCACTGGTGACCAGCGCCAAGGTCAAGACACGCACGGTTGCGGAGGAAATGCCTGCGGTGGAAGCCGCGGGAGATTGAGGAATTTTGATTGCAGATTTTTGATTGCAGATTTTACTAAGAACGGAAAATTTGAATGGCGAATTGCATCACTTGCGGACGACAGCTGGCACCATCCCCTTTCGGGGAACACAGTAACGTGTGCCCCGCATGCCGGGCTTCCGCCATTGACGCGAGAACCGGGTACGCTCCCCATCCGGGCCCGGCGCCTCGTGCCGTCGCTCGCAGTCGTCCGCAGGTCACTACGATCCTGATAGGAATCAACGTGGCCGTCTACGTGGCCATGGTATTGGCCAAGGTCTCTCCATGGCAGCCTTCCATTCCCGACTTGCTGAAATGGGGTGCGGACGCCGGGCCGTACTCCTTGCGCGGAGAGCCGTGGCGAATTCTGACTTCTAATTACGTTCATGGTGGGATCATCCACATTGCGCTCAATATGTGGTGCCTGTGGAATCTTGGCGCCCTGGCGGAACGGATTTTCGACCGCTGGACTTACATCTTGACATATACTGCGTGCGGACTCGCTGGAAGCTTGGCCAGCCTGTGGATTCATCCGATGGAGGTAAGCGTAGGTGCTTCCGGAGCGATCTTCGGCGTTGCCGGGGCGCTGATTACGGCGTTGTATCTCGGGAAGCTTCCGGTTCCTTCAGCAGCTGTGCGTGGCACGCTGAAAAGTCTGCTTACCTTTGCCGCGTACAACTTGTTCTTCGGAGCGGTGGTTGGGGTCGTCGACAATTCAGCTCACATCGGCGGATTGCTGGCCGGACTAGCGATAGGCGCAGCTCTGGCGAAGCATTTAATGGCCCCGCCTGAGGTTCGTAACGGTTGGCGGAACGGAGTGTTTTTTGTAACTGCCATTTTTCTGGCGGCGGCGTTCTTCTTTCTGAAGCGCGCTTAATTTCATTTCGACCGCTACTTGGTTGCTTCTTTGTCCTCGTCATTGTTGTCGTTCAACAATCGACAGCGTGTCCTCGAACTGTGTAGGTAAACTTTTCTTCCTGCTTATCCTTACGACGCGAAAGTTACGCGTGTGGCTGACGCTGCCAAGCGGGCGCTGAACACTCGGTGTCGGGCACCTCGTCTCTGCTGGCCTCGCCCATTGCTTTTTTCAGAATAGGTTTGCGGCGTCCGAGCTGCACCACTACCGCGTACAGCTTCTTGCCGTCATCGGAGACGCCGCAGTAGGAACCATAGTCGCGATACCACCTGGCAGCCGAGTAATAGGGATCGAATTCAGGCAAACTGATCTGTGAAACATGGCCAGAGACGTTCCCATCTCCAGTGCTGCGTCGGGTTTGCCTCTTCGGGCAAAGCGTCGTTGAGCCGGAAAGCCCTTCGCACCACAAACAGCCGGTCAGTAACATCATGCGGAACGCCCAAGGCAAATTCCTTGAGACGACCGTCTATGAAGAGAGGACGGACTTTCATTGTCAACTGACTGGCTTTCATCGGGTCCGGCAAACCATTTGACCATTGTCCACTTGCCAAAGCTGATCACGTGCGGCTTGGTCGCGGCTTGGGAGGCTGTTGCCGTCAGAAGAAGAGTCAGGGAAAAATACAGAATCGGTCGCATGGTCGAAGGTAGGCACGATGAACCCGAGAACACAAGGGCAGATGACACAACTCGGCCCGAACCCCTCCCATTTTGGGAAGGGCTTTCGATGACCGGGTTGGCTGTAACTTACTGATTCCAATGCTATTCGTCTTATTCCCCCTTGAGAACGGCATGCTGCCGAAGCAATAATTCTTGGCCCGATAAACCTCAGTCGTGATAAGGTCTCATCTGAAAAAACTGGTCGTCAGAGCCCTCATGCCGGAGCCCCTTACTTACAGCATCGTTTTGCCCGCTTACAATGAGAGCGCTAGAATTGGGGACAGCCTCGAAAGAATTCTGGCCCATGTCGCCGAACGAGGCTGGGACGCGGAAGTCATCGTGGTCAACGACGGTTCGACTGACTCCACGGCGGAAATCGTCCTGGATCTTGCCAAGCACAACCCTCCACTGCGGCTGATCGAGAACCCGGGAAACCGCGGCAAGGGTTACAGCGTTCGCAACGGCATGCTGCGAGCGCGAGGGGACTTATTGCTGTTCAGTGACGCCGATCTTTCCTCGCCCATTGAAGAAGCAGGCAAGCTGTTTGCCGCGATCGCCGAAGGGGCAGACATTGCGATCGGTTCACGCTGGCTGCGGCCGGAGCTTCAAACGCAAAGGCAACCCTTGCGCCGTCAGTTCTTCGGCCGGATTTTTAACCTGGCGTTGCGCACGATCCTGGGCCTAAACTTCAAAGACACACAATGTGGTTTTAAGGCCTTCACCCGGCGCGCGGCGCTGGCAATTTTTCCACTGCAAAAGATCGAGCGTTGGGGATTTGATCCGGAAGTGCTTTACCTGGCGAAGAAACTCAGTTTCTCCATTAAAGAGGTTCCGGTGCTATGGTCGCATCGTGAAGGGACCCGTATTAATCCCCTGCGCGACGGGATTCGAATGTTTGGCGAGGTGCTTAAGATCCGCTGGAACGCAATCTGCGGAAAATACGCCGCAGCCCGCGTCCAACCCCACGTTTTATGATGCTGCCGCCAGGTCGGCACGTGCCAGAGGTTGCGTGGTCACGCCGACGCCGGGCTTGAAAGTCAGCGTCATCTCCGGCGCGCATTCTTCACACAACCAAAAGAATTCAATGCGACTGGTGGCTTTTGTCATTCCTGGGTCGGCGCCGAAATTCGAATGGTCGGCAGCGTCGGAGCCCACTGCCATCCGAAATAGTTTTCCCTCATGTAGGTAGCGGAAGCTGGTAGAGCAGCCCGGGTTGGCGCACTTCGAAACCATCTGGCCTCCCCGTCGGGCGGGGCAACTGCATACAAGAAAATTCTACGCTTATTTCTTAAATGCAATCCACTCGCGCGAGGAATTTTGTGAAAAAACTTCCGCGCTGCGTACAAAAATGGGAAGGGGAAATTGGGAAGAGTCAAGAAGAGTAAGAAAGATGAGGCTGTTTCACAGCCTTGTCGCTGAACTTGGGATAGCGACTTTAGCCAGTTCTTCGACCACATCCGCAACCTTACACCCCATTTCCTGCGTGCTGAGGGCGTTCTGGCCCGGTTTTGCCAGGTCGCGGGTGCGATGTCCAGAGGCTAGGACACGGGTTACCGCTGTTTCAATGCTGGCCGCTTCCGCTTCCAACTGGAAGGAGTGGCGCAAGAGCATGGCGGCGGAAAGAATTGCACCCAGGGGATTGGCGATGCCGAGTCCGGCAATGTCCGGAGCGGAACCGTGGATCGGTTCATAGAGAGCGACCGAACCGCCAATACTCGCCGAGCCCAGCATGCCCAGCGATCCCACGACAGCTCCAGCTTGATCGGAGAGGATGTCACCAAACATATTCTCGGTCAACAGGACATCAAAATCGGTGGGCCGCGCCACTAGCGCCATCGCAGCCGAATCCACGTACATGTGCGATAGCTGCACTTCCGGATAATTCTGCGCCACCCGCATCACAACTTCCCGCCAGAGTTTGGAACAATCGAGCACATTCGCTTTGTCCACGGAAAGGAGTTTGCGGCGGCGCGTTTTCGCCAGGCCGAAAGCCACGTGGGCAATGCGCTCGATTTCCGGCTCGCCATAACGCATGGTGTCGATCGCCAGGCGTTGGCCGTTTGGCCCAGTGATGGAACGCGGCTCTCCAAAGTAAAGGCCTCCCAGCAACTCCCGCACGATCAAGACATCCGTGCCTCTAACGATTTCGGGCCGCAACGGTGAATACTCTTCAAGCGCCGGAAAGCAAATCGCTGGGCGCAGATTGGCGAATACTCCCAGTTCCTTACGCAGCCGCAACAAACCGCGCTCGGGTCGAAGGTTGCTGGGAAACTTATCGAAAACCGGACCGCCCACTGCTCCGAGCAGAACGGCACCGGAGGACAAGCAGGCCTGCAAGGTGTCTCCGGGCAACGGGTCGCTACTGCTCAACAGGGCCGCGCCGCCGACATCTTTCTGAGTTAAGCGGAGATCGTGACCGAAAGCCCGGCCCACGCTTTCAAGAACGCGGACGGCTTCGCCGGTCACTTCCGGCCCGATGCCGTCCCCGGGCAAAATAGTCAAATTGAGCAGCATGGGTCTCAGCTATGGCAGTAAGGTAAGTCGAGTGTTATGCGGGCAGACAAAAGTCTGCGTGAGGATCATCTAGATCCTCAGAATGCTAATCTTAAACTCCCCACAGGTAGTCTTCCTGCTCGCTTTGATGGTCCGTCATCGGCTTCAGAGGCAGAGTCGCCGCGCTGAAGTCCGTGGGAAAAGTAACTGGAAATGGCTTCTGGAAACCTTCTTCACTCTTGCCTGGTCCAACATCAGCGGCGGCTGCTTGTCCTGGCGTTTGCCGGGCTCCGTGAACTTGCCGGATGAGGTCCAACAAATCATGATCGTGCACATGTTTGATCTCGTCGGCAAGGACCACGAACCTGCGGTAGATGTCGTCGAGCTCTCGGCGATCAAATTGATAGCCGAGCTGTTCGCAGCGCAATCCCAGCGCATGACGTCCGGAGTGTTTACCCAGCACCAGCTTGGAATCAGGTACACCTACGGACTGCGGTGTCATGATTTCATAAGTTAGCCGGTTCTTGAGCATGCCATCCTGATGGATCCCGGCCTCATGAGCAAACGCATTGCGCCCAATGATTGCCTTGTTGGGCTGGACCGGAACACCCGTAATTTCGCCGAGCAGCTGACTGGCCGGAAAGAGGTGCTCGCTGGCCACCCTAGTATCGTAAGCGTAGCGATCGGGGCGAACGCGAAACGCCATGACAATTTCTTCCAACGAAGCATTGCCAGCGCGCTCACCAATTCCGTTGATGGTGCATTCCACTTGGCGCGCCCCAGCGGCGACTGCAGCCAGAGAGTTGGCGACCGCCAGCCCGAGATCATCGTGGCAGTGGGCGGAAATCGTCACCTTCTCGATTCCACGCACGCGCTGCCGGAGGTTCTGGATCAGTTCGCCGAATTCTGCCGGCACGCTGTATCCGACAGTATCCGGAATGTTTAGCGTGGTCGCGCCTGCTTCAATCACCGCCTCGAGCACTTGAAACAGAAATTCCGGGTCGGTGCGAGTGGCGTCCTCCGGCGAAAACTCCACGTCTTCGCAAAACGACTTTGCCAGACGCACGGAATCGCGGGCCTGTTCCAGGCATTGCTGACGTGAAATCCGAAGCTTGTATTGCAAGTGGATATCGGAAGTGGCGAGAAAAACGTGGATCCGGGGACAAACGGCACCGCTCAGGGCCTGCCAGGCGCGCTCGATGTCCGCGCGAGTGGCGCGGGCCAGCGCGGCAATAATTGGGCGCGGAACCGCAGCCGCAACCGCTTGCACCGCCGCAAAATCGCCTTGCGAGGCGATGGGAAACCCCGCCTCGATTACATCCACTCCCAGACGGTCGAGCTGATGCGCCAGACGCAACTTTTCCTGCACGTTCATGCTGCAGCCCGGCGACTGCTCACCATCGCGGAGAGTGGTGTCGAAAATTTTGATGCACGCTCGTTCCATGCCCAGGACCTCCGAGGAATACAGAAGCTCTATGGTACGGGAACCCGTGTTTTAAAGCAAAGCTTATATTCTTTACATTATCATTAGCTCAACTTATCATCATAAGAGCAACTGATGGTCTCTGAAGTTTTGCTAAAGGGGCTTGGCCGTGGACTTGGCGCAACTCGAAGTATTTCTAGCCGTAGCGCTGGAGCGCCGCTTTTCCCGGGCGGCAGACAAGTTGCACCGTACACAGTCTGCCGTGAGTCAGACAATCCACAAGCTGGAAGAAGAACTCGGCGAACCACTGTTCGACCGCTCTTCGCGAGAGGGGTTACTGACCGACGCGGGACGCGTTCTCCAGGAGTATGCCGAGAGATTGCTGAACCTGCGGAGCAATGCGCAAGAAGCGTTGGTGGAATTGCGCGAGCTGCATAAAGGCACGCTGGCGATCGCCGCCAACGAGTTCACAGCGCTTTACCTGCTGCCGGTGCTGGCTAATTTCCGGCGTCTGCATCCCATGATCCGTGTCATGGTGAACCGCGCGCTCGGCAGCCACATTCCCGACGACGTGCTGCAGCACAATTCGGAGCTTGGCGTACTTACCTACCATCCTGAAGAATCACAGCTAGCTTCGATAATTGTGTATCTGGATGAGCTGATCCTAGTGGTGCCCCCAAATCATCCATTGGCAGACGAAACCCAAGTCAGCATTCGGCAGTTAGGGGCCGAATCCTTTGTTGCCCACATTGTTTCTTCACCGTATCGCGAAAAAGTAATTCAGGCTTTCAAGCGGCACAAAACACCTTTGCACATGGACATCGAACTACCCACGCTCCAGGCCATCAAACGCTTTGTTGCCATGGGTAATGGAGTGGCGTTCCTGCCAGAAATCAGCGTGGAAACCGAATTGGCTCGTGGAGAACTGGTGCGCATTGCGGTGAAAGAGTTCAAGTTCCATCGCAAACTGCGGCTGGTTTATCGCAAATCGGCCAGCCTTTCTCACGCAGCCCGTGCTTTTCTGAAAGTCGCGGAAGCGGTCGCTGTCGAACAAAAAGGCAGCTACCGCTTCCAGCGAGAACACTGATTGTTTATCGCGGAAACTTCTAGGCGAATTGCGGTTCGAACGAACCGATCGCCTGCTCTACCGTGGAATGGACTTCGAATACTGATGCAAGTCTGGTGAGTTCGAATACACGGCGAACATGATTCCTGGGAGCGGCAAGTCTGATTGAGCAACGGCTGGCCGCTGCCTGCTTATGCAGGACTACGAATTCTCCCAGCCCTGCACTGTCGACCATCTCCACTCCGCTAAGATCGAGAACCAACTGGCGAAAGTCGGGCATTAATCTCGCTACTCTGTCAGACAGGACAGCGGCTTCGTCGCGATACACGATCCGGCCCGTGCAAACAACGATCATCACATCATTGGCCAGACGAATCTCCAGGCTCAGTCGCAACTTCTTCGCTTTCGCTTCCTGGGGGGTAACCGTCTCTTCCCACAACACGCAATTGGATATTTCGCTCATAAATTCATCCTAACAGTTAGACGACGGAGAATGAGTTTCGGCGCCATTAAAAGTTGGTTACTTAGATGACTTAGGTACTAAAGCGGAAAGTTGCTGCATCCGGATCGAGTGCGACATGCATCCAAGCCATTTACCATCAAATCGAAGCTTTCAATAACTTAGGGGGATGTTTAAGTGCAGAGATTTCATGGAACCGTTATTGCTCTCTTACTTCTTACGGCTGCGGGGTGCGCGCAAGTTCCAACCAGTGGAAACGTTTTCTTGGGATACTCCTATAACCGCGCCAATTTCTCCGGCGGCGGCATCAACCTGAACGGGTGGAATGGTGCATTGGAGGGCAAGATCGCACCCTTCTTCGGTGTGGTGGTCGACATCAGCGGACAATACGGCTCCGGCGTTAGCCAACATAACGTTCTGTTCGGCCCGCGCGTGTCTGTTCCCGTCGGAAGAGTCACACCATTTGCTCATGTTCTGTTTGGCATCTCTCACGTCAGCGGAGGCGGCGATTCAGATACCTCCTTCGGAGATACCATCGGCGGAGGTATCGACTATAAGCTGATTAAAGTGATTGGATGGCGATTTCAGGGCGACTTGTTGCAGACCCGCTTCTTTGGCGGCACGCAGAATGATTTTCGCTTTTCTACCGGCGTAGTTGTTCACTTTTGACGCAGTACGTTATGAGGCAACCACTTAGGTTTCCCAGTATTTGTGGTCGCGCAGGAAGAAGCTCTTGTTCCAGAAATTGAATGCGGTGGCGAAGAAAAGCTGGGCCACGCGGGCGTGTCCCATTTTTTGAAAACGGCGATTCGTCGTATACACGCCACCGCGGACAATTCCAAATTTGCTTCTCGCCACCTGCTTACTCAGGTGGTAGTCCTCCGCAAAGTGAATGCGCTCGTCGAATCCGCCCAGCTCATCGAACCGATGCTTATCAAATAGCATGAACATGCCGGTGCTGAATGGATGATGCAGGCGCGAAAGGTATTGAAAGAAGTCGTTGCCGGTGTAAAGCATCTTATCGGCGAAACTCCCTTCGCGACAGAGGATGTTGGTGGTCACGCAGTGCAGCTTCTTACTTTGCGCCAGTTCAACGGCCCGCCGAACCAGCGATGGTGATGCCAACTCAATATCAGCATCGAGGAACAATATGTAAGGTGTATCGGCCAACGCGGCCCCGGCATTCCTGCCAACTGACGGCAAACCGCCGGGAATCACGCTAATGTTCAGGGAAACCCGAAATCCGTTTACAACTTCTGGAGTTCCATCGGTCGAATTGGCGTCAGCTACCAACAACCTCGCATTCCGCATCTTCGGATAATCCTGGTTCGCCAGCGACGTCAGCAGTCGCGGAATCAGTTTCGCCTCGTTCTTCGCCGGAATCACGATCGTCAGTTCGCTCGCAGTATTCATGAATTTGCACTCCCTCTTCGCCGATGGTGATATACGCAGGCTTGGTATCGACCCACCCACCTGAGTTGTAATAGTGGATGCCATCCTGCTCGCGATGCATGGCTGCATGCGTGTGACCGCAAAAAATTCGGTCAGCGCCTCGCATGCGCGCATGGAAAAGCGCACCGGAGGCGACCTTCATCGACATTCGCAACCAGCGCGTGTTCAAACGATCAATCAAGCGGGTGACCGGCTTCCCCTTGAAATCAAGTTTCTGCAACTGCAGATACAACAATGTTCCCAGATAGTCCAGTTTTACGCTATTGATCACAAAGCGATCAAACTGGTGCCCATGAATCGCGAAATGGCGCAGCCCCCCGTATTGCCAGGAATATTCCTGATATACTTTGATCCCGACCAAGTGTGACATCACGTCGGTCAGCCCGTGATCGTGGTTTCCTTCCACCCAAACTACTTCAATCTTGCGCTTGGGATTGGAAAGTTTGCGAATGTATCCTAGGAATTTCCAATGTTCTTTGGTGAGACGGCCGAAATTCAGGTCGGCAAAAATGTCTCCCAACAGGATCAACCGCCGAAAGCGGTTTTCCTTCAGGACACAAGTGGCCCCATGGGCGCGGCTGGTTTCCGCTCCCAAATGCACGTCGGAGAGGATCAGCGTGTCATATGGAGGCCGATCCGCTGGCAGATCCATACATAATTTGTAGTGGAAGAGTGTTACAGGATGATGAAGATTGCACAAAACTTAGTGCATCGGTAACTGGCAGGTAACCTGGGGTTGACTGGGGAGTGAACTCTACGTCCGACCCCGAATTTCGGTTTACTTCGAGGGTGGTACATATTCGGCGGGCAAGGCGGCCCCGCCGCTGAAGAAGTATTGCTCCATTTGTTTGACGATGACCTCCTGATCTTCCCTGCGAGCAGGGTTCAGGCGGTATTCGTTCAACAGCATTTTGCAGAATTCCGTCCAGCCATTCCAGGCTTCCGGAGACACATTTTCGTAGACTTTCTTGCCCAGCTCGGAATCGAAAGGCGGTTCGTCTAATCCGGGAAGTTCCTTTTGCAGCTTTACGCAAAAAACCTTGTGCTCTGCCATAACTTTCCTCGCAGCGGGGCTGCTTAAAAATTATCTCACACAGTAGAGCTTCGATGTTTCGTCCAACTCTTAGCCGACTATCTTCACTTTCAGACCTGTAAAACGTCGCCTTCCCGGGCGACGAGCTCATACAGCACCGGATTTACGAAGAAGCCGATGAAGAGCCGTGAAATCAGGCCAGCAACAATCACGATGGCGAACGGCCTCTGCGTATCCGAGCCGATGCCGGTGGAGAGTGCGGCCGGCAATAGGCCGAGGCACGCCACCAGCGCGGTCATCATGATGGGACGAAGCCGTAGCAGCGAAGCTTCCCGCGTGGCTTTGCGAATGTCCATCCCCTCCTGGCGCAGCTTGTTGATGTAGGAGACCAGAATGACTGCCGTCTCGACCGAAACGCCGAGCAATGCCAGAAGTCCCAGGACAGAAGAAACGCTGAACGGAGTGTGGGTGAGCTTCAATGCAACCAATGCTCCCACCGGTTCGGTCATGATTACACCCAAAGCGATGCTGACGGGGAATTTGAAATTCCCGTAGAGCGCAAACAGAATCATGAAAATCAGTACGACCGCGAGCGGGCCAATAAATGAAAGCTGGCCTCTTGCCTCGAGAAATTGGCTGTATTCTCCACCCCAAGCCAGCCAGTAGCCTTGGGGCAATGTGACCGCTTTCGTGACGGCCTTCTGTCCATCTTCCACGGCCCGCGCCAAGTCACGCCCTTGAATGCTGTACTGCACTCCGATGTAGCGGGAATTGTCCTCCCTATAAATGAACGACGCGCCGTTCCCCTGAGTGATCGTGGCCAGTTGGCTCAGCGGAATCTGCTGTCCATCCGGAGTACCAACCAACAAGTTTCCAATGCCATTCGCGCTACTGCGAAATTGGGGTTGCATGCGCACCACCAGATCAAACAGCTTTTCCCCTTGGATGACCTGGGTTGCGGCCTGACCACCCACTGCCGCCGAGATCACGGCTTCCACGTCGGCAACGTTGATGCCGTAGCGGGCGATTTTTTCGCGATCCACATCAATCAATAGACTCGGTTGGCCAAGTTCGCGGACAACCGTCAGGTCGGTAAACCCAGGTACTTGGGCAAGGATATTCTTGATCTGCACGGCTTTGTCCTGCAGCACATTGAGATCCTCGCCGTAGATCTTGACAGCCAGCGAACTCTTCAGCCCGGTCAGAGCCTCGTCAACCGCGTCTTCCGCAGGCTGGGTGTAGTTAAAGATGATTCCGGGGAACGCAGTTAATTTCTTGTTGATCGAATCAACCAACTTCTCTTTGGTGTCGGTATCACCGCTCCAAGTCTTGTCGTCGTAGGCTTTGAGACCCACGTAGAATTCACAATTGAAAAAGCCCGTCGAGTCCGTGCCGTCATCGGGGCGGCCCAACTCCGAGCCGACCACCGTCACCTGCGGATAAGACATGAGGATGTCGCGTATTTGAGGTGCAATGCTGCTGGCCTCCTCAAACGAAATCGTGTACGGCATAGTTGCCCGTACCCAGAGCGCGCCTTCGTCAAGATGGGGCATAAATTCGCCGCCTATAAAAGGAATCAGCAACAGGGTCGAGCCGAAAATCAGAGTTGCGATCACCAGCGTGGTCTTGGGCCGATCGAGTGCCCAGTCCAATTGCTTCGCGTACTTCTCTTTCATCCATTCGAAGGCGCGGTTGGGTTTTTCGTGCACGCCACCTTTAAACCAATACCATGCCAACACCGGGACCAGAGTGAGGGTGAGAATCAGCGCGCCCACCAGCGCAAACGACATAGTTTCGGCCATGGGATGGAACAACTTCCCGGCCGGCCCGCTCAACGCATAGATGGGGAGATAACCGGCAATGATGACCGCAACCGAATAAAAGATCGGACGGTCCACATCTTTTGCCGCCACCAGAATGACTTCGCTGAGGTTGTACTCCTGGGCCGCCCGCAGAGCCAGCTCGCGATAGATGTTTTCCATCATCACCACGGTGCCGTCAATCACGATGCCGAAGTCGATCGCGCCAATAGAAAGCAGGTTGGCGGCAACATCGTGTGCGTGCAGCACAATGAAGGCAAACAAGAGCGAGAGCGGGATCGTAAGTGCGACAATCACCGCCGCGCGAAAGCTGACCAGGAAGAAAATCAGGACCACCAGCACGAGCAGCATGCCACGTAGCAGATTCTTCTCCACTGTGCTCGTTGTCAGATCCACCAATTCGCTGCGATCGTAATAGGGATAAATCTTGACGTCGGGCGGCAGTATGTGCCGGTTGAGCTCTTCGGTCTTGGCCTCAACTCCCTTCAGGACTGTCTGCGTCTGCGCGCCGCGAAGCATGAGGATGACGCCTTCCACCGCGTCATCGTTTTTCTGAAAGCCGAACTCGCCCAGGCGGGGCGCATTCCCAATCACCACATCGCCGATGTCCCGCACCCGAATGGGCACACCTTTGTTGGCGCCCACCACTATGGCGCCAATGTCGTTCGTGTTACGGACCAGTCCGATGCCGCGCACATAATAAAATTGGCCGCCTTGCGAATAAAATCCGCCGCCGGCATTTGCATTATTCGCGGTCAGAGCGGCGATCACTTGCGGAACCGTCAGGTGATATCCGTAGAGGCGGGAAGGGTCGAGCAATACCTGATATTGCATTACCGTGCCGCCAAAACCAGAATCATCCGCCACGCCTGGAACCGATCGGTAAGCCCGCTCCACCACCCAGTCCTCGATCGTCTTCAACTCTTGCGGACTGCGATCGGGACTCTGGATCACATAGCGATAGACCAGGCCGCTGGGACTGAACAGCGGTGATATGGTGGGCGTTATTCCCGAGGGGAGAGTGGCCTGGGCGAGCCGCTCAAAAACGATCTGGCGGGCAAAGTAATCGTCCGTGCTGTCTTCGAAAGTCAAGATCAGATCGGACAGGCCATAAAGAGAGATCGAACGCATCACCACCATGTGCGGAACGCCGTTCATCTCCAGTTCAAGAGGAAGTGTGACCAGACGTTCCACTTCTTCCGCGGCATGATCGGGCCACTGGGTGACGATTTCGACTTGCGGAGGGGAAAGATCGGGATACGCATCCACCGGCATGCGCCGGAACGACATGACGCCCCCGATGGTGATGAAGGCGGTCAACATCAACACCAGGAATCGCTGACGCAGCGCGGCTTGGACGATTCGGTGAATCATTCAGAAGTTGACCGTGACTCGAGCTCGCTCCCCGGCGGCATTCCGCAACGCTTCATTTTTTTGAAATCTGGCATTCACGCGGGCATCTATCCTCAAGAAATCTACTTTCAGCGCTGCAGCGAGTTCGCGAACTGCAGGAATAAGCTGCCATCTCCGACCACACGATCACCCGGCTTCAGCCCACTGGTGACCTGGGTCTGCCCTTGCAAGCTTTCCCCCAGCGTCACCGAGCGCATTCCGAACTGATCCGCAGCGGCCTCGGCGTACACGAACGGCTGGTTTACGTTGTCACGCAGAATCGCGGAATCGGGCACGGCCACGGCATTTTGGATCGTGCCGGCTCGTACCACGGCGGTAACATACATATCTTTTTTCAACTTCTGGCCAGGGTTTTCAGTCTCAATGCGGGCTTGCAGAGTTCGCGTGTTCGGATCCAGTGAGGCTGCCACATAAGAGATGCGCCCGTGGAAGACCTCCGGATAAGTATCTGTCTGAATCTCGACTGAGTCTCCTGTTCGCACATACGGCAAATCCTTCTGATACACGTTCACCAGGACCCATACATTACTGGTGTCAGAAATCATGAAGCACTGCGTCGTGGCGGGCTGAATAAGCTGCCCAACGGCAACATCCTGCTCGACGACTTCGCCGCCAATTGGCGCCAACACTGGGACCTCAAATGAAGGCGGAGCTTTCACCAGAGCATCCGGATCGCTGATTCCCATCACTTTCAGGGCGGCTTCGCTGGATGCCAGATCGCCTCCGGCCTGTACTTCGGCGGATTCGGCTTGCTCCAGATTCTGTTCGGCGATGGCGTGATGTTCGTATAAGTCCTTCGCGCGTGCGTAGGCTTTTTGTGCCAGCGCATACCCATCTCTGGCCTTCAGAAAATTGGTGCGAAGCTGGGAATAATCAGGACTGGCCACGTACAACATGGGCTGGCCCTTTTGCACTCTTTGACCGGGAACCACCGCAATCCGACTTACGGGCCCGCTCACCTGCGTGATTACGGGAGTGGTGCGGAAGCTGTTGTAAGCTACAGCGCCAGTCAATCGCAGGGTTCGAGTGAGGGTACTGGGCTGGATGGTCAGCACCTGTACATGGGACATCTGCGCCTGCGGAATGGTGAACAGCGTGGGATTGGCGCTGTTGGAATTGGAGTTCTTCGCAGCGACGTCGGAACCCGGTCCGCCGCAGCCGGTCAATGCCAGCAGGATCGTCGTTGAAATGATCAACGAAACGATCCACAGTGATGGCCTTTGCCAGCAAGCTGGAGAAGTTTTCATGGCAGGTTCCTCGTTCCAACCGCTTCTTTGAGCTGCTCGATGGCAGTCATGTAAGAGGCCAGGGCCTGACGATAAGCCAATTGTGTGGCCCGGTTGCTGCGCTCCGCATCGAGAAAGTCCAGCAGGCTTGCCGCACCGCGTTTATAGGCATATTCGCTGATGTCACGGGAGTCCTGCGCTTGTTTCAAATATCCGGACGTATAAAGTTGTACCACTTCGTCGTTGCTCTTGACCGCCTCGAAGGCATTGGCAACATCCGACATGACGGTATCGCTGGCCGACTGTTGCGTCTCCTGAGCCTGCGTAAGCGCGTAGCGGGTGCGTGCGAGTTCTCCCTGGTTACGATTGAAAATAGGCAAATCGAAACCCACGAAGATGGAAGCTGTATTCTGGGCAGAAACGTGGGAAAAGTCGTAAGTCCCGTTCACATCGACTTTGGAGTTGGCTTTAGCCAAAAGGATCTGGCTCTGGGCTGCTGTGACTCCCAGCACAGCAGCGCGCAAATCGGGACGTTCGCGGAGCGCTTTCGCCTCTGTGTCCTCCAGGTTCACATTGAGAGGCTCGTACGCCAGGTCACCCATCACATCGTAGTCGGCCGGGACGGCATCATAGCCTAGGAACTGCCGCAACGCGACCAGCGCCTGCTTCTTTGCTAATCTGGCGGAGGACACGTCGGTTTCAAACTGCAACAATTGCAGCTTAATCTTGAGATAGTCTCCTTCACCGATGTATCCCGCCTTGAATTGTGCCTCGGCAATGTCAACCGTCTGCTGGAAACTCTTTAAGTCCTGCAGTGCAAACTCCAGAGTCGATTCCGCCAGCAGAACACTGACGAACTGCTGCCCAACGTTAAAGATTAACGTACGTTCGGAATCGGTGACTTGGGACTGCGTAACCGCAGTCTGATCGCGGGCCGCTTGCAACCGGCGTTGTCGTTTATGCCCCCGCTCAAATAGATACCCGATTCCAAGATCAAACTGCTGTGTGAGGTTGAGATTGTCAATAGAAAAATCGCCGGGACTAAAGATAGGAATGAATTGCGAATCAGCTCCAAATGTCGGGTTAGGCCGCAGGTTTGCGGTGATTTCTTGCGCCTGATTCTGCAAAACGAGAGTCCGCGTCGCCTTGATCGCGTGATTGTGGGCGAGCGCGAGGTCAATGGCCTGATCGAGGCTGAGGAACGTCGTGCTTTGACCAACACTTGCTCGCACCAGCAAAAAAAAAGCCGCCGCAAGAGCGAACGCCCGGAAGTACCTTAAGCGCATAGAGGTCAAATCAAAGCACCATCTGCCTCGGTGCCAAAGGCATAAGATGAAGTGTTCAAACTCTTCCAAGGACTCTGGGGTCTCCATTCCTAACCGTAATGTATTAAGACTGCGGCCCATGGGCCAACGGATGCATTGTAATGCGAAATCGTTGAGCAAGCTGTTCAAATTGATATAGATGCGGAATTGGACGTTCACGCGCAGGTCTTTTGCATTGGGTCCGGTTATGGGCATGTCTGGGGCGGAGGCGTTGTGGGCCCGGTAGGATTCGAACCTACAACCAACAGATTATGAGTTCGAGGTGCACGAAGAATCAACAACTTGCACTGACTGCTACGAATTAGGACGGAGTGCCGCAGATGCTTGTCGCGCAAGGGTTTCTATGGATGCCGTGACACTCAGTCACATTCAGTAGGGTTTGGTGGTGGGCACAAAAGTGGGCACAGTTGAAAAGACACCGTGCTCGCCGTTATGGCCGAATTTTCGCCCTGGCGATGACCGGGTGAGGGCGTCAACTTACGGACGGCGTTCGGTAAGCCTGCGTGAAAGTGACATAGAGCGACGTGATTTTGGGATAACTCAATGAAATTATGAAAGCGGCCGAATTTACTCCAAACTCGTGTCACCTGCGTCACTGCGTCATCATCCAAGAGCTCGCCAGAAGGTCAATGATTTTCCCGGCGCGGCAATTCCAGCAAGGAGTCCAACCTCCAAAAACGAGAAATAGGCGCGCCACGAGCGGGCTTCAGGGGTGTAGTCTTGAAGTGTAGGGAGGTCACATGGGAAACGAAACCTCAAGATTTCCGAGTTCCCCGGCAGAAGAACCGACATTGAGCACTGCTGGCGACAGATGGTTCAAATGGTATTCAAACTGGCAGCAAGAGCTACTCTGCTGCTCTCAGTGTGGATGGGTGGGTACGGTGAGCGTGCATGACCTGGAAGATGCCGGTTCTTGTGGGGCAACTATCCAATGTCCGCAATGCCACCGGACAATTGGCGAGGTTTTATTTCCGAACCTTCGAGATACCCAGGAAGCGGCGGCCCAAGGCAACGAAGAAGCCCAACTGCAGCTACCAAAATTGCTGGAACAGATCAAGCAAACGCAGATTCGAATTGCAAGATTCGAACAGGAGAAAATCGTGCGCGTCGATCAGCTACCAGACCTGGCTGGCGATGGCCTTGAGTTCATTTGGGATTTTGCGGAGATGGACGGAGAGTCCTACCAAGTCATTCGGCTGGGAGATACCAGATTTTGGAAAGAACTGGCATTCTTCGAGAATATTGATCGCTTCAACGAAATCAAAGAACTGCTTCGGCGAAAGTACGGCGCCCGGTTCAAATCCTTGACGCCGAGCCGCGAGAGTTTGGAATGACTGTGTGGGGACAATGCTGGAAAATTGTTTCGGCTAAGCTATACATGATTTGCGATTTTCGGAGAAAACACCATACCCGCAAGTGCATCTAATTGCTGCGATGAACAAAAATAATCTCCCCCACGGCTCCGACGATGAAATCTGGCAACTCCGTGCGATGTTGGCAGGCGTGCATCAACCGAGCCCTCCCAAGGGAATCAGAAGGTTCTTTCATACTCTCGCCGAGCGCTTTGCCACACCCCAAAAGAAACTGATCATGAGACGCGTGCGGGACGCGGAACCGGTGAAGAAAGATGCCGCTTAGTGAAGGCATATATTGAGAGCCCGGAACAACTGTAAAAGGCGACCTACAAGCACGACAGTCATTGACTGATGAGGCGGACTGGAATGGGCGAGATGCCCCCACCGGAGACCGTGTTGCCTGACGGAAAGGGATGCAGCCGGCAGCGTTCAAGATAATGGCTTCAATTTTATTCGACTTGCCGAAAACGTTCGAGATGGAACCATCTGAGGTGCTCAAGTTCGTGGAGGAACGGATGGCTGTTCGCCGATGAGTGGCTTGTTATTGGTCAGCCTTGGCAAACGAAAACAAGCGATGATTTCGGTAAGCTGTTGTTGGGCGTTAGAACTTGCTGGAGATCGGATTTACCCGCCTGGAATGGTATAAACAACAGCTTAGCAAGGATCAGGAGAAAATTTTCGGTTTCAGTAGGCTTGGTGGGAATCCGAGAGCGGAGAAAGTGTCCAAAATCAAGCCGCTTGGGTTGCGGAAGACGCGATGGATGTTTGCACCTTTCAGTTTAAAATGGTTTGGGAACAGTACAGAAAGAATCGACCGGCGGAGTCAACATCGTGACGAAGAAAACTGAGAATGCGACAAAGTTCGCTCAGGTTATCGAGAAAATGAGGGCAGCAGGCCTAACCGTGACCGATGCAACAAAAGAAGGCTCAATGATAGGAATTAGTGGCGTGCACAAGCCTAGGGAAAGGGTGCATGACTTGGAAAAGGAAAAAGAAAACACGACAAAATTGTCTCAGGTATCGCAAAGCTAAGGGCATTAGGGCTAAGCGTGACCGACGAAACCCACAAAGGCGGAGGAATTGGGTTTATCGGTGGAGGGCACAAGGAATCTAAGGAAACGGTACACTGAACTTGTCGCGAGACTCGCTGCGCTGCGGAACTGAATCTGAGTAGCTCACCGAACAAATTCCCGCTCCAAATAGGGCCTAAACTGGCGTCTTTAAACACCTCCGCCGTGACGTTCTGAGACCGCTGGAGAGACGATCAATTCCGCCCCATCCTTTACCTACCCCCCCAGGTTTTTGATCACAAAATTAGTGACCACCGCTAAGGGACTTGGGGCGTTCGCGCAAGGAGGCGGAACTTTCGACGAACAGGGCCTAACTTTGGGCACAATCTCTTGCGAGGTATCGTGATTTGGAGCTAAAGCTGGAGAAGTCTTTTCCTGGGAAATCCCGGTAGCTACCAAGGCAAGGTTAAAGAAAATTGAAATCACGACTGCGCCACGACTCATGGAGTTGATTGTACCCAGAAGTAAGGATACACAGTCGTTTTCTGAATTGTGCCGACATTGCAAGGGGGGGAATCATAGCATGTCGCAGTTGGCGAAATATCGCATTTACACCAACAATGTCCCAACCGGCGACCCTGACCCAAAGCATGTGAGCACCAGCTATGTTGAGCGTCAGAATTTAACAATGCGTATGCACATGCGGCGCTTTACGCGGCTCACTAACGGTCACAGCAAGAAGATCGACAATCACCGCCATGCCGTCGCGTTGCACTACATATATTACAATTTTTGCAAGGTTCATCAGACGTTGCGCGTCACGCCCGCAATGGAAGCTGGCCTCAGCGATCACGTTTGGTCACTTGAGGAATTGATCGGGTTGTTTGCACATGGGGAAGCGAGGGCGACAGCATGACAGAAATACTTCTGAGGCCGCCATATATTTTTTTGATACTCGGCGTCATCTTTATTTCTGCGGCTGCGGTTTTTACATATACAGGCAAAGTGTGGGTTCGTTTCAATGGCTGGGTCTACCGCGCTGAAAAGCCGGGAACGTTTTGGGGGGAAGTCGCAGTGTATTATCTCGGTGGAGTTTGGTTCATCGGATGCTTCTTGTATCAAACTTCAAACTAAAATGCGAGGAAGGCCAGTTCGCCTTCCGCCAACCCTGAAAACATCGCGACCTTCGCGAGCGTTTGCCCCGATGTGGACTTGGCTTCCGTCACGGTGATTATTGTACCGGACCAGTTCAGCTAGGCGAACGAACTGGCGCGCCTGCTCCATGCGCGGAGATCCTGGGCCTTTCCGCGTCTAGTGCTTCACGACGCCGAACAAGTCCGCTAGTTTATGACCGGATCATAGTCAGTACCATCTTGAAGCGGGTGATTGCCTTGACAGCGTGCGGCTTCTCGGCAGGCAATAAGACGATTTCACCTGCTGTGAGTGCTATCGGCTTACCAGCGACCGTAATCTCTGCTTCTCCTTCGATCGCCTGCACGAGGGCTGTGAATGGGGAGGTATGCTCCGTCAACGCCTGCCCTGCGTCAAACGCAAAAACCGTGACGTTCCCCTTCTCCCCCTTTAGAACAACTCGGCTTACGACGGATCCGTCCTGATAACTGACCAGATCGATGATTGGAAGTGATTGGGCTGCGGCAATTTCT
>Ga0182024_10006324_pt1 | contig 26075 bp, 21 predicted proteins | sample P32metaG_FD_120480 | JGI IMG/M metagenome (GOLD analysis project Ga0182024, IMG submission 120480) | Permafrost microbial communities from Stordalen Mire, Sweden - P3-2 metaG (Illumina Assembly) | ecosystem: Environmental > Terrestrial > Soil > Wetlands > Permafrost | place: Sweden: Stordalen... | reverse complement strand
CAAAGCCGCGGGCGGCGCGATCGATTCCACGGACATCACGAATCCCACGACCATTCACTTCAACACGCTGCATCAACGCAGCGTGATTGTGGAAGAGTCGGTTCTGCTGTTGGGGCTGGCGACGGTGGTGCTGGTGGCGTGGGCGGAAGGACGAAGCTCTTAGCTTTTAGCTCTTAGCTTTCAGCTTGTGCAACGGTGCGCGGACTGTATCGGTCCCCACCGCCCTTGTACCTGGAAGGGGCCGTCGAAGGGCGGTGCGAAGCCCGCGATTACCTCGCAGCGGCAAAACTGAAAGCTGAGGGCTGAGAGCTGGAGGCTGTTCTCTGTCCTGTATCATCGAAGAGGCTCTCGTGCGCACACTCCATCCCGATAGGGCCTCCATAGGAAGTTCATGAAAACCGGAATTATTGGCCTGCCGCAGGTGGGCAAGACTTCTCTCTTTAAGATTCTGACCAAAGCCAAGATTGAGGATCACGGATTCTCGCGCGAGGCGCACATTGGCGTGGCGCGCGTGCCCGACGAGCGACTGGACAAGCTGTCGGCGCTGTACTCGCCGAAGAAAACCACGTTCGCTTCGGTGGAGTACGTCGACGTGGCGGCGATCGGGCAGGAGGCGCTGAAGGAAACCGCGTTCCTGACGAATCTGCGCAACGTGGATGCGCTGATTCATGTGCTGCGCGCCTTCGATAACGATTCGGTCCCGCACGAAGGGCCGATTGATCCATTACGCGATTTGAAAAGTGTCGAATTCGACCTGATGGTGAGCGATTTGACGCAGGTGGAAAAGCGGCTGGAGCGGGTTGAGAAGGACATGAAGAAGGGGCGCACCAGCGAGTTGGAGCGCGAGCAGGCGCTGCTTTTGCGGTCGAAGGAGTCGCTGGAGAAAGAGATTCCGCTGCGCGAGCTGGAGATGACGGCGGACGAAAAGAAGCTCATTCGCGGCTTTATGTTTTTGTCGCAAAAGCCCATTTTGTATGTACTTAATGTGAATGAAAGCACCACGCTGGGAGACGATCTGGAGGCCGCGGTGAGCCGCTACAAACTGGATGAGTTGGCGCACCGGCCGAATGCAGGCGCGACCGCGATCTGCGGCAAGGTCGAAGCGGAATTGGCGGAGATGGATGACGACGAGGCTGCGGAATTCTTAGGCAGTTACGGGCTGCACGAGAGCGGGCTGGTGCGGTTGATTCGCAAAAGCTATGAGCTGCTGGGGCTGATCAGTTTCTTCACGGCAGGCGAGGACGAATGCCGGGCATGGACTGTGCCGACAGGTTCGAAGGCGCCACAGGCTGCGGGAGCGATTCATTCCGATCTGGAGCATCACTTCATCCGCGCGGAAACCATTCGCTGGGATCAATTGCTGGAGGCCGGCTCCGAAGCGGCGGCGCGGGCCAAGGGTACACTGCGTCTGGAAGGCAAGGAATACGTGGTGCAGGACGGGGATGTGGTGCACATCCGGCACAGCGGGTAAGGCGGGGACGGGGCTAGTAATCTGACTTCGCGCTTCTGTGTCCGCTCTCTGACCGACGCGGGTCAGGAGACCCGCATTACAGCCGGTCCGGAGCCCGGCGCTACAGTCCGCGGTTTGCGCTTCATTTTTTGTTCTTGCAATGTTGACGACCTCGCTCATTCTCGGAACGATTGCTGCACTCGCCGACGTGGCCGGCGGGTTGGTGCTGGTGCGCGCGCGCGGCGTCGAGCGCTATCTGCGCTACTTTGTTGCGCTGGGCGCGGGATTCTTGATGGCGACTGCCCTGCTTGAAATGACGCCGGAAAGCATCCGGCTCAATGCGAGGCTGGCTCCGGCGCTGATCATGGCGGGATATTGCGCGGTCCACCTGCTGGAACACACCATCAACGCGCATTTTCATTTTGGCGAAGAGACGCACGCCGGGGAGTTTGTGTCGCGGCGCACGGGCTATTCCGTGCTCGGCGGGTTGAGCGTGCACGCGCTGTTCGACGGGGTGGCGATTGGTTCGGGCTTTGCGCTTTCCAATTGGCTCGGCTGGCTGATTTTTCTTGCCATTCTGCTGCATAAGGCGCCGGAAGGATTCACCATGGCGAGCGTGATGTTGGCGAGCGGGCTGAGCCGCGCGGCGGCGTTTTCTTCCGCAGTCCTGCTGGCCGTGGCGACGCTGGCAGGCGTTCTCGTGATCCAACTGGTGCCGCGTTGGGTGCCGTATGGGTTGCCGGTCTCGGCGGGCGTGGCGCTCTATGTGGCGGCAACCGACCTGGTGCCCGAGGTGAATCGGGAGCCGGGGATTCGGATGGCGCTGGTGTTTTTTGCGGGCGTGGGTGGATTTCTGCTGCTGCGGATGTTGCTGCCGCAACTGTAGCTCTTAGCTTTTAGCACATCGCGCGAGGGCGACGAGGTACTCGCCGGTTCGATCGTGGGTCGGTTTGAAGCGGCACACCCTCAGGGGCTAAAGTCCCATTATTTTTGCGCATTTTTCGGCACGACTGAAATCGTGCCCTTTCAAATCCGGAGTCATGCAATCAGATCTAAGAGTCCTCCGGCCGCGCGGCCCCAGTTTGGGACGGTATTCTATTTCCTGTGGCGCATTGCGTAGCACCTGTTCTGGAAGCGGTTGGCGAATCGCGGTTGAGGCGCAAGCGCTTTTCTTTGGAGTTGTCGGGCGTTCTGTTTTTCACGGTGCTGGGATTTCTGGTGATGGGCTACCATCCCGGCCTTGAAGACGACGACATTTATTTGCCCGCCGTGAAGGCGGATCTGAATCCGGCGCTTTTCCCGCACAATGCAAATTTCTTCAAGCTGCAAATGCAGGCCACCGCGTTCGACGGCTTGATGGCGCACTTTGTGCGCTGGACACGCATGCCGGTCGAGTGGGCAGAACTGGTTTGGCAACTGGCGGCACTGTTTCTGATTCTGTGGGCGGTGAAGAAGATTGCGAACCTGCTGTTTCGCGAGAGTAGCGCGCGGTGGGCAGGGGTCGCGATGGTTGCGGGCGTGTTCACGCTGCCCGTTGCAGGCACGGCGCTCTACATGGCCGACCAGCATCTGCACCCGCGCACGCTGGCCACGGCCATGATCCTGCTGGCTGTGTGGAGCATTCTGGACGGAAAACGCTGGCGGGCGATTCCGCTGCTGCTGATGGCATTTTTGATGCATCCGCTGATGGCCGCCATGGGGATTTCGTTCTGCCTTTTTCTTTTTTTGTCCCATTTGGACTCGCTGCAGTTGCGGATGCGATCGTTGCGCAGCGCAACGGTTGCGCTGCTACCGCTGGGATGGGTCTTCGAGCCGGCCGATGTGGCGTGGCGCAAAGCTCTGGACACGCGCACCTACTATTACCTTTACCAATGGACCTGGTACGAGTGGCTGGGAGCGCTGGCGCCACTGGTTCTGTTTGGCCTGCTGTGGCATTTTGCGCGGAAACGTGGAGATACTTTGCTGGCGCGATTTGCGGCGGCGGTATTTTTCTACGCGCTGTTCCAGCAGGCGCTGGCGATGGCCATGCTGTGGCCGAATTCGCTGGTGCGGCTGACGCCCCTGCAGCCGATGCGCTACCTGCACCTTGAGTATTTCCTGTTCATGATGACGGCGGGCGCGATGCTGGGACGATTCGCGCTCAAGAAAAGCGTGTGGCGCTGGGCGGCGTTTTTGCTGGTGGTCAACGGCAGCATGTTTCTGTGGCAGCGGGCGGAGTTCGGCGGAGTCCAGCACCTGGAGCTGCCGGGACGCGCGCCTGCCAATCCCTGGCTGCAGGCCTTTGCATGGATCCGGGTGAATACGCCGGAGAAGGCGTATTTCGCACTCGATCCGCATTATATGGAAATGCCCGGCGAGGACTTTCACGGATTTCGCGCGTTGGCGGAGCGCAGTCAGCTGGCGGATGCGGTGAAGGATGCCGCGGTGGTGACCCAGGTGCCGGAGTTGGGATCGGCGTGGGCGAACCAGGTGGCGGCCGAGAAAGGCTGGCGTAACTTCAAGCGCGCAGACTTTGAGCGGCTGAAGACTGCGTTCGGTGTGGACTGGGTGCTGGTGGCCTATCCCCAGCCGGGCGGGCTTGCCTGCCGGTGGCACAATGATGCGCTGGCCGTGTGCGAGATTCCGTGACGAGGAACAGCAGAGTTAGCGGTGCTAGCGGGGTTAGCGGAGCTAGGTCGGTTCCTAGCGCGATCGCGTTCAATGCGCGGTGGCCGGAGAAACAGCTGGGGCCTGAAGTGTGCAGGGCTTTGCAGGGAGCGGCTGCATCCGCGAGAATGGGTAAGTCAACCTTTCATTGGCGCGGAAACCGGACATGCTCAATCTTTCCCAGCGACTGATTCTCGGCTGTGTGCTCCTCGGCTGCCTGACCGTGGGCCTGGTGGTTGCCACGCATCAGGCGCTGGCGGCGGCCGGGCAGTTGCATCTGGCGAACGCGATCTGCGCGGCGGCTCTCGTGGTTGCGGCGGCCACGATATTCTTTGTGCTGCGGCCGATTCAGAATCTGGCGCGCGACGCGCATCGCATTGCGCAGGGAAATCTTGAACACCGCGTGGACTGGAGCAGCCGCGACAGCTTCGGCGTGATCGCCGGCGAGCTGAACCGGATTGCCGTGCGGCTGCGCGAGCTGCGCGACACCGAAGCCGGGCGGCGGCAGATGGAGTTTCAGCTTTCCGATGCGGTGCTGCAGTCGATTTTTGAACCCATTATCGTGACCGACGGCAAAGGCCACGTGCTGAAGGTGAACCAGGCAGCCGCGGAGTTGCTGGGCGAGGCCGCGGGCGACCGCATGGCTCTGGCGAATACGCCGGGCGGCGAAAAAATCCTGAGCGCCATCCGCGATGCGGTTTCGATGCAGAAGGCCGTGGCTACGGAGGGCGAGGCCGCGATGCTGCCGATGCGCATCGGCCAGCAGGAGCGCAGCTACCGGCTGCGCACCACGCCCATGCGGGATTCCGAAGGGCGGCTGCTGGGAACAGTGACGACGCTCGAAGACGTGACCAGCCTGCAGGACACCGACCGCTTCAAGACGCAGTTCATTTCCGTGGCGAGCCGCAAACTGCGCGATCCGCTGTTGCAGCTTCGGCGCGGATTGTATGCGCTGGCGCAGGGCTTCAGTGGCGAGATGACGCCGCTGCAGACCGAACTGGTGGCCGACGCCAGCAAGGACGCCGAGAACCTGGACGACTTGATGGGCGACCTGATCGAAGTGGCTGAGCTGGATACGGGCAAGCGCGAAATGAAGCTGGAGCGAATCCGTCCGTTGCAGGCTTTGAACGAGACGCGCGACCGCTACTGCGACGAGGCTCAGAAGAAACATATCCGGGTCGACGTAAAGGCGTACGCCGATCTGTCCATGGTGGTCGCCGACCGGCGCGCGCTGCGTTCGATTCTCGACAACCTGCTTGCGAACGCGTTGCGCTACACGCCAGAGGAGGGTGAAGTGCTTCTGGCCGCGGAAGAGATCAAGACATTTGTGCAGTTCAGCGTGCGCGATACGGGACGCGGAATTGAGGCCGACCGGTTGAGCGCCATCTTCGATCGCTTCAATCCCTTCTCAGAAAAAGGTTCGGGGCTTGGTCTGGCGCTGGTGCGGCGGCTGGTGGAGTCGCTGGGCGGGCAGATCGCGGTGGAGAGCCGGCTGGGTCACGGTTCGACCTTCAGATTTACGCTTCCCGTGGCCGTGGCCGAGGAAGTCCGTCATCCCGTCGAGGTGGGCTGAGCGATGGCCGAGATTCAACTGGAAAAAACTCAGGAACCCGCGAGACTGCGCATCTACATTGGCGCGGCGCCCGGCGTAGGCAAAACCTACGACATGCTGAACGACGCTTACAACATGAAGCATCAGCAGGGCGTGGATGTGGTGATCGGGCTGGTGGAGACACACGGGCGAAAGGAGACCGAGGCGCGCATCCGCGATCTCGAAGTGATTCCGCAGAAGGAGATTCCCTACCGCGGCGTGACTCTGAAAGAGATGGATGTGGACGCGATTGTGGCGCGCCATCCGCACACCGTTGTGGTGGACGAACTGGCCCACAGCAACGTGCCCGGCAGCAAAAATCGCAAGCGGTATGAAGATGTGCTGGAGCTGCTGGACGCGGGCATCAACGTGATGACGGCGGTAAACATCCAGCACCTGGAAACGCTGAACGACGCGGTGAACCGCTCGGCGAACACGACCATCCGCGAAACCGTTCCCGACAGCTTCTTCAAGCGCGCCGACGAAGTGGTGAACGTGGACGTGACGGTGGACCAACTGCGCGACCGTCTGCGGCAGGGAAAGATTTACGCGCCGGAGAAGGTGGAGCAGTCGCTGGCCAACTTCTTCCGCAAGGGCAACCTGAACATGCTGCGCGAGCTGTCGCTGCGCACCACCGCGGAACAGGTGGGCAACCGCGCGGCGGAATATCGCCGTACGCAGGGGCTGGAACAGGCGCCGATTCCCGAGAAGGTGATGGTGTGCCTGAGCACGCGGCCGGGCACAGAACGCCTGCTGCGCATCGGCGCGCGGATTGCCGGGCGGCTGGCGACGAACTGGTACGCGGTGTACGTGACGCGGCCCGACGATAAGGGTCACGGCGACCCGGAGGCCTTTCACCGGCTGGAGGAGTATCAACGCATGGCGCGCGATCTGGGCGCGCAGGTGGTTTCGCTTACCGACCGGAATGTTTCGGACGCGCTGATCCGGTTTGCGCAGCAGGAGAACATCAGCCACGTGGTGTTTGGGCAATCGGCGCGCTCGCGCTGGGACATCCTGTGGCGCGGCTCGGTGCTGAACCGGTTTCTCTCGGAGGTGCGCGACGTGACCGTGCAGGTGGTACCGATGCAGAAGACGGTGAAGCAGGGACTTAGGGGCTAAGGGACTGAGGGACTGAGGAACGGGGCGCTGCTCGTGAACGATCCGTCTATTTACGTGATGCTCGCAGCCATCTTCTTTATTGTGGCTGTGGTTTCGGCGCTTTGCGGAAAAACGGGTGGGCGCGGGGGTTGGGTCTCTCGCGCCGAAAATCCGAGCGATTTTTGGTGGGGAGTCGCGATATATTTTCTCGCTGGTGTTTTTTGCATTGGAACCTACTTGTACAAGGTCCACGGACTTTCAAATTGAGGTACTCTCCGCGTTGAGTCCGTCCGACTTGTCGAAACACTCGTGCCAGGATTGCGGATCCGGGTCATGTTGAAATCCGAAAAACAACCGCAGATCCTTCGAGTCGTTTTGGCGCGAAAGCGCGCCAAAACTTCGCTCAGGATGACAAGCTGATGGTGATGCGAATTTCAGACTCACCTTGCTAATACCCCGTCATCGTCAGGCGCGCTCTGGCTCTGGCGCGCAACCATTGGCGGGTCCAGATAGCGAGCAAGAAAGCCAGAAAAATCACCAGCACCGCGGCCAGCCATGGCACCTGCATGAACCACAGCGTCGGGTAGGTCCACCACGGCAGCGCACCCGCATGATAGACCGTGGAACCAATGCGGAAAGATTCAAACTGCGATCCATGGAAAACTGCGATGGAATTCGAGATGTCGTGGGCCAGCTGCACCTCCATGAACTTGTCCATGAAGGGCGCGACGGGGCCGCCATCCTTGAGGTGAATGGCGACAATACTGCGGATGCCGGCGATGCCGTACGGAGACTCGATGGTCTCGATGATGGCGGCGGGAGCCCATGCCAGCGCCGCGGCCAGAAAGAGAAGGATGAATGTGCGGGCGATGGAGAGCAAAGTGGACTTGCGCTCGGACGAGTCGCGATCGCTGAAGATGCTGCGGAAGGTGAGCCACATGCCGCGCAGGGAGATCCGGAAGATGCCGCCCAGACTGCGCAGCACATTGTCGCTCTGGCGGGCGACGCCCCAGCCGAGCCATGAATCGGCGGGCGAAAAGAGGGCGATGGTCAGCATTTCCTGTTCTTCGATAGTCAGGTTCTCAAAACAAACGCGCAACATCGACCCTTCCGAAGTAACCACCGTAGCAGGCAGATCGATGGCAACCGACGAATGGGTAAATGCCAGATACACCTGGGCACCAGGCATCACATCGAGGGCCTCTTCGAGACGAATGCCGGTACCGCCGCTGGAGACGTCGATCGTTCTGGCGGCGACCGAATGGCCATCGGGAAATTTGACCGCGAGCGGAGTCGCGACATTGACGCGCGCCGTAGTGCGCAACTGACGGAGCTCGCGCGCGACGGCTGTGCAAACGCCCAGGATGATGATGTTGAACACGCACCACAAAACGTTCATCAGCACCGTGCCGGGATGGTTGCGATCCCAGATGAAGAAGCGAGGAATGGCAACGACGAGGCCGGCGATGTTGAGGAGGAGCAGAATCAGGAAAGGCTGCGCGATTCTGGAATCGAAGAAAGTGCGCTTGACCACGCCGCCTTTGGCCGTGACGTTGAATTTGCCCAGCCTGGGATTGATGAGCGCCAGCAGGGTGGGCAGCAAAATGTAGGGCGAGAGCACGGTTTCGTAAATGTCGTTCCAGAAGGAATAGCGGTGCTCCCCCTGAATGCGGGAATTGGTGACGTTGGAAAGAATGAGGTGCGGCAATGCGTAGGCCAGAATGGCGGCCCAGAAGCCGGGAAAGATGGTGTGACCGAGGAGCAGATAGATCAACGGGGCAGTAAGAAAGATGAGACGCGGCACCGCGTAAAGGAAATGGCCCATGGCGTTGAAGTAGCAGAGGCGCTGCGGAAAGGAGAGCCCGGAAGCAAAAAGCGGATTGTCGGTGCGCAGGACCTGAATCATGCCGCGCGCCCAGCGAATGCGTTGACCCACGTACGCGGAGAGGCGCTCGGTGGCAAGTCCCGCGGCCTGGGGAATATTGATGTACGCCGTATTCCATTGGTTCATCTGCATGCGCAGAGCGGTGTGCGCGTCTTCCGTGACGGTCTCGACGGCCATGCCGCCGATTTCGTCGAGCGCTTCACGGCGCAGCACGGCACAAGAGCCGCAAAAGAAGGCAGCGTTCCAGAAGTCGTTGCCGTCCTGGACGATTCCGTAAAAGAGTTCGCCTTCGTTGGGAATGATGCGGAACAGCCTGAGGTTGCGCTCAAAGGGATCGGGAGAATAAAAGTGATGCGGCGTCTGCATCACGGCGAGCCTGGGGTCACGCACAAACCATCCCACGGTCATCTGCAAAAAGCTGCGCGTGGGCACGTGATCGGAGTCGAAGATCGCGACCAGCGGTGAATCGACGGTCTTGAGGGCGGCGTTGATGTTGCCCGCCTTGGCGTCCTCGTTGTCTGGGCGGCTGCGGTAGCCGATGCCGGCATCGAGGGCGAACTGCTCGAACTCGGGGCGGCGGCCGTCGTCGAGGATGTAGACGTGAAGCTTCTCGGCGGGCCAATCCATGTTGAGCGCACCCAGCGCGGTGTAACGCACCACATCGAGAGGCTCGTTGTAGGTGGGAATGAACACGTCGATGTGCGGCCATTCCTGAGGATTGTCGGGCAGGGCGATGGGAGCACGGCGCAAGGGCCAGATGGTCTGAAAGTAGCCGAGGAAAAGGATGACGAATGCATAGGTTTCGGCGCCCAGCAGGCAAAAAATGAAAAAGGCATCGAGGGCCCCGTGGTGGGCGGCCGGATCCTGGAAGAACCGCACGACTTGCGCGATGCGCCAATATCCATAGCGGAAGGTACAGAATATGGACAGCATCATGAGAGCGAGCGTGAGGAGGTAAGAATCAGAACTGCGCGCCATAATCAGGGCCGCGGCAAGGCTAACCAGGCCAAGGACCGCTTGCTGATCCCAGCTGAGAGGCAAGGTCGCTATGAAAAAGAGAATTGCCGCGGCGGCGAGCAGGAACAAGAGCCGAAGAAACCTGGTGAACAAATTTTCCCCTGCCCCGATATCCTGCCAGGCACCTGATACCGTCATCGCTCGCTCCAGCGGACGCCGCGGAAGCTGGTGCTTGCGGGTGCAGAAAGGCTCTTGACCCATCCCGCGAGGCCGGCGTAATCCTCGGTCACAGCCGAGTTTGGAGCGTAATCCATTACGGTCATGCCCTCGGCCAGCGCCTCGCTGACGGCTGGGGTGTGGCGCAGCGTGAAAGGCAGCAGCCGATCGCCCAACTGCTCACGCAGCACTTCGCGCACGTCGAGATGCAGCGGCAGCGAGGGATCGAACTGATTGAGCACATAGTAAGGAAGCGCAGGTTTGCCGGCGGTGCCGTTGTTGTGGTCAAAGAAAGCGTCGATGGAACTGACGCTGACCACCGAACACATGTCAGGGACGAGAGGCACGAGGATTTGCGGCGACAACCGCATGACGCGGCGTGTGGTGGCGCCGGAGGCAGTGGCCAGATCGATGACGACGCGGCTGACGCCGCGGGCGTGCTTGAGAATCTCAGCCGTGAGCGCTTCAGCGGTGGCGAGTTCGGAATCCAGCGTCTCGGGGTCGAGAGTGATCATCTGGATGGGCGCGTCGCCACTGGCAACCGGCGGACTGAAGGTGCGTAACTGGCCGGGACGCTGATCGCGGGCGCCGAAGAAGAATGGCAATAGGCCGTAGGCAGCGGTATCGACCAGCAGAACGCGCTCACCGCGCGCGGAAAGCACGCGGCCGAGGGTGGCTACGAGGCTGGTTTTGCCCACGCCGCCGGCCAGCGAAAAGACGGCGAGAACGGGAGCGCGCGCGGCCGTGGGCGCCGGCGCCGCCTGCGCGGGCACATTCTCTTCAAAGATGCTGCGCAAGGCAAACCAGCGCGAGACGAGGCGATCGCGGGATCCCTGCACCGTGTCCTCAGGCGAAGGCGGAACCGCCGGCTGGGCCAGGGATTCAGGACGTTCCGGCATGAGCCAAGCGGGGCGGCCTGTGCTCTCGCGCGGATCGTTTGACAGCCATGGCGCGCGCTGCTGAGAAAATACGTCTTCCTGCGAGGCAATGGGCGGGGGGGGCGGCGCTGATTGGACGTAGGGAGACGGCGCGGGGTAACGATCCTGCGGCGGTCGTGGCCATGCCGGTTGTTGCGGGACTTGCGGGATGGGCGGGGCTTGCGGGGCCGGCGGGGCTTGCGGGATCTGCGGGACCGGTGGGATTTGCGGGGTAGCCTGCGCCTGTTGCGCGGCCAACTCCGCGGCTTGGCGGGCGCGGTCCTGGGCGGCTACTTGAGCGGCTTCCTGCGCAGCTGCATGGGTGGCCTGCTGCGCGGCGAGGTCGCGCCGGCGCGATTCTTCCTCAGCGCGAGCGGCTTCGGCAGGGGGTTCTGCGCCGGCTTCCCGACTCACGCGCTGCCGTTCTTCTTCAATGGCCTGTTCCATGCGCTGCCGGGCTTTCTCGCGCGTCTCCGCGCGCGCGGCGGAGAAATCGCGATACTTGCCACCGTGCAAATTCGCCCACGAATATAACGACGCCACATCTTCCGGCGTCTCGTTTGGGTCGGATGGCACGCGCTCAGTCATTATTTACCCCTGCACCGTTGCTCTTCTTCCGAGTGCTTACTCATGGCAGCGCGTTGCACGGCTCGTGGGTTCAAAAAAGCCGGGAATGCGCACCCGGATGGAGGGTATCGTCACCGGTAATCTTAGCGGCGCAAGTGTTGCCGGATCAATAACACTTGCAAGGCCACGCTGCTAACACTTTCTTGCCATGAAAACGGTTGGAAATGCCTCATTTTCTGAGTGATGCGGGATTTCTCCCCCATCAGTAATCGAAGGCTTAACGGTCTGCGATTACCATGGTACCAGTATGCAAAGTTACCTGAAAGGTCAACGTTTGTGGCGACCGCCGGCGCGCTGAATAATTATGCGCGGCGACGGCAGGCTGAGACGGCGCGCGTGGGGTTTTTCGGGAGGCGCACAGGTCCGGGCGGGTCTGCGCGGGCGAACTCCTGCTGTGGTAGTTTGAAAGAAGCAGCCTTAAACGAGCTCGTAGCTCAGTTGGTAGAGCAACGCCCTTTTAAGGCGTGGGTCCTGGGTTCGAGCCCCAGCGAGCTCACCACTCATAATAAACGACTTAGTCTAATATGAGTGGACATCCAAAAAGGCTGCTGTGATACGAAAGTGATACACACGCATCCCTCGCAGAAATTCAGTTGACTCAGAATGCGGGTCGGGGTGTTGCACTGAATTGCACGCGCTCGCATTGAATCGCACATCAATTTCATTGCGCTCCGGGTTGTGCGGAGAATCCGTTGGCAGCGGCTGAGACCTTCGTGTACTGAACTTCCCCCTTTTGAATCTGCCAAATTGGCATTCCGAATTCGGCGGCTTCAGCGAGTCAGTCTAGACGTCCTCTGGCCTATTCCATCTTCGATGGGACTATGAGTCCAATTTTACCCTGTTTTGCACAGGCCAGTACCGAGAGGCACAAACCTGCATAAAACATTTGGTGAGAATAACTTAGAAGAGAATGCCAAGCCGCACGCCGCTGCGTGGAAGCGCATGGGAATCGGGGAAGAAGTATCCCCAAAAGTATCACCAGAAACTGCAGGGGACTTTCAGAGAGGGCCGGGTGAGATGCGAGTTGCTAAATTGGCAAACTATAGTGTTTTCAATATCTTAGATGTTCTCAAGTACACTACAAAACGCTGAAAAACACTCTTCGTAGCGCATTCGGTGAGTGCGAAAGTGAGTACGTTTTTAGAGCTTGTTCAGCAAATCTTCAGCACTTGTGTAGACCGTCATGGTCTCCCTACAATCGACCGCACGCATTCAACCTGCCCATCCCCTCAGAAATCTCTCCAGCCCGTCCTGGCCAGCCCTGGACCCGGCATGGCGCACGCCGCATTTAAGCGGGAGCATTCGGCTTTCTCTCTTTGTCTCTGGAGCATGTCATCTTGGGCGTCGATGATTATATTTACTGTTCTCGCGTCGGTTGTGCCCATCGCCTTTGCGAGTTCGATCAGTTCATTTAGCTCTGTCCACATGATTGCTTTTCGCCTCATTAGAATCGATTCAATAGGAAAAGCTCCTGGCCGATCCCGGACCTGGCACGGAGTGCCGCAAGAAGCGACCATTGCCAAAGCATAGAAGGTACAGGTGGAAATAGAATCCCACATTGGTGTGAGGAGGGACCGCAACCATTCCGCCTGCCCATCCCCTCACTAGATCACTGAGGCGCGTCCTGGCCAGTTCTGGCTCCGGCATGGTGGACCGTAGACCACAGGCAGGGTGACCGTTTGGGATTCTCTGGCGCGATATTGTCTGATTCCCACCTTCGTAACCGGAAGGAGCCGTAACGGGTTACCTCGATACCCTTCAAGAAAGGTCACCGTCCCGCCAGCACGATTTACAACTAATTATGCATTCCATTGACCCGAACTTCGCGAGTACATTACAACTTACCGCGCACGAATCAAGAACTGGAGGGAGACGAATGAAAAATATGCTTCTCAAACTGTATGTGAATCTCAAGAGTCTGGCGAACCGTGAAGAAGGCCAGGACCTGGTGGAATACGCTCTGGTAGTTGCTCTGATCGCCTTCGGTGCCACCGCAGGAATGAGCAGCCTCGCCCAGGGCCTGAACACTGCCTTCGGCAACATCAGTACCACCCTGGGCAGCTACACAAGCTAGTTTCAGTCCACTGCAACCTTTTCCCTAGTCAAGTTGAGAGCCTCTCGGAAACGAGGGGCTTTCGTGCGTCTGGGCAGTCAACGCAGCGGTGAAGGGGTTTCGAAGTCTTGCCGCGACTCCAATCGCTCAAGATGCCATTCGAGAAACCACGACTGTTCCACCAGCCTAACCCGGAACCTCTTGCCCGCAAGCTGCCAAGTTGCCGACTGGTCTGTAACGCTCAAATTTTCTTCCTCTTGAGTATTCGGCTGTCTTGGTTTGACATTGGAGAAAGATGCGCATACGGTTTGGACACCGCGGTACAGAAGGCAGCGGAGTATGCGGTTATGTGAGCGCAGTTGTGGGACAACTCGAAACAATAGATTGCGGATGGGGGGCTAATAAAGGGAGATGAACAATCGACGCGCCAAACTCGGGGAATTACAGGTAACGGAAGCCCTCGGGGTAGAGCGGCTTTCACCCGTTTTGTGGGGACGTGTGCTGCGCGAATATAACCCCTGGACGGCTCCATTGGCCGCGTCCGCTGAGGGCGCTGAAATAGATGCTCACCCGCTGTTTCCATTGTGATGCGTCCAGGCCGGTCGTGGCTCCGGCATCAGGGGCAACAGCAAAGGGGAACCAAACGAATTGATTCCCTAAACACCAATTTGTTGCGCTTCGCTCCTCGTTCTAGCGGGTGATGGCTTTTCTGGTGGTCGCCCGTGGCGGTGATCATTGGCTATCCACTGGCGTTCAGCGTGGGAGTTAAAGCGGAATGCGCCAGTGGGCAACTCGCATTTGTTGTTAGGCTCCGCACCGCAAACTGGGCAAGTGAAATTCAGGGAATCGACCATTGCAAGAATCTACCAATGAAGTGCAACGCAATTCTGTTCAATTTTGGGCGCAGATCACCGCACCGGAGGCAGGACTTCCCCAGCCGGTCTCATCCCGATTCGCCGAGGATGACTTTCCCGTCGTTACCAGTCCATATCCGAGTAGATAAACCCATCAGTGCGAGTGCAGCCCGTCGCTCCGCATATCGCGCCTTTGCCTCGGCAAGAATCCAGAAATAATCCACCTCTTCACTGTCCCAAATAACATCATGCCTCTGGTCGTTCCACTTTGCGTGAATTTGCAGGACGCCGTGTCTAGCCCGCATATCTCACAGGCGGATTGTTGGTTTGGGTGAGTTGGGGTGAAGAAAATAGCTGGAAAGGCCGTCATTTCTGTGTCATAACTACGTTATCGAGACGGGTTATGGCCGAGGAAAGGGCGGCCTTTCACAAGACAGAGTGTAATCAAAAAGTCTTCTCGTTTGCATCTCATTTTTCGCGCCGCGTCGAGACCAGTTTCACTGCCGGTCAGGTATCGAGCGATGGCGGAGCGCTGTTGTTGCGCCAGGTCGATCGCAAGATCGGTTTGCTGAAGCGCGTGGCGTCTTGCTTCACCGACCGGCGGTCGCCGGTATTTGTACAACACCAACTGGGGGAGATGCTCTCGCAGCGCATCTACGGGCTGGCGCTGGGCTATGAGGACCTGAACGATCATGAGCAGTTACGCCACGATCCGCTGATGGCGGTGCTGGCGGGTCGGCGCAAGCTGGAAGATCCGCTGGCCGGCAAGAGCACGCTGAACCGGCTGGAGCTTCCGGGCGGTTCCAAGCGCTATCACAAGATCGATTACGTGCCGGAAAAGATCGATGCGTTGCTTTGCGATCTGTTCATCGAGTCGCACGCCGAAGCGCCAGCCCGGATCGTGCTCGACCTGGATGCAACCGACATCCCGCTCCACGGCCATCAACCGGAGCGGTTCTTTCATGGCTACTACGACAGCTACTGCTACTTGCCGCTCTATATCTTCGCCGGCGATCAACTGTTGTGTGCTCGGCTTCGCCCCAGCAATGTGGATGGCGCGGCCGGTGGGCTCGATGAAGTCAAGCGCATCGTGGCCCAGTTGCGCTCCAGGTGGCCCAAGGTGCGCATCGTGCTGCGTGCTGACTCGGGCTTCTGTCGCGAGGAACTGATGGCTTGGTGCGAGGACGAACAGAACAACGTGGACTTCCTGTTTGGTCTGGCGCGCAACAGCCGGCTTACCGATGTTCGGATGTGATGACTCCAATTGGCTATTGAGCTTCGCCCGTTGCCGTTGTGAAATGGAATCGAGGTACACAATTTGCGGTCCTGGGCTGGCCATTGCTGGCCCTTCTTTTTGGGGCGCCACTATCTTGTGTCGTCTGACCAAGCTCCATCTTTCCTCTTGTCCAATCATACCAATGTGGGATTCATCTGTCGGCTGGGCACAGTTTAAGATACTGAGAGTGCGGGGCCAAGGGCGTCGACGTCACCTGCGGAGGGATGTCGAAAATGAGCACAATGCTTCTCAAGCAGTACATCAAGTTCCAGAACCTGGCGAGCCGTGAGGAAGGTCAGGACCTGGTCGAATACGCTCTGGTAGTTGCTCTGATCGCCTTCGGCGCCACCGCCGGAATGAGCAGCCTCGCCCAGGGCCTGAACACTGCCTTTAGCAACATCAGCACCACCCTCGGCAGCTACACCGGCTAGTTTCAGTCCACTGCAACCTTTTCCCAAGATCGACAGATCGACATGAGCCTCTCGGAATCGAGAGGCTTTCGTGTGTTTGGTCGTAGCATCAGGGCTGAAACAATCCTTCACAGCTTCCTGATTGCTGCTAACAGGTCTTTCCGATGAATCGGCTTGCTTAGCAACTCGAAGTCATGCCCCGCCCTGCTGGCCGACTCCAACAGGTCGTTTGTGGCTGCCTGTCCAGAGAACAGTAGCACCTTACACTTTGGACAGAGCGATTTGAGATGGATTGCCAGATCAACGCCGTTCATCCCTGGCATGACGACATCCGAGATCAGCAGTGAAGGACCTTCACATTCAGCGGCCCTAATCGCATCTTCTGCACTCGTGTAGGCAGTCGCTCGGAAGCCGGAGGCATTCAGGATCGCGGCCAGCGTCGATGCAATGACCGGTTCGTCATCCACAACATAGACAGTGACCTGTTCTGGCATGTCAGGATTGTACTCCGACCGCATGACTGCACTATCGCCGATGAAATTTCAGAAAATGAGAGGTAGGAGAGGAACTCACTTGGACCGAAGTCTGCGCAAGATGTTGCATATCTCGCCAATCCGCAATCGGCGTTTGTCGTAGGCTTCAGCTTCCTGCGTTGACATCTTCAGGTATGGGGATTTTTGCAGCGCCTCGTACTGTCGAATGTTCCGCATACAACCCCTCTGTGTCCGCATGAGCGCTGCCTTTGGTCGCGTTCTATTCCATTGGGATGGTTGGATGTAGATTGTTAATGATTAGTAGCCTCCCGATGAGCCGCGCGGAAACGAGGGGCTTTCGTGCGTTAGGGCAGTCGCCGCAACGGCGGCAGGACTTGAATAGCCGGTCTCGATTCTGGTCGCACTGGATGGCCGGTGTGAATTGACCGGACTCGTGCGAGCCGTTGATCTAATTCCGGATACACTCCGAGCCGTGACTACCACGAGCGGCCTTTTGACCTTCCGGATGAATCTCGTAGCCCAACTGAAAGCCGCCGCACTTATGGGTTGCTTCGGAATCCCGCAATTCAGCCTCAGCATCTTTGGTCGCAATTGTCTGGAAACACTTTAGGCAAATGGAATCAGTTGTGCCGTTAGAGTTGTGCCGATGCGAAAGAACGACGTTTGTAGTATGGGTCAGACCGGGCCTCGTCTACGTCTCTTGAAGCGTAAGCGTCCCGAGTTCCCCTCTGGCACGCTCACCCCCGTGTATCCTTTGCAAGTTAACAGAAGCAGCAAGGGCACGTACGCCAACCTCCCGGAATTCCTTTACGGCAGTGCGGTAGTCCTCTATTCATCCGCTCGGGCCTTTTCCCCTCTGTACTCACCTTTGCTCTTTCCTTTCCCGTCCACGCTCCGACGTGATTCACAGTCGTCCGATTGAGTCCCTTTTGACGCAGGAAAGCCCCCCGGTCGGATCAGGGGGCTTTCAGGCATTCAAACAACGTGTCTCTAGGGAATGCTGCTGGCAAGCTTTCTACGCCCGGTAGGATGTCACGGTCAAGCAAATTCGTTGCGAGTGAAGGCGCATCACAGTGGAAATTCCAGGTGGGTAGTGTCCACTATTACAGCGCCTTCAGGTTCGGAGAGCGCAGCCAATGGAGCCGTCCACGGGTTATAATCGCGCAGCACACGTTCCCACAGAACGGGTGAAAGCCGTTCTACCCCGAAGGCTTTCATTAGCTGTAATTCCCCGAGTTTGACGCGCCGATTGTTCATCTCTTCGCGTCCCCTATTCTACGCCCATCCGCCGCATCCCGTGCCTAGGCCGCAAATGCTTCTGTTGATTCCGAGAAGCTAACGATTGCCTGTTTCAGTTGAGAATCAACCTCGTCCGCTATGGTTATTACGTCGATTAGCAGAAGGCTGAAATCCACAATGTTTGAGTTGAAATGCAAAGTGTGGAATATGCTGACCTGCAAGATACGCGATTCTTCGATAATCATCGGAGCGGAATAGCCCTGTGCGCGGCGATCTTTGCCATGTTGGACCGCAGCATCCGATACCTGCTTCGTCCCTAGACTGCGCGGCACACGCAGTCTATGAACAAGCTCTCGAATAAGCGGTGTAAGGTGGCCGGTGCGCTGTTCGTCGTTGAGCAGTATGAGGCTCAACTCATCGTCGCTTTTAACTCGGGAGAGCCATTCGGCGCTTGTGGCACCGGCGTTGAGTTCCAATATTGATGCTACTTCCATTTGCCTCATCCAATCTACAGGCCGATACTCTCGCTGGGTGGAACATCCTTCGGTCGGCGGAGATGGAGTCAATGGGTGGGTGAGTCCGAATCCTCAGGCTATTCGACTGCGTCTCGGTAGGGTCTCAGCGATAGCAATTCCTCCACGACAAATCCGGCTGTCGTCCCGTCTGAGAACGTCACAATCAGGCCGTCCTCGCCGTCCTTTTCAACCTTCAGTATGTGTATTTCCGAAGCCATGGCAAAAACAGTACCCCTCTGCCAAGCTGCCGTCTATCCTTTATAGCTCACTCTAGGTGATATTTTTTCGATAGGCATTCCAACGGACGAAAGCCCCTCGTCTCTCCCGTGCGACTTTCTGGCAGACCTGAGAAAGTGGAAAGGTGAACCTTGCCTTTCGGGTGGCCTCATTAAACGAAAGGAATCCACGCGAAGAACGCCGCGAAGTTTGGCAGATGTCGGGCGTGACCGACGATTTACGACCTCACTTGCACGTGTCCTCTCTGTCAATACAAGATTCAGCTACGCACTTGTTCCCGGTCGTCAGGTTGCCTTCCCCTCCGGCGCAGGCTTGAGGAGACATACAGCCGTCAAGTCGTCACACTGATCAACGTCTGAGGACACCGGGCGCGGCCGTCCAATCAGAAACGCGCTGTTGGAAATAGCAGTCAATGGGAGGGTTAATGCGTTGCCCAAAGCGTGGGCTCGAAGGCATCAGCCGTGCTGCGAGGCGAGGCATTTTCGAGAAGTGAATCCTTCCTTTATTTGGTTACTTCCCTTGGAAATGTCGTGCCTGTGACAAACGGCTTTTGTTGAGATCGCATCGCAGACCCACGAGAGTATCGTTCGAATAGACAATCCCAAATAATCACCCGTTGGAACTGGTTCGATTTGGCTATAGCCAGTATGAGGTTTGAAAAATCCTCCCCCAAGTGAGCAATAATGAACTGTTTTTCGCACTCGTTTATGCGATGCTAGGCAGTCGCTCCTGTAGGTGGTGCTCATCCACATGCCCAGGCTGTTCCAACTGAGCCAGTTGTGCTCTGCTTAGCAGGACATTGATAACCGTCGATGACCCTCCCTTTGTTGCGGCAATTCCGCCGTCAGCCCTAACAGACGCAATCGTGTGCCTTGCTCTTGCCAAGCGGCAGGCCCATTTTTGGGGGGAAGTCTTAGATGCTTGAACTTGAGAAGCCCGCATTCGATGCAGGGAGCTATTTGGCGAGTGCGGGGCCGGGACGCAGGATCGTCAAACTACGAGAGAAACAGACTTTCTTTTCGCAGGGAGAAGCGGCCGACTCCGTCTTCTATCTTCAAAGTGGCCGCGCAAAGCTGACTGTCGTTTCCAAGTATGGCAAGCAGGCTACAATCACTCTCCTCTCCGCGGGGGAGTTTATCGGAGAAGAGTCGCTTGCGAGCACAGAAGCGCTGCATAAGTCCAGTTCCACCTCCGTTACCGACTGCACTGCACTCAGAATCAAGAGGCAGGAAATGATCCGCGTGTTGCACGAGGAGCATTCCGTTTCCAAGTTATTCACCAACTTTCTTCTTGCCCGCGGTATGCGCCTCCAGTCCGATCTTGTTGACCATTTCTTCGACTCCAGCGAAAGACATTTGGCGTGCACACTCCTGGTGATGGCGAAGTTTGGCGAACCAGATGAATCGGAATGGTTGAATCCAGAGGTCACGGAGGAGACTTTGGCAGAGATGATCGGTGTTCCGCTGTCCAACATCAGGTTCTTCATGAACCGCTTCCGCGAGCTGGGCCTTATTGAGTTCGACGGGCGCATTCGGATGCATAGGGCTCTTCTCAACGTGATTCTGCATGATCGGTTGCCTAGTGACAACGCCGCTTAGCCCGCGATGATCGACACTCCACGGAGCCATTCAAAGCAGGTCAAATGTACAACTTTTCAACATCCGATTCATGAGCTGATAATCGTTGGGCGTTCGCAGATGATTGCAATTTGCCCACCTAATTGGCCCGCCATAGGAAATTGCTCTGATGGCGAGCGGTACAGGCAATTTGGTCCGTTCGTCCTCTGGGAAGGAGTGATTGGTTACGATGGAATACTCGAAATTCAAATCGTTGCTCCGCCGAATGATTGTGGTTCCCATGGCGGCCACGGCAGCCCTTGCTGGATTGCTTTTGTGGGAAACCTTCGACTTGAACAAATCCTTGCAGTGGGTCGACCATACCGATCGGGTTCTCGATCAATCCGGGCATCTGCTCATTTTGCTCATGGATATGGAATCCGGCACACGCGGATACATCGTAACTGGCGATGAGACGTTCCTTCAACCCTATCTGGCGGGCACGAAGCGATTCGACCCCGAATTCCAGGCCTTGTATCGGCTGTCGGCTGACAATCCCCCGCAGCAGCAGCGACTGAAGGATTTTTATGCTGGCTATGGGGAGTGGGAGGGGTACGCCAACCGGATTATCGCCCTTCGCGGTGCGGGAAAGGCCAACCCCACTCTCTATGAGAACCAGCAAGGAAAACGCAAGATGGATGCTCTTCGAGAGCAGATCTCGGTGTTTCAAAGCGTGGAAGAAGGACTGCGTGTCGGGCGCGTTCAAGCCGCGCACGAGCGATGGATCTTTATGGCGACAAGCTGCCTTGTTCTGGGCTTGGGATTTGGGGTTTTCCTCGCTCTGTTCACTCGATACAACGTCGAAAAACTGGGCACCAAGCTGTTGCAGAGTGAGGAGCGATGGACTGCTACGCTGGGCAGCATTGGCGAAGCCGTCATCGCAACAGACAGCGAGGGCCGAATCACCTTCCTCAACCCCATCGCGGCCGCTCTGACCGGATGGGGACCGGAGGAGGCGCTTAACCAACCGATCGGGAACGTGCTTAGGCTCATCAATGAAAAGTCCGGGATGACCGCGGACAATGAAGTGCTCCGTGTGCTCGAAGAGAAGCAGATTCTGGCAGTGGCCAACCACGTGGATCTGGTCACAAGGGACGGCCGGGAAATTTCTGTCGAGCACAGTGCCGCGCCGATTCTCGCCAGCAAAGGGAGAGTCATTGGCGTCGTGCTGGTGTTCCGCGACGTTTCGGAGAGGCGGCAGGAGCAGATAGAGACTGCCGAGCAGGCTGCACTGCTTGAACTCACGCAGGACTCGGTCTTTGTGATCGACATGGAGGGAACGGTGCTGTTTTGGAGCCGCGGGGCGGAGGCCATGATGGGATACACCAAAGCCCAGGCCGCCGGCAAAATCGCGCACGAAATGCTCTGCACCGAGTTTTCGCAGCCGTTCTCTGAGATAACGGCCGAACTGATGCGCGTGGGACATTGGGAGGGAGACCTCATCAAGACTGCCCGGGACGGCAGGCGCGTTGTGGTGGCCGGTCGCTGGGCATTGCAATGGGGCAAGCGCGATCAGGCGCCCCGTGTGCTCGTGATCAACAGCGACATCACTGAACGCAAGCGCGGTGAAGAGTTGCTCGTCCTGCAAAAAGAACAACTGCGGGCGCTGGCTGAACGTCTGCAGTGGGTGCGCGAAGAGGATCGCAAAAGGGTCGCTCGCGACCTTCACGATCAAATCGGACAAATACTGACCGCGATCAAAATGGATATGACATGGATGACTCGTCATCTGCCGGAGTCGGAAGGCGAAGTGCTCGCTCGATTAAAGGAATCAATTCAATTGATCAATGACGGTGTCAAGGCGGTGCGCACTATCTGCAGCGGCCTGCGTCCTGGAGTATTGGATGACCTTGGCCTGGCGGCAGCCATTGAATGGCAGGCCAGCGAGTTTGCTTCTCGCAATGGTGTCCAATGCCAGGTCTCTGTACCACCTGTCGATTTGCACCTGGATGGTGACCGGGCCACCGCGACTTTCCGGATTTTCCAGGAGTGTCTGACTAACGTGATTCGGCACGCGCACGCAAAGTCGGTGCGCGTTGCCCTGTGCCAGGAAGAGGAAAGCATCCTCCTGGTGGTGGAGGACGACGGAATTGGCTTCTGTGAATCCGGCTTCTCCAACCCTCTTGGGTCCTTGGGGCTCCTGGGCATGAAAGAGCGAGCGCAATTCTGCGGAGGCGACGTACATATCTCCAGTTCCCCCGGCAACGGGACGACGGTCACTGTCCGAGTGCCCATGGACATTCCACGCGCCGAGAGGACGGAAACATGCATATCCTGATCGCAGATGACCATGCCGTCGTACGCCGCGGCCTGAGAGAGATCATGGCCGATGCTCTTCCCGGCGCGGTCTTTTCCGAAGCCGGGAACGGGGATGAGGTGTTAAGCTCCCTGGGGAAATCCCAAATTGCCATGCTGGTGCTGGATATCAACATGCCTGGGCGCAGTGGGATGGATGTGCTGCGGGATGTTAAGCACACATACCCACGTTTGCCGGTGATCATATTGAGTTGCCAGCCGGAAGAGCAGTATGCCGTACGCTGCTTGCGGGGCGGCGCAGCCGCCTATATCAACAAAGAGACCGCCACTGAAGAGCTGGCAATGGCGACCAAGAAGATTATGAGTGGCGGTCGCTACGTCAGTACGAGCCTCGCTGAAAAACTGATCGATAATTTGGATGAGTCCGCAGACAGGCCCCTGCATGAATCGCTCTCGGACCGCGAACACGAAGTCATGAGAATGATTGCCGCCGGCGTTCCGTTGACGGAAATTGGCGAAAGGCTTCATGTCAGTGTCAAAACGATCAGCAGCTATCGAGCCCGCATCATGGAAAAGATGCAAATGAAGAGCAATGCTGAACTTACCCGCTACGCCATGACGCATTGCCTCATCGATTAGGTTGGCCTGTCGGTGTAGGAATAACCCTACAGAGTGAACGGAACAAACCCTACAACAATCATGGCATACGCTGATGCCGATTCTCTTACACCTCCGGTACATTAGTTTTAGGGCGAATTTGCGACCTTGCGAGCGGGTAAGACGATGAATATTCTGATAACAGACGATCACGCGAACGTACGTCGCAGCCTGAGAGAGCTCTTGGTCGATGCATTTCCGGACGCTCAATTTACCGAAGCCTCCAACGGGGAGCAGGCGCTTGCTCATTTGTTCAAGTCTCAACCAGACGTACTGTTGCTCGACATCAATATGCCAGGGCGCAGCGGGTTTGAGGTGCTGAAGGATGTAAACCAGACTTATCCTAAGCTCCCTGTGATCATGGTGAGTGTCCAGTCTGAGAGCCAGTATGCGTTGCGCTGTCTGCGAGCAGGCGCGGCCGAATATGTGAACAAGGACAGTGCGTCAGAAGAACTGGTTCCGGCGATCAGGAAGATACTGGACAGTGGCGAAAAGTCCGCGCGGGAACCGAATTGAAACTCTTTACCGGGGTCCATGAACCAGCTGCCAGATTGAAGCGTGAGTAGCTCCAGAATCGAAACAGAGAACATTCAAAATACCGACACACTTCGACGTCCCCGTTGAAGTGTGTCGGCTAGCTTCGTTTGCGCGCAAAGTGATGAGCAACTACTTATAAAGCATGGTGAGAGAGTAAATAAAGAGCCGCATAGAACCTGCCCCTTACGCCACGTCGGCTCACTCATGGAGCAATCGTCTCAAGCACATTTCCGGTGTAAGGAAAACCCTACACAATTGATTTGCAAAAGCCTACAGCAACAACAGTTTTTGCTGATATTCACTCTCTTTCTTGCCGGGTATGTTGGTTATATCGAAGTTGCAAAGGCTGGCGACAAGTCACACCCTTGCACTGACTCAGTAAGACAGAAAGGTATCGATCATGGCTACTGGTTTCGCGACAATGACGAGCACGGCGCCCCGGATTCCGCTGGGCCGCGCTTTCCCTTTGCCTCCGGTTGCGTATCATAGGTTAACGGTCGTTCCGAGCCGGATTGACGCTTCGCAGCGCACGGCGCCCGCATTTGACATTCTGGATTTTCTTAACAGGTTCTCTCCCGGAAAAACCCGGCGCGAATACCTGACCGGTCAATATATTTTCTCGCAAGGCGAGACCTCGAATGCAGTCTTCTACATCCAGAGTGGCAAGGTAAATCTCACAATCGTATCGATGGGCGGCAAAGAAGCCGTAATCGCCCACCTTCCAGAGGCTAGCTATTTCGGCGAAGGCTCCCTGGCGGGTGAGCCGCATCGCATTGCCTCAGCGAGCGCACTTCAATCCTGCACGATCGTTCGTATCGACAAGACGGCCATGAAAGGCCTGCTCGACCGTGAGCCGGAGTTCGCCCAGCACTTCCGCGGGCACCTGCTCTCCCGCAATATCCGCATGCAAGCCGATCTGGTCGATCAGTTGTTCAATTCCAGCGAAAAGCGCCTCGCACGGTTGTTGATGATGATGGCTAACTTCGGCCAGAAATCGAAACCCATTCCGGTCATCGCCAAGATCAGTCAGGAGACTCTGGCAGATATGATAGGCACCACTAGATCCCGTGTCAGCTTCTTCCTCAATCGGTTCCGCGATCTCGGCTACATAGACTACGACTGCAGTGGGATGCGTATAAATAGTTCACTGGCTAACATTGTGCTGCACGACTGAACGCACTCTAGTATCAGGACGATTATGAAGTAATCGATCGTGGATGCATCGGCTGGACAATCTGCCTGTTCAAGCCAGCCCAAACGCACGAAAGCCCCTCGTTTCCGAGAGGCTCCGTTGAGATCGGGGAAGGTGGAAAAGGGAAGCAGTGGTCTGGCGCTACGCGCAAACATGATGGGAACGGAGACTCGGAAAATGAACGACGGCTTAGGACGCCTGCCACCTTCTCGGCAACCGATGTAATTCAGAGAAAGCATGCTGTGGGGATGGTGAATTATTGCCGAGCTCTCTACGCTCCCGATGGGATTCGAAGCAGAGGACTCCGATTTTGATATGACACCGTTCTTGCGGGGATGCCTCACAGACCGGGCAAACGTATTTCAAACATGGGTCACGTCGGACCATTTTCAGCCTCGTTAGCACAATTAGATCATAAAGAAGTGGTGAAAATTGATCATCCCACATTGTTCCTATTGACCGTATGAATATCTCCATCGAGCGTGACCCAATTGCATATACCGAGTTCCAGATAGATTCGACTAAACACATTTCGATCGTGGGCATCCATCTCCCGGTCGCTTCGCTGAGAACTGATTGATCCAGACGCTTTGAGACGCCTGAACTGTCCCATGCACTTTCATTGGGTAGTGGTGCAGTTTGAGTAGGTGGTCACCCTGCGAAATCGATGCCAATAATCGGGCGAGCGTCTGGATGAACATGCTTGAAGTGAATCTCAAACTCATGGTTCATCTTGTCTACCTGCTCCAGAGTTCGCGGCGTTGGACGCCTAGGTCCGAGATCGAATGCCGCGTCGCATTCAGAGCAACGCCATACACAAGGGACAACGGGATGGGTCGTCGTCCAGACAGTTTGCAGTCGGCACGAAGAAAAGCGAAGCGGCATGGGGTGTTTCCTCAGCGTTTATTCCCGATCCCCTGCTGCTATTACGGCTCTTCCTTCGTGTCGGATCGGTCCGAATGCACGGGAATTCCGCTGATAAGGCCCTGATACTCTGCTAGGCGCTTGCCCAGAATAACCACTCCCTTGGAAGTGATTTCATACTCGCGAATATCCTTGGCGTGATTCCCGCCGCGCATCTTTATCACCACCATGATCTTGCGAAGCTGGCCGTCGATGGATACGTAGCGCATCCGGATGATGTCATCGCAAAGGAAAGAAATGGAGTAGGTGCTGAACGGAAATTCGGTGAATGACTCATCGACCTCAACTGTGCTGAGAATCGTCACGCCGATTCCTGTCAAAGCGAAGATCATCCGGTAGAGCGATTCGCGAAAGTCGGCGCGGAAGCCGGGCGACAGAGCCATCTCAAAGCCGGCCAGGGAATCGATCACCAGGCGCTTGGCGCCGAT